>Ga0315553_10003199_pt1 | contig 12845 bp, 10 predicted proteins | sample SalMarSW160140MG_FD_203099 | JGI IMG/M metagenome (GOLD analysis project Ga0315553, IMG submission 203099) | Salt marsh sediment microbial communities from the Plum Island Ecosystem LTER, Massachusetts, United States - Salt Marsh Sediment SW1601-40 ... | reverse complement strand
CCGCGTATAAAATCATGCGATTCCTCTTTTCCATCAAGGCTTACCGCGGTCATAACCTCGTTTCGGATCAACTTGTCGAGAATGCGCCCCTTAACGTAGTAGCCGTTGGTTATGAGGCTCACGTTCATGCCCAGATTCTTCGCATGCTCAATGATCTTGAAAATGTCCTTTCGTATGAGAGGTTCTCCGCCGCTCAGCCCAAACCACTTTGTCCCCATTTCATGAAGTTGGTCAACGATGTGCATTCCGCCTTTGGTGTCGATCTCGTTGATGGCGACAGGGTTGGAGCCAAAACTGCAGTGTAAACAGTTGTAGTTGCAGGCTCTTGTACATCTCCAGGTCATCATATACAAGAGGGGTCTCTCGCTCATGGTTCGTACCATAGGTTAACCATCCGGGATTACGTAGGAAGCCGAGAGATTATATTTAACTTTTCCGTTAATAAGGGTTATCGAGGTAAGTTCTGTAACAAATTCTAGGATTTTAGGCAAAAAAACAGGCGCATACGGACCTAAAGAGACAGGGTCTAGAGGTGCAAACCGAAAACACTTCGAACAAAAACTGGTAATGGACGCTTTTTCACACTTGGATGAATTTATGCACATGCAAAGATTGTTTTAGAAACATTTAATTCAGAATACACAGTAAAAACCGTGTATGGTAAAACCACATGGGGTGAAGTCGCCTACGATGCATAGAAGAAACCGCGGTTTTGCCCTAACACAAACTAACTCCTTAAAGTGAAAAAGCATGAAAACCCCAAAGCACACCCATCTGATAGCCACATCCGCACTGGTTTTGTTACTGACTTTGTCGTCTTTTATGGTGTTCTCCGATTCTGCGAGCGGCATCGTTGACGAAGATGATTTACTTCAGTATGAGTGGCCACAGATTCACGGCGACCCAGGTTTCACACGTTTCTCAGAGGGACCAGCCCCGGAATCACCAGAGATACTGTGGAAAACAAGCATAGAGGGCATACAAAGTTATGTCACAGCCTTCAACGGCAAAGTCCTGGTTACAACAGCAACGAACGTCATCGCCCTAGACAAGGACACCGGAGCCATCATCTGGAGCACGCCCCTTCCTGGGAATATGCGTTGGCCAGCAGTATTCAAAATCGATGAAACCCGCCTTGTTGTGGCAGAATACTGTCTTGAAACAGAAACTGGAGAAATCTTGTGGACCAGCAGCGATTTTTCTGCTAAGGTATCCTATTGGGCAGAGAGTGTTTACAGCCCAGAAGAAGAAATGTTCTATGTTCAAGGCGACTCGGTGGTTCAAGCTTGGAACTTCTCTAACCCCGCAGAGCCGCCTATACTGGCTTGGGAAACCTACGTGCCCGGCAGCACATCAGCGGGAACGGGCATACAGTATGGCAACGGAAGAGTTTTCCCCGGGTCATTTGAGACTCACCAGGTGGCTCTTAACGCCACTACAGGCGACGTTCTCTGGGATACGCAGACAACAGGGGCAATGAGCTTCTCCGGCTCCTACTATGAGGGAAAGTTGCTCAAGGCAAGCGAGCACGACAACATGTTCTACTGTTTCGATGCTGAGACCGGCAAAATATTGTGGAGATACAGCCCGGGAACCCAGCTTGGATACTGGGTCAGCGGCTGTGCAGCAGCATACGGCTTGGTCTACGAGCTTAACAAGGATGGGCATCTTTACGCTTTGGATGTGAACAGTGGGCAACTGGTGTGGAAGTATGAAGGTCCAGGTTACCTGTTTTGGCCAGGGTGGCCTGTGGTTGCGGATGGGAAGGTCTACGCCACAACGGGTCAGAGCGCATCGTATGATCCTTACACTTTGGAGTACAGCGAATCCGAGTTTGTGTGTCTCGACGCTTTCACTGGGGAGCTTGTGTGGGAGTTGCCTATAGAGACTCATTGTCCAAGAGATTCGATTGCCGTTGCCTACGGTAACTTGTACGTCATCCCCGGATACATTGAAGAGATGAAGATGGACAGCTACATAACTCTCGACGAGGTTTGGGCTATCGGCAGCGATTCATGGTCTACGTGGCGTAACGATTCGGAGAACAGTGGCGCTGGACAGTCAGGACCCACGGAACTGAATCTCAGGTGGAAGTTTGGAACAGGCGGAGGAGTCGCCTCCACGCCAGTCATTGCCGAGGGGCGGGTTTATGTGGGTTCGCAAGACAAAAACGTTTACTGCATAGACGCGAGAGACGGAAGATGTTTATGGAGTTTCATGACTGAGGCTCGAATTAAGTCGTCGGTGGCTGTAGCTGACGGCAGGGTGTATGTTGGACCTGACGACGGGTATGTTTATTGTTTGGATGCAAAGAACGGCACCCGCATATGGAGTACAGAGGCGGGAGGCTACATCGAAGCCAGCTTCAAGGCTGTTACGGGAATACGTTCCTCTCCCATGGTGGTGGGGGACAGGGTGTATGTTGGGTCGCTGGACACCAATCTATACTGTCTTAACGCCGGCTCGGGAGACATCGTTTGGACCTATAAAACGGAGGGGTACATCACTTCTTCTCCAGCTGTGTCAGATGGCGCAGTTTATATCACTTCGCAGGAGCCCAACAGCGGGGCACTCTACAAGATAGATGCTGCTGAAGGTTTGCTGGTTTGGAGATGTGATATTCCGTATGTTATGGTGGCGGATAGAGGCGTTGACCTGCATGTGTCCCCAACAGTCGCGGATGGACTGGTCTTTGTGGCAGCGAACAAGCAGAATTACTATGGGGTAAATGCGGAGACGGGGGATATTGAGTGGACATACTTTATCACTGAGGGCACAGAAGGCATAGGAGGCTATCTGGTTGCCTCTACGGCGTATCATGATGGCGAACTCTACGTTGTTGACATGTTCTTCATAACAGCCCTCGACGCCGAATCTGGGGAAGTGGCTTGGAAGAGCTGGATAGGAACCGAGCTGTACACCTCACCTGCCTATGCTGACGGCAAAGTTTACGTCACCACAGACAGGCGCTTCGTTTATGTTCTTAACGCCACAAACGGAGATAGGCTCTCCTTTTTCGAGATGGGCTCTAACAGCTGGTCAGCTCCCTCCCTGTATGAGGGCAGGGTGTACTTTGGAAGCAACGATGGCTATGTTTACTGCCTAGACGAGGAGACAGTGACGTATGGTCAGATTCTCGCCGAACTAGACAAGAGTGAAGTTAAAACCGGTGAAACCATCACGGGCTGTGGTCAACTTACGCCCGGAATCGCTTATGCGCCCATAGGTGTGACTTTCGTGAAGTCCGACGGCACCGTAGAAAGCATACAAGTTGCAGCCCAAAATGATGGCGCATTCAGCTTCAACCATACACCGGACGTGGTTGGCGAGTGGACGGTTTCCATTTGGTGTTCAGGGGCAACGTATATCATGCAAAGTGCGGAGCTGTCCTTTAGTGTGGCTGGAAATCAACAAGCAGATTCACGGGTTTCAGGTATACCCGCAGAGTATGTCGCTGCTGCAGTTGTCACCGTAATCGTGGCGTTGATTGCTGTTGTCGCTTACTTGGTAGTTAAGAGAAGGAACAGAAGTTCGCCTGTTGTGATTAGCGACTGACCATTGAAAAGATGATTTAGACTGAGTGTTCCGCTGCTTCAGAGTAGACCTGAAACAGTTTTTGGGCACAAACATCCCAAGAGAAAGTTTCGCTAACGAACTCTCGACCAGAACGCCCCATCTTCTCCCGTAGCGGCTTGTCCGAAAGAAGGGTTAAGATGGCGTTGGCTAGTTCGTGACTGTCCGGTTTAACCAGCAGCCCAGTTTCCCTGTTTTTCACGACTTCTTTTATGGCGGTGACGTTGAAGGCAACCACTGGCTTAGCTGTGGCTTGAGCCTCCAATAGTGTGATGCCCTGTCCCTCCTGAATTGAGGGTGAGGCAAAAACGTCAGCGCAATTGTATAACTTGTGAAGCATCTCCTCGGGGACGTAACCTAAAAAGGCAAACTTGCCGGAGACACCCTGCTCTTTTGAATAGGAAATCAGATGGCTTTTGAGTGGACCGTCCCCGACTACCACAAACTTTGTTTCCTTGTTTTCTTTGATGACCTGTTTGGCTGCTTCGACCAGATAATGCAGCCCTTTTCTGGGTATCAGGTTTCCAACGAAGAGTATGACGTGTTCGCTGTTTCCGCCGATCACATCCCTGACGTTTTCGCAATCGTCGGTGGGCTTGAACCGCTGGGGGTCAACGCCGTTTGGAACTACCCTTATTTTCTTCTCGTCAACACCGTACAGCTGAACCAGTTTTTGGGCTGAGTATCGGCTGACTGTAACTATCAGGGTTGCCTCTGTGGCTGCCTCCTTTTCGATTCCTGCGAGGTGCCGCATGAAAACGTTAGAGAGCTTCATTCTGAGGGACGGAGACACGCTTTTGGACGATTGAATATGCTCATCCGCCAGAACCCCGTGAACTGTCTGTATGAACGGTTTGCCGATTTTCCGTTTCTTGAGAGCCTTCAGGAAGCCGTAGCCGCTGACGGTGTGCGCCTCGTAAACGTCGGCTTCTATTGTGTCAACCATTTCGGAGAGGGAGCGGTTGAAAACCCAGTTGTCCAGCGGATAGAGCTTGTCGGTGGAGAAGCAGGGAACGAAGGTTATTCCGTCTATCACAGCGGTTTTGTTGAAGCCTTTTTTTGTTCCACTGTAAACCGTGGTGTCAACTTCGTTTACCAATCGTTTGGCGGTCTCGACTATTCGGCGTTCAACGCCTCCGAAGTAAAGGTGAGGCGGCTGCGTGTTAAACACGGCTACCTTCAGCTTGCGATTCATGGATGTGTGCCTCTGTGTTTGAAGCGGTTCCATGACATTCTTTGGCACACTAACTATTAAAATGAAACTAGATGGGATAAGCTCCGCATACTTTGCAGAACTTGCTTTTCGGGTTGCCGCCTCTAGCCTTGCAGTGTGGGCACTGTTTGCCTTCCTTATCCTTGAAGACCTCAGAGGGTACGCCAAAACGTGACCTGAAAATCTCGTAGTAAAACAGATGCTCCTTGTCTCTTATCGTAACCTGATCACTTTCCCTATACTTCTTGGCTTTCTCTTGGAAGTATTTGTCGGAGATTTTTTCTCCGAAAACCTGTGGAAAAATGGTGGTTCCGGAGCCAAACTCTAGGGGCGTCTTTTTTCTCCACACAATCTCGTCGGGCAGGAGCCCCTCGTAGGCTTTGCGCATTATCCATTTCCCCCAGATTTCGCCCCGCTCACGCCTGATCATCAGTTTCGTGTCAACGCCGTAGGCGAAAGATTTGAACTCCCGATCAAGAAAGGGAGGCTTAGCCACCATTCCAAGCGATTCTGCCATGGGAATCGAAGTGAACTGCATCACCTGCCACATGTTGGACAGGTAATCCTTCAGCTCCTGTTCGTTGAATTTGAAGAGCCAGCTGTAGCCGCCCAGCAGCTCGTCCAAGCCGTCGCCGGTCATCATGCCTTTGATTCCGTTTGTTTTCGCGGCTTTCAAGCCCACGTAGGCTGCCACGCTGTTTCTGATGTCCATGGGGTCAAAAACCTTCAGAACCTTGATGACGTCTTGGATGGCTGAGTGCATCTCCTCCTCGCCAAAAAACTTAATCGTGTGGTTCATGTTCAGCAGATTCGCCATCAACTTTGCGTATTTGAGGTCCAGTGCGGGAGAGTTTTCGAAGGCAACGGTGAATGCCTCCAGTTTGGTATCATGTTTTGATGCTACAAATGCGACTATGCTGGTGTCTAATCCTCCGGAGAAGAGCATGCCGTCGGTTAGATTTTTTTGTACAACCTTGTCTGTGAGCGTGCGAATTTGTGAACATATTTGATCGATTGAATCCAAGTTTGGTCTCCCTCAGAACGTAGTTTACAGCACTGTTGCGCAAATTTAAGGTTTATTAGCAACTTTGACAGGGCAATATGACAAAAGGATGCAGGGGAAGCCTATGCTGGTCAGTTTGGTTCACATGCAAATCAGCGATTCGCCGGAGAAGAACTTGGAGACTGCGGAGCAGATGCTGTATAGGGCGGCTGACTCCGGTTCCAAATTCGTCTGTCTCCCAGAATATTTTGCGTTGCCAGCCAGCGTAGAAGACAACAAGCACATCGAAAAGTTAGCGGATGACATTTACGAGCCTGCAGTTCAGCTTCTGAAACGGGTCTCAAGGGAAGTTGACGCTTACATTGTTGGAGGCACCGTCTTCGAGAATTTCAGGGGAAAATATTACAACACCTGCCTTTTTCTCAGGCATGGAAAGATTCTGGGAAAATTCAGGAAGATGCACCTCACCGAGTGGGAAAAAAATGTGGGATTGAATGTTGGAACTACTTTCAGGGTTTTCGAAACCGAGTTCTGCAAGGCTGGAATTCTGATATGTGCTGACGTTTTCTACCCGAGAACTGTTAGGAGATTGGCGTCTTTAGGCGCTGAGGCTATCTTTTTGCCTGTGTCGGCGTCGAGAACTCACCCATACGTGAAGGGGCACCCTCTCACCACAAAGAGAGCAGAGGACAACAGGGTTTTCATCTTGAAAAACGGCAACACTCGATCAAACTCCAGAGGCGGAAACAGCGCCATAATCTCTCCATGGGGAATCCTGAACCAAGCAAAAGATGAGATGAGCACAAAAATCATCTCCGCAGACCTGGACATAACCAAACTGAGAAAATACAGAAAAGCAGCAGCTCAAGAATAAAATTTTGATTAGTTAACTCTGTCACTTTTACCAGCGGAAGTGTCAGATTTCATACCAAACCGAATATGTTGTGAGGTAATGATCGTCTGTCCAAATCAACAGAGTATAAACGCCCTCACCATGAGAGGTTAAGGCTGCTGAAAGGTTGAATTGTATTTCAAAGTTCTGTCCATTTTGCGTCCACACTTGAGCAGGTATTGTAATTCCCTCAACTGCCTCCCAACCTGATGGCAGAGCCATACCCACAAATGTGCCCAGGGTATAGCTGCCTTGAAATGGCGGATTCATTAACTGCTCAACTGTTAGAGGAACTGGATTATCGTAATAAATAGCGACCTGTCGTATAGTCGAGTTTTGTTTCGTCATTGTTCCCTTCATTATAGTTTCATTGTTGGAAACAGTCAAGGTATCCCAAGATACATAGGTGTCCTCAAAATCTTGGACTAAACAAACAGCAGTGTTGTTGTATGAGATGCCGATGCTGACTTTGTTGTGAAAAGAGTTTAGGATGTTGTGTCTATGCCCCCAATCGGAGTCTGCATCATCATACATCATATTCCATTGCAAATCATCCAAAGCTTCTTTTGGGTCAATGAAACCAGAACTGTACATCCAAGCACAATTTTCTGAGACTGAACCTTGACCGCCAGCAAGAGTGTATCGCATGTATGGTTTGTAGCCGTTAAGGTCCCAATGACTAAAGAAGCTGTGCTCGAGTATGTTGTCAGCATGTATCTGCGCAGAATTAACATTGTTGCTCAGCGTCACGTTTTCTAATCCATTGGACTGCCTATCAGCGTTAATGAGCGTTAACGCGTAAGTTACCAATTCGTCAGGTTGGTTGTTTACCTCTGGTTCAGTTGCATTTGACTCAGTTGAATCTGGCAAAGAAACAGGGAACGTTACAGGCGGTAAGGTAACCGGATTTTGCAGAAAAACAAACAGAAGAAGGGCAATCGAAAAAACTGCTATAATCGCTAGCGCTGTCTCTTTGCCACTGGCCGAGTTGCTTGAGTATGATTTTCGGGAAGGACAATGTTCACCACAAAAATGCCCTTTACAAAAATTGCATCTAAACGGAAGCGTTACCTCCTTTCCACATTCGCCGAATCTAATCAAGAGCAGCTTATCACATACCCCTGTTCATATAACAAACACATTTGCTTTAATTTAAAAGTTATAATCAGCCACATTGTCGTTGGTCAGCCAAAAAGAGAAAGTTGCAGATTACGTTACTTTATCCGCAAGTTAACTACTTTCCGTAGATTTTCTCCCATCTTTCAATGATTTTGGTCATGTTCTCGAACCCGAACTTGTCCAGCCAGCCCCGGTAATTGCCGTCATTCACCGCGGTTCTGCAAATCTCCTTGGCTCGCTCTGCGTCATGCACAAGAAGGAGGACTGCTTCCACGTCGTGGCTGGAGACGTAGGCGACGGTTTTGAGAAGAGCTTTAGTCTCCAGTTCTCTGGCGATCTCAGCGCTCAACTCGATGAATATCGGCTTCTTGAGCAGCTTCTTGAAGTCCCGCGTTAACGTGTCCACCCAATACATGGTCACGTAATTGTGGGCGGAAAGGGGAACATGGAAGAAATCCACGTGCTCTGCGAGGGCTTCAAAGTCTAAGCCAAACCTTTCCTTAGCTAAGACTGGGTCAGGCCAGATTTCGATGCCGAAAGGCTGCTTAACCATCCTCTTGGCTCTTCCGATGAAGTCGGTGACTGTCTGTGCTCTCCACTCCAGCCAATCCAAGCCGCTTTCTTTCTGCTGTCTTGAACATCGGTCGCAGGTGCAGAAGCCTTCTTCAGGAAAGTGGTAGAGGTTCAGAATCACTCCCTCCACGTCCGCCTTTGCCGTGTCTTCGATGAAGCTGAGAACTTTGGATCGGTATTCTTCGTTTGTGGGGCACACAAAATCCCATGGGAGAGTGTATGCCTTGTTTGTTCTTTTGGCAGGACCGTTCTCCGAGAGCGCCACCAACTCAGGTCTCTCCCGTATGCTTTTGGCGTCAACAAAGCAGGTGATGTCATTGTACATGTTTTTTGCAGGTTTCCCTAATACGCCGTCAACACGCTTTGAGTAGTAGACGGAAATGTCGAAGCCATCAACAATTGTGGGCTCGTAGATTACTGTTCCAATCTTCAACGCACTTGACCTCTAACCGAATTCTTCTTTAACTTTAAATCTGATGACGTTAATTAGTTTTGATGTCAAGTGTCGCTGGTGACCTTCGATGAACATCAAAATCGATTACATCAAATGCAGAGACTGCCGCTCCTATACCTGTGTGGACTGCTGCGCCATGGCGGTTTTCAGCCTCCAAGACAACAAGCCAGTGATAGTTGACTTGGATTCATGCACGCTATGCGGAATCTGCGAAGACCTGTGCCCAAAGAAGGCAATAACCATCGAAAGATAGCTGCAAAGTTCAGACTTTCAGAACAGCTTTTCTCGACGAACACCAAAAGGGTGAATGTTTCCTGTGAGGCATAAATGACAAAAGGGAGTTCGACACTAGAAATCTCCCCGACCTCGGAAATGATAACCCAAAATCATATAATAGGCACCTCATTTCTGACAAGAGAAGGAAAGTAGCAAGATGAAACTGGAAACAGGAATCAAGTCTGTCCAAGCCGAGATACAGGAAAACAAGCTGATTTTACGTTCAAAGACCCCGCTGAAAATTTTAAGCTCCGCTGTTCTGAATGGCGGTCTGCGGGAAGCAAACTGCATAGTGAGCGTGCATGTACCCGAAGAAACTGGCCTTGACATAGACGACGACGTTCACAGGGAAGCCGGAGACTTCTTGATGGAGGAAACATCAAAACTGGGTATTCCTCAAGACCAGCTTGTGGGAATAATGACTGCCGCTAAGATGAAAAACGTGGACATAGTAACCAGCAAATTCGAGGACATCACCTTAACCGCGATTGCCACTGCCGGAGTCCACTTCGCAGCCACCGCCGGCGACGAAATCGCCTCAAAACAGAGCGCCTTTCCCCCCACAAAATGGGGCACCATCAACATCATCGTGTTAGTTGACGGCGATCTGACAGACAGCTGCATGGTCAACGCAGTAAGCACAGTCGCAGAAGCTAAAACGGTTGCATTAAGAGAGTTGGACGTGAGGAGCCGTTTTTCCGGCGAGGTCGCAACCGGAACTGTCACTGACAGCATCATGATAGCGTGCACAAAAAGGGGGCGCGAAATAAAATATGCTGGAACTGCGACGCCGTTAGGTGAACTGATTGGAAAATCTGTGCGGGAGGCAGTGAAAAGGGCTCTTCGCAATCAAGAAAACATAGTTTCCGATAGACCTCTCACACGGCGACTGAAGGAGAGGGGAATAACGGTTGAAAACATGACCACTCTTTTTTCGCAAATCAGTTCTATCCTCGACAAGGACTCTGAAAAGCGGAGGCAGTTTATGGAAGAGGTTGAGCATGTTTTGTCTGACCAGAACATCGCAGCGCTGGTTATTGCAGGGCTCAGGCTTGATGAGGATGCAAAGGCAGGTTTAATTCCTGAGAATCCAGCCAACGAGTACGGACGAAATTTTGTGCTCAGCAAAATCCTTCAGAAAGCGGTGATAGACTACCTGTCAAAGGGGAAAAAGGCACACAAATACATCAGACCCGACTATCTCAGTTCAATCTTCGCAGACAAGATGGGCTGGTTTACCCGAAGCATCCTATCCGCCGTTATGTACTCTGTTTATTCAAATGTTCTCGAAAGCCATTCGAAAGAACAGAAAGAATGAAAACCCAACAGACACCAGCATGCTGACCAGTTTTTCCAATCCTGTAGCAAGGCTTAAATATTGAACTTCAGGTAGTTCCTCGCTCCGAAAGAGGAATCAGCTTTGAAGTTCGGAATGTTCATTTATGAGCCTACACCAGTTGAAGGATTTGACCTGCAGGTTTATCGTCTTAAATCGGAAAGAGGAATCGTTGGAACCCTAAACCCTGAGATGACCACCAACATTGCCTGCTTCGGCGACAACAACATGGCTGCAAAACATCCTGACTGGGTTCAAATGTCCAAAGATGGACCTGCACTGCGAACAAACAAGAAATACAATTTACGATGGGACATCACATGCAACCAAGAAAAACAGATGATTGACTACATGCTTGACATGATCGAAGACGCGGCAGAAAAAACCAAGGGAATAACCGTCAGCAGCATGCACGTCGCAGACCACGGATTCTGCACATGCCCCAGATGCAAAGAGGCACACAAGAAAAGCGGGTTAGACTGGCTGGAGTGGAGAGCACAGACAGTTACAGACTTCATTGGTGCAGCAAAGGAACGAGTGAAAAACAAACCGTTCTATGTTGGGTTACTTCCTGACCCCGTTAACGCTTATGAAAGGTTCGGCATGGACTTCGATGCCCTAGCCGAATATGCAACCGCGTTTGTTGTTCCACACTGGTCTAAGACTTATGCAACTCCATGGTATTTTGAGTCCCTGTCTCGCGCATTCAAGAAATTGCTGAAGAAGCCCGTGTATCCGGGACTCTATATACGTGGACCGGGAGATGACCCAACCGAGCTTGAGGGTCATACACAGATACTGAAGACAGCATGCCGTGTAGCAAGAACTGGAGTAGACGGAATCATTTTCCTAGCCGCAAACGCTACATTCATGAAGGACTTCCAGAAAGCTTGCGTCGCAGACGTGAAACTCCGCGAAGAGCTGGAAGGCTACGGCGGCAAACCAGTCCTAGACCTCATAGATAAGTGGGAAAGCATACTCGACTAAGATTACAACCGCGCCTTTTGGCGCATCAATTCTCCTTTTTTGTTATCCAATTGCAGTCACTGATTTTGCGTTCTGGAAGGCTATTCTTTATCGTGCTTGGTTTTTCCGAAAAAATATTGTTTTCAACAATACGCTGTTATTAGGCTCCTAATATGATTGCTGGGTTGTCTTAGGGTGTGTGGGTGATTATTTTTCCGCATTTGGGGCAGTGGATGTGGCGTAGGCTGGATTGTGAGTCCCATCCTGAGATGGTGGCGTCTTTTTTGGGTAGGATGTAGCCGCAGTGGGGGCATACGTAGGAGTCTTTGGGCATTGTTTATTCTTTCTCGTAGATTTTTACGGTTTTTTGTGCTGCCTTCTTTGGGATTCCGTGTTTTCTTAGTTGTTTGTAGAGTTTCTTTGTTTCCTCTGGTGTAAGCTTCTCATCTTCATCGGGGAGGGGCAGACACGTCACCTCCGGGGTGCTGCTTCGCCGATCTCCACCAGCCTAGCCCTAACCGCCTCTGCAACAAATTCGGTGACGCTTCTATAGCCCAGATCGCCTCTGCTCTTAACCAACACCTTTATTTTCTCATACAAGCCCGACGGCACATTCACAGAATCGTAACCCTTAACAGGCATCAGCTTGTCTCATTAGTTTTTCTTCCAATCCTCTACATTTACCCATCCAGTATCCACCGTAACGTATTTATAATGTGCAAATCGCTTTTATCGTTTTCTCTTCCTCAAAGGCTTAGGGGTTTCCATGGTAGAACTACGAGTAACAGTCGATGAAAAATTCAACAAACTTCTCGATAAAGTAGTGGAGGCTGGAGTCTATCAGAGTAAAGCTGAATTGATGAGAAGCGCCACAATCTATCTTCTTATACAAATGGGGGTTCTAAAGGAACACATAGAGAACCGCTAAAGAGTTCTTCCCCTCAATAGCACATAACATTAACCATTTTCTAAATTTCCCATTTTATCTCACCCATGTCTCATAAGTGATTTAAAGCTTTTCTGCTTTCTCACAAAAAGGAATCAACTTGAAGTGGAAAACTGTACAATTGCCCGAAGACCTTTTAGACAGGGTAGATAAGACTGTCAAACAGGAAAGTTTAGGCTATTCTTCCAGAGCCGAGTTCATCAAGGAAGCCGTAAGGTTAAGACTTGAACAACTAGAGAAGTTAAAGAACACATCAAAGCTCACGTAGACGCGTAGATTAAAATCAAGAGACAACGACGCCATGACAAAAGTCTAGCTTTCAATAATGTGCTGGTTGAGGCTGAAATAACGCCCCTCGGAATGGAGCACAAGATAATTTTTATGTTGCACGTTTTTTTGGGGTTATTGAAGCAAAGCTTATATAACTTGCATCGAAGTATTTTGCAGTTCTAAAACGAGGTATGAGTATGGAATTCGGCAATTATCTTTTTGAG
>Ga0315553_10003198_pt1 | contig 12847 bp, 9 predicted proteins | sample SalMarSW160140MG_FD_203099 | JGI IMG/M metagenome (GOLD analysis project Ga0315553, IMG submission 203099) | Salt marsh sediment microbial communities from the Plum Island Ecosystem LTER, Massachusetts, United States - Salt Marsh Sediment SW1601-40 ... | reverse complement strand
TGACGCTGGCTGTCACATCGGTTCTGCTTAATGGGCGTGGCCACCCTTCATCTGAGGCGATAGGGGATCTGATGTCTCTGGTCGGCCTGCCCCGAACCGTTCGAACCATGCAGCGACTGCGGGTGATCGCAGGCGTGCTGACCCGACACGGCTTCGGGCATATGGTCGAGCGGCTCCACTTGCGGCGTTACGTGCCCTTCGGACGCAGGCTTGCCGGCGGCGCCGAACGCTTCGAACCGTCCACCCCCACCGCCAGCATCGGGCACCGGTTCGTCCTGGTCTGCGAGGAACTCGGGCCCACCTTCGTCAAGCTCGGACAGATGCTGTCGGCCCGACCCGACCTGCTTCCGGCCGAGATGGTCCACCAACTCCAGCGACTTCAGGACCAGGTAGCCCCGTTCGACCCCGAAACCGCTCGGCAAATCATCGCCACCGAACTCGGTGCGCCCGTGGAAGACCTCTTCGAGCAGTTCGAGCCCGCGCCGTTCGCCAGCGGCTCGATCGCCCAGGCACACCGCGCCGTCGCCCGCGACGGACGCAACGTCGTCGTGAAGGTCAAACGACCCGGCATCGACGCCACCATCCAACTCGACATCCATATCATGCGGTGGCTGGCCTCAGCCATCGAGCGCAACATCCCCGAGCTGCGCGTGTACCGGCCCGAAGGCATCGTCGAGGAGTTCGAACGAACCATCCAGCGAGAACTCGATTTCATCAACGAGGCCTCCGCCACCGCGCGTTTCGGCAAGGCGCTGGCCGATCAGCCCAAGGCCCGAGTGCCCGGCGTTCGATGGGAGCTGACCAGCCCCAGCGTGCTCACCGTCGAGTGGATCAAGGGCGTTCGGCTCGAAGACGCACTGGCCGATCGTGACGGCGAAATCGACCGCACCGCCGTCGCCCAGAACCTGGCCGACCTGTTCCTCACCCAGTACTTCGAGCTGGGCATGTTCCACGCCGACCCGCATCCGGGAAACCTGCTTATCGCACCGCCCGATACCGTCGGGCTGCTCGACTTTGGCATCGTCGGACTCGTCGACGACGACTTGGCCTCGAGTCTGGCCTTCGTCCTGCTGGCCATTGTCAACCGTGAGGTCGAGATCCTCATCGATGTGCTGGCCGACCTGGGCGCCCTGGCCGAGCAGACCGACCGGCGCCTGCTCCGCCGCGAGCTGCGCGAGTGGCTCGACAAATACTATGGGCTGCCCCTCAAGCGGCTCGTGCTCAAAACCATCTTCGTCGAGCTCACCGACCTGCTGCGTCGCCACGACGTCCGCCTGCCGCGAGATTTCGTCCTGTTGGGCAAGAGCCTGGTCACCGTCGGTGGCGTCATTCAGCAGCTCGACCCCAACCTAAACCTGTTTGCGCTCATCCAGCCGATGGTCCGCCAGATGATCGCCGACCGTTTTGCCCCGCCGCGCTTGTTGCGGGCGGCCGGCATCAGCGGATGGCATCTGGTGAGTATCTTCCGCAACGCGCCGCGGCAGATCCGCGACATCCTCCGGCGCGTCTCCCGCGGACCCATGCAGGTCAATATCCGGCACGAAAACCTCGACCACCTCGCCAACGAGATCGATCGCGCCGGAAACCGGCTCGCCATCGCCGTGGTGATCGCCGCCACCATTATCGGCAGTTCCATGCTCGTCAGCGTCGAGCCGGCCGCCGACATCGCCGTGCTCGGCGCCGTCTCGCTCCGCGTGTTCGGGTTCTTCGGCTACTTCGTGGCCTTCGTCCTGGGACTGTGGCTCGTCTACGGCGTGTGGCGCAGCGGAAAACTCTCCTAGCGCCGGTCGCGCGTCAATCTACATCGATAAAATACGACCAAACAACATAAGCGCTACGCGCCGCCGACGACAAAACGCTTTCTTTTATACTTGGCGGTTTGATTTCACGTGCCCTGTATTCTATAGATTAGGTGGAAGCTGTCGTGTCCCCTTTCAACAGCCCCGTGTACCGGAATTCGGTACGCGGGGCCTTTTTTTTGGCGCCTTCGTCGGGCTATCGGACCGGGCGCAGACCGCCGAACACAAACATCCGGAATCGCGCCCATCGCACACGTCCGGTAGCCCGCCAACCGCTCGCCGACCGTCCCGCTTTACACACCGTCGGGCGGGCACTAGCCTGCGGTCTGCCCGCCACAGACGAAAGGTCGCGCCGTGCCCGACGATTATCAGTCTCTCATGCAGCTTGCCGGTGACTTGGCCCTGCGCGCAGCCGGACAGGTCCGCATGCGCTTCCGCCGCAGCGATGCCTGGCTCAAGGAGGATCGGACCTGGGTCACCGACGCCGACAAGGCCGCACAGGAGATCATCCTCAAGACGTTGGACGATCGCTGCCCCGATCACGCCGTTGTGGCTGAGGAGGACCTACCCGAAACCAGGCACCGGCCCGCACCATCCCAAGCCGAGTTCTGCTGGGTGATTGACCCGCTCGACGGAACGCACAACTTCGTGCGACACGTGCCGATCTTCTCGACGATCGTCGCGGTGCTCCATCGGGGCGAGCCCGTCGCCGCAGCCGTAGCCGACGTCATGTCCGGCGTGATGTATCGCGCGTCAGCCGGCGGTGGAGCCTACGCCGATGGACATCGTCTCGACATCCGCAGCAGACGCGCCGGGCTGAAGACCGTGGTGGCCTTTCCGTCAGGGCGCGACAGCCCGACGGCCGGGCCGATCCTGTCAGCCCTGGCACACCATACGCTGCGCAATCTCGGCTCCTCCGGGCTGCACCTGGCAATGGTGGCGGCTGGCGGGTTCGACGCCGCTTTCGGCATCGAGTGCAAGATGTGGGATATGGCGGCCGGCATGCTGCTGGTCCGCCAGGCCGGCGGGCGGGTGACCGACCTGACGGGCGCGGACCGCGAGCGTTTCGACCTGTCAGCCGACCTCCAGGCCGACACGCCCTATATCGCCGGTTGCGATCCGCTTATCAGCGAATTGTCAAAGACCATCCAGGCGGCATAGCGGGCAGCCGCCCCAAGCCGAAAGGCGGCTCAGAAGCGCTTGAAGGAGGCACCGCCATCATTAACATGGGTCGAGCGGCTCACTTGGCCGCACAAGGAGCGTGACGCATGGATCCTCAGCAGCGCCGTCGGGTCGCCCGCACCGTACGACAGAGCCTCGAGACCGACGCCCTGCTAGGGCTCAGCGAGGTACCCATATCCAAGCAGGCGGTGCAGGCGCTGCGTAGCAGCCGGTCACCCTCCTCGAAGCCGGCCGGTAAGACGCCACCCACCAAGCCCCCGAGCATCGTCGGGCCCGACAACCAAGCCAAGGCCGAGCGCCTCAAGGCCCTCGCCCAGCAGCACGCCGACGGATGCGAGAAGTGTCATCTCGCCCAATCGCGCAACAAGGTCGTGTTTGGCCAGGGTGCCGCCGACACCAACCTGGTCTTCGTCGGCGAGGCGCCCGGTGCCGAAGAGGATAAGCAGGGGCTGGCCTTTGTGGGGCGAGCGGGCCAATTGCTCACGCGGATGGTCGAGGCGATGGGACTGACGCGCGATCAGGTCTACATCTGCAACGTGCTGAAATGCCGCCCGCCCGGCAACCGCACGCCCTCGGCCGACGAGATCGCCGCATGTTCGCCGATGCTCTTGCAGCAGCTTCAGATCATCGAGCCGAAGGTGATCGTTGCTCTCGGTGCCCCGGCCTCTCAAACGCTGCTCGAAACCAAGGAAGCGATCGGGCGTCTGCGAGGCCGCTTCCACGACTTCTATCCGTCCGGCACGCCCTTGATCGGCGAGCCCGTCAAGTTGATGCCCACGTACCACCCGGCCTACCTGCTGCGCAACCCCCCCGACAAGCGCAAAGCGTGGGAGGACCTGCAACTGGTGATGGCCGAGCTGGGCCTGCCGGTGCCTTAGCGTGTGAGGCGACGCTCTTGAGCGGTGGATCGTCGGCCGCTTCGACGTTATGTTTGGCGGCGTAACGGGCTTGCACCAGGCTGTGTCTGACAATTCCGTTCTGGCTTCTGGGGTGCCACTGGCGGCTTGTCCGCCAGTGCGCCGGACGGCGTACCGTCGGGAGAACCTCTTCCCCAAACAGCGCTCAGCAGCATCTCGCAGCGGATGACCCTGGTGAACGAATCTCATCTCAACTCGTTGGCTCCCGAGCGTTTCGGTCCCTTCCCGGCGGGCATGGTGTCGCTGGTGGGCGCCGGCCCGGGCGATCCCGGTCTGATCACCCTCAAGGGAGCTGCCCGACTGGCCCGCGCCGACGTGGTGCTCTACGACAGCCTGGTCAACCCGACGCTGCTGCGCCTGGCCCGATCCGACGCCAAGCTGATCCTGACCGGCAAGCGAGGCGGTCAGCCCGGCGCGTCTCAGCAGCAGATCAACCAGGACCTGATCGCCCACGCCCGCGCCGATAAGCGCGTGGTCCGACTCAAAGGCGGCGACCCATACGTATTCGGCCGCGGCGGCGAGGAAGGATGCGTGCTGGCCGAGGCGGGCATTCGGTTCGAGGTCGTGCCCGGTGTGACGGCGGCCGTGGCGGGCGCGGCCTACGCGGGCATCCCGCTGACGCACCGGACGTTCGGCAGCACGTTAGCGCTGGCCACCGGGCACGAAGATCCGAGCAAGCCCGAATCGCAGATCGACTTTGACGCATTGGCCCGGATGGGCACGGTGGTGCTCTACATGGGCGTTCGGACGCTGGCTGAAAACGTCCGCAAGCTCATCGAAGGCGGCATGCGCCCGGATACACCCGCAGCCGTCATCCGCTGGGGCACGCGCCCCGACCAGCTTTGCGTGACCGGCACGCTGGCCGACATCACCGAGCGTGTCGAACAGGCCGGCATCACCGCGCCGGCCGTCACGGTCATCGGTCAAGTGGCCAGCCTGCGTGACAGGCTCAACTGGTTCGAAAGGCTCGCGCTGTTCGGTCAACGGATCGTCATCACTCGCCCGGCTGAGCAGGCTGGTGAATTGGCCGACCGCCTTGCCGCCCTGGGGGCAGAGGTGCTGGTGGCGCCGGCGATCGAGATCAAGCCTCTTGACGATTACGCCGCCGTCGATAAGGCGCTGCGCGGGATCGACCGCTACGCGTGGCTGGTGCTGACCAGCGTCAACGGTGTCGAGGCCCTTTTCGCCAGAATGGATACCGCCGGGCTCGACGGTCGGGCGCTGGCGGCGGTTCGCCTGGCGACCATCGGCCGACCGACAGCCGACGCGCTGGCGCGACGTTTCCTTCGCGCCGACGTCGTGCCTGAGACCTACACAGGCGCCGCACTGGCTGCGGCCATGACTCGCGACGTCAGCCTTGCCGGCAAGCGGGTGCTGCTGTTGCGGGCAGACATCGCCGGCGGGCAATTGCCGCAGGCCCTGTCGCAAGCGGGTGCGTCGTGCGACGACCTGCCCGTCTACCAAACCACAAAGCCCGCCTCGCTGCCCGAAGACGTCGTAGCTCATTTTCGACGCGGCCGGGTCGACTGGATCACGTTCACCAGCACCTCCACCGTGAGCAACTTTTTCGACTTGCTTGCAGCCACGGCTTGCGAGGAACTGCCCGAGCGCGTCAGGCTGGCCAGCATCGGCCCGGTCACCAGCGATGCCCTGCGGGCTCGTGGGATCGAGCCCGCCGTCGAGGCCGCGCCCCACACTGTGCCCGGCCTGGTCGAGGCCATCGTGTCGGCGACGTCACCGCTTCAGAGCAAAGCGTAGCCCAAGCCCGGCCCGCCGGTGTGCAACTACTCCATCGCGTCGAGATATCCCTGAAGAATGATCTGTGCGGCCACCGCGTCGCGTCGCGCGTTGCGCTGTTTGCGCGTCAGTTGCGCCTCGTCGAACGCCCGGTCGGCCGCCCAACTGCTCAGACGCTCGTCGTACAGGTCGACGGGGCGGGCGCTGAGCTTCTCAAGCTCGCCGGCGAATGCCCGTGTCAGCTTGGCCTGAGGACCCTCGGTGGCGTCCATGTTGATCGGCAGGCCCACAACGAACCGCTCGACTTCATACTGATCGGCGAACGCGACGATTGACGCAGCATCGTCCGCCAGGCAACCGGTCGCCGGCAACACGGTCAGGGGCGAGGCGATGCTGCCGGCCGAGTCGCTGATCGCCACGCCGATACGCTTCTGCCCGTAGTCGATGCCCATGTGCACAGCCATATGCGGCTACTGGTACTTGCCCTTGTGTGTCTGTTTGATCTGCTCGACGAGGGTCTTGATCTGCTCGGCGTCCTGCTTGCGGCAGACAAGCGTCGCATCGCTCGAATGCACCACAATCAGGTCGGATACGCCGATGGTGGCCACGAGATGATCGCCGTCGGCCACAATGATATTCGCCCGCGAGTCCATTAGCATCGTCTGCGCTGCAGCTTGGACATTGCCCTCCGGGTCGGGTTCGAGCACGTCGGCAAGCGAGGGCCACGACCCCACATCGAGCCAATCGCAATCCATCTGCACAGCCATGACACGCGGCGCCTTTTCCATGACCGCGAAGTCGATACTGATCTTCTCCAACGTCGGGTACACCTGCGCGGCCAACGACGCCCCGTCGGGCTTGTCCCAGGCGTCGGCCATCCGCACGAGTTTCTCGTGCGAGTCGGGCAGGTGCCGGCGAAGCTGATCGAGGATCGTCTCGGTCCGCCAGACGAACATGCCGCTGTTCCAGTAGTACTGCCCGCTGTCGAGGTACTGTTGGGCGGTGGCGGCGTCGGGCTTCTCCTTGAACTGGACAACTTCGTACAGATCGCCGCCGAGCGACCCGCCTCGGTGGATGTAGCCCAGCCCGGTGTGGGCCCAGGTCGGCTTGATGCCGAAGGTGACCAGCGCGTCGGCATGCTGCTCGGCCGCCTCGAAGCCGCGCTGCACGGCCGCGGCGAACCTCTCGACCGGCTCGATCACGTGATCGGCTGTGAAGACCGACATCACTGTTTCGGGATCGCGCTTGTGCAAGAGGGCCGCCGACATGCCGATGGCCGCCGCCGTGTCGCGCCCGCATGGCTCGCCGATGAGATTCTCGCGCGGCAGCTCGGGCAACTGCTCGTGAACCTGATCCAGATGCGCCGCGCCGGTGATAATCAAGATCTGTTCGGGTTCGAGCAGCTCGGCGAGCCTTTCGTACGACTTGCGCAGGAGGCTCGCGCCGCCAATCAGGGGAAGAAGCTGCTTGGGTCGATCGGCCCGGCTGAGCGGCCAAAGCCGCGTCCCCGCGCCGCCAGCCATGATTACCGCGCGTCGATTCATCTTGCCGCCTCTTGGGTACGTCTTGTGGTTACCAATTGATTCCCAGCGCGATCACCGGCAACACCAGAACCAGGAACATCACCGTGTTGGCTGCGAAAAGCGAACTCGCCAGCGGCGCGTCCAGGCCGTACAGGTTCGCCGCCGCCACCGCGAACAACGCCATCGGCATGAACGATTCTACGATCATCACGTTCACCGGCAAGCCCGTCAGACCAACACCCGCCTGCTGGACCAGCCAGATCAACCCCAACGCCAGCAGCGGCGAGAAAACGAACTTGATGCCCGCAAGCCACGCATACAGACGCATGTGCCCCCACACGTGCGAAACGTGCAGACGCAAACCGGTCACAAAGAACATCACCGCCGTGCAGAGGATCACCAGCGCATCGATGATGCGCCATTGCTGAAAAACCGCCGGGCGCTCGATACCCGACAGACTCAGTCCGATGCCCGCCAGCACACCCGCCAAAGGCAGGCACCGCAGGTCGAGAAGATTCCGCACGAACGACGCCAGCCCGTACCGCTCGGTCCGCCCGGCGAATCGGCCGGCCAGCGGAAAGAACAGACCGAACATGATAATCGTCCACAGCGTCGCGTAGATGACCGTGTAAGCCAACCCCTGCTCGCCGAACAGCCGCAGGCAGATGAAGCCCCCCATCGTAAAACCCCAGTTGGAGTGGGCAGCCGCATAGCTGAACACGCCCGCCGACTCGCGCCGCAGCTTCTGCCATCGGGCTACCAGCAGACCCAGCCCGAAGCAGGCGAAACTCTGGATCACCGGCTGAATCGTGACCCACGCGTCGGCCCAGCGGAGCTTGAGCGTCCAAACCGCCAGCAACCCCGTCGCCGGATACCCCAAAACCATGATCCCCAGCGTGATGCGGGCGGCCATATGCTCGGCAAGCCAACCGAAACGCCGCGCCGCATAGCCTGCCGCCGAAGAGAGCACCACTACGGCGACCATGATCACGAATTTCGTCGTTTCTTCGTCCACGAATCCGCTCGACCGACCCGGATCGGCTACACCCGATAGGCCGGTTCGATTTGCAACTTGGCCTGGAGCTGACTTGCCTGCTCCTCGTACCCTGCGCGGCCCATCAGCGCAAAGGTGTACTGCTTGCCCAACTCGACGGCCGGCTGATCGTAGGCATTCACGTTCATCAGCAGGGCCATGATCGAGGTGGCGCACTCGTAAAGGTAGATGAACTGTCCGACCGTTTCCTCGCAGACCCGTGGGAACTGCACGGTCAGCACCGGTCGCTGACTGGCCAGCAGAGCCTGCTCGGTCGCCTGGCGTTCGACGTCGAGCAGTTGCCCCAGCGACTTATTGCCCAGATAGCTCAACGCCTCCTCATCATCGAAAGCCTGCGGAATCGACACGTCGCAATCGAACCGCTCGACGGCCAGCATGGTGATCACCTTGTCGTTGGGCCCTTCGCGATAGAGCTGTATCTGGCTGTGTTGATCGGTGGCGCCTAAGGCACGAATGGGTGTGGCGCCGGCGAAGACGTCTTGTCCGTCGAGCGACTTGCGCTTGCCCAGGCTTTCAGCCCAGAGCTGCCGGTACCAGTCGGCGAGGTCTTTGAGCTGATAACTGTAGGGCATCATCACGTGCAGGTTCTTGCCTCGTTGTGTCAGCAAGTGGTGGACAGCCGCCAGCAACGCCGCCGGGTTTTGGCGAAGCTCAGGATTGCGGATGCGAAGGTCCATCATCGCCGCACCGGCCAGCAACCGACGCACGTCGATGCCGCACATCGCGGCGCTGAACAGACCCACCGGCGAGAGCACGCTGAACCGCCCGCCCACGCCTTCCGGCACGGGCAATGCGTCGTACCCTTCGTCCTCGACGATCTGTCGCATCGTGCCGGTTCGCGGGTCGGTGGTGACGACGATGCGATCGCGCGCCCCGCCGGCACCCATACGGCGCCGCAGCCAGTCTCGCACGATGATGAACTGGCTGGCCGTCTCCGCCGTCTCGCCCGACTTGCTGATCACGTTGAAACAGGTCCGATCCAGGTCGTCGTCCAGCAGATCCAGCAAAGCCCCGAACTGGACCGGGTCGACGTTGTCCATGACGAACAGTCGCGACCCGCGGCGATCGGCATTCGGCAGCAGGTTGTACATCGGGCTGTTCAGAGCCGTATGCAACGCGATATTGCCCAACGCCGAGCCGCCGATGCCCAACACCACCAAGTTGTCATACTTGCCGCGACGAACGGCACAGGCGGCTTCGACCGCCTGAACCATCGATTCTTCGTAGGGCAACTCACGATACCGGCGCTCGCCCCGCGCACGACCCTCCTCGATCTGCTCGACGATCTCGCTGATCCGCCCCGCCAGGCCATCCAACTGCTCGTCCGTCAGCCCATGTTCGGCGTCCAGGCCGTGTTCGGCGCCGACGGCGCGGGCCATCACGTTTCGGTAGTACACGCGCACCACGTCATCGTTACTCATTGCTCGAAATCTCCGTCGATTTCGACCGCCTCAAGTTCAGTGTGCTCGACACTGAAGCTTTTCTCGCCATACGCTGTGAAGCGCACCCGAGCCATCGTGCGACTGCCCGAACGGTCCAGACGAACCAGTCGCCCGGTACCGTACTCCGGGTGATACATCAACTGCCCCACGCGCCAGCGAAGGGCCAGCCGTTCGGCCTCGCTACGGGCGGCGCGTCGGCGCGGGCGGGCGTCGCGCGCCCCGCTACGGTCGTGCCATTCGACGTCGGCTCCCTCCAAATCATCGACAAAAGGCGAGCGAACGGTTCGGATGGTCGATCCCCGTAGACTCCGGTAGAGAGCATAACTGAGGTAGAGTTCCTGCCTCGCACGAGTTATACCCACAAAGCAGAGGCGGCGTTCCTCCTCCAGTTCGTCCGCGCTGTCGCGGCTCCGCAGATGGGGCAGCAGCCCTTCCTCCAGGCCGGCAATGAACACCACGTCGAACTCCAGGCCCTTGGCGGCGTGCAGGGTCATCAGGCTCACCGCACCGGCCCCGTCGAGCTTGTCCACGTCGCTGACCAGACTCACCTGCTCGAGCCAGCCTTGAAGCGGCTGCTTCTGGTCGGTGTGCTCCTGGTCGTATTCGGCCGCTGCACTGACCAACTCGGCCAGGTTGCCGACCTGGTCGCTGTCGCCGCCCGCCTGATCGGCTACAGTCCGCTCCAGGCCGGTCAGGGACAGGGTCTTTTCCACAATCTCGCGTACACTATCGCCCGCCGCCACCTTGCGCAACTTTTCGAGCAGCGCCGCAAACTCCCCAATGCGTTTGGCGGCTGCCGCCTTGAGATTGCCGACAGTCTCCGCAGCCGCGACCAGGTCGATCGATCGACGACCGGTTTCTCTGGCATGGGCTCGCAGACGGTCGATGGTGGTCTTGCCGATGCCGCGCGCCGGCGTGTTGATAATCCGCACCAGTGAGATCTCGTCGGACGGATTCACCATCACCCGCAAGTAGGCCAACACATCCTTGATCTCCCTGCGGTTGTAAAACTCCACACCACGCGCGATCTGATACGACAAGGCCTTCTTGCGGAACGCCTCCTCCAACACCCGCGTCATGGCGTTTACGCGATAGAAGATGGCGATCTGCCCCAAAGACCGTCCCCGCTCGTGCAGCCGTGCGATCTGCTCGGCGATGCCGTCGGCCTCATCCTGGGCGTCGTCGTAGATGAAGCCGCACACGCCCACACCTTCGGGGTTCTCGGTCCAGAGCTGCTTCTCCTTGCGCCGTTGATTGGCCTGGATCAGTTCGTCGGCCGCCCGCAAGATACGCCGCGTCGAACGGTAGTTCTGCTCCAATCGCACGACTTTGGCATCGGGATAGTCGCTCTCAAAATCCAGAATATTGGCCAGATTCGCCCCTCGCCAGCCGTAGATCGACTGGTCGGGGTCACCCGTAGCGCAGATATTGCGTCGCGTCTCGGTCAGCCGACGGGCAATCAGGTACTGCGCGCGGTTGGTGTCCTGGTATTCGTCGACCAGCACATAGGCGAACCGCTCCTCCAGCTCGCCGCGCAGCGCCTTGTCGCGATCGAGCAATTGGGCGACGCGAAGCAGCAGATCGTCGAAGTCGAGGGCGTTGTTTTCGGTAAGGATATGCTCGTATTGGGCGTAGATGCGAGCGATCGTCTGATCCCTGAAGTCGACGGCCTCAGTCAGCATCCTGTCCGGCGCGAGCATATGGTTCTTGGCCTGGCTGATCCGCAACTCGACGTTCGACGGCTTCCACGCCTCGCTGGCCAACTCGCAGCGGCTGATAGCGTCCTTGATCGCTCGCCCACGATCGGTCTGATCGAAGATCGAGTAGTTCGCCTCGATGCCCGCGCGGTCGGCGTGCTGCCTCAGCAGTCGGGCACAGAACGAGTGAAACGTGCCTACCGTCAGCCCCCGGCCCGCGCCCAGCGCGGCGATACGCTGACGCATCTCCTCGGCGGCCTTGTTGGTAAACGTGATGGCCAGCACGTGGCCGGCCCCCACGTGTGTCGCCAGCCAGGCCGCCCGCCGCGTGATCACCCGCGTCTTGCCGCTTCCGGCAGCCGCCAGCACCAACAGCGGGCCGTCGCGATGCGTCACGGCCTCGCGCTGAGGGTCGGTCAAATCTGTCAGTAAAGCCTCGGCTGGCATGCATCTCTCCGCACCAATTAAAGCTAGCTCTATACCCCATCCGTTGCAGTCGGGTCAAATAGGCTCTGCGCAGGCCCCGCCTTGGTCCTGCTGCCGTCCCATGCGACCCCTTGATCCGTTGCCGGCCGTACGATAGCGTCAAGTCATGAAAATCGTCGGCCAGGGGCTGGACCTGATCGAGTGTGAGCGTGTGGCCGTCGTGGTCGAACGGCACGGGCAGCGGTTCCTCGACCGCGTGCTCACCCCTTGCGAACAGGCCTACTGCAACACGCATCGCAACTCGATCCCGCGGATCGCCGGACGCTTCGCCGCCAAGGAGGCCATCCTCAAAATGCTGGGCACCGGCTGGCGGGGCAAAATCGCCTGGACCGACATGGAAATCACCAACGACCCAGCCGGTCGCCCCCGGGTCGCACTAACCGGCCATACCGCACGAATCAGCACCGAGCAGGGCATCTGCCGCGTACTCGTATCGATTACGCACACGCCCAACTACGCAGCCGCGACAGCCATCGGCCTGGCTGAAGATTAAGCTGTGTCTGAGAATTCCGATCTGGTCTTTTGGGGTGCCACTGGCGGCCTCGGCCGTGAGTTCAGCCGAACGGCTTGCCCGCCAGTGCCCTGGACAGGTTAGCATCCGGAGAAGCTTTTTTCAGACAGAGCGTAGGCCAGGCATCGATCGGCCCACAGTCGGACAGTGAAGGGTCATAGAAAGATGCAGCAGCGCCCGGCAGCAAAACCGCCGAATCAAACCGATCGCGGCAGGGGACGGGGAAAGTGGCTCCTATTCTCATCCTCGCGAGAGGCGCTTCTTCTTATCTCGATTGCCGTCGTCGGCATGCTGATCGCGTGGCTCGTGCCGGCGCTTCAACGCGGATGTGCGCCGTCAGGTGAGTTGTAGTCTGCTAGGTACGCCGTGTGCCCGGCGACTGCCGCCTACAACTCTACAACCTGCCCGTCGTACGCCAGCGCCATGTTCGCCGGCAGATTCGCGTTGGTCTCGGCGTGGCCCAGCTCGTGGGCGATGTGCGTGAAGTAGGTCTGCTTGG
>Ga0315553_10003196_pt1 | contig 12851 bp, 10 predicted proteins | sample SalMarSW160140MG_FD_203099 | JGI IMG/M metagenome (GOLD analysis project Ga0315553, IMG submission 203099) | Salt marsh sediment microbial communities from the Plum Island Ecosystem LTER, Massachusetts, United States - Salt Marsh Sediment SW1601-40 ... | reverse complement strand
ATTTCATTTTGTCCGCAAAATCTTTGTGTATATTATAAGCCGCGTCTTCCACGGTAGCGCCTTTGCTTAAAACTACCGGTTCGCTGAAATCGGCATCTTTTCCCGGTGGTTTTGTATAAATCCTTATCCGGTTAAGAAAATTATAAATGCTTTTCTTTAAACCTTCCACGTCTGAATTGAGTTTAAATTCATAAAAATCGAGTCTATTGCAGTATTTTCCACACAACAACTGCAGTTTTTTTTCTGTACTCTTCGAGATTATTATAAATCCGTTTTTTTTCATTAATTCATCGTCTTTATAATAGTCTTTAGATTCCAGAAAAATTGAACCCGTTTCCAATCTGTTTAAAAGCGAATTAAGCTCTTTTTCGGGATTAACCTTACCTCCATCTATCATTCCTATAATGACATCACAACTTCGCCCAAGAGCAAGAAGCCAGGGGGGATGAAAATTTTCGTAGAGAGGCGGAGTATCGACTAATTGTATTTGTACATTTTCAAATTCAATCATTCCCACATCCGGTTTCTGAGTCGTAAAAGGATAGCTGGCTACCTCCGGACTGGCGTTTGTCAGTGCCGCAAGAAATGCCGACTTACCGGAATTCGGAGCCCCCATAAGTACAACCTGGGCTATACCCATTTTGGGAACATGAGTCAGATCCAACCGCCGTGCCTGGGGTTTTTTCTTTGCTTCTTTTTTTAGCTTAGCAATCCTGCTGTTTAACTCCGCCCTTAGCCCATCGGTCCCTTTATGCTTGGGCATGACCGCAAGCATTTCTCTTAAAATAGATATTTTCTCTTCCGAAGTATCGGCGAATTTAAGTCGTGCTTCTATTTTATGGTAAATTTGAGGTAAATTTGCCGGCATAATTTATAAATTAACTAATTAAAGGATTAACTACTATTAACCCGCGGGTCTAACCCATACAGCCATATCTTTTCCACTCTCAAGATAAATATCTCGCAGGATTAACTGCCCGTTTAAAAGTTCTATCTCCTTATCACTTGAAAACTCACCCGACCAAGTATCATAGTATTTCATAAGATACGAAGTAAAGATGGTTTCCGGAATATTAAGAACAAGGTCTTTCTTCTCTTCCTTATTCGGATTTCTTAACCATAAAAAAATATCATTTCCGGATTTAAGTCCCATAACTTCCATATCTCCATCTACACTTACAGCAGAAAATTCTTCGAGCACATCTTCGTTATCTTTTAACATCGGTGAAACAAAATCCGAAGCTGCCTTGAAATGAAAATAATGCTCCTCGTGATAATGCCATTCCCACCACCACGAAAGCGGTAATATCGGAGTAGGAGAAAACATTCCGCGCCATAATCCATTATGCATTTCGCCCTCATACAACTCGGCAGGATGATCTTTATCCGGACCTTTCCATCCCAGAGCAAATTCCCCCACAACATCAGGCTTTTTAAACTTCTCAACATAATTCAAGATACTTTCTTTCATATTATCTGTGGGTCCATAGTTATGATGCTGAGAGAATTCGATGTTTTTAATATCCCATAAACCCGGTATTTCTCTATAAGTAACACTTGTAGTAACAATATGTTTATAAGGATCGATTTTTTTCAAGTAATCTGCCATTTCTCTATGCCAGCTCACGATATCCCCAGGAGGCAGATCGACCATACCCATTACATTATCAACCTCATTGAAAAATTCCCAACAGGCAATGTTTGTGGAGTATCCCCACCTGGCGACGATATATCTCAATTTATGTTTATATATTCTCTTTGCCTCTTCATTAGTGAAGAAATCAACCTGGTTTTCACAGGGACCACCATTAACGGCATTATAAGGACTCGTTCTCCATTCGGCATTGGATGCCCAGAGATCCACAAAGTCTTTGAAAATTCCATGATAGTCAAATGTTAACATCATATATACACCCTTTTCTTCAGAAAGCATAAGAACTTCATCTAATCTCTTCGCTGTTTTCTGATAATATCTGCCAAGTCCGGGCGCGTCCAGAACATCTTCCTCCTCTCCGCATTCAATTTCAATGTTTCCAAGATACAACAAACTTTTTAACCCTTCCAAGAACTCTATCCTCAAATAGTTCGTACTTTCCGGAAGTTCATTTATATATACAATAAACCTTCGTTTCCAATCTTCCGCGGTATCCCAGCTTTGACCGAACTCAATCTTTATGGGATTGTATGTAATATTATCAGGGGAAGAATAACATTTTATATTACCCGTAGAAAGATTTCTGTGGTAGAATACTTTCATTTTAAATCTTCTTATATTTTTTAGATTATAAACAATAGTCTCTTTAGTATCGGATTCTATTACAACCCTGTTAGTATCATCTTCGGTAAACTCCGTCTTCCCTGAAACAATCTTCAAACCCGATGAGTGCGAAAAAACTTTACCCCAATTTTCGAACTCATCCGTTATCGTACTGTCATACGCCATAACCATTCTCGTCCATTCCAGTGGAAGATTCCAGGTACACATCCAGGTTCTAAATATATTCGCATTATTTTTCGCGAGTTCATCGATATAAGTCTCATAAGGATGTTTCCATTCGGTTTGAAGTTCCCATCCTACGTTAAGTCCGACACCACGAAAACGCTTACCCGAATCAAAAACAAAAGAATAAAGAGATTTTTCATTTATTCGCAAAAACCCATCATTATAAGAATCTTTTACCGATAGATAAAATTCTTTAGAATTAGAAGTATCATTTTTATTTATCACCTGAATATGGAAAGAGTGCGTTCCAGTTTGCATGGCTGTAAACCTTGCCTCCCAATACGATTTCCCGGAAGGTCCATCTTTATAAAAACAGGGAAGCGTTATTCCATTACCATCAGGTGGTCTTATAATAGCATCCACTCTTATATCTTCCGGATCATAAGGGTTTTTAAACTTTTTTGTTAACTTGATGTCTATATACAGGGGCTTGAATTTCTCTATACTGGTCGACGCATGGCTTACCGAAATACCAGACGAACTACCCCTTCCACAAGAAAACAAGCAAATTAGTACTACAACAACAAAACAACTCAAAACACTTAACTTTAATTTATTCATAAATCCCTCCAATTGGGGTATATTTTCTTATTTAAAAACTAATTTTTATTATATTTTTGCCTAAGTTATTCATTTTGGATATTATGTCAAGCGAAGTTTTTCCACCAAGAAAAAGGAAGGCTTTTTCAAACGGACTTATTAGTAAAACTTATATTTTTACGCACTCAAGGATAATTCTTTTACAATGGATTTTCCCGAATAATCATACAGCCATTTATACCCATTAAGCCTGCATAATTCTTCAACTTTCCTACCAACACCCACAAAATTCCATCCCAGTTTTTTACAAGCTTTGTAATCGTATACCCCATCTCCGAAGTAAAAAATCTCTTTTATCTCTTCAAGCTCATAATATTTTTTTGCGCTCTCTAAAGAATGAAGCATAATTTGTTCCCGTTTTATATTATTATCAGAGGAAGAAACAAGGTCCGCATGAATATTGTATCCGGTTCTGCTCAATTTTAGTAAAGCGCTATCTTTCCAACATCCGGTCGCAAAAGAAAAAGCTATATTTAAACGGGTTAGATTTTGTAAAAACGCAATACCTCCGGGAACTTCTTCCGGCTTATTCTTACTAAATTCTATTTCCAGCAAATTTAAAAAGCTCTTTTTAATTGAGTTTTTTACTTCTTTATTTATTTCTATTTTATTATCATTAGCGATTTCGAGTAGAATTCCTTCATCGGTTACATTGGTATAATCAGACCAGGTGTTTCTAAATTTAACATCTCCGAGCAAAAAGATAACAGCTTTTTTATAGCAATCGGAATCGACGCTATTTGTCCTGGCAAGTGTGCCGTCAATATCAAATACGAATAATTGCATTTACTATATCAGCAGTGATTTTAACCGGAACCGTCTCCTTTCTTTTTGGAAACTTCTTCCCAGTTAACCTTTCCCGTAAACTGCATAACAACAAATAATGTAACAATGCACAGAATTGTTATGGCAAGCCCGGTAAAACCTTCGAAGAAAAAGGTATAAGAAAATAAAACCAGGTATATAAACTGAGAAATTGCAATTTCAACAAATGCGAAGCGGTTACTGACAACTAATCGCATATAAGTTACAACAAGAGCAATAGAAACGGCAGAACTAATCAGAAATGCCGCGTGAATAGATATATGATCGACAAGATAAGCCAAAAGCAGGTGAAAACTAAAGAATGCAGCTCCGATAAAAAAATAATTCATCGGATGAATATTTATACCACGCAGTGTTGTAAAGATAAATAGCAAGAAGAAAAACAAAAACAATGAAATAGGAGCAGAAAAAGTGACCTGACTAACCCAGGGTCCCGGATTCAACTTTCTGGGCAAATCCATACCGATTTTTACACCCGTCAGCAGATTGGAATATTGCCATTTCAACTCCCAACCTTTTTCTTTTTTTGTTTTTTCCGTCGGAGAAATACTGTTCTGGGGAAAGTCTATTTTATCAAAATCGGTATTCATTGTAAGGATAAAATCCTTAACCTGGGTTACATTTTGACCAAAATCATACCACCACTGGTCCAATCCCTGTGAATTGTATGAAACTTCCATTGTCTCTTTTTCCCCGGGAGAAAGTCTTATAGGATAAACCACTCTTCCCGATGATATGTCTATTTTTTCTATTTCTTTATCATTTACTAAAAGTTTAAAATCGTCATAAACCGCACCCGCGGCGGGAAAATCGAAATTAAAATAAACATAACGGGATTCATAAGTATCGTTAATAATTTCGTACCATCCCGAAAAATCCACCGCATAGGTAGAATACCAGAGCAAACCCTTTTTGCGATGTTCGAGAGACAAAGAAACATCGATTTCGCTTGCCTTTAGTGGCAGAGGATGATTCACAACATAAGTTTCTAATTCTTTAACAGATTTACCCGATTCAATTCTCTCTGTTTCTCTCTTTTCCTTTGTTTGATAGTATATAGAAGGAGCTTTCTGCACCTGCATTGTACCCCATAACTGACTTACCATTCCTTTAAGTTTGTAATCCTGCGTATGTGTCCTTTTTAAAATAGTAGCCCCAAGAATGAACCAGGCTATCACTATGAATACATAAATCAAAAAAATTACAGGAAGTTTTTTCATAATTTTATCCTCCGATAAGATTAAAGTTTATAAAAAAAATTTATCGTTAAAAATATATCTATATTAAATCCTATCCAAGAATACGCAATACAATATAAGGCACTACATTAAAGAAAAGTATACATATTTTATAAAACATCATGCAGGAATAAATAATGGTATTAAATTCTTCTTTTTTAATATCGTACCATTTCCCGTGAACTCGATAAATAAAATTACGACCCAATGTAAAAGCTAAAAAACTGATTAAAAGTAAACCCAAATTAATTATAGAACTCCAGAGCAAAAAATCTAATAAATAATCCATTAAATACCTCCCTTTTAATGTATATGGTACACTGATTTAAGCAATATGTCAAGAAGTTTTTTAAACCCCACCCCAACACCCAATTTTGAACCACAAAGTTCACAAAATCGTTAGGACGTTAGGCGGTTAGGTCGTTAGGTGGTTTAAAAAATTCCGAACCAACGACCCCACGATCCAATGAACCAACTAAAAAAATGAACAACAAATAACACAAATATTTTTATTTTTTTTGTTTCTTATTTGCTGTCAGCCGTGAGCTGTAAGCCGAGAGCCCTTTCTGACCAAAGACCTAAAGAATTTTCTCTCTTATTTCAAACAGTCTCTTCTTCCCCAGATACGGTTCGATATAAAGCTTATAATCTTCCTCCGGAATTTTTTCGATATTCTTCGCATAGTTTTCCACAAAATCGATTCTGGTTTTTAGATTACCACAACCAAAATCTTCACAGTAAGCGCAATTACGGACATTTCTTTTAATCGCGCATGGGCGGACAGGACATCCCTCATCGGGATGATTGCCCTTGTTCCTGCATCCGACACAACTTACCTTTTCAGGCGGAATTTCAAAACCAAAGTATAAAAACCATTTATCACTAACTTCAATCTTGTCGTCTTCACTCTTTATGTTTTTCTCATAAGCAGGACAAATATCACATAAAAACCCGCAATAACCCAGCATTTTTACCATAATTGTCTACTATATTTTCATTTTATAAAAATTAATTTTTCGGAATCCGCAGTACCCGTTTCTCCCGTCATCCGGCAAATATAAGTTCCACTGGGAACTTTTACCCCCTCCACGTCCGTTCCATCCCAGGTTTTCTCTCCCGTACCTGTTGTGACATGCCCATCGAATATTATATTTACTTCCCTTCCGAGTAAATCGAATATCGCAATTCGGACGTCTCCCTCTCCTGATACAAAGTAACGAATAGTAGTGCCTAAATTGAAAGGATTAGGATAATTCGGGTAAAGATAAAAATCAAAAGGATGATAACCACCTTCATCCAGGTATTCCAAAAGCTGGTCTTCGTCTTTTCCTATATACCAGGAAATATTCATACTCTGCCCCTCTGAAGAAACAAGCAGTGTATTAAATGCCTGTTCTTCCGTACTCGGCTGAACCCTGACCTCTTCGGTGGTAAATGAATTTTCGGAATTTATCAACATCAAATAGCCGGCAGGAAGCTGTATCCAATCCGTCCCTAAAATTTCAGGCTCGGTTACCCAGTTAAAAGCTAACTCATGCTCGTTGCCATCGGTTGTTATAACCGAATCGTTTATCTCAAGGATATCTAAACTCGCATCATAATGAACTCTTCGCCTCCAGGAAACACCATAAGAAAGTTCTCTGTATGCTGAATCAAGCCTTGCTTCATATGTGTAATCATCTAACCGAGTCAATGTCCCGTAGGCTCTGCGTTGAGCCGGCAGGGAAGTATAAGGGCTTATCTGCCCCTGGCCATCGATAAGCAACACATTATTCATCCTCGAATCCGGAGAATAATCCTGCGCTCCACCATTTCCCAGTATAACAGAAGTATCCGCGTGATAAATAACCGTACCCTGACAGGGCTGGTAGTGACTACCGCCATATCCCGCCCTAAACCAGATTAAGCCATCTTTTTTGTTCCAGCTTTTACGCATCACGGCAACACCCGCGCCTTCAAAAAATTTAGTCAATGGCCAACCCGCAACTTCCGGAGATACCGGTTCTACCTTACCCCAATAAAGAAAAGAATGCCAATCAGACCACCCTATTGGCGGGGGAGTCTGGTTCCAATCGCCCAGGAAATCTTCAAAACCTCCTCGCTCGCAGGGAGAAGGATTTGCGTAATAGTGCCATGCGAGTACAGGATCGTTATATTCATACGCCAATTGAAGAATATCTACGTTGTAATAATATACGATAGCATGATTTTCTCCATGACCCGCTCCCACATAGCTCGCCTTGGAAAAGAATGTATGTATGTCGGAATCATCTTCCTTATAATCCAGGATGTAAGTACGGTATATTCCTTCATTATGAAAAAGGTTACCGGCATACGAATAAGGGTCGAAGGAAGTATTTCGAGATAAAATTCTAATAAGTACCGAAAAACCTTCCAGGTCCCATAAACCGTATCCATTAGGAGCAGTAAGGGTTTCATCTATCATCTCCGCGTCTCCCCCATTAATCGCTCCCGGACACCTATCCCACCAATTACATAGAATTTCTATCGCTCGATTTACAGAAGCTTCGGAACTCGCGTCATCAGAAAACATAAGAGCAGGATATAAAATACGCTGAAGATAATAATCCGTCATGTGGTTAATCGCCCAGTTATTAATATGCTCATCCTGAAAATACCAATTACTCTCCGTAATAGATTTATTATACATATCTTTGGATGTGTTCAAGAGGATAGTCCGGGCTCGATTTTGTTCGTCAGACGACATATAATTCCATTGAAAATCACAAACAAACGCGTAATCAGGATTCCACCGAAAAGGATCATCGTCGGTATAATTCCCGGTTTCTTCCACATGTTCGACCCAATCCATTAACCAGCTAACTGCTTCCTCCGCACGTTCCCCTCGCAGACAACCCTCTAAAGCCATACTAAAATTAGATCCGCCAAGGCTATTTTCTCCTAACCGTTCAACTAATTCGGTTATATCGGAAGATCCTATTAAAAGACAGGGATGTGTTTCCTGTGCGGCAAGATTAATACCTGTTATTACTATAATAAAAACAATTAATCTAAAAATTATTTTTCGAAACCTATACATATTATTTACCTCTTAATAATTATATAAACAATTTTTATCCACCAAACAGAATAGAACTTTTAATATAAAACGCGCTATTCCGAAAACAATAAGATAAGTTAAAATATCGTTACATATATATTTTAGCGAAAAAATTTCTATTGTCAAGCAAAAACACACTACCGACAACAATTAATCTTACACGGAAAACACAGAGAAAACACTAAAACTTTTTTTATTTAACATATCACCTAAAAACACAAAAAATAAAATTGACAATTAAGACAAATACTCATAAAATGAACAAAAAGATATTTTTATGTGTTATAAGTATAAAGGAATGGAAGTGGATAATTTAATAATCGAGAAAGCGAAAACCGGGGACCGAGATTCTCAAGAAATAATATATAGAAAGTTTAAAGATAGGATATACACACTCGCTCTTTACTATACAAAAAATCCGGCAAACTCATCCGATGTTACACAGGATATATTCATAAAAGTATTCAGAGTATTAAACAAATTTAACGGAGGTAATTTTAAAGCATGGATATACAGAGTATCGGTCAATCATCTCTTAAATTACGTAAGCAGAAAACAAACATTTCTCGATTTAAAAGAAAAACACCTCAAAACAAATGATGGAAGTATTGAAGAAAAAATTACGATTGAAAGGACTCTTAAAAAAATGCCGGAAAAACTTTCTTTCCTTCTAATATTACGCGAAAAAGAGGGTTTAGACTACAGAGAACTTTCAAACGTTTTCGGTGTACCAACAGGTACTATAAAATCAAGACTTTATAAAGCCAGAAGAGTTTTTAGAAAATTATATGGAGGTAACGATGAATAAAAAATTAGAAATTCTTCTCTCATCTTACATAGACGGAGAATGTGAACACCCGAAAATAGTCGAAGACATGTTAAAGGAAGATGAGAAAGCTAAAGAAATCTATACTAAACTTTTAACCAGCAAACAGATAAAAGACTTAAATTATACAGAATGCCCTTTATCATTTGATAAAATTATTTTATCCACAAAAAAGGAACCCATAAAACAGCTACTGGTAACCGCTGGAGCTGTAGCAATAGCATTTTTACTACTGTTCCCTCTTATAAAAAGCTCACACCAGGCTCAGCAATTTAAAAGTAAAATTTTAACGGAGGCATCGAGATGAAAAAACTATTTATTTCTTTCATTTTTATAAGCATTTTTTTCTCCTTGTATGTATTTTTTTTCTACTCTAATACCCTTGAATTTGCGATAATTCCCAAATGGGCTATACCTTTCCCCGCAATTGCTTCTTTTCTGCGTAAAGCTCCCACCTTTTTTATTACACTCCTTTATCTTTTCGGTATATTATCATTTTCATACGTCCTATATCTCTTTACAGGAATAATTCATAACAGAACAGAAAACTGGCTTAAGACAGGTTATTTTTCGTTCGTAATTGCGATTACAATTATATATGCTTTTATCTACTCTCTTAATTTTTATTTTTATCCTAAAATGATACCTACGAATAATCTGATAATAGGATGCCTCATTTTCTCAACGATTTTCTTTTCTCCGTTACGACGATTTAAAAAATATGTAATACCATATATTATCTTTTTAATAGCTTATTTTGTTATACTTGAGACTTACGGAAATTTACTCCTTTTAGATAGAAACGCAGCTCTTGTCTTTTATCCGGCATATATAATACTGTTATACATTCTAATATATCATTTCCTTATGAATGAAAAACTGCAATATTATCTTATTGTACTTGTAGTTTTTGTTCCTATAAAATACCGACAAAGGGGAAAAATTATGTCGTATCATGCTCACAAAAAAACAGTCGAGTACACAATGATTATACCCTCAGCAAATTATTATAACTCGAGCACCTTAGAACATCCTTCCATATCCGGTTCCTCATATAAAATTATACTTGAACTCGATTCTATAACCGGCTTTACAGGAGCGCAATACAACCCTTACGATTATCTGTTCTTACTTGCAAACCTGAATCTTAACAAAGAAAGAATTAAGAAGGTTGAAGAATTGATCGAAAATAAAGATCTATATATAGGAAAAATACAAAAACAACGAATAGGGAATATTATGGAAAGATGGAAAACAAAAAAAGAAACAGGAATAATAACTTTAGTAGTAACAGGAGAAATTCCCGATAGAATTGGTCTTCTAAAATATACCGGAAAGGGATTACTCAAACATCAGGGTACACTTATTACCAATGTTGTAGACGCGACTCTTCCTGGAACAGATGGTGTTACAATATTCAGGAATGTTCCTCCCGGAAAATACGAATTAATTTTACTTTATAAGAAGAAAGTCCCAAACTACAACGTAAGAATACCAATTATTGAATCGAATAATAATACGGTTAATCTGGGAAGGATTACAATAAGATAAAAGAATCCAAGAGTCAGAAGTAAGAAGTCGGAATCCCTCCCCCAACCCAAAAAATACATTTAACCACTAAACACACGAAACAATTTTTTCTTCTAGTTTATAAACACGCTAAATATTATGTTTATTTTAAGGTGAACAAAAAGGCATTTTTATGTGTTATTATATAATAAAGACAAAATAGAAATCAATTCTTAAAGGAGGTTTGTATGAGAAAATTTTTTATATTTAATTTTTTAATTATAATTTCTATGTTCGCCAAAGATTACTATCAAATTCAATGGATTGATACGCTCGATTTTGGATATTCGGACGGCGGATATGACATAGTTGTTTATAAAGAAAATGCTATCTATGTTACAGGGCTTGCGGATTTAAGTCCTGGCTTTGGAGGCGGCAACTATCTAACGGTCAAGTATGATTCACTCGGAATAATTCAGCGTATAGATACTCTTGATAATGGAGGCTATGAGTGGGCAATGGGAATAGCTGTCGATAGCGAAGGAAACGTTTACGTAACGGGGCGTTCGGATTTTAGCGGAAAGAGTGGTGACTATTTAACGGTAAAATACAATTCGGATTTAGAAATACAGCGTTTAGATACTTTCGGTTTCGATAGCCTGGATTGGGCTAAAGATATAGCTGTTGATAGGGCAGGCAATATTTACATAACAGGATGTTCGGAGATGGTTTCTCATGGATTGGATTATCTCACAATAAAATATAATTCTCTTGGCACTATTCAATGGATTGAGACTCTTGATAATGGGAATACTGATAATGCCTATGGTATAGCAGTTGATCAAGAAGGAAATATTTATGTTACAGGAGAATCCCAAATTGGTTCTTCCTGGGATATGCTCACGGTAAAATATGATTCTTTTGGAATAATTCAGCGGATAGATACTATCGATAATGGTCACTGTGATGGAGGATGCGGTATAGTTGTTGATGGACAAGGAAATGTTTACGTGGCTGGATATTCAGAGGTTGGGAGCGGAGAGGAAAACATTTATACCGTAAAATACAATCACTTCGATACTATTCAATGGGCTGATAATATGGGTATTTCTATTTGTAATCACGCTGAAGATATAGATATTGATAGAGCCGGTAATGTTTATGTTACGGGAAACTTCGGCGATTGCTTGAATCAAAGTTCTTTTATCACTATAAAATATGATTCAAATGGAGAAATTGTTTGGATGGATGAACTGAATATTGATAGTACTGATTTTTCCTATGGTATAGCAGTTGACAGTAAAGAAAATATTTATGTTACAGGTCATTCAACAATCGGCGGAAACTACGATTTCATTACGGTAAAATATCTAAAAACTGTAGGTATAGATTCGGCCATCGCCTTTGATAGAGTCATTCAAGAAGCAGAAGTCGATGAGGATGATTATGTTATATTATACTTCTCGGAAGAAACAAATAAACCTGTAATAGATAATTCAACAATAAACAGTATTTTTTTCCTTTCTTCTGCACATTCATGGTTGGACGGTTCCGGTAATATTGAAAATACTGTCTGGAATGCTGAAGGAACAGAGCTAACAATAAACCTCTCTACTGTTTCTTCAACACCAACGATAGTAGTTGGAGATACAATAACACCGGACGGTATAACAATCGAAAATCAACGCGGGGGAATATGTTCATCTCCGGTTGTTCTTCTTGGAAGTTTCGGAGAGTCAGGTGTGGGGGGAACCGGTAAAATCATAGAGCTTAATGTTCCTTCTGTAAACGCAGGAAGTATCTCGTTCTCCTATAATGTTACCGGTAACGAACCATTTTCCATCAAGATTTATAGTATAGAAGGAAGACTTGTACGACAGATAAATAAGGAAAATGGTGGTAGTTATCAAAATACTATAACAAATCTTGTTTCAGGCATATATCTTTTTGAACTTAAAAGAGTAAATGATATTTTAAAGAAAAAAACCGTTTTATTGAAGTAATAATTATAAACCCAAGAAATAAATCACCAAAGAGAACAAGAAAAAAGAAGACAAAGGTTATATTTGTTCATTTTTCCCAAAACCTAACACCTAATACCTACTACTCTTTATCTCGCAAACAGCATCTTCTTCGATTCGGGAAAACCCCCATCTACATTCAACCTATAAAAATAAACACCACACGAAAGATTATTTGCGTCGAAAGCAACATCATAGTTTCCTGCCCTCTGGAATTTAGAAACTAAAGTCCGAACTTCATTTCCAA
>Ga0315553_10003194_pt1 | contig 12851 bp, 10 predicted proteins | sample SalMarSW160140MG_FD_203099 | JGI IMG/M metagenome (GOLD analysis project Ga0315553, IMG submission 203099) | Salt marsh sediment microbial communities from the Plum Island Ecosystem LTER, Massachusetts, United States - Salt Marsh Sediment SW1601-40 ... | reverse complement strand
CGAGCCATCATGCTACTTCACCACCGGCTTCCTGAACGGGCTCTTCTCAACAGTCAAGAATCAGCGTGTTAGAGAAACAAAGTGCATCGCCGCTGGAGACCCCTACTGCGAGTGGGAGATTATTTAACTGCTCAAAATGGGAGGCGCAGCATGGCGACAAGAAATTCACCACTAACCGAAATACAGGAAGTACCAAAGGAGAGCTTAATTCTCCTGTCAGGACCTCCAGGATCAGGAAAATCTACCTTCTGCCACCAGGTGGTGCTCAATGGCTTGTCCATGGACAAGCCCGTGGTCTATGTAACTACCGAGCACGGACCTGCTGAGGTCATTGGTCTTCTAAGAGAAAGAGGCATGGGAGAGCCTACGCCTAGTGCGCTCACCTTCGTTGATGCCTTCACTGAGACAGTAGGGTTGACCTGTACGCCGCGTGAAGACACAGTATGCGCTAACTGTGCCGATCTGAACAGCTTGAGCATAGCCACTACAAGGTTGCAGCAAAAGATAGGGCAAAAAGGCATATTACTTGCTTTTGATTCACTCACTTCTCCTTACCTGTTCTGTGGCGCCGACATTACCAGATTCATCAGGTTGTTTCTATCGAAGTTCGCTGCTGAAGGGAACTCGGTTTTGGCCCTGGTGGATGAAGGCTGTGGGAAAGAAGAAGACTTGGGAGCCATGATGAGCATCGCTGACGGCATCATCAGGATGGAGGTGAAAGAGAACTCAAGGGTTGTGAATCTAGTGAAGCACCCAAGAGCTAGACCGAGAAGAATCGAAGTGCCTATTGGGCCAGCAGAACCCGAACGGATTGGTGTCAAATTCGTGTTCGATAACAATCTTTGGGATTCCACTGTGCTGAGACAGTTCATTCAATCAAGTTTTGGTGGCGGCAAAACGCCGCTCCGAAAGGAGGTTGGGGACTTTGTTAACCTGTTCTGGACTAACCTTGCTCAGTGGAGCGGCATGCTCTGGGACCCCAAAAGGTTCCCGAGGATGAAATATGACCTGAACAAGGAGGACGCTTCCAAGATGAGGCAGATGCTCCGGTTTTTCCCGTGGCAGATGAGACTACTCTCGAAATTACTGCCCGGGAACCTCAGTCAGGTCAAAGACATGAAAAAAATGTTGTCTCCTTTTATCTCCTTTGGTAAGCAAGAGCGCAGCGGTATTACAGAATACCTTGATGATGTCTCCAAGACTGATGAGCACTACATCAGGGTATACGAGAGCTCTGACTGCTGGGCATTCGCCGGCGCAGGTATTGCGATGGCTGCCTATCTCCCTTCCAACACGGCGGGGGTGTGTGAAGGATTTGAAAAGGACAGGAGACAATGGAACGCTATTGAGACAAAGTGCGTAGGGTTAGGTGACCCCTACTGCGAATTCAAGCTGGTGCCGGGACAAATCGATGAACTAAAGGATTCGCTGGAGGCTGTAGACAGCACCGTTATGAAGAGGATACATGACCGCCTCATGGACCGACTAATGGGATTCCTGCTCAATGGGAAACCCCTCGTGGATAGACCCAGACTTGGGAGTGAAATCCACCTCCATGCAGTTGGTCATGCCTTCAGTTTTCCCTATCTGGCTGGTGAAAGATATCAGATGGCGTTGAGGATGGGCGGCAGCAAAGTTGGAAGAGAGGTGGGTGAACATTTAATGGAGGCAGGGTTGAGCCCTGATGAAGCGATAAAGCGCGTTATCAATTTCTTAAAATACTGTAAGGTGGGCAAGGTTACAGCCGGTGAGACAATAAAGATTGAAGATAACTGTGAGAGCCTTTACATGAAGCTTAGCACGTTAAAGCCGGAGGAAGCGTGTTGCTACTTTACGACAGGCTTTCTCAACGGCCTCTTTTCGACGGTTAAGAATCAACGCATTAGAGAGATAAAGTGCATCGCCGCTGGGGACCCCTACTGCGAGTGGGAGATTATTTAGTCGTTATGTGGTACTAGACTGGGATTGCCAGTCCTATGGCATACGTCGCCACTGAGGCCAGGGCCCCTATCATCATCATCTCAACCCCGCTCTTAATCCAGCTCTTTCTGGTAAAGATGGCTTTACTGGCGCCAACACCGAAAAGACAGGCTATACTGGCGATTGCCGCCGTTATCACCGCCGGGTTTACCTCCATAAAGACAAAGGGCAGGACGGGGATAAGCGATACAACCGCGAATGATAGCCCGGTAAAAAGAGCCGCTTTGAACGGAGTCCATGATTCTTCCGAGGTTAGCCCGATCTCCTCTCCGATGGTATAGGATTCCCTTGACTCCACTTGTTGGGCTACTCTATCCGCCACAGCCTCTGCATCTCGCTTCTTAAATCCCCTCGCTTGGTAGAACCTGACCAGTTTCTCTTTCTCCTCTTCAGGTGTACCCTTTCTCTTAATCCCCTTTCTGTCACTTTCCTTCTCGGTTACTTCTTTTTCTGACTTAGCTGACAGGTAAGAGCCAGCCCCCATGGATATAGCCCCGGCTACCGCCCCGGCAATACCAGCAATAAGAATAGGATGACTCTCAGTAATTGCCCCATATACTCCAGCAACCAGTGCTAATATTGACACCAGACCGTCATTAGCCCCAAAGATAACATCTCTTACTCCGCCGCCACCCCCCATCTCCCAGCCTTCCATACCCAGGACCTCTTTTTTCATTCTCTCTATATGTAATCGCTCATCGGACGCTATTCTGGTCCATTCCTCCGAGGTAGCTAGGTCACCGATATTAGCTGACTGGATAGCAAAATCTTCAACGCTCTCGTCCTCAGCAATTATAGCCCACTCAAAGAAACCCCTGATGCCCAGAATGCCTATCATCAGGCTAACCTTTTGACTCAAAAAAGAGACTCTGCCAGATTTCCTGTCGACGTCTGCTAACTGCTCGATTCTTTGTGACCAAGATTCGGCATCGCTAAGCTCATTGGCACTGATTTCTGCCAAGAGCTGCTTGGTCCGGTCATCCACAGCCTTCTTAATCAGCCTTTTATAACCGTTGGATTGCATAAGCTTGTAGATACGGATTTTCTTAGCCGACTTAAGCAATACTTCTCTTTCTTTGGCTGTCAATTTGACCATGTCCAGTTTCCTCTATCACGGATTATAACACATGGATCAGGCGCCTGTATTTGGTATGGCTATCCATGAAACAAATGTCCATAATGTCACATTCACTCAACTCATTCCTTTTCTTCAATAGTATTGACACTAATACCGATGTGGACTACAGTGTCAATCGGAACCTTAGGTGAAGTATTTTTCATGAGGTGGTCAGATGGCAAGAATTGAAGAAAACGTTGATATTAAGCGATCGGTCGACATAGTATTCGCCTACCAGATAGAGGCGAAGAACTGGCCTAAGTGGTGGTCTTTTATTCCGGAAGCGGAGCAGACGTGCCAGGGACCTATAGGTGTTGGCACCACTTTCAAAGGGACCATCCACATTTTAGGCATCACTATGAAGTGGACTGCAAAGGCCACAGAATATGAACCAAACATGAAGTGGGTCAAGAACATTACTGCCGGGAGCACAATAATTGAAGAGCACATGACCTTTGATCCCATAGAGATAGGCACAAGGTTTACTATTGTGTTCGATATGAAGGTGGGCGGACTCATGAAGCTTTTTTCGCCGATGATAGTAAGCTCGATGCGCAAGGAGACTAGAAAGAGCCTCGGCATTTTAAAGAACATTCTTGAAGCACAAACTTAGAATGCTTTATACACCCGCAGTAATACACACTGAGGAGATCTGTTAATAATACTAAACCAGCTTCAGAAGTAATATTCCAGTATTTCGGTGAGCCATGTAACAAATGTCCGTTTTGTAGGATATAATGATTTAAAGATAATACAATGTCAGTAAAAGAAATCGGATGCTGTGGTGCTTATTGTAAAACCTGTCGTGCTTTAATAGATGAAAGTTGTCGTGGCTGCAAACTGGGATATGAAAGTGGAGAGAGAGATATTAATAAATCTCGATGCAAGATTAAGATCTGTTGCTTTAAAGATAAGAAGCTTCAAACCTGTGCCGATTGTCCTGAATACTCGTCTTGTAAGACTATCCAGAATTTGTATGCTAAACGCGGCTACAAGTACGGTAAGTACAAGCAATCAATTGAATTTATCAGAGAAAATGGCTACACCAAGTTTATAAGCATTGCCGATGCATGGGCAGGACCCTATGGTAAACTCGGTTAACTCCAAACTTTTACAAGTTATGGTAGGACCTGCAATACTAGAATTTTTGCATAACACATAAAAAGTTTAGTAACATTTAAGTAGATTGTTTAGCCGATACCAATCATATTTTAGGACGTTTCATTATTGCCTTATAAAAACGTCCGCCAGATTTCACGCCTGAGGACTACGTGTGGAATAGTGGGGTAAAAAAGGAACCTTATTAAGCTGCACAATCTGACGGATTGTGTAATACCCCATAATTACACTTAACAAAACTGACGATTGTTTAATCCGTATATCATTTGTCTTCGGAAAGCTATCAGGATATGATATGGCGTGGGGGTAGTAGCTGCAGTTACCAACAGCAGTTCATGGGTTGCACATGAAAGAGTCCAATATTAGACAAGAGCTTCAAAGGATCCGGCAGCAAATAAAGCAAGGGAACGAGTCCGGACTCGTTATTTGGGTGATCCCGAGTACATTAGCTTGCTCACAACGCCCGCTGCGGGACCATCCGCGATTCGGCGGCCGTAGCCCGTTGCCGCCTGAAGCAAAGCCTGAAGTCGTTAGCTGGGTAGACAGGATAAAGGCCCTAGGCATCCGTTCGATCATTTGTCTTCTCGAACCGGATCAACTGGACCGCTACTATGTCCGTGGTGGGCTGAACCTACATCCAAATGGTCTCCTCGGTTACTATAAGGATCGTGGCTTCGATGTTAGCCTCTTCCCAATGACTGACTATGAGCGGCCAGCGGATACCCTCATGGATCGGGTACTTCAAGAGTTCGATAGACTACCGAAGCCAGTTCTTATCCAGTGTAGCGCGGCCATAGACCGAACAACTCCCGTGGCTGCATTTATCGCTGCAAATCGCGATCCCAAGGCCCGCAGCTTAAAGCCACAGAAATGAGACGAACCCACTGCTTAACAAACCTCGGTTTTGTATAACACCCAGCCGGCGATAGTGTATTCTTGTTGTCCGACTTAAAGCAATACATATAATAAAAGCCTTAAGTCGGACAAATTTCACGGTAATACCCAAGGTAAACTAGATTCCCCACTGGACCTAGAGACTGATACAATATAGCTGTTTTGTTTCATCAATCCGAGTGTTCAGTGTTGGACCATCCATCAATAAGTCATCAGATTAAGTGAGAATTAGCGTATCTTAGTAAAAATGAACATGATTAATAACTATATCTGCAAATACTTCGTTTGGTACTTTATTGCAAGAAGTCCGCTTTCTAATTCTGTTATTTGAAAAAGGACTACATATTTGATATAAATAAAGTAGTATAAGAAAGGTTGACACTATTTATACATGTCTAATAATACGGATGATAGGCCTGTCTACCCGATAGGTGTAGTCTCAAGGTTGTTAGATGTACATCCAGAGACTATCCGTGGTTGGGAAAATTTCGGCATAATTAAGGTTGGAAGGATAAACAAGAGGCGATATTTTTCACAAAACGATGTAAAGCGATTACAATTTGCTCAAAAAATGATGAATGATGGTATCAATCTACCAGCTTTATATCGTTTTCTAAAGTTTTACCCTTGCTGGTATAATGGCCAATGTCCGGGATGTATGCATCCTACCAGTAGCAATAGGTGCGGAAAGCTGTGTTGGAAAGAAGATAACAATTACTGCATACAAGATGTTGATAATAACCAATGTTCATCGTGCTGGGTAAGTAACAGCGAAGGTTTTGCTCTAAATAAGTAAATGACCTCGAGGTGAAGAAAATTTATGTCTGTCTTCACTCGGGGGTGGCTCCACTAAACTCCTTTATCCTTGAAGGCTTCCAGAACTACCATAGTCTTTAATGATTTCCTATGTCCCTATTCTTATCACCGTTTCTATTTTAGGGTTATTCTTCAAGAATAATGATTTAAAAACCTCAGTAATATATCTGAGGTTAACTTGTACTTTTGATATATAACTAATGATATAATTTACTAGAATATGTAAAAAACGGCGTATTATGACTAGAAATTACAAGCGGGATTATATCGCTAAACACCGGAAAATCAAGGATAAACTAATAGACCTGTCCAAAACAAGTTCGCATGCTTGTTTTAATGTTGCACGGTTAGCCTCGGATTTAAAGATGGACATCAGGACTGTCAGAGCTCATCTCAAAATTATGGAGCTTGATGCTATGGGAGTCTTCGTGGATGATGAACAAAAACAATTCTGCACAAAAGAGGGTATTAGCCTTTTAGCGAATACACTTAGGGCCCATGAGAAGTCCAACGAATAATTATCGGTCACCTCCAGTTAATAAATGGAGTATTATTTAACCAGAGATACTATTTAGTAGGGAGGGAATTATGGAGCTAAGCCGAAGAAACTTCCTTAAAGCCTCAGGAGCAGGGATAGGTGGCGTTCTCTTACTCGGTACGCTTGGTGATGGAGTCGCATTAGCGTCGCCCATTAAAAGCATACCCCTTAAGAAGAAGCGCGGAGAGACTCCTACCATCTGCCCCTACGATGGCTCGGGCTGCGGCTTTATTGTCGCAGCGCAAGACGGCAAGGTGGTCAATATCGAAGGCGACCCCGACCATCCCGTCAACCGCGGGGCTGCCTGCGCCAAGGGAGCCTCGATGCGCCAGCTGTCCGCCGACAATCCCTGGCGCTTGAACAAGGTCCTTTACCGCGCCCCCGGAGCGTCCGACTGGCAAGAGAAAGACTGGAACTGGACGCTCGACACGATTGCACGCCGGATAAAGGACACCAGAGACGCTTCTTTCATCGAGAAGGACAGCCAGGGCAACATCGTCAACCGCACCGAGGCTATCGCCAATCTGGGCGGCTCGGCGCTGGACAACGAAGAGTGCTACCTGCTTGCCAAGCTGACCCGGGCAATCGGCGTGGTGTACCTGGAACACCACGCCCGCATATGACATTCCGCCACTGTCGCCAGTTTGGCGGAAACGTTCGGTCGAGGCGCCATGACCAATCACTGGAATGACATCGCCAACAGTGATGTCATCATGGCCATCGGCTCAAATCCTGCAGAAAATCACCCGGCCGCTTTCGGGCACATCACCGCCGCCAAGGACAAGGGGGCCAAGCTCATCAGCGTCGACCCGCGCTTTACACGGACCTCAGCCAAGGCCGATGTTTACGCCCCGATAAGGTCGGGAACAGATATCGCTTTTATCAGTGGTATGATTAAGTACATCCTTGATGACATCGAGGTAAATCCCGGCAACTACAACATGACCTACATCAGGGAATATACCAACTCCACATACCTCGTCAATCCAGATTATAAGGGACCGGTCGATCTCGAAGGGCTGTTTTCCGAATATAACGGCGGTGCCAACGAGACCGACAACGCCAACCGCTCCTATAAAAAGGGCACCAAGCTCTTTCAATGGCAATCAATCCCGGATAGCTGGAATTTCCAGATGGATGCGGATGGTATCCCCAAGAGGGATAAGACCATGAAAGACCCCAACTGCGTCTACCAGCTCATGAAAAAGCACTTCGCCCGCTACACCCCGGAAAAGGTAAATGCTATCTGCGGCACGCCCGTGGAGGATTTCCTCCAGGTCTGCGAGGCCTTTTCCTACAGCGGCAGAAAAGGCAAATCAGGCACTATACTCTACGCCATGGGCACCACGCAGCACACCTACGGTACCCAGAATATCCGTTCTTACTGTGTCCTCCAGCTGCTGCTGGCCAATATAGGAATCGCCGGCGGCGGCATCAACGCCATGAGGGGTGAATCAAACGTGCAGGGGTCAACCGACCACTGCCTGCTCTTCCATATCCTGCCAGGCTACCTGCCGGTTTTCCAGGACACCGACACATCTCTTGAAAAGTACACCCAGAGGGTTACCCCGGTCAGCAATGATAAGTTAAGTCTTAACTGGTGGCAGCATACCCCTAAATATATCGTCAGCCTGCTCAAGGCATGGTACGGCAAGAACGCCACCAAGGACAACGATTTCGGCTTCCATTACCTGCCCAAGGTACAAACAGGCCAGAACTACTCGCACATCTCCCTCTTTGAAGCCATGTACAAAGATGTTATCAAAGGCCTGATGGTCTGGGGACAGAACCCGGCGGTCGGTGGTCCCAACGCCAACCTGGAACGGGCGGCTATGGACAAGCTGGAATGGATGGTGGTTGCCGATATCTGGCAGACCGAGACGGCCAACTTCTGGAAACGCCCCGGAGCCGATACGGCGAATATCAAGACCGAGGTCTTCCTCCTCCCCGCCAAGAACTCCTGGGAGAAAGAAGGCAGCGTTACCAACAGCAGCCGCTGGATGCAGTGGCGCTATAAAGCCGCCGATGGCCCCGGAGAGTCCGAGGACGACCTCTGGATGATGGACCAGCTCGCCAAGAGGCTTATAAAACTCTATGCCGACGAGGGCGGGCCCAGTGCCGGTTCCATCAGCAAACTCGATTGGAACTACGGCTCCGGCCATCCGGATGTACACGCCGTGGCCAAGGAAATCAACGGCTATGACCTGACTACCGGCAAGCTGGCGGACAGCTTCACTGGACTCAAGGACGATGGTACTACCTCGTCAGGCAACTGGCTGTACTGTAACAGCTATGTCGAGCCGGATAAAGAACCCGATGCACCGGTACCCGGCAACCGCGCCACCCGGCGCGGCCTGGATGACGGCCCGTTCAACGTCGGCCTCTACTCAAAATGGGCCTGGTGCTGGCCGGTCAACCGGCGCATCATCTACAATCGCGCCTCCGTCGACCTTGACGGTAATCCCTGGGATGCGGAGCACCCGGTTATCAAGTGGAATCCGACCAAAGGTGAAAAAGGCGGCTGGGACGGTGACGTTCCGGACGGTGGCGCCGCGCCCATGAACCAGGGCGGGTACTATCCCTTCATCATGAAACCGGAAGGTCTCTCCCGTTTCTTCGGACCCGGCATGGCGGAAGGCCCTCTGCCCGAGCATTACGAGCCGTGGGAGACCCCGGTGGATAATGCCATGTCCAAGCAGATAAGTAACCCCGCTTTCAAGATATGGCGACCCGAAGAACAGGGTACGCCGGATAAATACCCGATTGTCTGCTCGACCTACCGTGTCTGCGAACACTGGCAGGGCGGGCAGATGACGAGAAATATGCCGTGGGTAATCGAAGCGCAGCCGGAGCCCTTCTGCGAGATGAGTGAGGAACTGGCGGCGGAGAGGGGAATCGCCAACGGTGACAAGGTTATCGTGGAATCAGCCCGCGGAAAGGTCGAAGTGGTAGCTGTGGTGACCAAGCGTTTCAAACCGTTCCAGATGAACGGACGCAAGGTACATCAGGTTGGCGTTATCTGGCACTGGGGTTATACCGGACTATCCACCGGGGACAGTGCCAATTGCCTTACGCCCCACGTAGGCGACGCCAATACCATGATTCCGGAGTTTAAAGCCTTCCTCGTCAACGTCAAGAAGGCATAGACCAAGAGAGAGTAGGAGGAAAAAATGGCAGAGAAAGCAATTCTATTCGACGCAACAAAGTGTACCGCCTGCCGTGGCTGCCAGGTAGCCTGCAAGCAATGGAACGAGAACGATGAGGTAATACCCACCGAAGAGAACGGTGTAGACTCGAAGAACTGGGGCAGCTATGAAAATCCCCCCGACCTCTCCCCGCAGACCTGGATAAAGATGAGGTTTACGGAGATTGAAGCCGGTGGCAAGGTACGCTGGCTCTTTACCCGACAGGCCTGTATGCACTGCACCGATGCCGGTTGTGTCAAGGTATGCCCCAACGGCTCGCTATATCATCATGAACTCGGCTTTGTAGCCTACAATAAAGACACCTGCACCGGCTGCGGTTACTGCATCGATGCCTGCCCGTTCAACGTGCCGCGCTCCACGCGCAACATCATCACCGGCATCGCCAAGATGGACAAATGTACTTTCTGCACCACTCAGGGACTGGACCGCATCGCCGAGGGCTGGGAGCCGGCCTGTGTCAAGACCTGCCCGCCCAAGGCTTTAAGATTCGGCGAACGCTCCACTCTATTGAAAGAAGGTAAAGCCAGGGTCCAGACGCTGAAAGACGCGGGCTGGGTCAATGCCAACCTCTACGGCGAAAACGAGCTTGGCGGTCTGCACGTTATGTATGTCCTCGATGATTACCCGGCGATATACGGGCTGCCGGAATCACCTCAAATATCCGCCGCCACCATTGCCTGGAAAGACGTCATCCAACCGGTCGGCTGGGCGGTGGGCGGCCTGGCTATCATAGGCCTGGGAATGAACTGGCTGGTAGCCCGGGCTAATGTAAAAAAGGAGGCGAAGAAATGATAAAAGAAGTGGAAAAGTATAGGAAACCGATTCGGATACTACACTGGATACACTCCGGAGCCTTCGTTCTCCTGTTCCTGACCGGCCTGATACTGTTTATCCCCGGCCTGGGCTTCCTGGCCGAGGACAGCTGGACCCGTGTCATCCACCGCATCGGGGCGGTGATATTCGTCGTCATACCTATCATCTACATCATCATCAACCCGGCGTCCGTGGGTAGAGGATTGAAGTTAGCCTTTACCTGGACCAAAGATGACATCGGCTGGCTCAAAGCGGCCCCCCGCTACTACTTCCTGGGCGATGAGAAAGACATGCCGCCCCAGGGCGAAATGAACACCGGCCAGAAGCTATGGTGGCTTATAGTACTGGTCTTCGGTGTGCTTTTCGTCATCACCGGGGTGATTATGGCATTTGCCAAAACTGCGGCACCGCCGGCGCTGCTGCAGTGGATGGTTTTCATCCATGACGTCTCCTTTATCGTCAGCGGCGCCATGCTCTTCGTCCACATCTATCTGGGCGTCATCCATCCGCTTATGACCGATGCCTGGAGCGCCATAACCGGCGGTAAGGTATCCGCCGAGTATGCCAAGAAACACCACGCTAAATGGTATGCCGAAGTCTCCAAAGGCAAGGAATAATCTCATTGACTAAAGATACTGCCAGCAAGATAATTGAAAAGCTGGAAAAGCAGGAAAAAGAGGAGGGGAAGCTTCCCCTCCTCTTGGAATTCTATAAGAAGCTGCTACAAATCCAGTTAAAAGCTCAGCAGAGTCACGGCGCACATGTGCCCGCCCTGAGCCATGCGACAATTCAAAAGCGACTGCAAAGCGGAAGGCCTCTGCTGCGCTTTAGCGAGCTTAACCTCGACTGGCCAAAGGTACAGGATGTATTCGCTAAAGTCGCGGCTGTTTTCGCCAAATACCCTCAGCTATTCGGTGAGTTACCTGAAAATCTCAGGAAACCCGGGGTCGGCCGCCTCCTCACCAAAAAAGCGGCCGAGTCATGGTTCGACGGCAAAGAACTGCCCCGGACAATAAATGATGGCGTCAGTGAAAATCTCCTCCGGACAATAATCCAGGCTACGCTACATCCGTTCCTGGCAGGCTATGCCCGGTCGCTCATCGCCTCCATCGAACAGGAATCGTGGCGCCGGGCTTACTGTCCGGTTTGCGGTGGCATTCCCGACCTGGCTTATCTGGAGAAGGAATACGGTGCCAGGTGGCTGGTGTGCTCGCGGTGCGATTCCGAATGGCTGTTTCAACGGCTGGTATGCCATTGCTGCGGCAACCAGGAGCAGAAATCCCTATCATTCTTCACAGATGATACGGAGCAATATCGCCTTTACGTGTGCGAGCAATGTAAAAGTTATCTAAAAGCCGTAGACCTTCGCAAGACCGAAAACGAAGTTTTACTGCCCTTAGAAAGATTCAATACTCTGGACCTTGATTCGCAAGCGAAAACATATGGCTATCACCCATGTCAAAGACCTACAATGAAAAGGTGATAATACGATGACGGTTTGATTTCTCAGTCATCGTCAGGGGGGACTGGGATATTGCTGGTACAAAATTTATAATAGCAGGAAAGTATAGAGCTAGGGAGAATTCATGATGCCATTCCGAATGGGACCATGGGAAATTGGACTCATCGTACTGATTATCCTGATTATTTTCGGCGTGGGGAAGTTACCCCAGGTTGGCGGTGCACTGGGTAAAGGAATACGCGCCTTCAAGAAGGGAAAGTCAGGTGAAGAGGAAGATAAGGAAGCATATGAGAGTCCAGAACCCAAGAAAGCAGTTAAAAGCTAAGAACGAGGATGCCTTATTTCCAGGTTCTGAACTGATGTGGTATATTATTCAGCCTGAAATAATCAAAGCTGCAACACTTCTGAAACCAGTACTTTAACCACTATTAAATAGCCTGCTCCGCAGGCTTATTCTATTCAGTGGAATACTTACGAGGGGTAATACGCTGCTTAACCAGTGCACATCGTGAAAGAATACACGAATTCAGTGGGTCTGTTTCTTCGACCCGATATAAAGAGTGGCTTTCGTGGCTATTTCAGTCAAGAATGCAACCGAATTACACAAGCTTGAAATGTTACTTAACGAAAAAGTAATTTGTTGGATAGCTCGAACATGTTGTATCGCAGATTTGAGATATACACTCAGTTAAAGCCCGAACGTTTCCAGCTAACATTTAGCTAACGCACCCAACATTACCCAACAACACCCGGCGGCATTTCACACTCAAAACCCGTTTTGCCGGGCGTATACGCCAGCACCGCTCCGAACGTAAAACCACGGGAGAACACGGCGGTACCCAGATTCCTAAACCGCGTGCGTGCGTTCGAGTCGCACCAGGGGTACCATTTTTGAAGCTAAATTAG
>Ga0315553_10003193_pt1 | contig 12851 bp, 12 predicted proteins | sample SalMarSW160140MG_FD_203099 | JGI IMG/M metagenome (GOLD analysis project Ga0315553, IMG submission 203099) | Salt marsh sediment microbial communities from the Plum Island Ecosystem LTER, Massachusetts, United States - Salt Marsh Sediment SW1601-40 ... | reverse complement strand
GCGGGCCATCGATTTCCACGACGGCGACAGGATCGATGACAAGGCGTTCAAGGCACTCATCCGCGCCGCCGTGGCGCTGAACGCGGCGAAAGAGGCAAGGTGACGCGAAACGCGAAGAAGGCCGTGCTCCTCTCAGGCGGCAATCCTCAAATCGCGAAGGCCGACGGCGACGCCCCGGTGCAGGCCTATATCAAGGCCATGCCGGGCTGGAAGCGCGACGTGGGCAAGCGCCTCGACGCGCTTATCGTGCGAACCGTGCCCAACGTGCGCAAGGCGGTGAAGTGGAACGCGCCGTTCTACGGCATCGAAGGCCAAGGCTGGTTCCTCAGCTTTCATTGCTTCACGAAATACGTGAAGGTCGCTTTCTTCCGTGGCGCGTCGCTGCGACCGGTGCCACCCGGCGCCAGCAAGGACAAGAACACACGCTATCTCGACATCCACGAAGGCGACGAGCTCGACGAGGCGCGAGTGGCGGACTGGGTGAAGCAGGCCGCGGCGTTGCCAGGGTTTCTTGGGCCTAGCCCCTGACCACTCCGTTGGACGTCCTGTCGCTTGGCCGACCCATCAGGGTCTCAGACCACGCGCCGAGCGTGGCGCGCACCGTCAGCAGCGGCGCATGGTGACGCCTTGGGTCGAGCGCATGCCGATGGCGCGCGCCGCGCCGGCGGAGAGATCGAGGCTCACGCCCTTGGTGTAGGGGCCGCGATCGTTGACCCGCACCCTGACCGACTTGCCGGTGTGCGGATTGGCGACCACGAGGCAGGTGCCGAGGGGAAGCGTCTTGTGGGCGGCGGTGAGACCATCCGGATTGAACCTTTCCCCTGAGGCGGTGCGGTTGCCGCGAAGCTCGTTGCCATACCAGGTGGCGACGACGGAGTTGCCGGCGAAGGCCGATGGTGCCAAAGCCGAAAAGGCAAGAGCGAAGATCGCATAGCGCTTCATTGTCGTGTCTCCCATTCTCGATGAACGCGGTCGAATCGCGCTCTGTTGCGGAGACAGGAGCAACGAACCCGTGCCAAAACGGGGCAAGAATGAGGTTATGTTCGTTAAGGTTAGTGGCGAAGTGTGGCGCGCGCTCGAGCCACCGTGGCGACGCGGATTTTGGCGGAAACGCTTGCAAGGACGCGTCGGAGCAAAGACTGCTGCAGCCCGCACGATTGACCGCGGCCGCGGAAATTAACCTTAATCGGGCGCTCGGAGCCCTCCCATCAGTCACGGGCATCACGCGTCTCGGCCTCGGCCACGTGCTGCTTCACGGTGACGAAGCTGTCAGGGGTAACCGAGACCGAATCGATGCCGCAGTTGACGAGAAACTCGGCGAACTCCGGATGATTGCTCGGAGCCTGCCCGCATAGTCCCACTTTGGCGCCGGCCTTGTGGGCTTGCTCGATGATGCTGCGGATCATCCATTTGACGGCCTCGTTCTGCTCGTCGAACAGGGATGCCAACAGCTCAGAGTCGCGATCAACGCCGAGCGTGAGCTGGGTCAAGTCGTTGGAGCCAATCGAGAAGCCGTCGAAGCGCTCGGCGAAGGCAGGCGCCAGGATCACGTTCGAGGGGATCTCGCACATCACATAGACCTCGAGCCCGTTCTTGCCGCGCTCGAGACCTTCCTCGGCCATGACCTTCAGCACGCGGTCGGCCTCTTCCGGCGAGCGGCAGAACGGGATCATCACCACGACATTGGTGAAGCCCATCTCCTCCCGCAAGCGCCGGATCGCGCGACACTCCAATGCAAACCCGTCCCGATATTGGGACGAGTAGTAACGCGAGGCGCCACGAAAGCCGAGCATCGGATTTTCCTCCTTCGGCTCGAACTCGGCGCCACCGAGCAGATCGGCATACTCATTGGTCTTGAAATCACTCATCCTGATGATCACGGGCTTCGGATAGTGCGCCGCGGCAATGCGCGCGAGTCCCAGTGAGAGCCGATCGACGAAATAATCAGCCTTGTGCTCGTAGCCACGAGTTAGCTCAGCAATGGCCTTCGCGGCCTTGGCGTCCGTCAGCGCATCGAAATGGACGAGCGCCATGGGATGCACCTTGACTTGATTGGCGATCACGAATTCCATTCGCGCAAGCCCGACCCCGTCGGCTGGGAGCTGCCACCAGCGAAACGCGACCGCGGGGTTGGCCAAGTTCAACATCACCTTGGTACGCGTTCGCGGAATGGACCGCACATCCATCTCTTCGGTGACGACCTCGGCGACACCTTCATAGACGAAGCCTTCGTCCCCCTCGGCGCAGGACACCGTGACATATTGGTCCGGTTGCAGCACCTTGGTGGCGTCTCCGGTGCCGACAATCGCCGGGAGGCCAAGCTCACGGCTGACAATGGCGGCATGAGACGTGCGGCCGCCGCGATCGGTGATGATTGCGGCTGCGCGCTTCATGATCGGGACCCAGTCTGGATTGGTGGTGGTGGTCACCAGCACCATTCCCGGCACGAAGCGGCCAATCTGCTTGGGGTCGCGAATGACGCAGACGGGGCCGGTCACCACACCCAGGCCGACGCTTAGTCCCGAGACCAGCTTCCGGCCTTTTTGCGTGATCGTGTAGGTGCGCTGAAGGCTCGGCTGCCGGCGTGACGCCACTGTCTCGGGGCGTGCCTGGACGATGAACATCTCACCGCTTGCTCCGTCCTTGGCCCACTCGATGTCCATCGGCCATCCATAGTGGTGCTCGATCGTGCAGGCGATGCGCCCAAGCTCCAAGATCTCCGCATCGGTGAGCACGTAGGCGGCGCGTTCGGCCTCCGAGGTCTCGACATTGCGCGTCGGCTCATCACCGTCTTGCGCATAGATCATGCGCAGCGCCTTCTCTCCGCAGCGCTTGTAGATGATCGGCTTGAGTTCGGCTTCGAAGAGGAGCGGCTTGAAGACCTGATACTCGTCGGGGTCGACCGTGCCTTGCACCACGTTCTCGCCCAGCCCCCAGGCGGCATTGATCAGCACGACACGATCGAATCCGGTCTCGGGATCGATCGAAAACATGACGCCCGAGCCGGCGAGGTCGGACCGCACCATCTGCTGCACGCCAATGGCAAGAGCGACCTTCAGGTGATGAAAACCCTTGGCCTCGCGATAGCTGATGGCACGATCGGTGAAGAGAGAGGCCAAGCAGTGGCGGCAGGCGTCAAGGAGAGCGGCTTCGCCGCGGATGTTGAGGAAGCTTTCCTGCTGGCCGGCGAAACTCGCTTCGGGCAGGTCCTCGGCCGTGGCACTGGAACGCACGGCCACCTCGGCTTCGGCCACGCCCAGGCGCTGCGACATATCGCGGTAAGCTTGGCAAATGGCACCGGCGAGATCTTCCGGCCACGCGCCCTTCTCAAGTGCTGCCCGGATCGCCGGCCCGGTCTCGGCGACAGAAGCCTTTCCACGCGCGAGCTCGGCGAGCCGAGCGGCAAGGAGCGGCCGGAGATCATTGGCGTCGAGGAACCGTCGATAACCGTCAGCGGTGATGGCGAAGCCGGGAGGCACCTTGATGCCGTGCTGGCCAAGACTGCGCACCATCTCGCCGAGCGAGGCGTTCTTGCCGCCGACCGACGCCACGTCGCCGGTGCCGATATCCTCGAACCAGCGAATGTAGGTCGGAGCCATGCCAAAAACGGGGAGAGGTGCTGTCGCTGCGGTGGTATCGGTCTAGGCGATCACCATGGGGAACCGATAATGGCATCCATGAGCGGTGCTTCATAGCCCCTGAGGCGCGATGCCAAGGTCACAAACCAGGGTCTCGCCCAGGGGGTGTTCGCGTTCCGCACTCACATCGCTTCCATCGCGGCTTTCAGACCCTTCCGCAGATCGTCCGCATTCATGACGGGCAAGAGCTCGACCTCGGCGTCGATGCCCACGAACAAAGGTTCGACAATCCGCGGAATGTCCGACGAGTCGCGCATGTCAAAGAATATCATCGCCGAGCGCAAGCCGCCTTCGGCAACGAAATACGCTGCCTCGGCGTCAAGCCTGCTCATCGTGCCCTCAAGAAGCTTGGCCAACGTGCCGTCCTTGATGGCGCGGTTGCCGGAGTCTGTCGGTATAATGATCTTCAACATCATACGCATGGCTGCACCTCCCTTTGCTTCCGGCCGAGCATACAGGATCGTGAGCCTCGATTGGCGGTCCCGGGCCCATTTGCCGCGTTCCGCCACGCAAGGCGAATATCCGGTAAAGTGGAGGGGGCCAAACGTCGGAGCCAAACCATGAAGAGGATTATCTTGGGCGCATCATTGATCCTGCTGATGCCGAGCGCTTACGCCGCCTCATTGCCGGGCGACAGCGCCAACGGGAAGCAGCTATATGAAGCGAACTGCGTGGAATGCCACGATTCGAGCGTCTTCACCCGCAAGGACCGGCACGTTCAGTCGCTTGATGAGCTGGAAGAGCAGGTGGCCAACTGCACGCATATGGCAAAAAAGCAATTCTCCGCGAGCGAAACCGAGGACCTGCTCAAGTACCTGAACGATGAGTTCTATCACTTCCAATAGGTGTCACGCGCACAAGCACCTTCGGCGGACGGCAGTGGATATGAAGCTTCTAGAGTGGTGCCTCTCAGGCGGCGCGGTACAAGAGCGGAAATTGAAGCGCGCATCGGAGAATGTCTGCCCCACCCTCAAGAGCGGACATGCTTCGTCCGGTCCCCATAGGGCTGACAACAAGCAGGAGCGTGCCTCATGAGCCAAGCCCCGGACAGCCACTCGCATCCGCCCCGACGCGGCAACCTTGTGGAGCTAAGCACTCAGACTCCGATTTGGGATCGGTTCTTCACGGTCGCCCCCCTGGTCCTGATCGGGACCCGGGAGCCGGACGGTACAGACGACCTGGCGCCCAAACACATGGTAAGCCCGATGGGATGGCAGAATTATTTTGGTTTCGTCTGCACGCCCCGTCATGGGACCTACCAAAACATCAAAAGGCAAATGGCTTTCGCGGTTACCTATCCAAAACCGTCGCAATGGCTCGAAACCAGTTTAACTGCCTCGCCAAGATGTGAGGATGACACCAAACCCGTCCTAAAAATGCTCGACACGATCCGGTCGCCAACTGTCGACTGTCCAATAGTGACAGACGGATATCTTTATCTTGAGTGCGAATTGGACCGTTTTGTCGACGGCTTCGGCGTAAACAGCCTGATTGTGGGCAGGATTGTCGCGGCGCATGTTGACCCGGATTATCTGCGTGCGATGGAGCGCGACGATCAGGATGTTATCTTCAACGGACCACTCCTCGGCTACCTCAGTCCGGGGCGATTTGCGGTCATCAGGGAAACCTATTCCTTCCCGATTCCACAGGGCATGAAAAAGTAGAATCCCAGTGAGGCAAGAGGCAACAGCGGTGGCACGTTCTAGAGGCGCCGATATCCTGGAGCGTCTTTATGGCCGCAAGAGTGAGTTCATCTCCTTCATCAAAGAACTCACGCTGATCGAGTCGCCGTCCGACATCCCGTCTGTACAGAACTGCCTGCGCAGCATCATAGCGGATCGGCTGAAATCAATTGGCTTCCGAACGCTCAGCTTGTCCGGCAAAAATAACGGCGGCAACGTTTACGCTCGGCCTGAGAACCGCACGCGCCACGGCCCGGCTCAGCTGCTGCTTGGTCACTACGACACTGTCTGGCCGCTCGGAACCATCAAGAACATGCCGTTTGTAGTCGACGGCAACACGGTGAGCGGTCCGGGCGTCTATGACATGAAGGGAGGCATCGCCCAGATCATTTTTGCGTTGGAGACGATCTCACAGCTTAAGCTGACCCCAAGTGTGACGCCCATCGTCTTCGCCAATTCGGACGAAGAGATCGGCAGCCGTGAATCAACCTACCTTATTCGGCGCTTGGCTCGGAAGATGTCGCGCGTATTCGTTCTTGAACCATCGCTCGGACCCGAAGGTCGGTTGAAGACCGCGCGGAAGGGCGTCGGCCGCTTCACGATAAAGATCAAGGGTGTGGCAGCCCATGCAGGTCTCGATCCCGAACGGGGGGTCAGCGCAATTCTTGAACTCTCGCACGTCGTGCAGGCTCTATTCGCCCTCAACGATCCCGCCAAAGGTATCACGGTCAATGTGGGGACGATTGAGGGCGGCCTCCGTCCGAACGTGATCGCACCTGAAAGCACCGCTATTGTCGACGTCCGCGTCAGGACACAGGAGGACGCCGACCGGATCACGCGAGAAATCCATGGTTTGATGCCGACGGTACCTGGCACCCAGCTGGACATCGACGGTGGCATTGGTCGACCCGCCTTGGAGCCGACGCCCCGAAACCGGCAACTCTGGCATCTTGCCGAGGAGCTATCGGGAGAAATCGGCCTTGACCTACAGGAAGGGCTGGCCGGTGGCGGGTCCGACGGCAATACGACCAGCCTTTACGCGGCCACCCTGGACGGGCTCGGTCCTGTCGGGGACGGGGCGCATGCGTCGCACGAGTGTCTCTACGTGGACGAAACGCTAAAGAGAACAGCCCTACTGACCCTCTTGCTTCTCTCGCCACCGCTGGAGCGGACTCGACCCTGAATGGGGAGGGGGGTGTCCCCTGATGATGCAATCATTCTTTAGTTCGGTGACCAGGATTTCGGACCTGGAGAGCCGGCCCTTTAAGTGTGAAGCCCTCCCCAGGAGCGCCTGGGAGACGGGCGACTACGTCGTCTGCGAAGTGGTTGGCCCGCCGGGTCCCCTCTATCAAATCGAAAGACCCTCCGGCCGCATGTGCCAAGTGTTCGACGGCGACATTGCGATCGGCGCCTTCGGTGGGCGCGCCGCGACGCTCGAGGGAGTCGGTGACTGGCGCGAGATCGGCGATGACCTGGCTTTGCACGCCCTAACCCCTGCCGGACTATTTGGTAAAGCGACCTCGGTATCGCCGTTGCTGCCACCATTCATGCAGCTGACATACAAAGGCCATGCCGTTCGGGGGGAAAAGGTCACAATGACCCAGTTCTGTACCCACCGTGATCCGATTGATCTCACGATTCCGGTCGTGCTGCTCATCGGCACGTCAATGTCATCCGGCAAGACCACGTCCGGACGCGTCATCGTCCATGAACTTAAGCGCCGAGGGCTCAAGGTAACGGCGGCCAAACTAACCGGTGCGGCACGCTATCGCGATATGTTGAGCCTGGGCGACGCAGGGGCCGATGACATATTCGATTTTGTCGACGTAGGATTGCCGTCGACAGTCTGTCCGCCGGATGAGTTCGAGGCTGCGCTGCGGCAATTGCTCACCATGATCGCCACCACGGGTGCAGATGTTCTGGTGGCGGAAGCCGGTGCATCCCCACTCGAACCCTACAACGGCGACCTGGCAATGAAATTGATAGATAGCAATGTCCGCATGCTTGTGCTTTGCGCGTCGGATCCCTATGCGGTCCTGGGGGTCCAACACGCCTTTGGGCGGCAGCCCGATCTTGTCTGCGGGCCCGCCGCCAATACCGAAGCCGCAATAAAGTTGGTACGGAAACTCTGCGGCGTGCCGGCGCTCAACCTCTTGAGGCAAAGCGCACGACGCGCCCTCAATCAGCTTCTGGACGAGAAGCTCGGTCCTATCACCACTGAGAGTTAAGTTGTGCTACCGATCCTGTCTAATGGACTTGGGTCTGCCTAGAGTCAGAAGCAGACCTTGGGGCACCGATCGCGGTTGTCCGCGCCATGATGCGCGCATGAGGCGCCTCTTAGCCCCGCTCCGGCGGGACGAACACCCTTCAGCGGCCGGCGGCGATCATCAGGGCAAGAATTGCTCGCGATGAGACGCGCCCCCGACGATCTTACGGGAAAGACGGAGCGCGGCGAGCCAACCGAACGTGATGATCAGTAGAACCGGGGTACACCATGTCGCATGGTCCTTGTTCAGGATCGAAGGCACTGAACGCAAAACCGCAGCCAGGAAACCGACATAGAGGCCAATAGTTCCAGTCGCGGGCGCGAAAAAAGAAGCCCCCGGCTTCGGCCTGAGATTATCGGCCTCGCCAACTTGATGATTTATCGCTGAAAATTGGCGCGCCCGAAGAGATTCGAACTCCTGACCCCCAGATTCGTAGGCTGGTGCTCTATCCAGCTGAGCTACGGGCGCTTGCAGCCAAGCCTGCCGCTAACGGGCAGAAAAGACGGGCCGCCAAGGGGCGGCCAGCCCTTGCTACCTAATGACTCGCCGGAGCGAAGGCAAGCGCCCCTTGGTGCTGCCTAGGCGCTGCGGCGCCGCGCGCGCTCAAGCTCGACCACGACGTCCGGGATGATGATCTGGAAGGTGGCGCCGCCTTCGTTGCTGACCAGCGTGATCTGGCCGCCATGGGCGTTGACGAGCTCGGCGGCGATGGCAAGACCAAGCCCGGTGCCGTCCTTCCGCGCCACGCTCTGGAACGCCTCGAACAGATGCGCCTTGGCGCGCTCCGGCACGCCTGGTCCGGTGTCCTTGATCTCGATCGCTGTGACCGAGCCCTCGCGGCGCGCCGAGATGACGATCTCGCCCCCCTCCTCGCCCTTGCTCTCCAGCGCCTGCACCGCGTTCCGGGTGAGATTGCTCAAGACGCGGTAGAGCTGGTCGCGGTCGGCGTCGACATGGACGTCAGGCTCGATCTCGAGCTGCCAGGCGATGCGTTCTGGGCGCGGCAGCCCGAGCCCCTCGCCGACCTCGGCGACGAGCGGCGCCAGCGGAAACTGCATGCGCCGTGGCGGCACTTCCTGGGCCTGGCCGAAATCGAGGGTGCGGGCACAAAGCCTGATGGCGCGGTCAAGGGACGCGAGCAGCTTCGGCACCAATTGCTGCACGCGCTCGTCCTTCACCGTGCTGAGGCGGTCCGACAGAAGCTGCGCCGAGGACAGCATGTTGCGGAGGTCGTGGCTGACCTTGCTCACGGCAAGACCGAGCGCCGCGAGCCTGCTCTTCTGGGTCAGGGTGCCGGCCAGCTCGGCCTGCATCGCCGCCAATTCACGCTCGGCCATGCCGATCTCGTCGCGGCGATCGGAGGGGGTGATGATCCGGGTCGGATCCTCGGGCCTCGCGCTGAAGCGCACCATGTTCCAGGTGAGCTTGGTCATCGGCTTCACCAGGAGGGTGTCGAGGGTGAGATAGACCAGCGCCGCGGTGATGATCGAGATCAGGACCGACAGGCCGAGAATGTCGAGGCCGTACCGGATCATCGCCGCGTGTAGCGGCGCCTCCTCCATCACCACCTCGATGAACAGCCCGGGGCCGAAGCTCGGCTGGCCGACGACGCGGATGACGCGGTCGCTCGGCTCGGCATAGACCATCAGGGCATCGGCGATCAGCGCGAGCCAGGAGGCGCCGCGGAGGTCGTAGGAGGCGTTGATCTCGGCCGGCATATCCTCCTCGAGGATCAGCCGGCGCGAATCGGTGCGCTTGACGGCGATGGCCTTGACCTTGGCGCTCTTGAGGAGATCGTCGCGGAGCATCTTCGGCAGTTGGCCGCCGGGGGCAGCCTCGGCCGCGAGGGCTGCGATCTGCGCATCCTCAAGACGCGCCGTGAGCCATTGCCGCCGGAAGTTCGATACCGAGGGCACGAACACCAGCACTTCAGCCACCATGACGAACAGGATGGTGAGGATGAGCAGCTTGCCTGACAACCCGAGGACAAAGTGCCGCGAACGAGGGGCATGCTCCTCGGCGTCCGGGGTCTCTTGGTTCGCTTCCACCTTCAAGCGCCTTACCGTAAAGGCCTTATCCGCCCACCAAATCTTAGCCCAACCGGCGCAACAGGTCGATGATGGTGCGAAGCCAGCGCTTGGTTAACGTCGGCTGGTAGAAGGTGTAGGCCACCCGCTTCGACAGCTCCGAAAGCGTCGGATACGGCAGCACGAGGCCGGTGAGATCGCCGATGCGCATGTCCTTGGCCAGCGCCATGACCCAAAGCTGGATCAATTCGCCGGCCTCGGCGCCGACGATGGTGCTGCCGAGGATGCGGCCATCGGGCCTGGTGATGACCTTGATGAAGCCGTGGGTGACATGCTCGGCCTGGGCGCGGTCATTGTCGGCATAAGGCCAGCGCAAGATGCGAATGCGGCGGCGGTAGCGGGTGCGCGCTTCGTCCTCGGTGAGGCCGATCTGGGCGAGCTCGGGATCGGTAAAGGTGACGCGCGGGATCGCGGCGCCCACCTTGGCGCGCATGCGGAACAAGACGTTCCGGATGACGATACCGGCGTGGTAGTTGGCGAGATGGGTGAATTGCTGGCCGCCGATGACGTCGCCGATGGCGTAGACGCGGGGGTTCGTGGTCCGGAGGCGCGAATTGACCTTGATGCCGCGGGCATCGAACACGATGCCGGCGCGCTCGAGGCTCAAACCTTTGACCGTCGGCTTGCGCCCGGTGGCGACGAGAAGATGGCTGCCCTTGATGATCTCGGTCTCGCCCTGCTTGCCGACATGGACGCCGACACCCTGGACCGCCTTCTCGACCCGCTCGACCCGGGTTCCCGGCTTCAACATGATCCCGGCATCGGTGAAGCGGTCGATGACGATGCGCGCGGCTTCGGGGTCCTCGCGGCCGAGGATGGTCGCGGCGTCGATCACGGTGACATGGGCGCCGAGCATGCGGTGGGCTTGGGCGATCTCCATGCCGATGGGACCGCCGCCGAGCACGATCAGATGCTGAATGCGCTCGCTCACGTCGAAGATGGTCTCGTTGGTGTAGTAGGGCACCTCGTCAAGGCCGGGGATCGGCGGGATCACCGGCGAGGAGCCGGTGGCGACGACGAAACGCCGGGCGCGGATGAGAAAGCGGCCGGCTTCAACGGTGTTCTTGTCGAGGAAGTTCGCTTGCGCCTCGATCACGCGGACGCCGAGCCCGGTGAAGCGCTCGACGGAATCGTTCGGGGCAATGGCGGCAATGACGCCATGGACGTGGTCATGGACGCGGGCGTGATCGACCTGGGCCTCGATGACGTCAATACCGAAGGTCGACGCCGTGCGCACAGCATCGGCGCGCTTGCCGGCGGCGAGCAGCGCCTTCGACGGCACGCAGCCATAATTGAGACAGTCCCCGCCCATGCGCCCTTTTTCGATGAGCACGACGGGCACCCCGAATTGAGCCGCGGCGGCGGCCACGGAGAGGCCTCCCGACCCTGCGCCGATCACGCAGAGGTCCGGTTTAAGCACCTCCTCCATGCTACCCTCTCCCCCGTGGCTTACGCCTTCAGGCCGCCTTGCGCCGGAAGCGCTTGACCACGATGGGGATCAACGCCACGACGCCAAGCGCAACAAAGCCCGCGACCAGCCCGGGCGTCAGCAGCGCGCCAGGATCGATCTTGAACGGACATAACTTTTCCGCATCTGGTCCCATCTTGGCAAGGCACGATTGGTGCATCTCCTGCTGGGCGGTGATGACACTGTCGAGACCTTTGCCGGCGATGGCGTAGGCAAAACTTCCCGGAATGATGCCGATGACGGTCGCGAGCACGTAGGTCGAGAAGCCGACGCCAAGCAGCGCCGGGGCGAGATTGACGAGCCAGAACGGGAAGATAGGGACGAGACGCAGGAACAGGAGATAGCTGAAGGCATTCTCCTGGAAGCCGTCGCGGAGCCGCTCGAGCCATGGACCGGCACGGGCCGCGAGCAGCTCGCCAAGGGACGTCTTGGCGATGAGAAAGATGATGGCGGCACCAGCGGTCGCGGCGATGATCGCGGCAACGCCGCCCAGGAACCAGCCGAACAGGAAGCCTCCGGCGAGCGTCAGCACGCCAGCGCCAGGCAGGGACAGGGCAACCGACGCGGCGTAGATGCCCATGAATACAAGCAGGGCGAGAGGCGTGTTGGCGGCAATCGCCGCACGTAAGTCATCGCGGCGGCTGGCAAGCTCCTCCAAGGTGAGATAGCGATGCCAGCCCATGGCGAAGACGAACGCCATGGCGGCAATGAGGAGCAATAGCGGCCACAGCCGCCTGAGCCAGGAGCGCACGGTTCCGCCCTTGGCTGACGCGTCGGTCATGGCTGCCTTTCCCTGCTCCATCATAGCTCACAGATAGAGCGTTCGGCACAGGGTACGAAACCACCAATCCCGCCATCGTGATGGTCTGTAACCAGTCGTGATTGAGCAAGTCTTCTTGTCGCAGCTCGGCGAATCGCGCTCATCGCTATGATCCCGCCCCCCAGGCGCTCATGCCTTTAAGGGAGGGAACTACCATGGGTGTGCGGCTTTGTGCTTTGGCCTTTTTGGCAATTGCTTGCCTGCTCTACGGCGGAAGCGGTGTCGCTCTTGCGGGCGATCCCGCGTCTTCCGACGACAGCTACGCGCAATCGGGTGCACCGGCGGCAAACCCCGACGATCAAGACGAGCCCGACGCCAACGATCAGGACGACCAGGATCAGCCTGACGCTACCGACGAAGGCGGCGGCGACGATCAATCCGGCGACGGCGCCATGTCGCCGGACGACCAGGATCAACCTGACGCCAACGACGAAGGCGGCGGCGACGATCAATCCAATGACGGCGCGATGTCGCCGGACGACGAGAATGCGTCCCCCGACGACGAGACACCCGAAGACGATCAGCCGGAATAGAGCCCGGATGTTGGGCCCGATCCCTCCCGCAAAGTCCGGGAGGGATCGGCGCTTCTCTATAATAGGCGCGATAAATACGCGCGCTCGCCTCGGATTGACTTGACCAGTTCCGGCACCTATAAGCGCCGAACCCAGCGCTTATCGGAGTTTTTCTCGTGAAACGCACCTACCAACCATCGCGGCTCGTCCGCAAGCGGCGCCACGGTTTCCGTGCCCGCATGGCGACCGCCGGCGGCCGGAAGGTGCTGGCACGGCGCAGAGCCAAGGGGCGCAAGCGTCTGTCGGCTTGATCGGCCGCGAGAGCGCCTGCCCCGCCTCCCCGGTGACGGCAATCGGACGCCTCAAGACCCGCGACG
>Ga0315553_10003192_pt1 | contig 12852 bp, 10 predicted proteins | sample SalMarSW160140MG_FD_203099 | JGI IMG/M metagenome (GOLD analysis project Ga0315553, IMG submission 203099) | Salt marsh sediment microbial communities from the Plum Island Ecosystem LTER, Massachusetts, United States - Salt Marsh Sediment SW1601-40 ... | reverse complement strand
GAGATCGTGATGGCAGCACTGGCGGCAGGTGCAGATGGGGCGATCCTGGCCAGCGCCAACCTCATACCGGACATCTGGCAGGAGATCTACGCCCACACCATGGAGGGCAGAATCCACGAGGCCCAGGAGCGCCAGCGAGACGTACAGCGCCTGGTGCGCATCGTCGTGCGTTGCGGATCCACACAGGCCGTGAAGGAAGGCCTGCGTATGATGGGCATCGAGGTGGGGAATTCTCGCCACCCCATCATGCCTGGCGGCGCGTTCCGTCGAGAGGACGCCGAGGAGCTCCGCCTGCAATTGGAGGAACTGGGCAAGATCCCCCCACGCAGCGTGGAGTACGATCTTGGCCAGGGCAAGAAGGTCAAGACCTCCCTGCCCGCCACGCCGCAGACCCCGACGTCAGTCACCGACTTCACTATGCTGGTGGGAGAAGGTTATGCGGGTCCACCAGATTTCGAGATCGCCCACGTGGACCTGCTCCTCGGGCTCAAGGACGGACCCGTGGGCACAGCCCTCGAGGAGGCTCTGAGCAGACCTGAACCGGAGGACCCGTCGGGCAAGAACCTGACGGAGTTGAAGATCATCTTCGAGCGGCCGCGCACTCTCCTGGTGCCCACCGTCACCGTGCGCACCAAGAAGCAGGCACGCCACATCTATGACAACGCCGTCGAAGGGATCGTGATGGCTATCCAGTCCAGTCTGAAAGATGGGTTCCTTCCTGAAGGGGCCCTGGATGACCTGGTGATGATCGTCAACGCCTTCGTCCATCCCTCGGCCGCGAACCGTAGAAGGATCACTATCAACAACTACAAGGCGATGCGATCTGCTCTGCGCAAGGCCATCGAAGGACGACCCACTGTAGAGGAACTGCTCCACGAGAAGGAAGCGGCACGTCACCCACTGCGCTACGCACCGTGATTGGATTTGCAGAGTCGTCCACGATATCTCCGTGACGTACTCGAGTTTGGCTAGTCTGGAGATCAGCATTCGCAGTCAGCTAGGAGGAGAAGATGAGGAAGACGGCTGCCTTGCTCGTGGTGCTCGCGGCGCTGACCGCCCTGACCCTGGCGGGATGCGGTCCCGGTGCTGAGCCCCCACCAGCCGCTGAAGAACCGGCTGCCCCACCGGAGGAGCCAACGCTTGCGCCCGCTACCGCTACTGCCGCCCCACCCAGCCCGGAAGCGGCCGCGCCGATGGCTACTCCAGTAGCACCCGAGGAAGAGGAGACACCGCCCACCCCTACTCCAGCGCCTCCGCTCGGGATCTCGAGCAGCGCCTTCGAGCCAGACGGAGAGATCCCCGTGCAGTACTCTTGCCAGGGGGCAAACCTATCACCACCGCTCGAGTGGGCAGGAGTGCCAGATGGGACACAGAGCCTTGCACTAACAGTTGACGACGCCGATTCTGATCCGCCTGGCTTTGTACATTGGGTCGTCTACGGTATTCCTCCCAGCTCCACCGGGTTGCCCGAGGGATTGGCGGCGGAGGCCACACTGCCCGATGGCACACTCCAGGGTACGAACAGCTTCGCGCTCTACATCGATGAGGGAGAGACTTTCCCCGGCGGCGCTCCCATCAACCTGGTCGGCTATGACGGTCCGTGTCCCGGTGACACACACCGCTACGTCTTCACGCTCTATGCCCTCGATGCCGTCCTAGACTTGCAGGCGGAGGCGACCATGGCTGACCTGCTGCTGGCCTTGGAGGGACGAGTCCTTGGCGAGGCGGAACTGATTGGACTGTACACGCCACAGTAGTGACGGCTGACGGACGTACGAATAGTGCATGGACTCTGAGTTGGGCATCAGAGACCCTGGCAAACGAGCCGCACCTAGCACATGGCGTCGAACGCCCGAAGTAGGCCGGCCAGCATCGGGAACTAGACAGTCCGAACCTGGGCGTCCTCAGGGTGTCTTCAACCCGCCCGGGCCTAACCTTCCTTATGGGCCCTTCCGCTCGCGAGAATCCTTCAGCACGTGACCGACAGATGGCACGCGGCTTGCTGTCCCATGGCTGCGGTGTGGTTCCGCCTGGCCACAATTTGACAGAATCCCGGTTTTCTGGTATCATTATCTTAGAATTAGCACTCTCGATGTTAGAGTGCTAATTCCGTGCATACGGTCCATCAGTTGAAATGGGGACCCGTAAATGGAGCCATTGACTGCGAGACAAGAACGAATACTGGACTTCGTGGTCCGGGAATACGTAGACAAGGCCAGCCCGGTCGGTTCGAAGACCATCGTGGAGCTGTGCGACCTGGGAGTAAGTTCGGCGACGGTTAGGGCCGAAATGGCCGCGCTGGAGACGTTGGGCTATCTGACCCAGCCTCACACTTCGGCCGGTCGGCTTCCTACCGCCAGGGGCTACCGCTACTTCGTGGAGAACTTGATGAAGGAGACGGCTTTGCCCCTCAGTGAGCGCCGCATGATCGAGCACCAGTTCCATCAGGTGAACAGGGACCTCGAGCAATGGATCAAGCTGGCAGGCGCCATTCTCACCAGCAAGGCCGACACCGCCTCTCTGGTCACCGCGCCCAAGGCGCGCCGATCGCGCTTCAAGCGCATGGAGTTGGTGCGTCTTAGCGACTCCAACGTACTACTCTTGATCATGCTGAGCGATGGCACTATCAGGCGTCGCATCATCGACCTGGCCACCACCAGCGTCCCGGCGACACTCCAGGCCCTGGCGGGCGAGTTGGACGCCCTACTGCTCGATCTCACCGGTGAGCAGGTGCGCGCCAGTTTCTCCCGTCTCAAAGGTGCTCAGGCGACAGTCGGCGAGCAAGTCGCCGAGCTGATGGATGACGTCGACCGGCGAAGCGACCTGGAGTTGCACCGCTACGGCTTCGCCAACATCCTCAGGCAGCCGGAGTTCACGGCGACCGAGAAGCTGGAGCAGGTAGTGGCCATCCTGGAGGAGCCTGGTCACCTTGAGGCCATCCTGGCTGAGATCGCCCTCGCCCACAGCGGAGTCCAAGTCATCATCGGAGGCGAGGAGCGGTGGCCGCGCATGGGCGAGTTCAGCCTCATTCTGGCGCGCTACGGCGTGGCCTGGCGCACCACTGGGGTGGTAGGTCTGATGGGTCCCATGCGTATGCCGTACAGCCGAAACGTGCCCATGGTAAGCTACGTAGCCGAACTGATGAGTAGGCTGGTGCAAGAACGGCACGTGTAGCGGCTGGTTCCCTGGCTCAGACCGATCAGGAGGTTGGAATCCAATTGGACGAGATAGTGCAAGAGAAACCCGTGGAAGAACGGGCTGAGGGAGAGATAGACGAACTCGGGCGCGTAGAGGCTCAAGCAGCAGAGTACCTGGACCAGCTGCAGCGCACTCAGGCCGAGTTCGCCAACTACAAGAAGCGCCTCGAGCGCGAACGAGAGGAATTCATAAGCCTCGCCAACGCCGCGCTGATAAGCAAGCTGTTGCCCATTCTCGACGATCTGGAACGGGCGCTGCAAACAGTTCCAGATAATCTGCGGAGCCTGACATGGGTGGAAGGTATTGCACTCATCGAGCGCCGACTGCGTTTGACTCTGGAGCAGGAAGGACTCAGCGAGATCAATGCGGTGGGCGAGCAGTTCGACCCAGAACTGCATCACGCGGTGGTGCGCGAAGAGACGACAGAGCAAAGCGACAACACGATCATCGCCGAGATGCAGAAGGGCTACAAACTGCACGACAGATTGCTGCGACCTTCAACGGTGAGAGTGGCAGCCGTGCCAAGTGACAAGAAGAAAGAAGAGCCTGAATAGGAGGGAGGACCACTAAGAACATGGGCAAGATCATAGGTATTGATCTAGGAACGACGAACTCTGCTGTGGCGGTCATGGAGGCGGGAGAGCCAACTATCATCCCGAGCTCGGAGGGTGGGCGACTGACCCCCTCCGTAGTGGCCGTGTCCAAGCAGGGTGAGCGTTTGGTGGGTACGGTGGCCAAGAGACAGGCGGTCACCAACCCTGACAACACCATCTTTTCCATCAAGCGCCTCATGGGACGCAAGTACAACACCCCTGAGGTGAAGCGAGATACCGAGCTCCTGCCGTACAAGATCACCGAGGCCGCCAACGGAGACGCCAAGGTCGTGATGGGGGACAAGGAGTTCTCCCCACCTGAGATATCGGCCTTCATCTTGCAGAAGCTGAAGGCTGACGCTGAGGCGTATCTGGGCGAGAAAGTGACTCAGGCGGTGATCACCGTTCCCGCCTATTTCAACGACTCGCAGCGTCAGGCCACCAAGGACGCAGGCCGCATAGCGGGCCTGGAAGTGCTACGTATCATCAACGAACCTACGGCATCCTCGCTGGCCTACGGCATGACCAAGGAGAAGGATGAGAAGATCGCCGTCTATGACCTGGGAGGTGGTACCTTCGACATCTCCATCTTGGAGATAGAGGCAGGGGAGCCTCCCGTCTATGAGGTGCTGTCCACCAACGGCGATACACACCTGGGTGGCGATGACTTCGACCAGAAGGTAATCGACTATGTGGCTGACGAGTTCAAGAAAGAGCAGGGCATCAACATCCGAGAGGACCGCATGGCCCTCCAGAGGCTCAAAGAGGCTGCTGAGAAGGCCAAAGTAGAGCTATCCACGGTGATGCAGGCGGAGATCAACCTCCCCTTCATCACCGCCGATGCCAGCGGCCCCAAGCATCTAACCATGACCCTGACCAGGTCCAAACTAGAGCAGTTGGTGGGCGATCTCGTCGAGCAGACGATCCCCCCCTGCCGGCAGGCCCTGGAAGACGCCAAGCTGAGCACCTCCGACATCGACGAGGTCATCCTCGTCGGGGGTCAGACCCGTATGCCTGCGGTGCAGGAAGCGGTGAAGAGCTTCTTCGGAAGAGAGCCTCACAAGGGGGTCAACCCCGATGAGGTCGTGGCCCTGGGCGCGGCCATCCAGGCCGGCGTGTTGGGTGGTGAGGTTAAGGATGTACTCCTCCTCGACGTGACGCCCCTGACGCTGGGTATCGAGACCTTGGGCGGGGTGGCCACCGCGTTGGTGCCGCGCAACACAACCATTCCCTACCATACCTCCCAGATCTTCTCCACCGCTGGCGACGGGCAGACCAGCGTGGAGGTCCACGTCGTGCAGGGCGAACGCCCCATGGCCCTGGACAACAAGACTCTGGGGAAATTCCAGCTCGACGGAATACCACCCGCGCCGAGGGGAGTGCCTCAGATCGAGGTATCCTTCGACCTGGACGCCAACGGCATCCTCAACGTCTCTGCTCAGGACAAAGCCACCGGGCGTGAGCAGCACATCACCATCACCGCGTCCAGCGGTCTGAGCGAGGATGAGATCAAGCGTATGGTCGGCGAGGCCAAATCACATGAGGCCGACGACCGCAAGCGCAAGGAGGAGATCGAGGCCCGCAACTACGGGGACCAGGCCGCCTACACCGCGGACAAGACGCTGCGTGATCTGGGCGACAAGGTGCCCGCCGACGTGCGCAGCGACGTGGAAGCCAAGGCGGCGGCGGTTCGCGAGGCCCTCCAGGGCCAGGACGTGGAGCTCATCCGACGCAAGACGCAGGAGCTGACCGAGGCTATGCAGAGGATAGGGGCTGCGATGTACGAACAGCCCGAGGCCACCACACCACCGCCGGGAGGCGGCGCCGCACCTGGAGGCCCCGAGGACGAGGGCACCGTGGAAGGCGAATTCCGAGAGGTCTAGATTGACCACAAAGGGGCAGGTGCTCCGAGCGCCTGCCCCTTTTCTTGCATCGGGCGCCATCATCAGGTAGACTATCCCTTATGTCCAGCGGATAGCCCTACGAAGTGGAGTCAATGACAGCAAAGAGAGACTACTACGAAGTACTGAGCGTCAGCCGCTCCAGCAACGACGCCGAAATCAAGCGGGCCTACCTCCGGTTGGCCCGCGAGTACCACCCGGATCTGAACAAGGATCCGGATGCTGAGTCGCGCTTCAAGGAGATCAACGAGGCCTACGAGGTACTCGGAGACCGCAGAAAGCGCGCGGAGTACGATCGCTGGGGTCACGCGGGACTCGGAGCGGGCTTCGGCACCGACTTCAGCGGTTTCGCCGGCTTCGGGGACATCTTCGAGGACTTCTTCGGCTTTGGGGGCATGCGCACGGCCGCCAGGAGAGCACCGCAGAAGGGCGCTGACCTGCGGTACGACCTCACCCTGACTTTCGAGGAAGCTGCCTTCGGTTGCGAGAAAGAGATAGAGATCGCCAGACTGGATACCTGTCCCAACTGTCAGGGCACAGGCTCGGATCCTGGGACGGCCCCTATTCGTTGCCCTCAATGTAATGGCACCGGAGAGGTGCGTCGGGTACGCCAGTCGGTCTTCGGCTCCTTCGTCAACGTCACCACTTGCGGACGCTGTGGAGGAGAGGGAGAGGTCATTACCACCCCCTGTGGCGAATGCCGAGGCCAGAAGCAGGTCCGCGTGACCAAGCGACTCTCCATCGAGGTACCCCCGGGAGTGGACGATGGCACGCAGATCCGTCTCTCAGACGAAGGGCAGGCCGGCCTGCGCGGCGGCGTGTCCGGGAACCTCTACGTCGTTATCTCCGTCCGTAGGCACTCCTACTTCAAACGACAGAATGGCGACGTCTTCCTGGAGCTGCCCATCAACGTCGCTCAAGCTGCCCTGGGAGACGAAATCGAGGTACCTACGCTGGACGGCAGCGAGAAACTGGCTATCCCGTCGGGCACACAGACTGGCGAGAGCTTCCGCCTGAGGGGCAAGGGGATACCCTATCTCCGAGGTGGAGGGCGCGGAGACCAACTGGTGACCGTGTACGTGGTCACGCCGAAGAAGCTGACGCCCGAGCAGCAGGAGTTGTTCGAGGAGCTGGCCAAGACTCTGGGCAAGGAGGTTATTCCTCAGGGCGAGAAAGGCTTTTTCGACCGCTTGAAGGACGCCCTGAGATAAGCGCGTTCGTCTTCTACCCTGCGGTCGTGTGTTTCACTCCCATGGCCGCGCCTTTTTCCAGCGCTCCGTTCCCGTTGGTGCTGACCTTGAACATCCGCAGACCTAGCTACCCTGTCTCCAGTCCTGCAACACCGACGTGGCTGGTGCTCCCACGCTTTCGACTAGCCAGGACTTGAGCGTTAGCAGGGGGTCGAGCCGTGAAGTGGCTGGAAGTTTGTGTCCCTGTCGAGTCAGAGGAAGCTGCCAGGGCCGTCTGCGAACTGTTCGACGCCTGCGGTCATGGAGGCGCAGTCCAGGAGCAGATCTTCCAGGACACCCGTCAGGCGCCCCTCGACGGGCCTGCTCCGGTCACTATCAAGACCTACCTGCCTGTGGGCAACAACCACCAACATAGACTCCAGACACTTGAACGTGGGCTCTCCAAGCTCGCGCAGTCCCATTCTATCCCGCCCGCCCGCATCAGGGAGTTGGCAGAGGAGGACTGGGCCACCGTCTGGAAGTCTTCCTTCCGACCCCAACACATAGGGCGACGCATCGTGCTCAAGCTCCCCGAGCAGGACTATTCCCCTGCCGAAGGCGAGGTAGTGATAGACCTGGAGCCAGGCATGGCCTTTGGCACGGGTCTTCACGCCACCACCCGCATGTGTCTGGTGTGCCTCGAGCAGTTGGTGAGCCCAGGTGATTGCCTGCTGGACATGGGAACGGGCTCCGGCGTCCTCGCCATCGCTGCCGTCAGGCTAGGAGCAGGCAGCGTCCTCGCCCTGGACAACGACCCCACGGCGGTTGCGGTGGCCAGAGAGAACGTCGTTCGCAACTCTGTAAGACACGCTGCGAATGTGGAAGAGGGTTCACTGGACTACCTGCGCGACCACCAGGTGCCTCCCCTGGACGGCATCGTCGCCAACATCATCGCCGACGTCATCGTGGACATGATGGAGTCGGGCCTCGCCGCCGCCCTCAAACCAGGGGGGTGGCTCGTGGCCAGCGGGATCATTCCACCCGCAGAGGCCAGAGTCAGAGCGGCGTTGCATAAGTGCGGAATGCAGACAGCCGACCGCTATCAGGAAGACGACTGGGTTACCCTGTGCGGCACGAAGCCCCGCACAGATGGGCAGTAGGGATCCATGAAAGAGGACCGCTGACCATGCACCGTTTCTTCGTACCTGCGGCCTGGCTAGAGAAGGCCGACTTGACCATCACCGGCCCGCTGGTACACCGACTCAGAAACGTGTTGCGCCTTGGGCGTGGCGACCACGTGATCCTGCTGGACAACTCGGGCTGGGAACACGAGGTAGAGATCGCGGACGTTACCAGCCAACGTATAGAGGCTCACGTGGTGCACAAGTCTTTGGCCATCGCTGAGCCGCGGACGAAGATCACCCTCTATCAAGCCCTGCTCAAACTGAACAAGTTCGAGTGGGTGCTCCAGAAGAGCACCGAGGTAGGCCTGGTGGGCTTTGTGCCGGTGATCACCGAGAGGTGCATCATCGGCAGCCTGGAAGACGTCAGCAAGACCAAGATCGAGCGGTGGTACCGCATCCTCATGGAAGCCGCCGAACAATCGGGACGGGGCCGCCTGCCCACCCTGCGCCCCACGGCCATGTTCCCCAACGCCTGTGAGGATGCGGCACGGGGCGGACTGACCTTGATCCCCTGGGAGGAGGAAAAGGAGCGAAGCCTGCGCTCGGTCCTCCAGGGTGCGGAGCGGCCGCCCTTCTCCATCAATCTCTTCATCGGGCCTGAGGGAGGATTCACGGAGGAGGAGATGGTCCAGGCCCAGCGGTACGGAGCCATCCCCATCACGCTGGGTCCGCGCATTCTGCGTGCCGAGACGGCAGGCTTGGTCGCCGCCGCTGCTATCCTGCACGAATTAGGGGACCTGGAGTAGTCTCTGCCCTCCGGCAAGGCCCGTCCCCCCGTACCAACCCCCAAGCCATGCTGCCCCGCGTGCCTTGTCACTTCATGCTGGGGATGTGGCGAGCCGCGATGACCAGGCCCATGCCGACGCCGACGGCAATTGTGGGTACCGGATTCCCCGTGAACCAAAGTGCGACAGGGGCAGTCAGTGCGGTCGCTGCCGCAGCTCGATACTGCTGGCGGAATAGGAGATACCAGACCAGGAAGGCAGGCACCAGAAGGAAAAACGAGAGAGGGCTCAGGTAGAGTAGGATGAAGGAGGCACATCCCAGACCCATCCCACCCTGGAAGCGCGTGTAGAGGGGCCAGCAGTGTCCCGCCACTGCGGCAGTGGCCGCCACCGGAACAGCCCAGGGAGCTGGACCCACGATCTCGGCCATCTTCACAGCCAGAAGGGCCTTGGCCGCATCGCCCAGCACGCCCAGAACGGCAGGTCCCAGCCCGGCCACTCGCCGGACATTCCTGCCGCCCGTGTGCCCGCTTCCTAGCGTCCGGAGGTCTTCCCCCTTGCAGAACCTGACCACCACCACTCCAGAGGGAAACGACCCCAGGAGGTAGCCTGCGACAGCCAGCACGATGATCGTAAGTGCAGCCATTGGTGTGTACCACGTGAACTCAGTTAGCGGCGGAAGGGGAGTTGGCCGCCCGCCACTCAACTCGCCCTGGAGTCGCCGTGCCTCGGCGCCGCTGCTCCTGAGCCCTTGTGCGCCTCGCCCGACATCCTGGAGATCAGGTGGGTGATCACCACCCCCAGGTCATAGATGTCCAGGGTGCCATCCATGTTCGGGTCCTTCAAGTCGAGGGTGCCCTGCGTCTCGTGAAGGCGGTAAGAGAGCTTCAGGAACTTGGAGAGGACGAGTTTGGGGATCTCGGTCACGCGCTCCGGCCCATACCACTCGAAAACGTCCCGGTTGCCCTTGCTGGAATTGCAGGTCTTGCAGGCACAGACGCAGTTGTCGGATGAATCCAGCAGGCAGGCGATCCTGGGGTCCACCCCGGCCCTGGAGATGGGTACGATGTGGTCCGTGCTGAGGCCTGTCGTCGAGCCGCAGTAGACACAGAGTCTGCCCTGGTCCAGTTCCTTCTCGTAGTCACGGACGGAGGAAGACCAGGTCATCTCGCCGGAAGCAAGCTTCTTGTAGCGAGACACGGCGAAGCCATAGTTGCCCTCGAAGCCAGCCGCCCTGGCGATGAGCACGGCGTAGTGCCAGTAGATGAATCGGCGCACAGTGTCTACGTACCTCGGCGGCTTCATGCGCGCTGATCCCCCTTCTTCCCGCCCTGCGACTCGAGGCCGACCTTCTCACTCCGGGCCAAGACTTGGCACACCGGAAGGTGGCGGCTACCTTGCGGTCAATCCTGGCCCTGCACCCACGGCTTTCGAAGCATGGATTCCGCAAGGCAACGCGCTATCCACCCGTGGGTAACGGACAGCCGGGATCGAGCTTGTAGAACCCGTGGGCGCCCCTCGTGGTGCGGATCAGCAAACTCTCACGGATTCCCCGCTTGATCAGATCCCTGATCTCGGCGTTGGAGAGATCGATGACCTCCGTGTTTCGCAGGCCGCGCAACGCGTTGTAGATCTGCACGAAGCGGACCGGTTCGTCGAACTGCCGCATCGTGTCGCGGAAGATGCGCCACTCCCTGGGACCGATCCCACCCTCGGCTTCCTCCTCCTCCGAGACCGGCTCTGATACGAACTGACTGAGCGCATAGGGATCTTCGTCCGGCAAGAAGACCTCGTGCACCGTGCCGCTGGTGAAGATCTGCACCAGACCCCGCTTCTCGGCCTCCCTCACGAAATCCTTGAACTTCGTGAAGGGCTTGCCGTCGGAGCCCCGGTGCGCCTTCTCGTCGAAGCTGCCCAGGACCTCCATCATCAACAGCTTGAGAGTAGCCATGGTGGAGACGTTGTCCCTCTGCCTGGCCAAATGAATGGCCTCCACCAGCGCATCGTAGATATCTGTCGGCGCCTTCTTTTCCTCCTCGTCCATCAGATGCTCGTACAAGACGAAATCGTCGGCGCTCTGAGCGAGGTGAGAGGATGCGGCTCCGCCCACGCCGATGACCCCTACAAACTTCCCATACTGACGGATGGTGTTGACCACCGGGATGAAATCGCGGTCCCCTGTGATCAGAACGTAGCAGCCGATATTGGGGTATCCGTATAAGGTCTTGATGGCGTCGATGCACATGTGGATGTCCACACTATTCTTGATCGCGCCGGCGCTGTGGGCCCTGTCACGCTCGTAGTAGTAGGTGGGCACGTACATGGGCTCGATGCCGTGGGCGTACAGTGCAGTCGTCACCCTCGGGTACCTGTACCAGTCAGCGTACGCCCTGGCGATGGTGATACGGCCGTATTCGGCGCACTTGTCCATCACGTACTCGAAGTTGGGATCGGTGTCGTATCTGTTGTGCACTGAGATGTAGATGTTCTCGAAATCTATGAAAACGGCGACGTCCGCCTGCTGCTCCACCATCACACTCTCCCTTCAACTATCGCCAGCGTCAGTCTGTGCTGTCGTCTGCGTCTATGATCCGTGACCCGCCACGTCGCTCACTATCCTTGACGAGTTTGTCTCGTTCAGCGACCCCGAACACGTCACGGCTGCTCTCTACGAGGACTGGAGCGACCTTGCCCTGAACGTTCTGCCAGGGCCACGGGCGGTCAGTCCAACTTCATGAAGTGTCTTACGGATTCCAGGTACTCCAGGGGGGAAAGCCGGACCGGATGAATGCGCCGGGCTATGGTGTACCCCTTCCACAGCTTATGCACCAACCAGAAGAGACGGTTCTTGGGCAACCTCAACAGCCGGCGTACCGCAGGCAGCAGCCAGGGCCATTCCACCGTAACGGCGAACAGCTTCTGCAAGTTCTCTATCTGTCGCTTTTCGTCCGGTGGAAAGCGGAGCACGGAGCTGTCCCACGCCGAGGCGGAGATGTCGTCGAAGGTCCCTTCCACCAACCCCTCGCGGCGGGCGAGCTCGCCCAGTTGAGTACGCGGGTAGGGCTGGTAGATGAAAGCGTTGGCGAAAGCCGGCCGGCACCTGACGTTCAGCTTGAGAGTTTCCAGGTCATCCTCGAGACCGCCCGTGGGCAGGCCAACCATGTTGGTGCTCATCACGTTGATGCCCGCGTCTCCCAGCATCCGGCAGGCGTCCACGATCTGTTCTTTGGACATGTTGCGGCGCAATACCTCGTTGCGGATACGGTCGTTGCCCGCCTCGATGCCCATGCCCACGCTGACGCAGCCCGCTCCCCGCAACTGCTCCGCAAGTTCCTCGGTGACCAGATTGGCCCTCACGTTACAGAAGAAGGGCAAGCCCACGCGGTCCCAGTACTTCTCCGAGAACTCAGCCACCCAGTCCCGGCCGATGGTAAAGGTATCGTCCAGAAAGACGACGAAGCCCAGGGGATATCTTTCCTTCACGTGGTTGATCTCCGCCAGGACCATGTCCACGCTTCGCTTACGGACCCGCCTCCCTCGACCTTCGTAGATCTCGAAGAGCGCGTGGTTGAAACAGTACGTACACTCGTAGGGACACCCTCTTCCGCTGAAGAAGTGCTTGATCTTGCTGTGTCGTGTGGGTTGGTGCTGCTCGTAGACCAGCGCCCGGTCCGGAAAGGGCAGCTCGTCCAGGTTCTCGATGTACGGGCGCACGGGGTTACGCACCACCTCACCGTTGACCTTGAACCACCAGTTGGCGATGTCCGGGTTGAGCGAGCCGTTGTCGAGGGCCTGCGCCAGGTCCAGCATAGCCCCTTCACCCTCTCCAATGCAGATCCCGTCCACCCCCTCGTCCTCGATCATCTCCGGGAAGAATGTAGGATGAGGCCCCCCGAAGACAGAGAAAACGTCGAACTTCGCTTTGATCTGCGCATTGAGGTCCAGGTAGTACTTCTGCAAGCCCGTGGTCACACTGTAGCCGGCGATGCCGGGCCTGAACTCCTCGGTGGCCTCGATGGGGTCCTCCTGGCTGACGATGCACAGTCTGACTTCGTGGCCGGCTTGCTTGAGAACGCTGGATA
>Ga0315553_10003191_pt1 | contig 12856 bp, 12 predicted proteins | sample SalMarSW160140MG_FD_203099 | JGI IMG/M metagenome (GOLD analysis project Ga0315553, IMG submission 203099) | Salt marsh sediment microbial communities from the Plum Island Ecosystem LTER, Massachusetts, United States - Salt Marsh Sediment SW1601-40 ... | reverse complement strand
GGCGGCGTCATCGGCGATCTTGCCGGATTCGCGGCGAGCATCGTCAAGCGCGGCGTTCGCCTCGTGCAGATCCCGACCACGCTGCTCGCGCAGGTCGACTCCTCGATCGGCGGGAAAACCGGCATCAATACGCGTCACGGCAAAAACCTGATCGGCACGTTCCATCAGCCGAGCCTCGTCCTGATCGACACCGATGTGCTCGACACGCTTGATCCGCGCGAATTGCGCGCCGGCTATGCCGAGGTGGTCAAATATGGCCTGCTTGGCGATGCCGCATTCTTCGCCCGGCTCGAGGAGAATGGCGTGCAGATTTTTGCCGGTGACCGGCAAGCCCGTGTGGCGGCGATCGAGGAGAGCTGCAAGGCAAAGGCGGAAATTGTCGTCGAGGATGAGCGGGAGGCCGGCCGGAGGGCGCTCCTCAATCTCGGACATACGTTCGGCCATGCTCTCGAAGCCTGGGCCGGCTACTCCGCCAGCCTCCTGCATGGCGAAGCCGTCGCCATCGGCATGGTGCTGGCGTTCGAAATGTCGGAGGAGATGGGTATTTGTCCGCCGGGGAGGGCGCGTCGCGTGGCGGATCATCTGGCCTCTGCGGACCTGCCCGTCAGCATCGGCGATATGCGTAAGAGACTGGAGGGCGAGTTGCCGGTCGCTCAGACATTGATCGGCCTGATGGCGCAGGACAAGAAAGCCAAAGGCGGCAGGCTCTCCTTTGTCCTCGTGCGAGACATCGGCGAGGCATTTACGACGGATGCGGTCGAACCGGACCGGCTGCTGCGCTTTCTGGAGCAACGCTGCGGCGCTTAATGTTCCTGAACGAAGCGGTTGCGGTAGACGCCGTCTTCGAGATCGTCGAACAATTCCGCGATCTGCGAGTGGCGCAGGGGCTCGCCGGACGTATCGGGCTGGAGGTTCTGCTCCGAAACATAGGCGATATACTCGCTCTCCTCATTTTCGGCGAGCAGGTGATAATAAGGCTGGTCTTTGCGCGGACGGATCTCTGCCGGTATGGCCTCCCACCATTCTTCCGTATTGCCGAATTCGGGGTCGACGTCGAAAATGACCCCGCGGAACGGATAGAAACGATGGCGCACCACCTGTCCGAGCTGAAACTTTGCCTTCTTCAAACTCACCATCTCCAGTTACGTCAGCGTCGTCGCCCCTCACGCCATTCTACCCTTGAACCTCGGGCAAATCGAATCGCTTCCGTTAAAGCCCGTATTGCGAGGCGAAATCGGGGTCTTTCTTCGCCACCAACTTGGCGCGGTCAAGGATAACTTTCGCCTGTTTCCAGGTTGCGTCGTCCTGCATCTTGCCGTCGATCATGACGGCGCCGGTTCCGTCAGGCATGGCTTCGACGATCTTCTTGGCAAAAGCCACTTCTTCGGGATCGGGACTGAACACACGTTTTGCGATATCGATCTGGTTCGGGTGCAGCGTCCAGGCGCCGACGCAACCTTGCAGGAAGGCGTTCCGGAACTGAGCCTCGCAGGCCTGCGGATCGGAGAAATCGCCGAAAGGCCCGTAAAAAGCGCCCAGGCCGTACGCGGCGCAGGCATCCACCATGCGCCCGACCGTATAGTGCCACAGATCCTGCTGATAGAACGCTCTCGGTTCACCTTCCGCCCCGGCATCGGCCAGCACGCCGTAGCCGGGGTGACCGCCGCCCACACGGGTCGTCTTCATCGCCCGTGACGCCGCCAGATCGGCAGGCCCGAGGCATATTCCGTGCATCCGCGGGCTCGCGCCGGCAATGGCTTCGATATTGTTCACGCCCTCCGCGGTTTCGAGAATGGCATGGATCATGATCGGGCGGCCGATTCCCGCCTTGGCCTCGAGCTGAGCCAGAAGCTGGTCGAGATAGGAGATGTCCCACGGGCCGTCCACCTTGGGCAGCATGATCACATCGAGCTTATGGCCGATGGCCGGAACAAGCTCCAGAATGTCGTCGAGCGCCCATGGGCTGTTCAGGCAGTTGATGCGCACCCAGAAGCCGGTTTCGCCGAAATCATGGGCGCCCATCTCGATGACGCCCCGCCTTGCGGCATCCTTGGCGTCGGCCGGGATCGCATCCTCCAGATTTCCGAGAATGACGTCGACCTGGCTGATCAGCTCCGGAACGCGGGCCCGGATTTTGTCATTGTGGCCGGGAACAAAATGGATCATGCGCTCGAGCCGCACCCGACATTCCCGAAGCGGCTGGGGTGCGCCGATCGCGAGCGGCTCGAAGAACTTTGCCGGTGTTCTGGTCCATCCCATCGCTGAGGTTCCTATGTTGTCGGTTTCTGCGCTTTCGGCAGCGCAAAAACTCAACATGACAGCAGGGATGCGCTGCGGCAAGAGGGATGCGGCACTGCAACATAGCCGCATCCCCCATATAGCTTATAAATTATAAGCGCGCTCGCCGTGATCGGCGATGTCGAGGCCGTCACGCTCGGTCTCCTGAGAGACCCGCAGGCCGTTGACCGCGGCAATGACGACATAGACGACGACGCTGCCGATGCCGGACCAGATGATCGTGGTCAGCACGGCCTGCGCCTGTATCATGACCTGCGCGACCGTGTCATAAGGGGCGTTCGTGCAAACCCCGGTAAACGCGCCGTTGACGACCTCGCATGCCGCGTAATCGACCACGCCGGCCCCGCCGAGCGCCGGGTTGGCCACGATCCCCGTGCCCAAGGCGCCGACAATACCGCCGACCGCGTGGACGCCGAAGACATCGAGCGTGTCGTCATAGCCGAAGGTGTTCTTGACCGCCGTGCAGAAGAAGAAGCACACGGCGCCGCCGACAAGGCCGAGGACCAGTGTCCCCATCGGCCCGCCAAAACCGGAGGCAGGCGTGACGGCGACGAGACCGGCGACTACGCCGGAGGCGAGGCCGAGGAGGCTCGGCTTACCCTTGAACAGCCATTCGGCCATCATCCAGCTGAAACCGGCCGCCGCCGTCGCCACGAAAGTGTTTGCCATGGCCAGCACGGCATATTCGTTGGCTTCGAGGTTGGAACCGGCGTTGAAGCCGAACCAGCCAACCCAGAGCAGCGCCGCGCCGACCATGGTCAGCGTCAGCGAATGAGGCGGCATGGGCTCGACGCCGAAGCCGATCCGGCGGCCGAACATCAAAGCCCCGATGAAGCCGGCAATGCCGGCATTAATATGCACCACGGTCCCGCCGGCGAAGTCGAGAGCGCCGAGCTGCCAGAGGAACCCGGCCGTCTCGGTCGACGCCCCGGTCGCGATGCCGCTCGGGCCCGGCCAGTACCACACCATATGGGCGACCGGGAAATAGACCAGCGTCGGCCAAAGGATCGCAAAGAGCACGATCGCGGAGAATTTGGCGCGCTCGGCAAAGCCGCCGATGGCCAGCGCGGTCGTGATCGCGGCGAAGGTCATCTGGAAGCAGACGAGAACCAGCTCATGAATTCCGACGCCCAATGAGAAGGTCTCCACCAGCCCGCTGATGCTGATGCCGGACAGAAACGCCTTGTCGAGGCCGCCGATGAAGGGCGCCAGCGCACCGAATCCATCGGTGAAAGACAGGCTGTAGCCCCACAGGAAATAGATCACGCAGACGATGCACTGGATGGCGAGGACCTGCGTGATCATGGAGAGCATATTCTTGGCGCGCACCATGCCGCCATAAAACAGCGCCAGGCCGGGCACCGTCATCATGAGCACGAGAAGCGAGCTCACCATCATCCAGGCGTCGTCGGCCTTGTTGAAGGTGAGCTCCGGCGCGGGCGGCGTCGCTTGCGCGAGAGCCGGATTGACGGTCAGTGCCGCGATCGCGAGCCCGCCCATCACTGCAGCAAAAGCAACTGCCAGTCGGTTCACGTCCGTTCCCCCCTGATTAGAGTGCATCCTCGCCGGTCTCGCCCGTGCGGATGCGCATCGTTTCGTCAATTGGAACAACAAAAATCTTGCCGTCGCCGATCTGGCCGGTCTTCGCAGCGCCAACGATCGTGTCGATCACACGCTCGACGGATGCGCTCGGAACGGCGACGTCGATCCTGAGCTTCGGCACGAACATCACTTGATATTCGGCGCCGCGATAGATCTCGGTGTGTCCTTTCTGCCGGCCGTATCCCTTGACCTCGGTGACGGTCATGCCCTCGACGCCGATATTCGTCAGCGCTTCCCGCACCGCATCGAGTTTGAACGGCTTAATGACAGCCATTACCATTTTCATCGAATTTCCTCCCTGGAATTGGAGTTCCCGCTAATCCGGCCGCACCAGGCCCGGTGATGAATCGAGCTTGCCGGCGAGCAAGTCCATCAAAAGCCGTGCCAAATCATTGCTCGGATTTAAATTCCCGGAAACGCTAGCTTTTGCAAGACATGCCTAATAACTAGGCACAGTTATGCCTATTATTTGGATGACCGCCCAAGGCGTAAGCAGGCCGGTCCACCGACCGAGGCGTGTGCCTCCGAGACGATTGCGTGTGGCGAATTTTGCGATTTTCTGCATTCAAAAGCGCGCCTACCTCACCGATTCGATGGACAAGCGCCCCATCCGGCCCTAACAGGATATCCATGCTCAGGCAGCTCTATAATTGGACGATGTCATTCGCGGCGCAGCGCAATGCGCGCTGGGCGCTGGCCGGCGTGTCATTTGCGGAAAGCTCGTTCTTTCCGGTGCCGCCGGATGTTCTGCTGATTCCCATGGGCCTCGCCAATCGCAGCAAGGTCTGGGAGTTCGCCCTGATCTGCACCGCTGCGTCCGTGGCCGGCGGCGTACTGGGCTATGCGATCGGCGCATTCCTTTACGACACGGTCGGCGTCTGGCTGATCAACCTCTACAGCCTGCAGGACAAGATCGCGACCTTCCGGCACTATTATTCGGAATGGGGGATCTGGATCATTCTTCTCGCCGGCTTCACCCCGATTCCCTACAAAGTCTTCACCATCGCCAGCGGCCTGGCGGCATACGATTTCGGCCTGTTCATCCTTCTTTCGGCAATCAGCCGTGGCGGCCGGTTCTTTATCCTGGCCGGGCTCCTATATTATTTTGGCGAGCCGATCCGGGGTTTCATCGAGAAGCGTCTCGAAGCGATAACCATCGGCGTAGCTTTGGCGGCAATAGGCGGGTTCATCGTTCTGCGATATGGCTTATAGGGTAATTGCCACAAGCCGAAGCCGGCTCGGTCTCGGCTTCGAGGAGGTCGGGTTGACGATCGCCGTTCTGAGCGCCTTGGCGCTGGCGGCGGCCCTGGCCATTGAATATATTGGCGGGATTCCGCCCTGCCCGCTTTGTCTCGATCAGCGCATCGCCTATTACGCCGCAATCCCGCTGGGCGCGTTGGCGTTCGCGCTCGCGTCGGGACGCAGAGGATGGAGCCGTGCCATTCTGGCCGTTCTCGCCCTCGGCTTCGCGGTCAATGCCGGGCTCGGCGTCTATCACGCTGGCGTCGAATGGGGATGGTGGCCGGGCCCCGAGGCCTGCTCCGGAGCGGGCACGATTGCGACAACGCCCGAGGATCTGCTGAAGAGCCTGTCGCATACACGCGTCGTCCGATGCGACGAGGCGCCTCTCGTCATTTTCGGCCTGTCGCTCGCCGGCTATAGCGCGATCCTGTCTGCCTTGCTTGCCGTCATTGCGGCGCTCGGCTTCGTCAAGGGACGCGGCCCCGCGTGAATTCCGGTGCCGATGGCTTATGGCGGCTGAGGCCGCATTGACCCCTCTTGCCGTGCAAAGCTTGTCGGCACACCCCGAAGCCGCGTATGATAGGCGGCGTTTTCGCCAGGAATGGTCCGACGAGCAGTCGCTGATGACAAAACAGGTCTTGGCCGTCCACTCCTGCGGACGCTGCATGGTATCAAGCGAACATCGACATTGATCGGCAATGAAGCGGGGCATCTCCGCGGGTTCTCTCTGAACGCGCCTTGTCGCCTGCTGCTAGCTGAGGGGAAGCGCAACTTATGTCTTATGAACGTCTGGAACTTCTGATCGCAGGTGAGTTTTGCCAGGGGAGCGAAGGCAAGACCGAACCGGTCGTCAACCCGGCGACGGAAGAGACGCTGGGCGAGGTGCCGCACGCCTCCGCCGCCGACCTTGACCGCGCCTTGGAGGCCTCCGCGGAGGGGTTCCATACCTGGCGGGCGACGAGTCCGCTGCAACGGCAGGCCGTCATGGAGAAGGCCGCCCGCCTGATGGAAGAGCGCCTCGAAGCGAATGCCCGTACACTGACGATGGAAATGGGCAAGGCGCTTCCCGAAGCAAAGGCAGAGCTGCAGTTCGTCATCGACGCCACGCGCTGGTATGCCGAGGAAGGCAAACGCGCTTATGGGCGCATCGTGCCGGCTCGCGCTCCCGGTGTGAGACAGATGGTCGTGAAGGAGCCAGTCGGGCCCTGCTGCGCCTTCGTTGCCTGGAACTTCCCCGGCGTGAACGTGATCCGCAAGGTCGCGGGTGCGCTCGGGGCGGGCTGCTCGATCATCATCAAGCCGAGCGAGGAGACGCCGGGAACGGCGGTCGCGATCGCGCGCTGCTTCCAGGATGCCGGCCTGCCGGCGGGTGTGCTCAACGTCGTGTTCGGCGTGCCGGACGATGTCTCCCGGCATATTCTGCGCTCGTGGATTCCGCGCAAATTGTCATTCACCGGCAGCGTGCCGGTCGGCAAGCATCTGCTGAAGCTGTCGGCGGAGACGGTGAAGCGGACCACGATGGAGCTCGGCGGCCATGCGCCGGTCATCATTTTCGACGATGCCGATCTCGGCCGCGCCATAAAGACCATGGCGGGCTTCAAATACCGCAATGCCGGTCAGGTCTGCATCTCGCCGACGCGGTTTTACGTTCAGGACAAGGTGTACAAGGATTTCGTCGAAGGCTTCACCGATCTTGCGAAGAACGTCAAGGTCGGCAATGGCCTCGAAGACGGCATAGCCATGGGACCGCTGATCGCCCCGCGGCGCCTCGATGTCATGGAGAGCTTCGTCTCGGACGCGAAGTCTCACGGTGCCGAGATTACGACGGGCGGCGAACGGATGGGCAATCGCGGCTATTTCTACGCGCCGACGGTCATGAAGGACGTGCCGGACAACGCCAAGATCATGCGCGAGGAGCCTTTCGGACCGCTCGCGCCGATCACCCATTTCAACACTTTCGACGAAGTCGTCGAGCGGGCCAACAGCCTGCCCTTCGGTCTCGCCTCCTATGTGTTCACCGGCGATGGCGGCAAGGCGAGCAAGATCTCCGACGCCCTGGAGGCCGGCCTGGTCGGCGTCAACAACCCGTTCGTATCGACGCCGGAGACGCCGTTCGGCGGCGTCAATGAGTCCGGTTTCGGCTCGGAAGGCGGAATTGAGGGGCTCGAAGCCTTCCAGCGCACCAAATTCGTTGTCGAGAGCGGCGTCTGACAAGCCCGCCCGTCGCCAGTTCGGATAATCGCGGGCTGGCGACGGTTCTCTCCGCCGTTTTCGCCCCGCCGATCGCTGAGGATCGTCACCCTTGCGCCTGAAAACGAGCATCTGGGTCAACGCCTATATTCGCCAGCTCGGGACCGTTCCGATCCCGGCCGTGGTCGTCCGGCGCGGCGACCCGGACGCCGGCGCAATCTTCATCAAGGTCAACACGCTCGACGGCTCCGCGCAGGTTCTGCGCCCCGCCATTACTGCGCTCGGCGACAGCGGCGGACGCAGCTGGGCCTATGCCCTTGCCGAGGAGCATCCCGAGGAAGCGGCGGCCGACCGCTATCTTGCGCGCCAGGCCGAATTCGACGGTGACATCTGGCTGATTGAGATCGAGGACCGCGAGGGGCGGCACGGGCTCGACGAATTTCTCGCCAGGGAATAAATCTTCGAAAAACGTCGGAATTTCTTTGCGCGTTTAACGGTTCTTTAGCCGTATCGCTGGATTTTTACTTATAGGCCAATCATTGCGCGGGGCCATTCGCGGTCCGGTGGATTGGGCGCAAATCCCTTACAGGATGCAGACAGTGAGCATGATTGTCGATTTACGCCCAGGGCGGATCGGATCGGCGTGCGCGCGCCAAATCGACCCGGCCGATGGAGAAGCATTTTCAGCGCCTCCCGCCGAGACGGCTGAGGAGAGTGCCGAGATTATTCTCTTCCCGAAGGTCCACCGCGCTCGCACCGGCCGCCCGCGCAAACGCCTCACGCGCCGCTTTGCGGTCAAACCGCGCGCCGCATCCGACCTCCCGGGAAGGGAATCTTAGGACGGTTTCGGCCTAGATCAACCCTCGTTCAAGTGGAATCACTTGGACGAGGACAGTTGCGCTAGGTGCCCGCTGGCTCACGCCGTCAGTTCGGAATATCCGCGGGATCTCTCTGCTCTGGAAGCACCAGGCCGTCCGATAAGGTGGCGGGATCGACAAGCGGCTGCTTGAGCGGCTGACATTTGGCGTTCTGCAGCGCCGCGACCGTGTCCGCAGCAAAGCTTGGCCCCCGGATCGGGGCCCGCAGCACGGCCAGTCCCTCCATGCCGGGCACAATGACGATATTCTGCTCCTTGCCCTCTTCCGAGCGCTCCGTGCTGGCCTCCCGAGCCAGGCGCTGTCGGGGAACGAGCAGCAGTCTCAGCTCACGCCGTTTCGCATCGGCGCCGCTGATGAAGTAGAAGTTCTCGCCGTGCCGCGTTGAAACCGCGACGCTCCAGGTGGTATCGCCAAGACCGGTCTCGACCAGCACGTTCTTGTCCCTCAGATCGAACCGGCAGAAGGCATAGGCGATGTCCGGCGCCATGAAGGGCAGCGGCGTTTCGCTGGCCGCAACAGGGAGCACATACATCCGGTTCTCGTCGGAGAGGCTGGACAGCCGCGCCCAGGCATCCCGCGAGGCGACATAGGGCACGCCGAACACCACGAGAATGTGGATGACCCCTGCGCAGAACAGCGCCGCAACAAGCCAGGGCCAGAGCGTGCGGATCAGCAACTCACCCTCCTGATGCGGGGCAGGCTGTCGGCATCGACCCGGCTTGTGACTTCGCCGCCTTCGACCCCAAGCGGTCTGATGATCCGTAGGACCAGCGTGAGGTCGCCGACATCGCCGGACGGCAGCCAATGACCCGGACGCGCCGCCGGCGCCAGCGTGATCCGTTGCGTCCGGTCCGGCAAGATCGTCAGGCTCTGGCTGCTGAAGGCATGGCGCGCCGCTTTGTTGGGGATCAGCTTGCCGTCCTTATCGAAGACCGCGATCGTCCACCAGAGGGCGGCAAGCGGTCTGGCGACGATTTCATACTCGCATTCGGAGTCCAGCGTCCGGCCCTTGCTGTCGGTGGTGGCAAAATAGGTGAGGCCGCTGGCCGATGTGATCGGCAGGAGGCCGGTGCGTGCGATATGGGCGCGGGTGTAGGGATCGGCGCCGAGACTGCCGGCATGCACCCAGGTCTGCCAGGGGCCTGCCCGGCTCACCACCAGCGCAAAGCCGTCATCGATCAAATAGTCGGCCGAGCCCAAACCCAGGACGAGGGAGGTGCCGGCAAATATCAGGAAGCTAAAGAAGTTCTTCACGGAGACTTATTCCAGCCGATGGCCTCGCGATCCGATCCGGCAATGATTCGACGAGCCTCGATCACGTCGGCAGCTCCTTCACTCGTAAGATCCGGCGCAAATGCCGCCGGAGCCGATCGTGATCTGCGCGAGCCGCGCCTGCGGGGCCCAAGCGGTTGCGCTCAGCCAATCACTAGCGTGTGCTGCCTGCAACGCGCGCCGGAGACCCACCGCCAAGAAATGCGCCCTTCGCACTCGTCGCGTCCAGCGGCTTTGCCTCTTTAAACATCTTCGCAAGCCCGATCAACCATTGCTGCGTCTTCTTCGGCATCCGCCCGGTGCCCTGCGAGAGCGTTCCGAGCGTCGGATCTTGCTTCTTGATCTCCGCGATCCGCTCCATTTCCTTGATCTGGTTCGGATGCAGCGGAACGCCCGGGATCTGCGGAATGTTATAGCTCGTGTGGGCGGCGACCATGAACTGATGCCAGGTATGCGCGGGGAGAGAACCGCCGGTCACCCTGTTGGTCGAGGTGAAGTTGTCATTGCCGTACCAGACGCCGGCCACATATTGGCCGGTGAAGCCGAGGAACCAGCCGTCACGGTAATCGGAGCTCGTCCCGGTTTTGCCGGCGGCGGAGGTGAAATCGAGCTGGGCGCGGCGCCCCGTGCCCTCGTTGATCACATGCCACAGCATTTCGTTCAGCGTCTCGACGGCCTGACGGTCAAAGACCTGCTCGGCCGGCGGTTCGTCCCGCTGGCGCAGATAGATCGTTTCGTCCTGGGCGTTCCGGATCTCGGTGATTGCGTAGCCCTTCACGCGTTTGCCGTCCGCGGCCAGCGTCGCATAGCCGGAGGTGTGTTCGAGCACGGTCACGCCCTGATCGCCGAGCGCCATCGAGCAACTCTTCCGGATACGGCTGAGCCCGATTTTCTTGAGCGTGTTCTGCACCTTGTCGCGGCCATATTTGAAAGACAGCTTGACCGCGATCGTGTTGATGGAGCGCGCGAGCGCCTGCGTCAGGGTCATCCGGCCGCGATAGCCGCCGGAGTAGTTGCTGGGCGACCAGTTACCGCAATAAACGGGGCCGTCGACCACGCTCTGATTCGGTGTCGCGCCATTCTCGATCGCGGTCAGATAAACATAGGTCTTGAAGGACGAGCCCGGCTGGCGCAGCGCCTTGGTCGCGCGATTGAACTGGCTCTCGCCGTAATCGCGCCCGCCGACCATTGCGCGCACGGCCCCGTCCGTCTCCATGCCGATCATGGCGGCCTGCCCGACACGCCTGGACTTACCGTTCTGCTCCAGCGTGCTTTCCACCGCTTGCTCCGCGGCGCGCTGCAAGGCGATGTCGACCGTGGTTCGCGCCACGAGATTATATTCGCCTTTGCCCTGCGTCAGCCGCTGAACCTCTTCGAAGGCCCAATCGAGAAAATAGTTCGGCGTATAGACATCGGAATGGTCGATGACCTTGGCCGGGTTCAGACGCGCGCCATGCACCTGGCCCTCGGTCATGAAGCCCGCATCGACCATGTTGGTCAGGACCTGATTGGCCCGCGCCCTGGCTTCGGCCGGATTGGCGTGAGGGGCGAATTTCGTCGGCGCCTTGAACAGCCCGGCGAGCAGCGCCGCCTCCGCCAGATTGATCTCGCGCACCGATTTGCCGAAATAGAATTGTGAGGCCGCCTCCACCCCAAATGTTCCGCCGCCCAGATAAGAGCGGTCAAGATACATCTTCAGGATCTCTTTTTTCGTCAGCCGCGCCTCGAGCCAAAGCGCGATGAACGCTTCCTTGACCTTGCGCTCCAGCGAGCGTTCGGAGGTCAGAAACAGATTTTTCGCCAATTGCTGCGTGAGCGAGCTGCCGCCCTGCACCACGTCCCTCGCCTGCACATTGGCCACCATGGCGCGGAAAGTGCCGATCACATCGACGCCGAAATGCTCGAAGAACCGGCGATCCTCCGTGGCAATCGTCGCCTTGATCAGATTGTCCGGGATCTCTTCCAGTGGAACGCTGTCCGAATAGAGGATGCCGCGCTTGCCGATCTCGGCTCCGTAGCGGTCGAGAAAGGTCACGCTATATTGCGCGGCCGTGCGCCAGGAAGGGTCGTTCGTCACCTCGAGCGAGGGCAGGGCGAGGGCCAGAAGCCCCACCAGCCCAGCCATGCCGATGGTCGTCGCTTCGGAGACGAACTCGTTGACGACGCGCCGAAACCCCGTCACCCGGAAGCGGTTGACGAAATTCGAATAGGCGGACCACGTGTCCTGGTAATACGCCCAGACGGAATAGAGGCTCGAATCGATCCAGGAATCGAGCGCCCACCAATCGATCAGACGATTGCGGCGGTTCGGTCTGAAAATCCAATCGCGCACCGAAACGGCCCCCTGCCGGTTAGATTCGCCTCAATAGATACGCCAGTTGCGGCGCACAGAAAACACAAAAGCTGGTGCTCGCAGCGGGCCACGAGGCGCCGCGACCGCCGCATCCGCATCCATGCTCGAATTTATAAAGCATAACACTTAAGAGCCTGCTCTCAATCCGCCTTTTGCGCTTTTGGCGTCGAGCCGGCACTGTCCCGGTTGCCAGAATGGCGTGCCTTTGCGCATGATGCGCGCCATGGCGGACGAAACACCCTTCTGGAAACGCAAGCGCCTCGACGAGATGACGCCCGAGGAATGGGAATCGCTCTGCGACGGCTGCGGCCGTTGCTGCTTATTGAAGCTCGAGGACGAGGACACCGAGGAGATCGTCTACACGCGCCTCGCCTGCGAGCTGCTCGACATCGGCACATGCCGCTGCAAGTCCTACGCGACGCGCCACGAAAAAGTCCCCGACTGCGTGCAGCTCACACCGGAGAGCGCCGGAACGCTGAAATGGCTGCCGCCGACCTGCGCCTACCGGCTGGTGGCGAACGGCGAGGATCTGGCCTGGTGGCACCCGCTCGTCTCGGGCGACGCGGAGACGGTGCATGAGGCGGGGATTTCGGTGCGGGATTACGCGGTCAGCGAGAAGAAGGTGAAGAACGGCCGATATGAGAAGTTTTTGTTGAAGTGGGGGTGATTTCGGGGGAGGGCGCTGGTCTCACCCCTGCGGCGGAGGCGTGTTGAGCGCTTTCGCTTGGCCTCATACTGCAGTACCGCAAAATCAAGTCTCATGATTTTTAAGTCGTTTGTTTGAGTGGCACGGGAGTGGGACAAATGAAATCTTGGCCAATTTTGCTTGTTGGCTTAGCCACATTTATCACATTTACCTTTTACACAGTAGCGTTGGTTGTAATAAACTGGCCTCTAACAGGCTGCTGAAAATCCTGTCGACCTGGAACTATCTTGCGCTTTCACGGAGCAATCGGTCTTTTTTTCCTTCTGCCGCCTTCATGCGGCGAGGAGTTTGGGCCGCCGGATCAAGTCATACGCG
>Ga0315553_10003190_pt1 | contig 12862 bp, 11 predicted proteins | sample SalMarSW160140MG_FD_203099 | JGI IMG/M metagenome (GOLD analysis project Ga0315553, IMG submission 203099) | Salt marsh sediment microbial communities from the Plum Island Ecosystem LTER, Massachusetts, United States - Salt Marsh Sediment SW1601-40 ... | reverse complement strand
ATACCACCCGATGACGCAGGGCAAAATCGAGCGTTGGCACCAGACGCTGAAGAACCGCATCCTGCTGGAGAACTACTACCTGCCGGGCGATCTGGAAGAGCAGATCGAAGCCTTCGTGGCCGACTACCGGCCGAAGCCGCGTAACATCATCAATGAGACGAGCCAGAGCCTCCCTTAATTTGCGCCGCTCATTGTCTCAATATCTCTGACGACGGACAACGCAAGACCAACCGTCGCGGCGCCTGGCAGCAATACGCAGTGCCGGCCAGCGTTTCGAGCCAATCACGCGAGCGGAGTAGCGGTGATACCTCATTCTCGGCCCTCACATGCTGGACAGGATTAGCGAGTTGGCGAGTTCGTCGGCCGTGTATGTGTCAGGCCAACCCTTGCACGCATGCGGGTCCGGCGTCGGAGGTCCGGGGTCATAGGGAGCATAAGGCGGCTCTATCGATCCGGGCAGCATACGCGTGAGTACGATATCGAGCGGGATCGCTGCGCCGGTCAAGGCGTCGGCGATAGTGTCGGCAAGCTCACCGTCGAGGATCGAATCCATGACACGCATGGTGGGTGATGCCGCGAGCACTGCGCAACATGAAAGCAGTGCCATTCGGGGACACGGGACCAGGATGCACCAAGTTAGGAAGGTCGCCGCCGACGCCGGCGCGCTGGCCAAGCTTGGCGGCTCGCAGCAAGTCGTTCGCGATCGGCGTCAGTCGCAGCCCTCTCTGCCTTCAGCATTCGCGAGTAGCGGATTGCTTCGATCCTCTCGCGCTCGGGTGCTTCCGCCTCCCACTCCGCTCGGAGGATCGCGCTCGCGAACAGCAAAGCATGGGTGATGCCCCGGCGCGTACGCACAGGCCGTATTATGTACTGATCAGGCTGCAATATGCGCAAACGTTTGGCGTAGGCTGTCGTTCCCTCCCATACATATTCTAGGCTGTTGGCGCTTGCGTACTCGTAAAGCTCATACGCATCGAACATCGCTTCTGGTGTCATGGGCTGGGCCCTGTCACTTGCACCTCTCGGATAGCCCCTTGCGGCGCTTCCGAACGCTCAATCATAGACAGAGGATACGGGTTTACCGTGGTAGGACATTTCTGGTCCCCAAAATGTCCCCCTATCCTGCGAGGTCTTGGCCCCATCGCGATCCAGTTCCGCCATTCAGGCGACATTATCCGCAGTACGTTGCTGAGGTTTTTGCGTCCGCTCACCTCACGGACTTCGACCGTGATCCAATTCAATTCGGCGAGCCGATCCTGTGCGCGTTTCGCTGTTTTGCGCGACATGCCGCCTCGCGCCGCGATCTCGTCGAGTGTTAGGCGACAGTCGCCGTGTTGCGCCGCTTCGTCTGCGGCGATCCTGGCGAAGGCCGCTTGGCTCGTTGTGAGTTCTCCGCACATGCGGGGCGGCATGGGCCAGGTAGCCGCCAGCGTGCGGCGTCGCTTGATCGATCTTTGCCGGTCGGGCGAGCGCTGATAGCGCGGCTTTACGAAAACGGCCCTGGAAACGCCTTGCTGATTTTTGGCGTGTGCCGGCCGGACGCGTGGTGATCTCGCCCGAGAGGTAGCCGGCGACGATCTCCAAGTCAGGCGTGGGCTTGCGTGCTAAGATCGCTGCGAGTTCCGCCGAGGCTTTGAGGGTCATAGCGCCCTCGCGGCGTCGATCTGGCGGCGGTGACAGCCGCGCGAGCGGCCGGCGTTATCATGGGCGAGCCAGCCGCCAGCCGTCTCTATTAGCGAGCCAATGCGGATGTGGCCGTCGTAGACGGAGAGGGTCCGGGCCAGCGAGCGCGTAAAAGGTACCGTTTCGGTATCTTTTGCCGGACGGCGCCGGGTTGCCAACGCGCCGGAAACGCCTTTGGCTTCAATGTGCGCGGATAGGGAGGTTTGCCGATCTAACCTTCTGCTGTGATTATCGATCGGTACTTCTGTCGGGACCGCCAAGCTCGTTTTTTAATCCCTAGATCGATCGCGCGACCTTGGCCTAGATGGTTGCGTGACGCGCCGTTTTCTATCCACGTCTGCCAAGGAGTCTTCCGAACGCGGTCGCGATGATACCCCATCCGCTTCAGCAAGTTTAACGAACAATGAACCTCATCGTGCACGACGGGACGTGCGCTCGCATTGCTTCTCATGCGCTCGTGAGCGAGCCGCACCATCAATCGTCCGAATCGGGCTCGTCTGCGGCGATGGACGTGGCTATAACGGAGCGGGCTGGATCTTTCGGCTTTGATGCAAAATCGCGCCGAGCCATCGGGCCAGGCTCCGCCAAGACGCCGACTCGGAAGACTCGGAGATTGACACTATGGCTGTTTCACAGCCCGTATCGGCACCGCTCACCCGCGCTGCGATCTTTCTGGTCACCACAATAAATCCGGGTCCGAACAATCGCGCAACCGTGCGATCGTTTTGCGCAGACCTCTCGGCGTTAGTTCGCGCGGTGGAATTTCGCGACATCGAAGCCCGCCTTACCTGCGTGATGGGGATCGGCTCCGACGCATGGGACCGGCTGTTCGGCGACCCGCGCCCAGCCGAACTCCACCCATTTCAAGAGATCCGGGCTGCGTCACGCCATGCGGTTTCAACGCCGGGGGACCTGCTGTTCCATATCCGTGCGAAGCGAATGGATCTTTGCTTCGAACTAGCGACGCAGATCATGACGCGGCTCGGCGACGCGGTCACTGCGGTCGACGAGGTCCACGGCTTTCGCTATTTCGATGACCGCGACCTCCTGGGTTTCGTCGACGGCACCGAGAATCCTCGCGGCCAGGAAGTGATCGACGCCGCCATTATCGGCGAGGAAGATGCCGCCTTCGCCGGCGGCAGCTATGTCATCGTGCAGAAATATCTGCACGACATGGACGGATGGAACGCGCTGCCCACAGAGGCGCAGGAGCGCATCGTCGGCCGCACCAAATTATCCGATATCGAACTGGACGACTCGATAAAGCCGACATCGGCGCACAATGCGCTCACCTCGATCACCGAGAATGGCGAAGAGCTGCAAATCCTACGCGACAACATGCCCTTCGGCCGCGTCGGCGCGGGTGAATACGGCACCTATTTCATCGGCTATTGCCGCACGCCGCGGATCACCGAGCAGATGATCGAGAACATGTTCGTCGGCCGCCCGCCCGGCAACTACGACCGGCTGCTCGACTTCAGCCGCGCGGCAACCGGAACCTTGTTCTTCGTGCCATCCACGACATTTCTCGATGCCGTGAACGACGACGCCCCTGCGACAGCGACGCCCGCTGCGGAATCAGCGCCCGAGCCTGCATCGTCGACGGCGCCGACGCCTGATGGTTCGCTCGGCCTAGGCTCCCTCAAAGGAGAAAACCGGTATGAATAATCTTCACCGCGAGCTTGCCCCGATTTCCGATGCGGCGTGGGCGGATATCGAAGAGGAGACGACGCGCACCCTCAAGCGCTACCTCGCCGGACGGCACGTGGTCGACGTCCACGGACCGGGCGGTGTCAGCCTTTCCGCCGTCGGCACCGGCCACCTCAAGACGATCACGGCGCCGGACGATGGCGTTCTCGCGAGGCAGCGCGATGTCATGGCGCTGGTCGAACTGCGGGTCCCATTTGAACTCGATCGTCAGCAGATTGACGATGTGGAGCGGGGTTCGAACGACTCCGACTGGCAATCGGCGAAGGACGCAGCAAAAAAGCTCGCGTTTGCCGAGGATCGTGCCATCTTCGAGGGCTATCCCGCGGCGGGCATTAATGGCGTCCGGCAGGGCACCAGCAATCCGATCATACCGCTCCCGGCCGATGTCCGTCATTATCCCGACGCCGTCGCGCAAGCCTTGAACCAGTTGCGCCTCGTCGGCGTCAACGGGCCCTATTCAGTGCTGCTCAGCGCCGATGCCTATACGGCTCTCGCCGAGACCAGCGACAACGGCTATCCCGTGTTGGAGCACGTCAAGAAACTCGTCAAGGACGAGATCATCTGGGCTCCGGCCATCACCGGTGCCTTCGTGCTCACCACGCGTGGCGGCGATTTCGACCTGCACATCGGGCAGGACGTCTCGATCGGCTATCTGAGCCACACGGACAGCGTCGTGCGCCTCTATCTCCAGGAGACGGTGACGTTCCTGTTGCTTACGAGCGAGGCCGCCGTCGCGCTGGCGCCCCCCGCAAAGCCGTAGTGACCGGATGGGGGACTGGGCATCGGAATAGAAAATTCGCGGCAAGTAATGCGGCGGTGAGGCAAATATCCGTCATGAACGACCATCTTTTCGTTTATGGCACCTTGCTCAGTGGCGTCGGCCATTCGATGCACGGCGTCCTCGCCCGGCATGCCGAATTGGTAGGCGAAGGCTTTTTCAATGGCCGTCTTTATCGCGTCGGGCACTATCCCGGCGCGGTTCCGTCGCGCGAACCGGACGACCGGGTTTTTGGCGAAGTCTACCGGCTCCGCGAAGCCGCTGACCTGCTGTTCAAGCTGGACGAATACGAAGGGTGCGGGCCGACGGCAGTCGCGCCGGCCGAATATGTGCGAACGACCGCGCGCATTACGCTGACCAACGAAACCATCGTTCACGCCTGGATCTATGTTTATAACAAGCCGATTCATGGGTTGGAGCGAATCCGGTCCGGATTCTTTCTGGAGTCGCGCGCGAAACGGTCCGGTCCTGGCGACGCGCCGATTGCGTAGCCGCGCAGCTCTTGAAGGACCGCAGTCTGATCACCCCCGGCGTCTCTAACCGCAGGTGTCAAGAAGCCGGACAGTGTGCGGGCCCAATCGCGCAGAAACGATGGCTACCGGCAAATACAGCCCGGCGGCCCCTTTGAGCAGTCACTCGCATAGTTGCAGCATTGCGATCCGTCTCGCCGACGGCAGCAGCATAGGGCCTGCGCGACGGTGCTCATGTTTCGCGGCATGCATGTCGCTTCGGGACCGCGGGCCGAAGTCAAGTGTAAAAGCTCAAGACTACTCTCCATCGCAAATTCCTGGCGGAGCGGTTCTGCTGATGCCGCGGAGAGCTCGAAAGCGAAGCCAGTCAGTATGACCATCAAGAGAGATGAAAAAAACATCACATCGGTTATCCCCTTGGCTTTCGCCATTCCACGGTCGCAGCTAGAATGAGGTGGGCAAAATAATCGACATAGCGCCGGTAGGTCGGGTCGTCGGCCTCCTCTAGCGGCTCATAGAGCAGGGTTTGCTCGTCGATGTACCCGCGCATCGCGTCGCGAAGACGAAAATATGACTCGTAATTCTCGACCTTCCATAGCTGCCCTCGGCGCCTGGCGTCGACCCCTGTTTCTTTCCAACTCGAATAGCTCTTCTTGTTTTCTGGATCTTGACTTATGAAGATCTCCTTGAATGGGCCCGCAGCAATAGTCAATAAGCCATTCGGCAGTCCGGCGTTGTGAACCTCTATCGAGTAAAAATTGCCCAGAATGAGTTTATGTTCGTCCTCCTTATTGAGTCCGCAGCTCAGGACAGTCATTATTGGATATACGTCTCCAACGCTAACGAAGTAGCCCTTACTTGATCCGTCGGCACCGACCTCATAGGATGAATAGAAGATATAGGTGTTAGGACCCAACTCCTTGATCCGTTTTCGCAAGTAGCTGCCGGTCACCGTTCCGGACAACTCGGCGACATAGATGGGGATCTTGATCCCGGCGCCGCCCCCCGCTTCACTTTTAGTTTCTTCAGTGAGCGATTCCTGGCAATCCTTTTTGTCTTCAACGCCGGGGAATACGGAACCGAGAACTGAGCTTGGAATCCGGCTGAAGCGCAATCGCATCGGCTTCTGAAAGAAGTCGCGATACTTAGCATCTGTTACGATCTTAAGGTTCGCGTCCATCTTTGTGTTGGGTGAATCGATCTGCGTTCCCTCGTCTTCATTGTCGAGACAAGGCAGCAGGTGTTGTGGCCAGCGTGTTCCCGCCGACGTGTCGACCCTGTGGCCTCCAGCGTCGTAAAGAAGCACTGAAACCGGTGCGCAGGTACGCACGAGTGAGTCGGAGGCGGCATAGCGGCCCCATCGGCCACCCGGGACGAGTCTCTTCTTTTGTTTCGGATCACGTGACCTACAGTCAGCGATAGCTGTACAATAAATAGGCCCCGTTAGGCCATTAGCAAAGAAATAGGTGCGGGTCGGATCGATGGCCTGAAGGTTGTTTTCGGCGATATAGATCAGAAGTCCGTATTCTGTCTCGACGAGGTCATACGGCACGCCGTTGATCGACTCTTTCACCGACGTCTCTTGGACGATCAGGCCGATCGGGTAGTATAGATAGTTGCCCCAGATCCGATTACCCTCGCATATAGGCTGACGCGAGAATCCATCCACTGAGGTGAAGTAGAGGGTCCGATCGGCAGACTGCGCGGGTCTGTCGACCTCCTGATGCCAAAGGATATCCGCAATTTGGCCGATCACCGATTTGCTCTTGTCTTGCGGGGGCTTCTTCGGAAGGCTGTCGCACGGCGCTGCCATGGCAGAGCCACAGGCAAACGCGAGGTAAGCAAGCAAGAGCAGCAAGCGGGTTAAGGCGAAGGGTTGCATATCCGCCTCAAGCATCAACTACGGTAGCAAAGCACTCTAGCGGTTGCGAGTCCAGCTTGTTTTTGGATCATCGGACGCAGCTCCGAAGCTAAAATCTTGCCGAAAAAGGAAATGCATCGTGTCGTCGGAGGCCTTTGTTCCTTACGCGCCGCTGAACGTTCTCAAGCCGATCGCCGCCGACATTTGGCTCGTCGACGGGCCGGAAATCCGGTTTCAGTTCTTTGCAGGGCTGAAACTGCCGTTCCCAACGCGCATGACGATCGTGCGACTTCCCGACGGCGGCGTATGGGTCCATTCGCCCACCGAGCCTGTCGAAGCGCTCATCGATGGCGTGCGCGAATTGGGTCCGGTGCGCTGTCTCGTTGCGTCGAGTTCGATTCATTACTGGTGGGTGCCGGATTGGCAGATCAAATTCCCGGACGCCGAGGTCTTCGCGGTCGCCAATCTTGAACGCTGGGCGAAGCGCAAATTCCCGCCTCATCAAAAACTTGGCGAGACGCCGCCGAGCGCCTGGGCGGGCGCGATCGATCAGGTCGTGGTCGCGGGCGACGTCGTGACCGAGGTCGAGTTCTTTCATCGTGCCTCGCGCACGCTGATCCTCACCGACCTCATCGAGAATTTCGAGCCCGCGCGCGTGCACAGCCCGTTTCTGCGCGGGCTGTTGCGCGTCGCCGGCATCGCCGATCCGAACGGGAAAACGCCGATCGATATGCAGCTGAGTTTCTTGCGCCAGCGCAAGGCGGTGCGCACCGCGGCGGAGCGAATGATCGCGTGGAATCCGGAACGGGTGATCATGGCGCACGGGCGCTGGTACGACGGCAACGCGGTCGCCGAATTGCGGCGCGCTTTCCGCTGGGTGTTGTGACGTTTCGATTTCTCACGGCGGCGTAACCGAAAACCCAACGGCGTGGTCAAGCTCGATGCGACCGGCCGCAACGGCCTCAGCCCAGCGAATCGTGGCGGCCAGTCCGCCGAACGAATAGAGGTGGGGCGTCACTTCGCCGAATTGGCCATTGGCGCAGGCTTCCGCGATCGGCCGGACCAGGCGGTCGGGAGTCGTGCGCGCGAACATGTTCTTGGCGAGGCCGGCGTTGCGCGCGAGCGCTTGCGCCGAGGTTTTCACCCCGCAGATTCGCGCAAAGCGCAGAAGGCCGGTCAGCGTGGCCGGACCGGCGAAACCGATCCGCACCGGATGATCGATGCCGAGATCGCGCAGGCGCGCGAGCCAGCCGAGAATGGGCTCCGCCGCGAAAGCGAATTGCGTCACGACATGCACGCGCAGTCCGGTTTGGCCGGCCGCCTCGATCTTTGCCGCCAGGGCGCGGTCGAGATCGAGCGGGGCAATGCGCGGATGACCGTCCGGATAACCGGCGATCCCGATGTCCTGGATTCCGCAGTCCTGCAACAGTCCGCTCTCGATCAGCTCGATGGCGGCATGGAACGGGCCGGCGGGCTCCGCGCGATCGCCCGCGATGATCAGGACACGGCGCACCGATGCCTGCTCCACCAAGCTCGTGAGCCGCGCGGCAAGCGCTTGCGCGCTCGCAAACTCGCGCACGGCGATGTGGGGAATAGGCTCAACCCCATGCGCCCGCAAAGCGGTGGCGACTGCGATCTGTTCCTCGGCGGGACGGCCGGGAATTGCGCTGATATAGACGCTGGCGTCGCCGCCAAGGTCTTTTGCTGCCGCGAGATCGGCGGCGGCAAGCCGCGCCGTCTCAAACGAGGCGCCACGAAGGAAATCGGCAATGAGCCGCGCGGCGGCGGCAGCGTCACCAGGATGAGCGGCTACGGCGTCGATATCGCTCATGTGTGCTCCACGTCTCGGCGCTAGTCGCGACGCCGCGAAACGACATAGGACTCATCGTAGAACCATAGGCCGCCGTGCTGGCGCAGCACGTCGCGGGTTGCGTCGAGGTAACGGCTGTCGGACACAACGCCGGCGAGCCGGTCATCCTCGACTTGCCCGACATAGATCGCCGCGTTCCAGGCCGCGAACAGCGTCGAGGTGCCGATCGATGCGCCGACCTCGGAGGGCAGCGTATGCATATCGTAGCGAAACAGCGAGCGGTGATCGGCATAGGCATTGAAGTTCAGATCGCGCCCCTTGAGTCCGAGTTCCTGCTTGAGCGCTTTGAGAATCTGATGCCGGTCATGGATGAACGGATTGTCGCCAGGCCAGATCCGCTGCACGATTTCCTGGCCTGGATCGTTACCGTGGGAATGGACGGCGATCAATCGTCCGCCCGGTCCGAGCGCGCGCGCGAGCGGGGCGATCACGCGCTTGACCTTGAAGTCGAGCGAGGAGCGGGCGCGATAGGGCTGCGAGGCGATGACGAGGTCGTAGGCCGCGGTCGTGCCGCCCGGCCGCGGGATGATCGGATCGAGCAGGAATTTGTGGTCCTCGCGATAGATGACGAGAACCACCGGCCGCTCAAAGATCGGATTGCCGGTCGTTGGATTCACGCGCGCCTTCCAATTCTCGGCCAAAAACCCTTCGAGGCCGATGATCTGCTCCTCGAAGCGATGCGCCGAATTGCCGGCCAGCGGCAGCTCGTGCCACACGAGGCTTGACGCAGCGCTCACCGATTTGACCGCGAGCCACGGCGCGTCGGCATAGGCGAGATTGGTCAAGACGAGCACGCTCGCCGGATGCTCGAAGAACCGGTCGGCCATTTTCTGCAAGGTGAGGCGGATATCCTCGAGGCTGATCTCCTTCCCGACCAGATAAAACGGCATGTGGGGAAAGCGGTCGTGCATCGCCCGCAATACCCGCACGAGCACGGTGCCGTCGCCGACGCCGGCATCGAAGACGCGCGCCGCCGGGGGCCGCGGATGAATGTTGGCGAGTTCCAGCGCGACGCGGTGGGCGATCACCCACTTCTCGCTGCACGTATTCACGAACAGCAGATACTTTTGCCGGTTGTCGAAAAAGCGAAAATTGCGCTGCGGATCGGCCTCGGCGGGCGGCTCCGGTGGAGCAAGCGACGGGGCTGGTTGCAGCGGTGATTGCGAGGGCATCACGGTTTCCACGCGCATTGGCGCGCTGGGCACTGCCAATTCAGGTGAGGCGCGGTTGTTCTCCATGAAGGCGCGGATGCGATCGACGGTCTCGGTCGTGACCCGCCCGCCATTGCGCAGCCGCGCGGCGAGCTTGCCGTCGTTGACGGCGCGCCGCCCGAAAGTGGATTCGGCAAGCCCGGTCTGCCGGCAAAAGGCGGAGATTTCCTGAAGCAGCTCCTGCGCGGTCATGGCGGTTCCTCGTCGGATCGCGGCCGCGTCTGACGCGCGACTTCGACGGTCCGACCGATCAATTCCAAGCCATGAACCGCGTTCCGTCAACCACGAAATATCCCACTCAGAAAGTGGGACGATAATGGGATATATCCCACCGACTGCGAAGAGCCGGGCATCGCGCGGTCGATCGGCGTTTTCTGTTCTCGGCCACACCTATTGTCGCACTAAGCCTGCCCACCCGGTGAGAGGGTGTAGCGCCCGGTTTCTCCGACGTTTGTGGCGCCGCGGCGGAATCCGCGCGACACCACTTCGCACCTCCACGCTCCCGGCCCACCGTCGATGGAATAGATGTTATAGCCGGCCGGCTCGTCACGACCGTTGGCGACGGCGGAGGCGGACGGAATGCCGATTGCGGCAATCGGACGGTCGGGGCCGTCGAGCCAAACGAGAGCGTGGCGGTGATCATGCCCATGCAACACCAGTTCGGCGCCCGCTTGCGCGAGCGCGCGGCGAAACGGTGCGGCGTCGATGAGCCGCTTGTGCGGGCTCATCCATTTGCGCCGCGGCGGGTGATGGATCAGCACAATGCGGAACAGGCCTTCATCGGCGAGCCGACGCAGAATTTCGGCGGCGCGCGCGATTTGTTCCCGGCCGAGGCGCCCGGCCGCCGACAACGGCGGCGTCGGCACGGCGCTCGACAGCCCGACGAACGCCACCGATCCGCGCCGGCGCACGAAGGGGAAGCGCGCGACGAGCGTTTGCGGATCGCGCGCCACCTCCTCGTCGCCCTGCATGAAGGCTTCCCAATGCTTGTCCCAGTACGGCAAAGCCGCACGCACATAGGCGTCGTGATTGCCCGGCACGAAGGTGACGTCGGCCGGCGAGCCTAACCGGTCGAGCCAAGCCTGCGCCGTCGCGAACTCGGCGGGCAGCGCGATGTTTACGAGGTCGCCGGTGACAGCGGTGTGATCATGGGCTTGCCCAGCGAGGTCGCGCGTGAGCGCGTCGAGCGTCTCGAGCCGATGCGCGCGCGACCGCCCGCGCAGCCAGTTCACGTAACCCACCATTCGCTTGGAGGCGAGATCGGCGAGACGCGGTCGCGGCAGCGGGCCGATATGCGGATCGGACAGATGGGCGAGTACGAACATCCTCTTGCGTTCGATGGTCACGAGCTGCCGATCAGAATTCCGGCGAGGAACACCAGCACGCCGCCGAGCACCACCTGGAAAGCGGCGGCAAGGAACGGCGTGTCCATGAACCGGCAGCGGATATAGGAGATCGCCGCGAGTTCAAGGATGACGATAACGAAGGCCGCGGCGGTCGCGGTGAAGAAATCCGGAATGAGATAAGGCAGGGTATGCCCGAGCCCGCCGACGGCCGTCATGAGCCCACACACGCCACCGCGCAGCCAAGGCGAGCCGCGGCCGGTGAGCGAACCGTCGTCGGAGAGCGCTTCGGCGAATCCCATGGAGATGCCGGCGCCGACCGAGGCAGCAAGGCCGACCAGAAACGTCGCCCAGGTGTCGTGGGTGGCGAACGCCGCCGCGAACAGCGGCGCCAGCGTCGACACTGAGCCGTCCATCAGGCCGGCGAGCCCCGGCTGCACATATTGCAGCACGAACATCCGCCGCGCGGTCTCGTCCTCCTTGGTGCGGATGGCGGGCGTGAGAATGCGGCCTTCCAGCGATTCCGCCAGCTTCTCGTGTCCTTCCTCGGCTTCGGCGAGCCGCGCTAACAAATCGCTTACCGCGTGGTCGCGCGCCTGCTCGGCGGCCTTGCGATAGAAGCGAGCGTTCTCGAATTCGACGGTCTCGGCGTACTTACGCACCTGATCGAGCCCAAGCGGCTTGGCCAGCCAAAGTGGGCGATGGTGCACGAAGCCTTTCACATCCTGGCGACGAATGAGCGGGACATAGTCGCCGAACTTTTTGCGATAGAGGTCGAGCAGCCGGTCGTGATGCTTGAGCTCCTCCTCCGCCATGCGGTCGAACATCTCGGCGGACTTCGGATATTGGTCGCGCAAACCCTCCGCGAAGCCGCGATACACGCGATTGTCCTCATCTTCGCTGGTGATGGCGAGGGCGAGGATTTCCCGTTCGGACAGGTCTGCGAAACGTTTCATGGCGGATCCCGGTTGATTGTGGCATGTTCAATATAACCATCCTGCCGAACGAGGGGCGGAGATTGCGGCGTACGCCGCAAGGTCGCATCGGTTGATCGCTCGCCGACCGGTGTGCGGCCGTGATGCGAAGAAGAACAATGGCTCGATCGAACGAAATCCCGACGCGCCCATTGCGTAAGAATCTTTCGCGCCTGCGGCGCGCCTGCGAGCCGGCGGTGTATCGGACGCTGCACGCCTATTGGCGGTTCCGCCGCGGCATGACGCTCGGCGTGCGCGCGCTTGTCCTCGACGGTCAGGACCGTGTCTTTCTGGTCAAGCACAGCTATGTGGAGGGCTGGCATCTGCCTGGCGGCGGGGTCGAGGTCGGCGAGACGATGCTGCAATCCCTCGCGCGCGAACTTATGGAAGAAGGCAACATCGAGATTGTGGGAAAGCCGGCGCTGCATGGCGCCTATTTCAATGCGAGGATTTCGCGCCGCGACCATGTAACACTCTATGTCGTGCGCGAATTCCGTCAGGAAGCGCCGCCCAGGCCCACCAACGAGATCGTCGCCACCGGGTTCTTCTCGATCGACGCGCTTCCCGCCGATACGACGCCGGCGACCCGCGCCCGCATCGCCGAGGTGTTTTCCGGCGCGCCGATGTCGGACCGGTGGTGAGGGCGCAGCGAGGGCCGCATGCCAATGACCGCGGACCCAAAGCTCCAATCGGCCATCGATGCGTTTGCCTTGCCGGGCGTCGCGATCGGCCATCGCTTGATCTCGCCTGGCGACGAGGATGCGTTGACGCCGGAGGAAGTCTGCGGAATCTCGGGGAGCGTCGTTGAGAGAAGGCGCGCCAGCGGCGCGGCGCGCATCGTGGCGCGCCAACTGCTCCGGGGACTTGGCTATCCAGAATGCCCGTTGCCACGAGCCGCGTCGGGAGCGCCGATCTGGCCGGCCGGGGTCATCGGGTCGCTCGCCCACGATCGCCGCGTGGCG
>Ga0315553_10003188_pt1 | contig 12870 bp, 12 predicted proteins | sample SalMarSW160140MG_FD_203099 | JGI IMG/M metagenome (GOLD analysis project Ga0315553, IMG submission 203099) | Salt marsh sediment microbial communities from the Plum Island Ecosystem LTER, Massachusetts, United States - Salt Marsh Sediment SW1601-40 ... | reverse complement strand
TCTCGGCATACATCCCTCGCCAATCCACGATTCTGATGATAAGGATTATGGCCCCGAAGAGAGTGGAGACAGTTCACAGGAGGGATTAGGACCAAACCCAGAAATCGATAACGATGAAAATGATTAAGGAATTTAATGAAATACCAATAATGAGTTTTGAAAAGTAAAAATCAAGTTAGAATACGAACCGAATCCTCCTCAAATGAAATTGACACCTGTTGTCCAACCACTTCAGACTCTGTAAATCCATTTGGTATAACCTCAGACAAAGCTATAATTCGTTGACCCTCAATTATGATTCCTAGCTCCCAATTACGAACCAGCCTGACAATTGATTCAATTGTACCAACCATTGTTCCTGAAGTCGCATCTGATATTCTAACATCCTCTGGTTTGACTGTAATTTTAACCAATGGTTTAGATGAATCAATACCAATTCGATAGGATTTGTTTTCTACAATGATTGTTGATCCGTTAGATTGGCTATCAACTTCGAAGCATGTAATTACATTGCCATCTCCAATAAACGACGCAACAAACGCATTAGCAGGATTTGAATAGATATCACCAGGGGTTCCAACTTGTTTGATGACGCCGTCGTCGAGGATAGCGATTCTATCAGATATTGAAAACGCTTCATCCTGATTGTGAGTTACATAGATTGTTGTGATCCCAAGTTCTTTTTGTATTCTACGAATTTCTCGCTGTAATCTCACTCTTAGATGAGGATCAAGAGCGGAAAGGGGTTCATCTAATAATAGGAGACCTGGTGCTCTAGCTAATGCACGAGCTAGTGCGACTCTCTGGCCCTCTCCACCACTTATTTCAGTGATCTTACGCATCAAGAGGGTTCTAATTCCAAGTAAATCTGCAAGTTCCTCTACTCGGCTAACAACCTGCCCATGACCCCAACCATCCATCTCTGGACCAAACGCAATGTTTTGAAAGACATTCATATTCGGAAATAGTGCAATCGATTGAAAGACCATTCCTATATTACGGTCTCTTGGAAGTACGCTATTCACATCCTGGCCATCAAACTTCACTGATCCCTCACCTGGCTCAATGAAACCAGCAATCATCCGTAATGTTGTTGTTTTTCCGGAACCACTTGGACCTAAGAGAGTCATAAATTCGCCATCATCAATTAAGAGACTGATTGGTCCCACTCGTGTTCCGTCAGGGAAAATTCGTTTGAGATTTACTAATTCAAGCTGGACCATTAAATTACCTCTCCAAAGCTTGATTCTGATAACCGATCAATTATGATGAATGAGAGTACGCAAGCAATGACGAGAATCAATGCTGCAGCTCCAGCATCTACGAATCGTCTTGCTGATAGGTATGTATAGATAACAACTGCAAGGGTATAGTTCTGAGGATGAGCTATGAATAGAGTCGCAGACATTTCCCCAATAGCCATAGCAAAAGCGAAAACAGCACCTACGACAATACCGGGTGTGAGCAATGGTAATTCGACATAGAGTAACCTTTGCATTCTGGATGCACCAAGAATATCTGCTTGTTCCAATAATGCTTCATCCATTTTCATTACTGAAGATTCTATAGATTTAGCACAAAATGGGAGTCCAATGAGAGTCTGAGCTATTACAATGACAGGCCAAATAATCTCTAGTGGAACTGCAATGGCAATCATTAATCCATAAGCTAGTGTGATTGAAGATATTCCAAGCGGAAGCAATACTAACATGGTACTTACTTCAGGAATCCAAGAGAATCTATATCTTCGTGAATATGCCAATGGAATTGCTAAGAGAACTGCAAGAATTGTCGCCAAGGATGCATATACTATAGAATTAATGAGAGGTGTTAGACCTCCCATGGTGCCTGACGAGAACACATTCTCAATCCCAGAAAGTGTATATTCATGCGAATACGGATTATAGAATGCGGCTTGAATGATAGCAATGATAGGACCAGCTACAAGCACAATTAGAATTGAAAAATAGAACAATAATACTGCCTTTGTTTTTAAAGTCAATTCACCCAATGATACTTTCTTGCTAAAAGGTGATGATGACCCCTCTTGTGTAACTTTCTTTGAAATTCGAAAGTATGAATATGCGATCATCAAAGTGATGATTATTTGCACCATGGCAATAGCACTTGCTCTCCCATAATCAACGGCCAAGAATGAATCATATATCATGATTTCAAGTGTCTTGTATCGACTTTCTCCGAGTGTTAGTACGATTGGGAATGAAACAAAGCAAAACAGCGCTGTTAGAAGGCTTGCCACAAGAAGTGAAGGCAGTATATGAGGCAAAATAATTCTCCGATATTTCTGGAATGTAGTCGCACCAAGAATCTCTGCACTCTCTTCAAGTTCACTATCGAGTTGGTTCAGTGAGGCAGACACCATAAGTATCACAAGAGGGATATTGTAAAACGCGTGGGCTAATACAATACCAACTAGACCGGATGATAAATCGATTATTGATGTCGAACTTCCCAGCATCTGCATCGCAATCGAATCTAGCCATCCATTTGAGCCAAAGACACGGATGAACCCTACCACGACCACAATGGGTGGAAGAATAAATGGGACAATGAGTAGTGCTTGAACAATTCCTTTTCCACGGAATTTTATTTTAGAGAAAAGGAATGCCCCTGGAAGACCAAGTAATACTGTGAGACCCACGCTCAAAAGGGTTTCAACTATGTTGAAGGTAAAAGCACGATATGTCAAAACAGAAGTTAGCACCTCAAACGGATTTGTATCCAATTCAAGTAACAAACCACGTAAGATCACATATACCACAGGGTATACGATGAAACCAATCAGTAACAAGAGTGGGATAGATATGACTAAGATTGGGAAGAACTTCCATCTCTTATTATTCATTTACTATTACCCCGTACGTATCAAATCCCATTGGTCAAGCCATAAATCCAAATTTGCTGCAATTTCAGTCTGTGGTAATAAGCTGTTTAGGATTGTCACTTCTTCAGGATGAAGAGCAAATTCAAAAACAGGATCTAAGTTTACTGAAGGATTAGCTGGTAACATCCACTGGTTAACTCCAATGTATTGCTGAACTTCCTCACTCAGACAATAATCTATGAACAATCGAGCAATATCAGGATTTGGACTATTTTTGACTAATCCGATTCCCTCAACTTGCATCCATGCATAATCGGTTCCATTGTGATGTAACGGAAGCGCAGCAGTATCTGGAGGAGCGCCATAGAAATATGCTGAATAAGCGGGATCGGTTCCATAACTGTTTAGGAAAAGACGTGATGGTGATTCATACCACACACTCCAAGCTTCAGTCCATCCAGGTGGAACACTAATGTCTGCGTTTACTGTGACCCACCAATCCTCCCAGTCCTGATGGAGTAGTTTCTCAGAAATGGCGATTTCAGATAGTAAAAATGCTAAGCCAGGGCTGCTTAGATGAGGATTCTCAGTCACCAGAGCATCAGCGTATTCTGCCAAGGTATCTAAAGTCATATTTTGAATATCAGGATTTGACGTGGAGTTAATCGAGCTTAGAGAATGGATGAGTGTTACAAGACCAAAATCGATTGGTGTGACATAATGCTCTGGATCCAAATAATCAACAAGTGTAGAATTAATCTGATTGAGATTCAACGAAATGTATGGTTCGAGTACGGATTTTGTGATTTCTTTGAGTATAAGGATATTATCTATACCAATCACTACATCTGCAACAGGATTTGATGATTCAGCAGCCAATCTTGTGATAATACCTGTTGCATCGGTCTGAAGTCGCTCTATGCTTACATTCACATTGTACCTTCTTTCAAATGGACCAAATACAATCTCATCAATTCCTTCTGGATCAGGACCCCAAATCAAAAAGCTATCGTATGTATAAATCTTTAGAGTTAGTGGTTCACTCTGATAAAAATTCATGATGGAAACAGATGCAACTAAAATGGTGATTGTAATTACTACGATGGAGATAATCATTCGAGGGTTTCTTCTACGAGGGTACTTTGCCATCTTCCTCAACACCTTTATATCGGAGTTATATAACAAAGTTATAAAACTAAGATATATAGTTTCCTAAAGAGTGAAACAGATGAAACCGCCGTGTGAGATTGTGCAGAAAGAATATTTGTTCCAAGTTCGTGCCAAACTTGCAAGAGAACTTAATGATAGGGGATTTTCACAAACCAAGATATCAGATATCCTCCACATAACACAACCAGCAGTGAGTAAATACCTCAGTGAATCCATCACAACAAGATATCATGAATCTATAGATATTCTAGTTAATGAACTTGCAGAAATAATTCAAAGTGAAAATGTGGATGACGTATTTCTGGTCAAAAAAGTTTGCGAAGTTTGTATGCTATCGAGGATTGGTGGCGAAATCTGTGAAAGGCATAAGGATGCAGTCCCAACTCTGAGAGAATCGAATTGCCAAATTTGTACTGAGTTGTTATCCGGCGCAAACAATCAGTTCGTAAATCGAGCAGGACTGCTAAATTTGATGATGAGTGCTATTCGAATACTGGAAGAATCAAGACACTTTGCGAAAATAATCCCTCAAGTTCGTACAAATTTGGTTGTATGCGAGGAAGATGCAAAATCAACATCGGATGTGCTTGCTATTCCTGGTAGAATCACAACTGTAGAAGGATATGCAAGAGTATTAGTAAGTCCAAGATTTGGTGCATCGCGACACACTGCAGAATTGCTTTTATGGGCAAAAACAAAATGGGAACACTTGCGTTCTTGTATCTGCATTGCGGGGAACCAACAAACTGTTAGGATGGCTGAAAAGCATGGCTTTGATATTATTAAACTAGAGAATCCAGACACGGATGTTGAAGATATCATCAAGAGTGTTACTGAACGGGATGTTGGAAATATTGTAGGGGAATTCATCGGAATTCATGTTCCAGGAGGTATTGGTGTCGAACCAATCTTGTATCTCTTTGGGAAATCAGTGACAAGACTGGTGGAACGAACACTCCTTATTTCGGAAAATCTTTGAATCGTTTGTCATACATAGTCTTATTTTTTCCTTGACATTCATAGACTCGTCCGGGGTTCAAAGATGGTCACAATAAGAAAGGGGCTCATGAAAGATTGTAAGCACCTTTTAACAGTATATCAGGGAACGCATTGGGATGTTGGATATACAACTGTTGAGCAGATCAAGGATATTCATAGATCGACTGGTTTTAAGAATTGGGGCTGGTTAGTCGCTGAAATGGATGGGATTGTTATTGGAGAAATCATCTTTCGTATTGAAAGCAATCCCATTAGTAAGAAACTTGGAATAATTGAAGATATTGGAGTAGATGTGCGCTATCAAAAGAAACATGGTATTGGACGAAGTCTTGTTTCAGCGGCAGAAAAGGTATTGAGAGAGAAGAATGTAAGCCGCGTGTTTATTACAACTCCACCAGAAGCGTATAATTTCTGGATGAAAGTGAAGTATTTTGCCAGAGGCTCCCTGCAAACACTTGAGATTAAGCCCAAATCCCTTCCAACTAAGATTTCTAAAAAAGTAAATACAATTCGAGTAGACACATCCGAAAAGATACCAAACGCATTTTTCTTCGTGAATAAATCTACACCAGGGAGAATGTCAACTCTCTTACGAAAGATAGTTGATGAGAAGAAAACAGGACGTCTTTTTGAATTTGAAACGAATAGCAAGAAAATTGGATATGGGGTCATTGTTAAAAACGATGATGGAAAGGCTGAATTTGTAGCTGATGTCAACAAGAGAGGTACTGATTTTCTTGATATGGTCATCTCTAGAACCGCAAAGGTAGGCGTTCAGCTACGAGCGAGTTCCGTTTTTACAGTAATACCTACTGATTCCCAAGAAACATATCTGAAACTTGGAAAATGGACTGTGAATCGTTACAGGGATATCCCTGTAACGAAATTAATCTGATCTAATCTTCCTCACCGAGAGAGGATAACAATGGATATACCCAATTGCAAAAGACCAGAAGTCCACCTATTGTCCATATACTTGTCAGATTGAAGTGCCAAATAGCTGTAGAAACTGAACTTACGCCTATAATTAGGAATAATCCGGCAGCGAATCCAAGAAATATAAGGTCCAAAATCAAGATGGGACGAATAGGTTGACCCTGACGCCAACGAATGATTGGTATTAGAAATCCAATAGCTAAAAGTATTGCAAGACTTGCAACTTCTTCTATTCTGATACTAGCAAATCCAAAGATCTCCTCAATTGAAGTGGTTTCATTTTCAGGAGTTTCAAATTCAAGTGTAATCTTATGTTGCCACTTAGAGAAAGTACTAACATCGAGGATGAAACTATTCTCACCATCATATACAGTAATGTCTTCTAAACCTTCAATGAGAACATCATCGACATAAACTGACATCGTGAGCTCATCCCAAGTTGTGTCGATATCCACAGTGAACTCAACTACACCAATGACGATATCATCAGTGGGTGAAACAAATCTTGCAGTTGGTACTCCATGATTGTCCACAATGAGGGGGATCGTGAATGTCCAAGAATGTCCAAAATCATCACTAACAATGAATGTATAATTATGATCACCCTCACTTGTGTCAGTGACGTTTAGAATGATATTGTTATTTCCTTCAGCGAGAGATACATCCGTAAGCTCTAGAATTGGGACTCCATCTTCGAACACATCCAATGTTGCAGTTGCATAAGGTGTAGCTACTCGTATACCAATTTCTTGATTTCCTGCAATCCGAGTAAATTGAGATACACCAACTATGTCAAATCGGATATAATCTAAGAAGTTGAATTCTCTCGTATCAGTGGCTTGATAGAGAACATCTTCTTCAGTCCAGACTATAATTTCGATAGTATGGAGACCATTCTCATATCTACTACCATTGAAAGTCATAACTAGCACGCCAGAATTGACAAGTGTTTGATTGTATTCAGGGGTAATCGCTCCATCCACACTGACATTTGCATACACCTGAGCGTAAGTGGAGGTAATATTTACTGTCATGTCATCTATACCTGTAAAGATACCATCCTCAGCAGGTGAGATTATTGCGATATCAGGAAAACCATGATTGTCAACCACAAAATCAAGGACTAGTCTTTGACTGATTGACGAATTAAATTCAAACATGAAGGTGAAATTGTGGGAGCCCTCAAGTAGTGAGGATGTATCAACTTCAAAGTCGATTAAACCATTGTTAACAGACAATCCGTCGATTGTTCCAGTCGTCCCATCAATATAGAGAGTTGCGGAAAGGGGAATATATTCAGATCCAACATCGATAGTTATCGTTGCATTTCCAGAGATTGTGCTACCGAGCGTGGGAGTTACTAACAACACTGTAATCGGTACACCATCATTGTCTACGATGTATTCCAAGAAGTATGATTTAGAGTCATATGTTCCAGATGAGTTGTACCAGAATTGTAAGGTGAAATTAAGAAGCCCCTCTCTAAGGTTGTTTGTGTCAATTCCAATTACCTGGTGACCAGTACCGATTAGGTATTGTGAATAGGAAGATAGAATTTCACCATCGACAAAGATTGTTAGATTTAGTGGACCATAATTGGAGGAAATGTTTAGTTCCATTGGTACAAGACCAGATAATCTACTACCATTAAGGGGAGTTATGACATCGCTTGTAATTGATTCTCCATCGTTGTCAACAATAAAATTCAGGTATATACTCTCTCGATCGTATGTTACATTATGAATATACTCGAAGAAAAGCGTGAAATTAGATAATCCTTCAAATAAGGTCGTTGTGTCCACTGTTGCTGTTTGTACTCCAGTTCCGACTACAGTTAAGTTATAATCAGGATAGATTTCATCATCTACAAACAAGGTCAGATTAAGAGGGCCATAATCAGAAGTAAGATTGAAATCGATACCCAGAGATCCTGACACCAAGCTACCATTTGCAGGGGATATATCCTCTACTGTGATGTTTTGCGAATCAAAAACAGCTATGATATGATCTGGATAAGGCATAGTCTGTTTCATGTCGGTATTTTGTCCGTAATTCATTGGTTGAATCTGAATGATGCTAAGCATCATTATTGAGATCACTAGGAGGGTTGCTATTCTACTTACTTTTCTCATTATGGAGCCTTCCTAATACACAGTGCTCTGACTCTGGTCGTTTGGGCAAGGGAATTTGTCCCGTTTTTAAAGCTAGCGCAAGTACAGTAAGCGTACACCATTTCAATTTGCTTATATTGTATGATTAGAATAGCTGCAATACAATTCATCTTTCACCTAGGTCGAACGAAACTCTAAGAAGAAATCATTTCGAGAACGGAGCACGTACACTAATGTCAAAAATAAAAGGAATCATTACCAATATACGGCGGGGTTCTACTGAGGACGGGCCGGGAATAAGAACTACTGTATTCCTGAAAGGATGCCCCATGCGTTGTGAATGGTGTCACAATGTAGAAAACCTCGACTCACAACCTGAGCTTGTTTGGTATCATTCCAAGTGTATAGCTGATCAAGCATGTGTAGACACATGCCCCGAGCATGCATTGGAATTGTCTCAAGAGGGGATGATAATCAATCGTAACACCTGCAATGTGTGTTCTATCTGTGAGGAAGTTTGTCCAACGGGTGCTCTTATGATCATGGGGAAAGAGTGGATTGTTGATGATCTCGTGAAGGAACTTGTACGTGACAAAGTATTCTTTGAAACTTCAGACGGAGGAGTCACATTATCCGGAGGTGAACCAACTCATCAGATTGGATTCATGAACGAACTCGCTGATGCGCTTAGAAAGAGTGGAGTCCAGGTTGTTTTGGATACATGCGGTTATAGCAGCGAATCTGTATTTCAGAACGCGCTCAAGCATGTAGATGTTGTTCTATTCGACCTCAAACATATGAATCCTGAGAAACATGAAAAATTCACTGGAGTGCCTTTAGAAACTGTTCTATCAAATGCAGAGATGCTGAGTAGGAGTGGTCTTCGCGTTTGGGTGCGAACACCAATCATCCCAGGTTACACTGATGATGAAGGAAACATCAGAGAAATCTCGAAATTCATTCTTGAGAAGATACCTAATATAGAAAGATACGAGTTACTTGCATTCAATAAGATGGCTGTAGGTAAGTATACACAATTTGGATTGGAATACCCCCTCAAGGACGCGGATCTTGTAAGTAGAGAAACCATGGAGCACCTAGTCACAATCGCACGAGATGTAGGTGTTCGACATGTGGAATGGTCTGGAATGACAAAGAGAAACGATTCAGAAACATCAAAATCATCTACTAATATAGAGGCGAGCAATTGTGAATAGTGAATCATTAAAGGAGCTAGTTAAAAAACCAACCAGGCTGGAGATGTCAAAATTCAGTATAATAAAAAACAACAATGTACTATCGAATATTGCACTTGTAATTTCGTGGACTTAAAACAAAGAGAATGAAACATTCTAAACTCTATCTAAACAATAAATCAAATATCAAGACGGGATGTAATTGTGAAAACTTGGAGCTACCTCACAAAGGATAATCGACCAATCATTATTCGTTCTGCAGATACTGATGATGCATCATTACTACATCAAGGTTTCAAAAGGGTTGTAGATGAAGGAAAATGGTTACCCTCACTGCATGCAAGCGCTGCAGTTCAAGATTGGGTGAGCTGGATTGCTAGAACGAATAACACTAGAGAAATCATCATTTTGGCTCTTGTCGAGAATAAATATGCTGGTCATCTGACACTGCAACCAGAGGAATGGATGGCATCAGAGCATGTTGCAAAATTGGGAATTATCGTTCAAAAGGAATTTCGTAATATCGGAGTTGGTAGAGCCCTAATGGTAACTGCAGAAGAATTAGCCAGGTCAGAGGGTTATGAAAAGATAATATTAAGCACATTCCATAACAACAAGATAGCAAATGCATTATATTGCTCATTAGGATATCAGAAGGTGGGCATAAGGAAAGCTCATTTTAAAATGCCAGATGGTTATATAGATGAGGTGCTAATGGAAAAGCATTTGATTGACTGAAGTGCGTGATTCGACAACATTAATGAATCAAGAGTCATAAGTAGATACGTATTATATTCATACTCCGGTGAGAAGCGTGTGGAAGAAGATAGGTTCAAGATTTCACGAGTCACCCCAAAGACTAGTTGTTGCTCAAGCTCTGATACGTCATGGATTTCATGTTCAGGGCAAGGGAGATATTCGCTGTGGTTCAATTAGGATACCACTGAAATCTATTGGAGATGCGTTGGGAATAGATCGACGTACTGTAAGGGCAACTACTGAGGAGATATGGGACGACAATGAGTTGAAGACATTCTTTTCACGTCTCAGACCAGCTGGTACATCATTAGAAAAAGTCAGCCAAGTTTTAGGATATGGAGTTGTTACAATATACGTAGAATCTCCAGAAAATCCGGGTATTCTTTCCAAGGTCGCAGCCACAATAGCTGGTCATGGTATTCAGATTCGACAAGTCATAGCTGAGGATGTGGCAGTTTATCAAGAACCGTGTTTGAAAGTAATAACTCAGAAACCACTACCGGGAAATGTCATTGAATCTCTTACTGGAATTCAAGGAGTTAGTAGAGTAATTATTGAGAAACAGTCTCTGCTATAGAGGTAGACTGAAAAGGGGTTTCAAAAAACCGAAGATTAGTGCGGAAAGAATGGATACCACCACTCAAGCGGGTGCTCTTTCTGAGAGCACAGTTGATAACATAGAAGTCAGCCACCGTCAAGGAATAAGAGAAGTCGTTATTTTAGCGATTTCGCTTAGTATCCTACAGGCGGGTTTTGGCATCGTTACCCCAATCTTTCCGTTCTACATTATATTGCTGGGGGTGGGGGGAGTCGAATTAGGAGTCCTTGCAGCTTCCTTTGCTCTCACCAGGATTTTACTTGCTGGTCCTTTGGGAAGATTTTCTGATCGTATTGGGCGAAAACCAGTACTTGTCTTTGGACTCATGGGATTTGCAGTCGCTAATGTAGTCTATGCTTGGGCAGGAAATGTCATTATAATGATAGCCGCTAGAGCAGTAGAAGGCGCGGTCTCTGCAGGATTCTTTCCAGCAGCGAATGCCTATGTCTCAGATGTTACAATCCCAGAGAACCGAGGGACAGCGATGGGATACCTCAGTATGGGAAACATGGTGGGTTTTGTAATCGGACCAACATTAGGAGGTATTTTAGCAGAATTTCTGGGATTTCGTTTACCATTCATCGTTGCAGGATATGCTACAATCGCAGCTCTTCTTGCTGTAATTTGGTTCGTGCATGAACCAAAATCAGACGATATTAAACGTGGCAAGGATATTGTTGAAACAAAAGTAGTCCCTGTAAGAGAGGTGCTTAGTAATCATCCAAGAGAATATCTAGTTCTAGCCATGGCAATGTTTGCTAATATGTTTGCAATTGGGGTTCTTGAGGTAGCATTTATGTTGGATGCAGTCACACGCTATTCAATATCCCCGTTTGAAATTGGTGTGTTCTTTGGAGTTTTTGGTATCATTACAATCATAGGTAATGTTCTATTTGGAAAAATATCTGATAAATACGGTCGGAAATGGTTAATCGTTTTCGGTTCAGTAGTTGGAGGAATTTCACTTCTCTTGTTTGTTCAAACCCGAGATATCACTGGTTTCTACATCGCTGGAGCAGTCCTTGGTATCGCTATAGCTATGCGAGGCCCAACCATACAAGCGCTTATTGCCGATTTAACAGATAGGCGATCATACGGTATCATAATGGGTCTGTTTGGAGCTGTGTCGAATGGAGCATATGTAATAGGTCCAATCATGGGTGGAACCCTGTTTGATATATCCGGGTCTGGTGAATCAAGCCTTAGTATAGCGGCAGCCTTTACCTTCATCATAGCGCTTGCGACTGCAATTGGTCTACCTGGAGATTCGGGTAAGAACAAGGAGGAAGAAAAATCTCAACTTCTCTGAATAGAATCATATCATCTCAGCTGATACATAAGCTACAACACTCTTGTCGTCCCCAGTTACATCCCCTGAATTTGTATATTTCAATAGCCTAAACTGTGTCGCACCAAGTTCAATGGCATATATCATTGCCGACGTAATTGGACCGGATCCACAAATACTGATCCGATGCTTTTGCACAAATTCAAGGAATCCTTTGGGATCAAAATATTGTAGATATTCAAGGGCTTGATCATCCTTCTTCTTAGCATTTGATGCTGACTCGAAGTGAGTGAAGTCAGAACTTGCAATCACAAGAATGTCCATATCCTGTGATAAATCTGCCAAAGTCATACCGATTGACTCGCATACCTCGAATGAATAATCCATCATACTGATTGGTACAAAACTAAGTCCTTCTCCGAAAATGAACTGCAGAAAAGGCAATTGGACTTCAATAGAATGCTCACTGCTATGGGCAATACAATCCTTTTCTACGATATTACTATTTTCAAGTATTGCTGATCCAAGTTCCGAATCGTATTGTACAATCCCAAGGGGTGTTAACCAATCATCGTTACATAGAGCGGCCCTTGCACCAAAACCTGTATGATTAGGTCCAAGTATAACAATATGGTCAGGCCACCCATCTTCATACAAACTCAAGTAACTATGAGCTGCAGTCATTCCAGAGTACATATATCCTGCATGTGGTGAAATGATGGCTTTTATCATCCTCTTGGATCCAGATGGTCCTTCTGGAATACGTCCAGGACCAAGTCCTTTGGTAAAACAATCATTCAGTCGACTAAGTAATGTTTCTTTTGTTCCTTCATAAAACCGATCTGCAACTACTGGCATCCGAGTCATGCTGAATCGCCGGTAGTAACATAATCAATCTAGGCAAAAACCTTTGTGTCAGGTATGAAATTCAATCTCAAATCCACCAAGTTGCGGTTCACGATATCATA
>Ga0315553_10003187_pt1 | contig 12870 bp, 10 predicted proteins | sample SalMarSW160140MG_FD_203099 | JGI IMG/M metagenome (GOLD analysis project Ga0315553, IMG submission 203099) | Salt marsh sediment microbial communities from the Plum Island Ecosystem LTER, Massachusetts, United States - Salt Marsh Sediment SW1601-40 ... | reverse complement strand
CCTTTATATGTGCCACAAAAACGACATTTGTTCCACGAACAGCCACCAGTTACAGGTATTAAAACTGAATAAGCTTCTACTGGAGGTCTAATGACAATTTCTGAAGGAGGGATTTTAGTTGTCATAAACACTTTTTACTAGCTATCTTTAAAAATTGCAATATCACATTTACTATTTTATTAAATCAAAATAGATTTTTAGATATTATTATTATATTTTACAAGAAGTTAATCAATGAAAAAGGAGAGTAATTTTGAATAATATATTCAATTGGGATTTTAAATATCCTTCCAAACGAATGCCTATTTTAGCAAATAATATAGTGGCAACTTCTCAGCCTTTAGCTTCACAAGCAGGACTTCAAATGATTCTGAAAGGAGGAAATGCAATAGATGCGGCTATTGCTTCAGCAATCGCATTAACTGTCGTAGAACCCATTTCTAATGGGATAGGTAGTGATGCTTTTACAGTTTTGTGGGATGGTAGGAATGTTATTGGCCTAAATGCATCTGGTAGATCACCATCAGCATGGACACTAGAACACTTTTCACACTATAATTCAATACCTATAAACGGATGGGATTCTGTAACCATACCAGGAGCAGTTTCAGCATGGGTTGAGCTTTCGAAGAAATATGGACAACTAGAATTTAAAGAATTATTTCAACCTGCTATTAAATATGCAGAAAATGGATTTTTAGTTTCACCAATTGTGGCAGAAATATGGCCTTTTCTCTCAAAAAGGTTTAAACGACAAATATTCCCTGATTTTCATAAATCTTTCATGCCAAATGGAATAGCTCCAAAACCTGGTGAACTTTTTAAATTTCCCGCCCAAGGAAAAACATTAAGACTTATTGCAGAAACGGAGGGAGAAGCTTTTTACAGTGGAGTTTTAGCTAAAAAGATAGTAGAATATGCTAAAAATACAGGAGGTTTAATTACACTTGATGATCTAGAAAATCATAAAGCAACGTGGGAAGAAACTCTTACAATAAAATATAATGGAGTTACTCTTCATGAAATACCTCCTAATGGACAGGGATTAGCAGCTTTAATTATGTTAGGAATTTTAAAAAATATTGATTTAAGCTCGTATGAATCAGATTCGCTAGAATGCTTACATTTACAAATCGAAGCGATGAAATTAGCATTTGCTGATGCTTATAGATATATATCTGATCCCACAACTTTAGAGTTTGATCCTTCTTTTCTATTAAGACCAAGCTATTTAATTGAAAGAGCTAATTTGATTGATTTTAATACAGCTAAACAATATGATGCAGGTATGCCAAAATTTGGTGATACTGTATATTTAACAGCTGCTGATGCTGATGGAATGATGGTTTCATATATACAATCAAATTATGAGAATTTTGGGTCTGGAATTGTTATTCCCGGAACTGGAATAAGTCTTCAAAATCGAGCGAGAGGTTTTAATTTAATCGAAGGTCACCCAAATCAAATAGGTCCGAATAAGAGACCTTTTCATACAATAATCCCGGCATTTGTAACAAAAAATCGAGAGCCCTTAATGTCATTTGGCGTTATGGGCGGGTCAATGCAACCACAGGGGCATGCTCAAATGATGATTAGGATATTTCAATACGGTCAAAATCCACAAACGGCAATAGATGCCCCCCGTTGGAGAGTAATGGATGATCTTAAAGTAATCCTTGAAACGGGATTTGAAAATAATATCTATAAAGATCTATCAAGACTAGGACATCAAGTATCTAAAGAGCGCTTCTATAAATTTGGAGGAGCCCAAATAATATATAAATTTGAAAATGGTTATCTGGGAGCATCAGACTGGCGTAAAGATGGGCAAGCAGTCGGATCTTAAATATATTTTATTAAATTAAAAAGTATTAACATTTTCCACTTTTGAAACTCTTATTAATAATATAGAGTATCGACATTTCAAGCAAATTATTTAAGGTTCACATAATTTTCTCAATTAAATCTATTGAATAAATAATTTTATTTGGTAAATCATAATAAAATTGAATTGAATTTAAAATAATTAAAGAGAATATGAATCTATGGGTTATGATCGAAAAGATATAGTATTTAGTTTTAAAATAGTAATATGTGGCGCCAGTTCAGTGGGCAAGACATGTTTATTTAACAGATATTGTTTTAATTCATTTAATTTTGACACATCCCCGACTATTGGGATAAATTTTCATTCTGTATATTTAGAGATTAATACTGAAAAAGAATCTGAAATATTGAAAGAGAATTATATAGTTAATTCCATTTTTGATTTTGGAGGACAAGAAAGATTTGTCCCATTGATTCCTAAATTTATAGAAGGCGCTAATGGAGCTTTATTAGTATTCGATTTAGTTAACTACCCCTCCTTTCATCAGTTAGATTTCTGGTATGATAAATTAATTGAGAATGCTGTCGATTCAAAGATTCCTATTCTTTTAGTTGGAAGTAAAAGCGATCTAATAGATAATACTCCCGATTCTGAAATTATTGCTGAGGAATTAATTTATAACTACGTAAAAGAGAGAAAATTAGAAGGATTTTATAAAACATCTGCCTTAAAGAATCATAATGTTTTAGAGGTTTTTAAAGAGTTAAATAATTTGATGTTAAAAAGACAACATAAACCATATATTGTTGTGTAAAAGCGGAAGAAATTTTTTAGTAATCTCTTTGAATCACAAAATCTGAAAATTCGTTAAAGAATTTTTTTTGTTCTTTGTTTAAATCGGGATAAATATCTTTTAAAGTATTTTTAGATTGCTCTACTAGATTTTTAGCTAAGTGCTCCGCGATTATTAAAGCATTGGTTTTAGTAATTATATCTTTAACTTCTTCAATATCATTCTTAGTTAATTTATCTTTATGATATATTTCATTCATTCTTTTAGATTGGTCTTCATCCGTATTGCTAATAGCTAAAATATATAATATTTTTTTCATTTTTCCTTTAATATCTTTTTCTAAATCAAGAATGTCATCACGAATAGAATGAGCTTGTCCTATACTTAACATAGCATCACTTAAAGGTTTAATTTGATAATGAAGATTTCCTTTAGCTAAAATAGCTCCAATTTTTGTAGATTTCTCGAATATTCTTGCTCTTTGGTATTCCGCAATATTTAAATATTGTTCTAATGTCATAGTAATATTATTATAACTCATGTACTCTTCTATTAATTGTCCTTTCAATAAATAGTCCATTGCGTTTGTATACTCATTAATTGCTAATAGTTTTAATTGTTCTGGAAATTTAGAAGATTTTAATATATCCAAACCTAAGAGATATCCTTGCGTTCCACCCAAAATTGACATATCTCTTCCATACAATCCACCTATTTCATCTTTTTTTGGGAGATCAATATCTTTATAAACCTGTTCTAATTCATTCTTTAATTGTATATGGAAAGTAGGTTTACCCCTTCTCATCATATCGTTATCTAAAAGATCATCATGAATTAAGTGTCCATTATGTAATAATTCAACTGCTATGGATACTTCGCGAATTTGATTCATTTGATCTTCTAAATACAGGGGATTTACAATTCCAGCAAAAGCAGCTGTTAACAGAATTGGATGAATTCTCTTTGCTTTCTCATTTAAAATGAATTTCTCTAATTGAGTTATAAAATCCTGAAGAAGTATGTCTTTTTCTATTTTGTATAATTGATTAAAATATTTCTTCAATTCATTGTTAACAAAGGTTATTTCTGTTTTAAAGAAATCTTCGATCATAACTAATTCACAAAAAGTTCATTATTAATATAAAACATATAATAATGTAATTTAATTATATCTAATTCAATTAAATTTTAAACTAAAGACGATGAAGTTAGCAGTTTTATCAGATAGTCATGATCATATGAATAATATATTGAAAGCAGTATCTATAATAAATCAAAGAAATGTGGATGCACTTATTCATTGTGGAGATTATGTGGCTCCATTCGTAAAGAGATGGTTTGATAAGTTAAATAATTCGATAAAAAAGAATTTTTATGGTGTTTTTGGGAATAATGATGGAGAGAAATTATTTTTAAAACAAAATTTGGGACAAATATGTGAATTTGCTGAAAATGGCAATGAAATGATTTTAGAATTAGGAGGAAAAAGAATCTTTGTATCCCATATGCCAAAACAAAAAACGATCGAAGCTTTGGCAAATTCAGGACATTTTGACATAATTTTATCTGGTCATACACATTCTTTATCAAATAAAAAACTAGAAAATGGTATTTTAATTGTTAACCCTGGGGAACTATGTGGTTATTTAACAGGAAAAGCGACTTTTGCAATTATAGATACTGATAAAATGGAATCTGAAATTATTGAATTATAGAATTCATTTTTTTTTTTTTTAGAGACATTAAATTTATCAATAAAAAATTTGATTCACAGTTCATTATTGAAGTAATAAGTAATGCTAGCGATCATGTAGATTTTTTTACAGACTCATCTTGGATTGTTATCTGGAATAATAATGAATATGAAATATTTAAATTAAGTAAGTTAGGAGATATTAAATGGATACAAAGAAGTAAGAAAACTTATTTTCGCTAAATAGTATTAAATAAAGATATATATTTCTATAATCTCAAACTTTTCCTCTATACTTTTATTTTATCTAATTTTTTTAATATTATGTCATTACCTTTAGAAGGGAAAATTGTATTAGATCTAACGAGAATGCTACCTGGACCATATTGTTCCATGATACTTGCTGATCTTGGTGCTAATGTCATTAAAATAGAAGATCCTTATTACTTCTATGGACACCCACCTCCATTCTTTCAAAAAGGAAGATATCGTGAAAGTGCTTTTAATTTTATTCTTAATAGAAATAAACAATCTATTACACTTAACCTTAAAAAGGAAAAAGCAAGAGAGATTTTTTATGAATTAGTTAAAAAATCTGACGTTGTTCTTGATACTTTTCGACCTAAGGTAACATCTAAACTGAAAATTGATTATGATACATTAGCTTCAATTAATCCATCTATAATTTGTTGTTCCTTGACAGGATATGGCCAATATGGACCCTATGAGCAAATAGCAGGTCATGATCTCAATTATATAGGAATATGTGGAATATTGGATTTAAATAAAGAACGAGCAGTATATGATGATATAAATAAGGTTAGAAAACCGTTGAATCCAGGTGTTCAAGTTGCTGATATTGGGGGAGGATTAGTATCAGCAATAGGGATTCTAGGCGCAATAATTGAAAGAGAGAAGAATCCTGATAGAAAGGGACAATTTATTGATATATCTATGACAGATTGTGTGTTTTCTTTTATGCCTCTTGTAGCTGCATATCATTTTTCTAAGAATTTAAATGATGGCGTCGAAACCCAAAATCCCCTACATGGTGATTTTCCTTTTTACAATGTTTATAAAACAAAAGATAATAAATTTTTATCTATTGGTATTGTTGAAGTTAAATTCTGGCGAGAATTCTGTGTAGGTCTTGAACGTGAGGATTTAAAACCAAAACAATTTGTTAAAGGAAAGGAAAGAGAAGATCTGTTTAAAGAGTTACAAAAAGAATTTTTAAAAAAAACTCAAAGAGAATGGATGGATATTTTTAAAACCTTAGATGCATGTGTTATGCCAGTAAATTCATTTGCGGAGGCTTGTAATGACCCTCAGATTAAGGCACGTAATATGGTCTTAGAATTGGAACATCCCAAGTTTGGAAATGTCCAAAATGTGGCTTCGCCTATAAATTATTCACGAACTCCTTTAAAAATCAAAAACATTGCTCCAAAAATTGGACAAAATACAAAAGAGATACTTAAAAACCTAGGCTATTTAGACAATGACATCAGAGACTTCAAAAAAAAGGGAATTATTTAAGTTTTTATCATAATATGTGGAATTCGATAAGTAATATCATAGATGTAATTAAAAGAGAAAAAATGGTAAATACTATTAATATAATAAACATGGGCCAATCTTTTAACTGTCCATAAAACCCTGCTGCGTTTATCGTAGAATAGATTACCATTCCAATAGCTATAAAGAATATAGCCATACCCCAAGGTTGATTCATTATAAATCCAATTCCTCCGATTATTAGCGTAACAGCTGTAAGAAATTCAGCAACTAAGTGAAAAAATATTTGAGTTGGTTTGGTTTTAAGGTCTGGTACTTCTCTTTTTATTAATAAAAGAAACCACATACCGAGCATTGTGATTCCTATTATAATTGTATATAATGAAGCAATTAATTCAAGAACTATATTAATCACCTTCAACGATTTAATTGAATCAAAATTATTAATTATTATATTTACTTAAAGTTTCTGTAAATATTATAGCTTAAATTATTGTCCAGTAATGAATATTTTATTAATCTTTTGAATTTAAGAACTTGAATACAACTTTGACAGCATGAGATTCAGATTTATTAGCTAATGTATCAAATGCATCCTTGTAAGCATTAAGTGGAAATTTATGAGTAACTAGCATCTGAGGATCTATTAATTCTTCTGATAAAAAATTTAAATAATGCTGAAATGCATGCAACGATTTATCACGGAATATTTCTATCCCAAATGCATTTGAACCAATAACTTCGAGTTCTTTAAAATAATGAAGCGTATTTTCAAACCTTTTTGGAGGACTTGCACCTAAAAACACTAATTTACCTTGAGTGCAAAGTATTCTCTCTCCAATTTCAAAAGTCTCTGCTGAAGCGATAGTATCAACTATACCATTCACGCCATCTAATGTCCATTTAAGACCCCTTTTAGGTGTATATAATTCAACATTGTTATATGCAGCTATTTCTTCAATTAATAAATCACCTGAGCTTAAAAAAACATGTTCAGCTCCTAATTTTATAGCTAAATCTCTCTGAAATTGATATCGTCCAATCCCTATTATATGTTTTACTCTAAAAATGTTCTTTAAAGAAAGTATTGTAAGCAAACCTATAATACCTAAACCATAAACAAGAATTTGAGAGTTAGGGTTAGGATTTAGCAATAATAGGGAATGAAAAGAAACAGAAAAAGGATCTGCTAAAACTGCTTGTTCAAATGATAGTTTTTCTGGTATCAAAAAACATTGAGATTCATGAACTGATAAGTATGGACTAAACCCTCCATATCCACTTGTAACACCTAAATGCATTCCTACCGGAAGATTTCCCTTCTGGAAATTTTGACAATGTTTAAAATCACCTAAAGAACATCTTGAGCATATGGGTACGATTCCTCGAGGAATGCATGAAAACCACGGATTGATTACCACGCGATCTCCCTTTTTAAATTTTTTAACTTTAAGCCCAACACTTTCTATAATACCGACAGGTTCATGTCCCATTATCTGAGGAAAAGAAATAAAAGAACGTATAGGATTATCAAGTGACCCCTTAAGTTTTAATTCAGTCATGTCACTACCACAAATTCCACAAAAAACGGTTTTAACAATAACCCAGTCTTCTGCAATTAACTTTGGATATGGAATATTTTTTAGAGATACTGGTCCTCCCGATTTCCAAAACCCTTTAGGATTTATTTTTCCTCTGATAAATGACTTTAATAACTTGAATTTTTTTAATTCGAATATTAATGCAGGGATGAAACCATTTTCCTTTTTTGAATTCATATGAATTTATACTCCGATTTTTAATCAAAATAAAATTTAACTTTAATAGATTTAAATTTCTCTTGATTTCTTGCAGTTACAAACGCTTTTTTATAATCTTTTAAGAGAAATTTATGTGAAATTATTGGTGTTGGATCAATTCTTCCCTCTTCTAATAATCGAAAATAATGATAATATGCATGCTCTCGAGTACCCTCAAAATTTTCTATTGCAAAGGCATTACTACCAATAATATTTATCTCTTTAAAATACCATGGGGTCCATTCAAACCTCTTAGGAACATGGACTCCTGTTAATACAGTTACTCCGGATCTCTCCTTATTATTCTTAAAATCTACTAATCTTGATTTTACGATACGTAAACCCGTTTCTAATGTTTCTGCAGATGCAACAGTATCAAATAAAAAATCAATTCCTTCTAATAACCAAGGTTTATTTTTTTTTAAATAATAAATATCACAATTTAAGTAGTCTCCAACACTTTCGATGACTCTGCTTGGAGGAGATGACTTGATTACAAGATCTGCACCAAATTTCTTTGCCATTTCTATTTGATGTGGAAATCTAGCAATAGCAATTACAGTTATATCTTCATAAATACTCTTTAAGAATTGAATTGTTAGTAGCCCAAGATTTCCACACCCATAAACCCCACAAATCGATCCTTCTCTAAGATCAACTTTTAATATAGAATGAAGCACCACTGAAAAAGGATCTGATAGAACAGCTTGCTCCCATGACACTGAATCAGGAATTTTTATTGCCATAGTTTCGTGCGCCGGGAAAAATTCTGCAAAGCCTCCTGTAGCATCACTACTAGTACCTGAATGAATTCCAGGGGTGAGAATACCTTTTGTAAAATTTCTACAAAGATATTTGTTTCCATCTTCACACGCACTACAAATCGGTTTAATTTCTCGCGGTTCGCAACTTATCCATGGATTTAAAGCAACTCTATCACCTGGTTTTAAATTTGATGATTTTCCGACTTTATCGACAATCCCAACAGCTTCATGTCCTAAAGTTTGAGGCCATGAAAGTAAAGCAGTTATTGGATTATCAATGTTTCCATCAAGAAAGATTTGTTTCTGATCAGAACCGCATATCCCACAATATTTCGTCTTCACAATCAACCAGTTGTTACTTTTAAGCTTTGGAAAAGAAACTTCTTTCAACCGTACTGCTCCAAGTTTAGAAAGATATCCTTTTAGATAAACTGTTCCCAATATTTTAGATAATGCTAATCTGTAAAGTTTGTAATTAAATACGAGTGCTTTCATAATCCGTATTCACTAAATAAGTATAAACAATTAAACTTTTAATAATTAAAGATGTTTACTTAATAATAAATATGATTTCCTTAAAAAGTGTTAATTAATTAAAACTAAATCTAACAATTGAGATAATTTTATTCAAGAGAACTATTATAATATTTTAAAGATTTTATAATTCATTTTTATAATTACATTTATAATAATATTTATTGAAAAACCTTAGAGCTATGAATATTGATATCGCATTATATGAAATGATTAAAGATTCTGGAATAAATTTAATTTTATCATTACCTTGTATTTTACTAAAGGGACTTTTAGAAGAAATTGATGAAAGACACGAGATTCAAAATATTCCAATAACTCGTGAAGAAGAAGGAATAGGAATTGCTGCAGGTGCCTACTTGGGTGGAATAACTCCAGCATTGTTAATACAGAATTCAGGTTTAGGCAATTCAGTAAATGCTATAAAATCATTACTACAATTATATAAAATTCCAGTTGTTTTTATAATGAGTCATAGAGGTGCCGAGGGAGAAAAAATAATCGCACAAATTCCAATGGGTAAGCTTACTCCAAGTCTTTTAGATATATTAAATATTAAAAAATTCATTATTGATTCATTAGACAAAATAAAAGAAATCAAAATAGCTGTTGAATTTAGTAAGAAATCCAACCAATCAGTGGGAATTCTTCTAAAAAGGCAATTATGGAGGAAATAATATGAAAAGATATGACGCTTTAAAAAAGATTGTTGAATCGTTAAATAATGAATTCGTAGTATGCAATCTTGGTGACCCCTCACGAGAATTGTATAACATCTCCGATAGAGACTCAAATTTTTATATGTTAGGCTCTATGGGACTCGCTAGCTCTATAGCATTAGGGGTTGCTCTCGCTCGGCCTAAACAAACAGTTTGGTGCATTGATGGAGATGGTTCCTTATTAATGAATCTCGGAAGTCTCAGTACAATAGCTAATAATAGCCCAAATAATTTAACTCTCATAGTTATAGATAATTCTTCTTATGGATCTACTGGTGATCAAAAAACTTATACAAGTGGTAAAACAAAATTAGAGATCCTCGCAAAAGGAGCAGGATTTGAATCAATTACTATTATCGACAAAGAAAAAGATATAATTCAAAGCCTAAAAAATTTGGGTACTGGATGCCATTTTGTACTCATTAGAACTCAACCCGGTAATGCTCACGTAAGTAACATCCCTTTACTTCCTGAGGAGATTAAAACTCGATTTTGTAAGGCAATGTTGGACTTTAAGTAGCTGAAGAAAAAAATCTAAAATTATGAAAATCAATATCAAATAATACAAATAAAATATTATTTTTCAAATCTCTTTACTTGGAGGATGCATACCAGAAGTGTATTTAATTGTCAGAAAAAGGTTCAAGGAAAGATTTTTATAATAAGTACGGTAATCTATTAATAAAATTATCATTTTTTTGATAAATTTATATAAATACAATCAGAAGAGGCGAAATAAAATGAAAAAAGAGTCTTATGGTTTTTTTCTTGTTTTTCTTATACTTTCTACCTCAATTATTGCTTATTCAATAATTCTAAATTACCAGAATGAATATAACGGAAATAGCATTAAATCGATTGACCAATATCCAATTCCTTCTTCCACTGTTCCATTTAAAGTGGGTTTTGCACATAATCCTGCAGCACTTGATCCTGTTGATACGTGGGATGTCCCATCACATAACGTACAACACCAAGTTTTAGAGGGTTTAGTTGAGTACAATTACTCAGCTCATCCTACTTATACAATAAAACCTGTGCTTGCTGAATCATGGGTTTGGGATAGTAATACTCAAATCACTTTTACGTTAAGACAAGGTGTACAATTCCACGATGGAACAATGATGACTGCTGAAGATCTAAAATGGAATTTTGAAAGGGTACAATATTTTATTAATGCCACAGGTGCTCTTCCTGGTAATACTACACAAGCATTTCCAAGCTCAATATTTTATCATGCTGACGGTACTCCTATCTTTGACTCATTTATTGCAGATGATAATATAGATCCTTATGAATTTACGATAATTTTAAGTAAACCATTTGGTGCATTATTAGATTTACTCTGCTTTGGGGCTACGCATATTTTATCACCTGAATCTACGCCTAGGTACAGATATCTCAATTTAGCAACTGATGATTTAGTTGGTACAGGTCCTTTCGAATATGATAGCTTTGTATTGGATGTTGAGGTACTATTCCATGCGTTTAGTAACTATTGGCGAGGAGAAGCCAAAATTAAAGAAATGATTTGGACGATCATAGAAGATGATACAACAAGAATGAATGCGGGGTTAGCTGGACTATTTGATTATATTGATGGCGTCACAAAACCATATATCGATACGTTCAGAGCTGATCCAGCCTTTCATGTAGAAGATGTTGGTGAAGATCTTTGTTATTTCTATTTAGAGATTTACTGTGGTCCAAGAGATACTGCTGGAACTATGATCGTTCCAGGTGATCCTCAATATCAGAAAAACCCTGCATACCTAAGACGAGCTCTTGCATTAGCAATTAATTACACGTATATCTATGAGGAAATTCTAGCTGGATATGCTGTTGAAGGAACTACCGCAGTTCCTCGTGTTATGCCCGGACATAATGCATCTGTCATACAAGCTAGTGATTCTAGCTTCACATGGGAAGCCAATATCGTAAAAGCAAGACAACTCTTGCAAGCTAACGCCACTGATATACAAGCGCGTGGTGGCATGAGTGCAGCTGCGATTCTTGCACTTGATCCCAATGTTGATGGTGATTGGACCGGTAAAGATATCCTTGGAAGAAATCTTGAAGTAAACAGACATTTTGCAAGCACTACTAACCTACGATTAAATGAATTAATTACTAACAACTTTGATTTGATTGGAATTCAAACTACAGAAACTATAAGAGAGTGGGGTGTCTATTTAGACACAGGTTTAAACACTCCTTGGGAGATGGACATTGCATATGTAGGATGGTGTCCAGATTATTTAAATCCATATAATATGATTGATCCATTATTCAACTTAAATTCTGGCGCATGCTATTCACGAATTAACGATACTAGTACTGGTGGATTAACTGAATTGATGAATGCGGCCGTAATTGAAACTGATTATTCAACTCAATTAGACTATTATATGAAGATCCAATCATTAATTTATGACATAAACCGCCCATTAAATCCAGCAAGCCACGTTCATATCTCAGCTTGGGTATACTTAGTACAGCAAGTTCATAAGGCAGAATTAGAAAACTTTACTTATAATGTAATGACTATACTTGATTTTTATTCGGTAGAATGGGCACCCGGTAATTTCTATTTGGATTCTGATGCAGATACTCCTGATCTTGATGGTAATTTCAACTTAATATGGACCAGTTCTCAAGGGGCAGATAATTATTCTGTGTTTGCATCTAATAGTTATATGACGGATATCGATGGAGGTGTTACTCTTATAGCTGATCAGAATGCAACCTCACCATACTCTATTACCGGACTGTCGGATGGAGTTTACTATTACATTATTGCAGCATATAATGAGTATGGTTACACATTATCCAATTGTATTAATGTTACTGTTGGAGGAGTAGTTCCAGAACCATTTACGTTGTTATCCGACGCTGATACTCCTGATCCTGATGGAGATTTCAAATTATTATGGACCATTTCAGTGGGAGCAAATAATTATACGGTGTATACATCTAATAGTTTTATTACTGTCCTTGATTACAGCCAAACTCCACTTTCCTTTCAAAATGCAACCTCACCATACTCTATTACTGGAATGTCGGATGGAACCTACTATTACATTGTTGCAGCATATAACAAATATGGATATACATTATCCAATTGTGTTAGTGTCACTGTTTTACTTGAAGAAAGTAATGGAATAGACTTTATTCCAGGATACAATGGATTCTTACTCATGCCAATAATTGGACTGATATCCA
>Ga0315553_10003186_pt1 | contig 12873 bp, 13 predicted proteins | sample SalMarSW160140MG_FD_203099 | JGI IMG/M metagenome (GOLD analysis project Ga0315553, IMG submission 203099) | Salt marsh sediment microbial communities from the Plum Island Ecosystem LTER, Massachusetts, United States - Salt Marsh Sediment SW1601-40 ... | reverse complement strand
AAATCCGAATAACGTTCGCCTCCTACGTATTACCGCGGCTGCTGGCACGTAGTTAGCCGAGGCTTATTCCTTGGGTACCGTCAGAATTCTTCCCCAAGAAAAGAGGTTTACAACCCGAAGGCCTTCCTCCCTCACGCGGTGTCGCTGGGTCAAGCTTTCGCTCATTGCCCAAGATTCCTTGCTGCTGCCTCCCGTAGGAGTTGGGGCCGTGTCCCAGTCCCCATCTGGCTGACCATCCTCTCAGACCAGCTACCGATCATCGCCTTGGTAGGCCATTACCCTACCAACTAGCTAATCAGACGCAAGTCCCTCTTCGAGCACCCTAAGGCTTTAATAACAAAGCATTTGCTTCGTTACCACATGGGACATTAGCTTGCCTTTCGGCAAGTTATTTCCCACTCTAAGGCAGGTTACTTACGTGTTACTCAGCCGTCCGCCACTAGGTTACAATCCGAAGACTATAACCCCGTTCGACTTGCATGCATAAGGCGCACCGCCAACGTTTATTCTGAGCCAGGATCAAGCTCTCCACTCAAAATCTTCCTTCCACTATTCAATTGTTAAAGTACTAATACACCAATATTTTATAGCAATCTCTCTTCCCTTGTCAACTTTTTCCTTGGCTCCAAGTACAATAATACCTTCTCATGGTGTCAGGGCAAGTTTGACATTAAGGAAATTTTCCATTATATTTTACCATAAATTCTTTATACGGCCCCGTGGTGTAGCGGTTTAACATGCCACCCTGTCACGGTGGAGATCAGGGGTTCAAATCCCCTCGGGGTCGCTTCTTTAATACATGGTTTAACAGCCCTTCATGAAGTTAGCCTTATCGCTTTGCTTTTTGAGCATGCGGCTTGTAGCTACAACTTCAGCAAGGCAAGCGGCGTTGATTAAAGACTAGGTAACAATTCGCTATACTGTTGTTTCACGCGATAATCAATAATCCAACCAATGTAAAGGCAGCGATAGGTGGCAGAGCCGGCATCGGCTTCCCCTTTAAGAATATCGCTTGAATCGCATAGACGCTAACCAATCCCAGTAATCCGAATACTGCAATAATAACCGCTGGGACTAAACCCCGGGCAAAATAAACGGAGGCTGTAAGCAGACAAGGGAAGGCAATGTCGCCACCGCCCAGTATGGAGTATTCCCTAGCGTCGGGATTCACCTCTATGATTTTCTCCCGTTTTTTCAAGTTGAAATTCCATTCAGAATAGTTTTTGGGAATGATTAGTGCCGGCAAGGCATTTATTTGCGATAGCCTGTCTGCCATCCAGAGCATAAACCTGAAACGAACCGCCAGGAAGTCATAGATGGCGAGTGCCAGAATAATAGCCATCGCGGTCCATGGCGTAATAAAGCGACCGAAAACTGCTCCTAGACTACTAACCGCCAGAATCAATACCAGGTTATGTAGCCAGACAAGTGGTATCAAGAACCAAAATGTTCCAAACGCGACAGCGATACCTACAGCTACTGGAAGGGGCACGTAGAAGACAGTTGCAATTAATGCGCCCCAACTAAACAGAAGGGCAAACAAGAGTCTAAGAAAAACCTTTAAAGCTTTCAGTGGAATCTTGGAGAGCGTAAATCCAAGCACGGCCGCTGCCGCAAAAATATAGATTAAAATCGGTCCTAACGCTGAATGGGCTGGTACATCAATAACTTCTCCATCAGGTAATGTGACTTCACCAGGCCACCAAGATATCGGCGCGGATGGCTGGGTCGGTATATCTATATCGTTTTCTTCCAGGAATGGGTCTATACGGGGAGCAACAAGAAGGATGATCATTTGAGCGACGATAAAAAGAAGAAGGCCCAAATAGACCGTATTCAGCTTTACCGGCCTCTTTGTGCTCATATAGGAGGTATTTTACATCGAAGAAGGCCCAATGTCGAAGTATAACTGTGACCAGCAAACCGGGCGAAGAATGGTTTGAGTAAGTGTGCAAGAATGCAAATCTGTTATGTACAAGGTGCGAAATTTTGAACTGGCAATGATCTCATGTTAGCTTCATCAGGTATTTCTCGTAATCGACAACCTGGTACTTCTTGCCTCGAGCAATGACCCTGAAATTTTCTCCCTCAAGTAGTCTCTTATGCGACTCTTGTCCACCGGGGTATTTTCCATTCAAAAAACTATCTGCTTTGAGCGTCTACCAGTATGGTATGTCTAGTGACTTACCTTCCCTTACGGCTTCTTCCACCGCATTGGCCGCCGTCATTATGAAAATCCCGGTGGTTAAAGAGCAGCAAGCTTTCACGCCGTGATTCCTGGCTATTTGCTTGCATATTTCGACAATCGTGATAAGCTTACCTTTCGGTACCTGCTTCATAATTGCCACTACTTCAGATGGATTCACCAGGACGACGCTATCACCGACTTCGGCACCCATCCTGTGCACGGCATTGTAACAGGGAAACCCTTCCTCCAACCTGAGCACCTTAGGAAAAGAGGGTTTGTCCTTCAATTTCTCCTGCCAGGTTTTCTTCATCAGTTATCCTCCCAGCGATATCTTTGCTTCTTTTGGCGCAGCTTATCGATACCACAATTAAAACAGATACCATTGTGGCAACATATCACACCGCCACACTCAGGGCATCGCCACTTCTCTTGCTCTCTTTCAAGGAACTTATTAATACCATTATCTCTGATGTATTCCAGATTCTCAATCATGCTCATATGGTAAAAAGTGCGGTAGCGTTTGTCGAGAGTCTTTAGTCGTCGGCATGGGAAATCCCTGCAATCGTAGCAAAATCGCACAAGCCCTTTCCTCAGCAGTTCACACTGCCTTTTGTAGTGACAATTCTTGTCACCCGGCAGGCAGCCGGTGCAGTACGTCTTCCCAAATCCCTTCTTCTTCAGGTCGTTCTTCATCGCCAGGTAGCTGGCGCACAAGCCGCAGTTCATCCCACAGGGAGCGATTAGTTCTTCATTCATGGCTTCCACAACAGTAATATACAGGATTTTAAGCGACATACACCAGTTCGCTAAGAATCAATCTATATCAGCGTTGGCGTGACTAAATTGCACAAAATCCCGAGTTATGTGCAACGGCAATATAACACCTCTCCCGGTGCGTTAAGAGATGCCAGGCAAATTGGCCAAGGGATTGTTTGGCAGCACAATTATTTGACGCGAACCCGATAAAAGGTTATTATTAATATGCAATGTTTTGCATTTATTATAACAACGAAATAAAGAGGAAAGATGGACTATACATTAATGATAGGTGGCCTTGCTCTTGTCTTAGGCATCCTTATTGGGTACTTTGTCAGGCAAATAGTAGCCAACCGGGATATTCAAAAAACAAGAAAAGAGGCACAGAACTTATTAGATGAGGCAACAACCAAGTATAATGAGCTACTCCGTGCAGCTAGAGAAGAAGCTATCAAGGTTGGCAACGCTGCCGAGGCGGAAAGCAAGGAACGTCGCCTTGAAATACAACGAATAGAAAAGCGTGTTAACCAGAAAGAAGAGGCGCTGGAGCGGAAGTTAGAGGCTGTAGAGCGGCGTGATCGTGATTTAGATAGCAGGAAAAAAGATATTGAGAGGACAACAGCTGAACTTCAGGCAATAAGAGAAAAGCAGCTGGCAAAGTTAGAATCCATCTCTGGCACATCTAGTGAAGAAGCAAGAACTCTCTTGCTTCAAGAGCTAAAACAAGAGGTTGAAGAAGAAGCCTTGCAAAAGGTTAGGATGTGGGAGGCACAAATAAAGGAAGAGGCTGATGAAAGGGTTCGGGATATTCTGGCCACAGCTATTCAAAGATGTGCTACCGATGTTGTTTCGGAAACTACAATATCCGCTGTTCCCTTGCCTAGTGACGAGATGAAGGGGCGGCTCATTGGGCGTGAGGGACGCAATATTCGAGCTCTGGAGCAAGCTACTGGCGTTGATCTTATCATTGATGATACTCCGGAGACGGTTACCATCTCCAGCTTTGACCCTATGAGGCGTGAAGTAGCTCGCCTTGCCTTAAGCAAACTTATCCTTGATGGGCGCATTCACCCAGCCCGGATTAAGGAAATAGTGGACAAAACCAAAACAGAGGTTGAAGCTACTGCTCGTAGTGAGGGTGAGCGAGCTGCTTATGAAGCTGGGGTGCCAGGCTTACATCCTGAACTGATTAAGCTACTTGGTCAGCTTAAATTTCGTACCAGTTATGGTCAGAATGTTTTACTTCACAGTCTCGAAGTTTCTCATCTGGCGGGGATGCTGGCTAGCGAAATTGGGGCTAATGCCAATATCGCTAAGAAAGCCGGCCTGCTTCATGATATTGGAAAGGCAATAGACCACCAAACAGAGGGTCCGCATGCTCTGATAGGTGCTGACCTGGTTAAGCAGTGGGATAAAAATCCAGAGGTGGTTCAAGCCGTTGCTGAACATCATGGCGAGGCAGAGACTAGTACTGTTATGGGCTTTATTGTTGCTGCTGCCGATGCCATAAGTGGTTCGCGGCCTGGTGCAAGACGTGAGTCCTTGGACCAATATTTGAAGCGTGTTAAGGACTTAGAGGACATAGCAGCCGATTTTCCTGGCGTGGAAAAGACCTTTGCTATTCAAGCTGGACGCGAAGTGCGCGTCATGGTGAAACCAGATAAAGTTGATGATTTAACAGCGGTGAGATTGGCTCGGGATATTTCTAAGAAGATAGAGGAAAGCCTGACCTATCCTGGCCAGATAAAAGTAATGGTGATAAGGGAGACTACGGCGATAGATTACGCTAAGTAAAATTGAGAATACTGGCAATAGGCGACATCATCGGCAAGCCTGGTCGGAAGGCAGTGAAGGAAATCCTACCAGGCTTATATTCTGAATATAATATTGACCTCGTAGTAGGCAATGGCGAGAATGCTGCCGGTGGGTTAGGGCTGACTCCAAGTACAGCAGAAGAGCTCTTTGATTCTGGAATTGATGTCATAACCACAGGCAATCATATCTGGGCTTACAAGGAGATTATTCCTTACTTTGATAGCGAACCCCCTCTTCTCCGCCCATTGAATTATCCACCGACAAATCCTGGTCGTGGCTATTTGCTTAAAAACAATGTCCTGATAGTTAACCTGGTTGGGCGCGTTTTCATAGGCAATTTTGATTGTCCCTTTCGAGCCATGGATCAGCTACTGGCTGAGTTTGAACATAAATCAATGCCTATTATTGTTGACTTCCATGCTGAGGCAACCTCGGAGAAAGTGGCAATGGGTAAATATCTCGATGGACGAGTCAGCGCTGTGTTGGGCACCCATACTCATGTGGGCACCATTGATGCTCACATATTGCCCGGAGGCACTGCTTATGTCACCGACATAGGCATGGTTGGCCCTATAGATTCGGTTATCGGGGATGACCCAGATTCTGTACTCGATCGCTTCCTTACTCAGATACCCGGCCGGCTATCGGTTGGCAAGGGAAAAGTCAGCTTTGATGCAATTCTGGTCGAAGTGGATGAAAAGACCGGCAAGGCAGTGGATATCAAGCGTATCCAAAAAATAGCGGACTAAGAAGAGGTATTAAGCCGTTAGTTTAGCTGAGAGCTCACAACTAAGAGAGCCCCACCTTTTCCATCACTTTAGACATTATTTCGCCAGCTTTACCCCGGATGACCACTTCCGCGTAGTGGTCGAAGGGGGTTGGAGTTAAATTAACGATAGCTAACTTTGCTCCAGCCTCCGCGGCATATGTTGGAATATAAGCAGCGGGGTAAATGACAAGAGTGGACCCAATAACAATAAAAAGGTCGCAGTTCCGTGAGTGGCGGATAGCTTCCTGTAATGTTTCTTGTGGTAATGCTTCTCCGAAAAACACTGCATCTGGCTTCAGGATACCCTGACAGTCAGGGCAATCGGGAACTTCTATCCCTTCCTTTATTTGTTGTAATACTTCAGGCATCGGAAAGCGTCTACGGCAATTTAAGCACACCACCCATCCCATATTACCGTGAAGCTCGAACACCTTATTATCAGGGACTCCAGCCTTCTGGTGCAGGTTGTCTATATTTTGAGTGATGACGCAATCTAATTTGCCCAAGTGGTAGAGCTCGGCAATGGCATAATGGGCGAGATTTGGTTCAGCTTCAGTAAGAAGTCCACTTTCGGTGGACATCTTCCAAATATTTTTGCGAGCGGCCGGGCCGCTGAGGAACTTTTGAATGGTGAAGTCCTCAGGGTCATATCTGCTCCAGATTCCTCCCGGACTGCGGAAATCGGGAATTCCTGACTCCGTGCTTATCCCAGCCCCAGTGAACACGATGGTCTTCTTAGATTCTATGATAAGCTGAGCCAATCGCCCTATCTCTTCCATCATCTCACTCCTTTGAAACTGACTTTCTTACCTATAACCCGACCTTTACTACTCTTTCGATACCGCCCAGGTCAGAAATTAACTCGATACTGGCCTGTGGGAAATAGCTCTTTACTAACGAAGTTGCCACTCTTCCCTGTCCCTGGCCTATTTCCAAAAGAAAACAGCCTCCATGACTAAGCTTCCTCGGCATCTGTTCTAGTATTTGTTGTATTTTATCCAAGCCATCCTCGCCACCGGCTAAGGCTATCGTGGGCTCAAAATTTCTTACTTCTGGGCTCAAATCTCTAAATTCACAACTTTTAATATAAGGCAAATTGGCTACTATCATATCTACGGGTTGAGATAGTGGCTCAAGCAAATTCCCTTGCAAAAGTTCCACATGGCTGCTAACAGCGTGACGCCGACAATTCATCCCAGCTACCTGTAGAGCCGGAGCTGAAATATCCGTGGCATAAATCTTAGCTTGGGGTAATGCTAAAGCAAGGCTGATGGCAATAGCTCCGCAGCCTGTGCCGACGTCGGCTATGGTAATTCGCTTTCCCTGGCGGGAAATGCGATGGGCAAACTCCACAGCTTTTTCTACGAGAAGTTCTGTTTCTGGCCGAGGGATGAAAGTGTGACAGTCAATGCAGAAATCAATTCCGTAAAATTCGCAGTGCCCTAAAATATAAGCAGCAGGCTCGTGGTCAAGGCGACGCTGGACAAGACGCCGCAGATGCTTTATTTCTGCTGAAGTTAAGACCCTCTCTGGCTCTGTGTAAAGCTGTGTTCTCGACATTCCCAAGATGCAGCCTAGCAAAAGCTCAGCCTCAACAGAGGCATCATCAATTCTTGTCTTGAGTAATGTTTGGGTAGCTGATTGCAAAGCTTCGCGTAAAATCATGTAAGAGCTGCTTCCAGTTGTTCAACCTGCTCTTTGCTGGACAGGGCTTCAATGATTTCATCCAGTTCCCCATCTAAAATTTGTTGAAGGTTGTGAAAACCTGCGCTGATTCGGTGGTCGGTAACCCGGTTCTGGGGGAAATTGTAGGTGCGAATCTTTTCCGCCCGTTGACCGCTGCCTACTTGCATCCGCCGCTCTTTATCTATGCTTTCAGATTGTTTCCGTTGTTCCAGGTCAAGCAGCCTGGCCCGAAGCACCGCCATAGCCTTCATCCTGTTTCTTATTTGAGACCTTTCGTCCTGGCAGACGGCTACTATACCTGTGGGTAAGTGGGTAATGCGAACCGCCGTAGTTACTTTATTTACATTTTGCCCTCCGGCACCCCCACTATGGAAAAAATCCATTTTGAGGTCATCAGGATTGACATTGAGCTCAATCTCTTCTACCTCGGGCAGGACTGCTACCGTAGCCGTCGAGGTATGAATTCGTCCCGAAGCCTCGGTGATTGGCACTCTTTGCACTCGATGGACACCACGTTCGTGTTTAAAGCGGCTGAAAGCACCTTTACCTTTGATTTCAAATATTAGCTCCTTGAAACCTCCAACTTCACTTTGGTTGCTATCGATGACCCCTACCTGCCAGCCCTTGGCCTGGGCATAGCGGCTATACATGCGGAATAAGTCTGCGGCAAAAAGGCCTGCCTCCCCACCACCAGTACCAGCTCTTATCTCCACAATAACATCCCTATCAGCATCGGGGTCTTTGGGCATCAGGGAAAGCTTGAGCCGGCTAAGGAGGTCGCCTTGCTGTTGTTTGAGTTTGTTCATTTCTTCCTTGATTAAAGCCGTCATTTCCGCTTCGGCATGAGAATTAAGCAAAGCCTCAAGTTCCGCCAGCTCTTTGCCCTTGGCTTTATATTGCTGGTATGTGCCAACAATATCTTCAAGGCCAGCCTTCTCCTTGCTTAGCTCTTGAAGCCGCCTGCGGTCAGTGGCTATCTCGGCTTGAGCCAGGAGTTGGCTTAGCTCGTCATAGCGCTTTTGTATTAATTCTAGTTTCTCAAACATACCCGATACTATTATAATACAGCGACACAAGCTGCTCAAATTTGAGTTAAGGGAGCTAGAATGAAACTGACGCCAGGTTGCTATGAATGCTTACGCAGATTAATCTACCAAGCTGCAGAGCTAGCCACAGATGCTGATTTGCTGAAGCAAAGGGCAATAAAAGAAGCGATGAAGATACTGGATGATGAGTTTTCTTGTAGCCAATTATCTATTGTGATTGCCACCAGGATTCACAGGGTTGTAAGAGAAGTGACCCACAATCCTGACCCTTATCGGGCAATGAAGGAAAGGGAGATGACGCTCGCCAGAGAATTATACCCCGAGCTGTCATTGCGAGCTGAAGCTGCGAGCCGAAGGCAAGCCAGGAAGCGAAGCAATCTATATAAGGATGAACTTCAGGGTTGTCTTAAGCTGGCCGCGGCAGCGAATGCTATTGATTTCTTCAGAGAGCCTGGCTCTATCAAGGATGATATCAGGGAACCTGTGAGCTTTGCTGTAGATGACTCGGAGCAATTGGAAGCAAAGCTAAAAGATGCCTGCAAAGTTTTATATCTGGCGGATAATGCCGGGGAGCTCTACTTCGACCTACCTCTAGTCAAGTGGATGAAGCAGTTTGCCCAGGTTATCTATGTGGTTAAACCATCGCCTGTTCAAGATGATTTGACCTCGGAAGATTTGAGGAGGTCGGGCTTGGAAAGTGAGTTTGGGAAGGTTATAAGCACGGGCATAGCTTCACCAGGAGTAGTTTTTCCCTTAGCTTCAGCCCAGTTCAAACGAGAATTTGAGTCAGCAGACCTTATATTCGCCAAAGGAATGGGGCATTATGAGGCTTTATCCGAGCTCCCCCCGGAAGGGAAGTTTTTCTATTGCCTCATGGCGAAGTGCATGCCCGTAGCAGATGCACTGGGGGTGCCTATAAACAGCTATGTGGCCATGCTACAATGATTCAACACTGTCCCCAGCAATGGAAAATCGCTTCAGAGGACACTGACAGGCTCTAGAAAGGGCATGAAATAAGAAATACGGCGCGCCCCTTCCTCTCTCTTCTCTCCCCTTCTTAAAACAGCAGAGGCACGATTTTTGATATCGCCCAAGATTATCACTGACCAATGTCGACAGTCACAAGCCCCTAGGTCGTTGTCTTTGCGCTCAGCCTTGGTTATGTTTTCTTTCTGGAAATGGCTATAATCTCGGTACAGTAAACAAAATAAACTCAAAATTTTTGGCTTCATTTGTATACTTTTACTGTATAATAGGCAAAATTTATGAGGAAACCGACTAAAAATGAAGCCTTAATAGGTGGCATATCTCTAGCAGTCACCATATCCTTATCTCTTCTTATCCTTGAGCATCGAAGCTACATCGGACAGATAGCAGAGTGGGGCTATTTGGGTTGCTTTTTTATCAACGTCCTCTCCAGCGGGACTCTGGCTATGCCCGGCTTTGGCCTTGTTCTTACATTCACACTGGGTGGAGTATTAAATCCTGCCATAGTTGGCGCCGTAGCTGGAATTGGTGAGGCTATAGGTGCTATTGGTGCTTATTTCACTGGATACGCTGGCAGGGGATTATTCCGAGATAGTAACAGCGGCCTTTACCTTCGCTTCAGCAATATTATTGACCGCCACGGCTCCAAAGCTGTTTTCCTCATAGCATCCTTAATCACCCCCATTTATTACCCTTTTGCCATATTTGCGGGCATGCTTCGCTTTGGTTGGATAAGATTTTTCCTCGCCACCTGGGCAGGGAGAACGGTCAAAAACATGGTACTGGCTTACCTGGGATACTTCGGTTTGAAGGCCGTCCTGCGATGGCTGGGCGTGGATATTTGACCCAACCCAAGAAATTTTGCGATTTTATTGAGACCCAATTAGTGTTTAAAACAACCCCCAAACAGTCTTGCGACTTTTGGGGGTTGTTTTAACTTGAGTTTTCCAAGCTGTTTTGTTATATTCTTGAACCAAGCGGGGCTGTAGCTCAATCGGGAGAGCGTCTGACTGGCAGTCAGAAGGTAGTGGGTTCGAATCCCATCAGCTCCACCAGCCTTTTCTCAACTTTAATTACCGCAAACGAGTCCTCACCGTAGCTTAACCAGTACCCCACAAAATCTTCGATTTGGCAGGGTGAATGTAGATTTTGCTTATACGAGAATGCTAGTTGGCTCTATCACCCTTGCTCTGGCTCGATCAGGCCGTAGTCGCCATTCTCGCGGCGGTATAGCAGATTGAGCCTCTCAGTATCGGCATCTATGAAAAGAAAGAAGTCATGCCCCAGAAGCTCCATTTGGTTTATAGCTTCATCTACAGGCATGGGTTTGACTAAGAAGCGTTTAGTCTTTACCACCCTTTTGGGAGCCTCGATTTCCTCCGCCTCGATTGCCGCTCCTTGCCGAGCAAAAGAAACGCCTCTTCCCTTATCATGTAATTTGCCTTTGTATCGCTCGATTCGCTTAGATAACACATCCGCTACTTTGTCAATGGCTGTGCGAATATCCTTAGACTTTTCCTGAGCTCTAATTAAGACACCTCTACTGTCAAGGGTAACCTGGACAGTGAATCGCTGCCCAGGCAGCTTTGCACCTTCTTGGGAAATCTCCACCTTGCCTTCACCGATGGTAGGCAAGTAACGACTTAGTTTGCCAATCTTCTTCTCAACATATGCCTCCAACGTTTCAGAGACCTCCACATTATTCCTAGCGATAATCTGTAGCTTCATTTCTCCTCCTTCAGTTGTAAATCTCCCTTGCTAACGTTAAGCCCCAAACAGACGCAGCGCCCTTGTTCTTGAGAGCTGCGGCACAGGACTCCAGCGTGGCTCCAGAGGTGCATACATCGTCTATAAGGATAATTTGTTTACCTCTTACCCTTTCATCACGGCACAAGAAGGCATCGGCTACATTCCTCCGGCGCTCTTCTACATCAACTGCCCTCACCTGAGGTTGTGCCTGCCTAACTCGAATGAGGCAATCGTCAATCCCTGGCAAATCAATGCGCCTGCCCAACTCCCCGGCGAGAAGGCTGGACTGGTTATAACCCCTCTCTCTCAGTCGCCGTGGATGAAGAGGCACACAAACCAAGGCTTCGCCAGGCAAGGGATTTGACATAAAATAATCAGCCAGTAATTCAGCCAGACAGGGAGAGATTGTCTTCAAATTTCGATACTTCAACTGATGGATGGCTTTCCGTATTACCTCGTCAAACCTAAATGGAGAACGGATGCCGTCAATCTCAGTTTGTCTTCGCCGACAGTCCGGGCATACAATACCGCTAGCCTGCGGTCTGCCACAGTTGGGGCACAGCGGGGGTAATAGCCCTGGTAGCTTTCCGAGACATTCAGGGCACAGAAACCCGCCTACTTTTCCACAGCCAACGCATCGACGCGGGAAAAAAGAGTCAACCGCCAGCTCAATTAATTTACCTGAGCGAAGCAAATCCTCTGCTACGGAGTGTATTCCCGGCGTGTGCGGGTATGAAGTTCTCCACTAAGAATAGGCTCATTAATGTATATCTCACCATTCCTGATCTTTATATTGTAACCACAATCAGGATTGGTACACACCCAAGCCTTGTAGTGAATCGGTGCCCCCTGACTACCAAAGTCAGACAGAGGCACTAAATCCCCCTTTCCGCATTTTTGGCACTTAGGTAATGGACCGTTTTCCAAGTTCCACCTCCACAATTAATTTATTTGCCTGTATCAAAAGTAGTAAGTATATACTATCAAAAATTCGTTTGCAAGGCCACTTCCCGAATAAACCCAAATTTTTTAGATTTTTTTTAGACTTTCCTGATGGCCCAGCCCAACCGCCGACAGGCAGGTATAAATAGCCCCGGCAGGCGTCAGCTGGCTTCTCATTAAGCTGATAGCCTCGACTTTAATATGATATTTATCTTCAAAGACGGCAGAGCCCACAAGTTCGCCAAAGCTCCTTCTGTCCGGTGGTGATGCTCCTTGCCTGATGCGAGCCAGGGTCAAATGTGGCACAAAGGAGCGTTCCTCATTGGCAAATCCCAGGACGGCGAGCGCGGAGTCGATGTTTTGCTGTAACCTGGATAGCTTGTCCACCTCCCCACCGATGCCAACCCAAAGGACCCGAGCTTGCCTTAGACTGGGGAAAGCCCCCAGGCCTGAAATCTCTAAATGGAACGGAGAAATCCCCTGTGCAGCTTCTTCTATAGCTCCGGTTATCTCTGTTATTCGCTTGGAAGGAATATTGCCCAGAAACTTTAAGGTCAGGTGAATTCCCCCCGGGTCCACCCACTTGACGAACTTATGTTCATCTCTCTCCAATTCTTTTCTCAGCCTGATTAATCCCTCCTTAGCCTCCTCGGACAGTTCAATGGCAATAAAGGAACGGATTTGCTCAGGATTATGTGCCACTTCCGCTCCTTGCACCCCTGCATAGCAGTCTTTGGGCGTTAGCCCCCAGGATTTTAGCTTTATCTTCCTCAGGAAGTTGTGCAGATTGGATTTGGGCAAGCACTCGATTCTGGTGCATAAGAGGATAGTCAGTGCCGAAAAGGATTTTATCACTGCCGATGATGTGACTCATCTGCTCAAAAATCTCGGGCTTATAAAGGAAAACGGTGGCCGCGGTATCAAAGAAGACATCG
>Ga0315553_10003182_pt1 | contig 12881 bp, 13 predicted proteins | sample SalMarSW160140MG_FD_203099 | JGI IMG/M metagenome (GOLD analysis project Ga0315553, IMG submission 203099) | Salt marsh sediment microbial communities from the Plum Island Ecosystem LTER, Massachusetts, United States - Salt Marsh Sediment SW1601-40 ... | reverse complement strand
CAGGAGCTCCAAGGTGGGATCATTGAGGATTACCCCATCTTTGACCAGACCGCAGTGGCCGTGGCTGGTGTATTCACAGAGGCACACGTCGGTGATGATGAGCAGGTCGGGGACAGCATCTTTGAGTGCCCTGACAGCCATTTGAACGATGCCATCCTCGGCATAGGCCTCAGAGCCCATCTCGTCTTTTTTATGGGGGAGTCCGAAGAGGATGATACCCTGGATGCCTAACTTATTGACCTCTTTTACTTCCTTGATCAACTCGTCAATGGAGAACTGATAACAACCGGGCATGGAGCTGATGGGGTTTTTCACCCCCTTACCCGGCCGGACAAAGAGGGGGTAGATCAGGTCATCGATTGTCAGAGTAGTCTCCCTGATCAGGCGGCGGAATGTTTCATTGGACCTGAGCCGGCGGGGTCGGTAACGGGGAAAATGCATTAGGACCTCCTTTGGAAGTGTTCGACTATGGCCTCAACCAGGCTCGGAATAGTATATTCATGGGGGATGATATGGGGTTCCAACCCATAGTTTCTGGCTGTTTCCGCTGTTATTGGCCCGATAACCGCCACCCTTACCCCGTTCATAACAGTTTTGTCAGATACAAGCTCCATGAAGTTGCGGACCGTGGATGAACTGGTAAAGGTCACTACATCTATCCCTTTTTTGAGAATTGCTTTAAGGGAATCTTTGCCCTTGGCCGGCTTGACTGTTTGATAGACCTCCACCTCATCTACTACCGCGCCAGCCTCTTGCAAGGCCTCAGGGAGGATCGAGCGGGCACCTCTCGCCCTGGGGAGGAGTATATTTAGTCCCTTGATCCCCCTGACCTTTAACCCTTCGATCACCCCCTCTGCCCGATACTCTTGAGGGATGAAAGATACCGTAAGCCCCATGCCTTCCAGTTCCCCCTGGGTTCGAGGGCCGATGGCACAGATCTTTTTCCCTACCAAGGCATCCACACCTCTCCCCTTATCCTTTAGCCTTTGGGTGAAAGACCTCACCCCGTTCACACTGGTGAAGATGACCCAATCGTAACTATCTAATTTTTCAATCGTTTTATCAAGGGGCTGCCGATCTCCTGGCGGGATTATTTCGATTGTAGGAAAGACAATTACCTCCGCGCCGTAGTCTTGGAGGAGGAATGAAAACTCCTCAGCCTGCTCTCGGGCCCTAGTTATCAAGATCCGTCTACCAGTGAGTGGTAAAGGATTTAATTTTTTATCGTCAATACTCGTGAGCATGATATTTTGCTGATGACGCAGTATTTAGACTCAATATATCCCATGATATCAGCAAAGACAAGTGTACATAACTCAGTGGATGTTTATAGTTTTTAGTTTATTTTCATCTGCTTTACTGGTATATTATAGACTAAGAAAGGGAGAAAAGTGCCGGAGAGAAGTAGAGATTGGATAAACCAGGCAGTAAGAGATTTAAAGGCTGCGGAAGGACTGGTGGAAAATGAGTCTTTTGAATGGGCTTGTTTTGTAGCGCAACAGGCTGCAGAAAAGGCCCTCAAAGCGGTATTTCAGAGGCTGAACGCAGCAGCATGGGGCCACTCTGTATACGATCTCTTGAGGATTCTGGCAGAGACAAGGGCAGTGGATGAAGATCTTTTGCACTCTGCCCGGATGCTGGATAAATATTATATTCCGACCCGATACCCCAATGGCTTCGATGTAGGGAGCCCCTATGAATACTTCACCAAGAAGGATGCCGACGATGCCATCGTACATAGCAGAAGAATCCTTGAATTCTGTCAAGGTATTCTGGCTTGACCAAGAGCGACTGATTAAAGAACTGCATAAGGTGGCAAAAAGGGTAGGAGAGGCGGATGAGAATGTGCTCAAGATCGTTCTGTTCGGGTCTTTGGCCCAAAAGAGAGGGGCGCCGGGGAGCGACGCAGATATCTTAATACTGCTTGTGAATAGTGAAAAACCTTTGCTTGAGAGAATTCAGGAGTGGTCTCAAAAGTTCGTCCTCGATTTCCCCCTTGAAGTCTTCCCCTATACAGCAAAGGAACAGGATAATCCCATGGTTCGAGAGGCGGTGAAGAAGGGGATTACCCTGTTTGAGCGATAGGGATTGAACCAACCGTACTTCACTAAAATGCGGGAATAAACTGATGAATAACCTCATATTTCATTTCGACTAACCAACTTCAACTAATGTTTGTGGTGCCAATAGAATAAACTTTTGCTGAAATAGCAGATTGGAACGAATTTTGCTTATTTGATGCTAGCGTTAATGGAAGGCAAGGGGAATATCAAAGAAACCTATGCGATCATCAAACACTTTTTCTCCAACAGTAGTAATTAAACCAAGCCCTGGGTTCACTTTAAAATTCAAGGAATTTTGGAATTACAGAGAACTACTCTATTTCCTCATATGGAGGGATATCAAGGTCCGCTACAAACAGACCATGATCGGCGCCGCCTGGGCTGTTATTCAACCTTTCTTCACCATGGTCGTTTTCAGCGTCATTTTCGGGAAATTTGCAAAAATTCCATCTGAAGGACTTCCCTATCCCATATTTGCCTACTGTGCTCTTGTCCCCTGGACATATTTTGCTAACTCACTAACTAAAGCCACAAACACCATGGTGGCGAATCAAAACATGATAACAAAAGTCTATTTCCCTCGATTGGTTTTGCCGGTCTCGGCTGTAATATCCGGAATTCCAGATTTTTTAATCTCCTTCTTGGTTCTCATAGGTATGATGTTTTTTTATAAGATTATTCCTACTGTTAATATTTTATTTTTGCCACTGTTTACTCTGCTTGCCATACTGACTGCTCTTGCCGTGGGACTATGGACATCAGCCGCCAATGCCATCTATCGGGATGTGCAATATGCGGTTCCCTTTCTTGTGCAATTCTGGCTCTTTGCCTCACCGGTGGTCTATCCCAGCAGTCTAATCCCTGCGCATTGGAGATTCCTCTATGGCCTGAATCCCATGGCAGGGGTAATAGAAGGATTCCGATGGGTACTGCTTGACAAGGGGGAACCGCCAGGGCTAATGCTGGTTGTTTCTCTATTTATGATTATTTTGGTATTCGTTGGTGGTATTATTTATTTTAGACGAATGGAAGGGAAAATAGCAGATGTAATTTAGAAAAACCTTAAAGGCATTAAAGGGTAAAAAGTGACTGACATTGCTATTCAGGTTGAGGGATTAAGTAAGTACTACCGCATAGGCAAGCGGGGGGTACAATTGACTCTTAAGGATTCATTAGCAAAATCCTGGAGGCGTGCTTTCAATCTTTTCAAATTTCAGAATAACCGACAGGACGAGTTTAGAGACACAAACAACTCCATCTGGGCACTATCAGATGTCTCCTTCGAGGTTAAAAAGGGTGAGATAATAGGGATAATTGGAAGAAACGGGGCGGGGAAAACTACACTTTTGAAGATCCTTTCCAGAATCACTGAACCTACAAAAGGTTATGCTGAAATAAACGGCAGGGTTGGATCATTACTTGAAGTGGGCACAGGATTTCATCCTGAATTGACCGGCAGGGAAAACATTTACCTCAACGGGGCTATCCTCGGAATGAAACGGGCAGAAATTGACCACAAGTTTGATAATATTGTGGCCTTTTCTGAAATTGAGAAATTTCTCGACACCCCTGTGAAACGCTATTCCAGCGGTATGTACGTGCGTCTGGCTTTTGCCGTGGCCGCCCACCTGGAACCGGAAGTCCTGATGGTGGATGAAGTATTGGCCGTAGGAGATACGGCTTTCCAGAGAAAGTGCGTGGGGAAAATGGGGGATGTAGCAAAGGAAGGACGGACAGTGTTGTTTGTGAGTCATAATATGTCATCTATTAGCGCGTTGTGTTCGAGAGGTATATGGATAGATAATGGAAAAATCGTTCAAGAAGGGCCGCCTGATCATGTGATCCAGGCATATCTCAGTGACGGGATTTCGGGAAAATCTACAATTCGTTTTACAACGAACGCGGCAAAAACTGGACAGATCAGTTTTATTTCAATAGAGGCTGAGGGTGAAAAACCTTCGACTGTATTGCCATTTGGCAAACCCATTTTCATAAAGATTGGCTATTTGATACGCGAACGTTTAGTTGATCATCGAGTAGGAGTTGTCATCAGAAACATGGCAGGTGTTACCATTTTCGTGTCCAATAACTCTGATTTTTTCACAAAAAGTATGAGTATAACCCCTGGCACTTACGTGACCAGGCTGAAAATTCCTGGATCTCTTCTTAATGCGGGTATTTATGTGGTTTCCTGTTATTTAGGGGAGCCCAAGGTCCGACGTCTAGATACTCGAGACAACGCGATCCACTTTGAGATTACTGGGAACCCTTATAGATCAAACGAGGTTCGTCAGGGATTGTTGGCATATCCATTCGAGTGGCACCTGGAGAAGACGGATAGTTGGTCGCAGAATATACGTGGATCTCAGGTGAAGAGGAAATAAAGAAGATGCTAACTCACCTCAAGCGCTTTGTTGCCGAGAGATTACTTACCAGATCCAAGCGAAAATTCAGTACAGTGCTGAATCGTATTTATCCTGACGATGTGGTCATGGTTTCATATCCGCGGTCAGGCAGCACTTGGATTCGGTATATCCTTGCTCATCTTCTAGCTCCCGATGATGAACCAATAGATCGAGAGCGAACGCTGGAACTTGTCCCTGACCTATATGCAACCAGTGATTGGCACAAGGTGCAAAGACCGGCGATTATCAAGAGCCACGAACCTTATACGAAGCAATACGAAGACGTGGTTTATCTATTGCGAGATGGACGTGATGTGGCATGTTCGTACTATGACTATTTCGTGAGAAATCATTCTTACAACGGGAGTTTCTCGGACTTTCTTCGACAATTTCTGGATTCTTCGTTTGCCTATGGATCTTGGCCCGTCCATGTCGTAGGATGGTTAGATGGACAAGTTCGACGCAAGTTGATTATTAGGTACGAAGATTTGTGGGCTAACCCAGTTACCGAGGTGTTAAGAATTTGTAACTTTATAGGCCTCAACTTTACATACGATGCTATACAAGAGGCTACTATTCTTTCTACTTACGAAAAAATTACTAAAGATGCAGGTAAAGATCGTACAGGTTTGGCAAAAGGGCCAGGTGTTTGGTCAGCTTTTTTTAGCCGGCGTGAAATAGAACTCTTTAGGCAAAAAGCGGGATATGCGCTTGAGCGGGCCGGTTATCTACATACCGTTGAATAGCGCATGAAACCTTCTATTTCCCTTACTTTTTTAATCGGCATTAGAGTTAATATGGGGTTGATGCGCCGACCGTGGCCGTGGCATTTGTCCACCTTGCTGACGCCTATTGATTTTGTACGATACCGTGAGTTCGCATTTGCATACTCTGCTATTCTTCAGTTTGCTCCATCTACAAGAAAAATTCTTGATATCAGCAGTCCAAAATTGTTACCACTCACTCTTGCCTATTCTTTGTCATCTGCAGATGTGCTTTCTACAGATATTCTGCAAATAGAGGTCAACATGGTAAAACGAAAAAGTAAGAAATTAGATTTAAATAACTTGACAAGTCTAGTGGTAGATGCGAGATCATTGCCATTCAATGATTGTACCTTTGATTTGATTACTGCTATCTCTGTATTCGAACACATTGCTCCTGAAAAAGATGGTGAGCTCTCGGTGGTTAAAGAAGTTGCACGGGTTCTAGGGCCAGAGGGTGTATTGGTGCTGACAGTTCCCTTTAGTCGAAGGTATTTTGCGGAATATGTTGTCCGATCTGTGTATGAAAGGACTCAATCAAAATCTGATGAACGTCTTTTTTTTCAGCGCTTTTATGATATGGATTTGCTCAACCGTGTGTATATTCAGGAATCAGGACTCAAACTTGAGTACTGTGGCTTTATCTATGAACGTTTCTTTTCCCCTGATCCAGATATACGCTTTGCACACTACGTAAACGCAACAGCTAAACAGAGAATTATATTCGGTCCTTTCTATCCTTTCTTATCACAAGTCTTTCTGTCGAAACCGCGGTCCCTGAGAGATAAAGGGAAGCCTTATATCGCGTGTTTGGTTCTAAAAAAAGGGTAAGAACGCTATGCGAGTGGGTTTGATAACCACACATAATACCAATATCGGTGATGATTTTATCAGAGAGGGCATCTGTTTGATTCTGCAAGAGGTTTTGAAAAAAGATGATATTGAGTTTGTTTCGGTAAATAAACACCAACCACTTACTGTGTATCCTAACTGGCATCCGATTCACCTTAAGAAGATCACACGCTATTTACCCAAAGGACAGTTTTTTGCAAACCGCTTGCTACAGCAGTTTGCTCCGAAGTTAACCCTAAGTCGTTTCGACTCTTGTAACCTGATAGTGCAATGTGGTGCTCCCGTTTTGTGGCCTGGATGTCATCGCTGTGATTGGGCAGAACCGTTGTGGCATCAAGTTGTCGGTCGATTATCGCAAAGAATACCTGTTTTCAACCTTGCTGCAGGCTCATGTTATCCATGGGAACGACAACCATCTCACATAGATAATTCAGATGATGAACAATATTTGAAGACTATTCTGGCTTACTGCCGCCTAACTACTGTACGAGACACATTAGCGGAACAACTCTGCAGGTCTCTGGGTACAGAAACGCCGATGATCCCGTGTAGCGCCCTTCTCGCTACCAAAAACCGTAAGTGTACTGCCGAACGAAATAACGGAGTCGTTCTTATTAACTTTATGCACGGTGGAGGGCATTATGCTTGGGATCAGGGGATCGATCCTTCGGTATGGCATGCAACGGTGAAGACACTTACAGAACGGCTCAAGGCGCGTCACAGATTGGCTTTTCTCTGTCATAATGAAGCCGAATATCAGTTGGCTCAACATCTTGATCCGACACTGCCCCGCCTTTGGCCAAAGACCTCGCATGAATATTTTGCTATGGTGTCTGAAGCAAGGGTTGCACTCTGCAATCGCATGCACGCATCAATCGTGCTAGCTGGATTGGGTATTCCCTCTGTTGCCGTTTGTACCGATACCCGCCTTCTGATGGTGGATGCTATAGAGTTGCCTTGCTTTTATGTCAAAGAAGTGAGCGTTGATCAGCTTGAAGGTGAAATTGAAGATTTACTGGCACATCACCGTCAGGAACAGGAGCGTTTATTTGCGTTAAAAACAGAAACATGGAATAGGTATGTTCGAACAGTTGCTGAGGCACTTCAGTAGTTTACGACATTGTTGTTGCCACTTGTTTTGTTTCCCCGCGGAAGGATATAGCGTATGAACACTAATACAACTAATGCGGAAACAACTGTTCGGCGCATTTTTATTCTACGCCCCGATAACCTCGGCGATGTTGTACTCTTCTCTGGAGCATTGCTCCATATTCGTCAGCATTATCCACAAGCTACGATCACATTATGTGTAAAACGTTATGCTCTTAATTATTTAGAGTTATGCCCCTACATTGATCGGCTCATATGCTGGGAGGACTTGCGCTATAACCTGACAGAATGTCCCACTCTTGATCGTTTTCCCAAGTTTCGGGGTCAATGGCGACTACAAATGTGGCTAAGAGCGATAACCAGACAGGTAATTCGATTAAGATACCGCACTGATGTACTGCTTGTGCCGGTACGCTCCCCAAATCCCACCATACATGCTATCACCCGGCTGATTCCAGCTAAAACCAAAATAAGCATCGCAGGCGATTTTTGCAATCAAACGCAGATTGAGGACCAGTTAGCTGAAAGGATTTATACCAGACGACTGAGACTAACACAGGAGCGATATGCCGAACATGAGATTATCGTAACACAAGAATTTTTAAAATTTATCGGTATAAAAGTCGATAAAGACACTCTTTGGCCTGAAGTGTGGACAGAAAAGAAAGATAGATCTTGGGGTTATAAAGCTATACAATCAATTGATAGTAATATTATCATCTTAGGTATTGCGCCCGGAGTGAGGTCGAAACCGCGAAACGCTATTCCTGGTCTTTGGTTCAGAAAAGTTATTAATTCTCTTTCGCAAAAAGAATTTCAAGTAGCCATTTTTGGTTCTAAAGAGGAGTTCGAAATATGCAATGAAGTTTCAAGGGAGCTTAATCAATGTTCAAATGTAAAAAAAATAATAAATTATGCGGGAAAAACTACCATACGACAAATGATTGAAGGTTTAAGAAAATGCGATATTATTGTTACTCAAGATACAGCTGCTCTTCACTTAGCTGTTGCATTACACAAGCCCACAGTTGGAATTATGGGCGGTGGCCATTATGGTCGCTTTTATCCTTGGGGAGATCCTGAGATTAATCGTGTTGTTAATAAAAATATGGATTGTTATTTCTGCAATTGGCATTGCAAATATGATATAGCCCGTTGTATACAAGAAATACCCTACAAAAAAGCTAGTGATGAAATTAAGTTCTTACTAGATAATTATGGATCCCCAAAATGCTAACAATCTTTACTATTCCTAAACCTTTTATGGGGCACGTTGGGATCATCCAACGGAATGCTATCCAGAGTTGGCTCCAAGTTCACCCAGAGTGCGAAATTATTTTTTTCGGTGATGATGATAAAGTAGATAAAGTTGCAGCTGAGTTCGGGATACGACACATACCGCATGTGGAGCGTAATGAGTATGGCACACCGTTGATCAATTCAGCATTTGACATTGCTCAACAAATTAGTACTCACCAACTTATGTGCTATGTTAATACGGATATTATTCTATTGAGTGATTTCTTAGTAGCGATCCAACAAGTTCATGAACGCAAAGGCAGATTTCTGCTCATCGGGCAGCGGTGGGATGTTGACTTGAGACGGGTGTGGGATTTAACTAAGCCCGATTGGGAAACAAAGTTACGTGCTTATGTCACTAAAGTCGGTACGCTTCATCCGCCGACGGGAATCGACTATTTTGTTTTTCCACGAGGCCAATATTGCGGGATTCCTCCCTTTGCTGTGGGACGGCCTACGTGGGACAACTGGTTGATCTACCGGACACGTTTCCTGCACATTCCGGTAATTGATGCGACAGATGTTATAACTGTTGTTCATCAGAACCACGGCTATGAGCATGTTCCACAAAGCGTGGATGGGACATATAACGGACCAGAGGGCAACAGAAATTTGGAGCTAGCGGGAGGATCTTCCCATGTGTTTGTTCTACAGGACGCAAACAGAATCCTCACCCCCCAAGGGCTCAAAGGGCCAAAACTGACGATTGCCCGTCTCCGCCGACAGATGAATATTTTGCTTATATTGCATCCGCGGCTACGTTCTGTTGTAGAATGTATACGGCCTCTAATGCGCTTAGCAAGAGCTTCATATAGGCAAACGAAAAAGTTCTTTAATATAAAATAATGGCAATGAAAAGCCTAAAATTCCTCATTCTTAATATCGACTACCCTTATTTTTTACGATGGTTTTTTGCCTGGCACCTTGAATTAGCGATGCAGCCTTATGAGGTGAGGAGCAGATGCGACTACGTAACGAGAGCCTTTTTGGTGTGGTGGACTTTTACTCTAGCAATCTGGGCAAGCTGAAGCGTGAAGCGTGGAATATCCATGTTAACAACCAAGGCAATCTGGTTTTATAAGTTATGATCAAAATCGCAAAGTTATTTTTTAGAAAATTATTTATGCAAAAGTTTGCTGACCTTTCCAAAAGCTATGCGGATCCGGCCATTGCAATAAAGCAGAGACAGCTTGTTGATCAGCAACTACAATCAATGAAGAATGGAAATGCACCAGAGCATTTCAAGGTTGTCGGCCGCATTCTGTCACAACTTAAAGGGCAGACAAGCTTGAAGTCGATCGATATCCTCGATGCAGGTTGTGGATCGGCTTACTATTCCGAGATCGTGAACTTCTTTGTTCCAGGATGGATTAAATATGTTGGAGCAGACTTTAATCGTGGCATGTTGGATATGGCACAGAAGTTCTATCCGACACTGCCCTTAGCATTCATGGACCTTCAGAATCTTGCTTTTCGTGATGGGGCATTTGACCTGGTAATGTCAGGTGCTGTAATTGTTCATATTAGGGAATGGAAGTCAGCTGTACAAGAGTTGACACGGCTTACTCGAAGATGGCTATTGCTACATCGCACCTTGGTCTATACAGATGGTAGCCCAACTTCTGTAAGGATTGAGCGCCACTATGATAAAGATGTATATCGCGTTCGCATTAACGAAGGTGAATTATTAACCTTGATGTCCAATCTCGAGTTGAATCTAGCCATTAAGTGTGACGCTGCTGATGGTAAGTTTCCAGTTGGACAGGGGAGTAATACTTATCTATTTGATAGATTGCAACCTCACAACTTTGGCTCAGTGGTTAGCAGATTGCGTAACAGTTAGCAAAAGATTATAAGGAAAATATGTATTCCATGTCTTCTAATTCTCTTCCAAAGGTTACTTTCGGTATTATAGTTCTTAATGGAGAGCCTTTTACGCGCTATTGTCTCCGAGCCCTCTACCCCTTCGCTCATGAGATAATTGTAGTGGAAGGAGCTACAGTCAGCGCCTCTGCCATCGCAACACCAGATGGTCACTCGACTGACGATACCTTGAAGACCCTTTATCATTTCAAAGCGGAAGAAGACCCCGATAATAAACTAAAGATAATTACAAAAAAAGGTTTTTGGAGTGAAAAGGATGAACAATCCCAAGCTTATGCTGAGAAAGCCACTGGTGATTACCTGTGGCAGGTGGACATTGATGAGTTCTACACAGCAAAGGACATACAATGTATTCTAAAAATGTTGCAAAAAAATCCTGATATAACATCAGTATCTTTCAAACAGATTACCTTTTGGGGCGGATTCAATTATGTAACCGACGGATGGTACCTTCGGCGTGGAGCTGAGATATACCATCGTCTCTTCAAATGGGGTCCTGGTTTTCGCTACGTGACCCATAGACCCCCAACTGTCTATGACCCTCAAGGCGTCAACTTGCGTGAGTTAAAATGGATTAACGGCTACCAGTTAGCTCAGCAAGGAATATTTCTGTATCACTATTCGCTCGTTTTTCCTAAGCAGGTACTGGATAAATGTATATACTATAGTCAAACAGGTTGGGCCGGTCATGCAACTGGAGCTGTCGAGTGGGCATATAATAATTTTTTTGTTTTAAAAAATCCTTACCGCGTGCATAATGTCTATCAATACCCAAGCTGGTTAGAGCGATATTCTGGCACTCATCCGCCGGAAATTATGCATATGTGGGAGGACATTGAGGAAGGTCGTGTAAAAATAAAGATAAGGCCAAATGAAGATATTGAAAAGTTACTCTCTTCCTGGCGCTATATATTAAAGCGAGGTGTGATGAAGCAACAAGACAATATCGATCGATTCTATCGAAAAGCTCGCAGGCTTGCTTCATTAATAAAAAGAAAATTATTTTCATAAAAAATATGCGAGTTCTTCAGATAAATACTTCCGATATTGTTGGTGGTGCTACAAGAATAGCCCATAATTTGTTCAATGCATATCGAGACTGTGGATTTGAATCGTGGTTGGCTGTTGGCTTTAAACAAGGCGATGATCCCAACGTCCTACGCATACCGAATTTTGAATGTTTAAATAAATGGGGGAAACTTTTTATTTTATTCAGTAATAAACTTTCACCTCTTGTGGGAAAGGTGCGCGGAGCCTGGAGATTTCAAAGGTGGTTAAAAATGGTTGGTCAACCACGTAAACTAGTGGAGACGCAACGAGGGCATGAATACTTCGATTTTCCTGCCACATGGAAACTTTTGGATATAACGCATAATCGACCTGACATAATACATTGCCATAATCTCCATGGCGATTATTTTGATCTTCGCGTGCTCCCTTGGCTGAGCCATCAGGTACCAGTGGCTCTTACTCTTCATGATGAATGGTTGCTTAGTGGCCATTGTGCTTACACGCTTAATTGCATGCGCTGGAAAACTGGCTGTGGTCATTGCCCTGATCTCACTATTTATCCCCCTATTCGGCGTGATGCAACAAAATACAACTGGAGCAGAAAACGAGCAATATATGCAAGAAGCCACCTCTACATCGCTACACCTAGCCAGTGGCTTATGAATGAGGTTGAGCAATCGATCCTCGCACCTGCGATGGAGGAGGCAAGAGTTATACACAATGGAGTAGATTTGTCCGTGTTTCAACCGGCTGATAAACAGGCAGCTCGTGCAGCGCTCGGTTTACCCAATGATATAACTATCCTACTCTTTGTAGGACATGGCACACGGAATAATCAGTTTAAGGACTATACTACTATGGAAGGTGCCATAAACAGAGTTGCTGCCAAGAGTGATGGGAATGAATTGCTCTTTGTGTGCTTGGGGGAAAAGGGGTCTGAACAATGCCTTGGCAAAACTCGGATCCTCTTCATCGAGTATCAGAAAGATTTGAATAAAGTTGCTCAGTTTTATCAGGCGGCGGACATCTACTTGCATGCTGCCCGTGCGGATACGTTCCCCAATGTGATTCTCGAGGCGTTGGCTTGCGGCACACCTGTAATAGGTACAGCCGTTGGTGGCATTCCAGAGCAGATTAAGGACGGGGTTACCGGCTTTCTCGTTCCTCCTGGGGATGCTGATATGATGGCCGATCGAGTCATAAAGTTGCTCGCAGATAAAAAATTGAGTAATTATTTTTCTCAACAAGCGATTACAAGAACAAAGAAGTTTTTTGATTTGAATCATCAGGTCAAAAATTATCTTGCATGGTATGAAGAAATCTTAGAAAAGTGGAAAAATTCTCATAATTCAACATCAGAATAGAAGTAAGCGATAAGTAATAAAAAGCATTACTAACAGTAATATGAGGCCACTATTGAATTTACATAACTGGGTTCTTTGTTAAGTAAAAGTCATGACATTCATAGACTCATACGGAGGACAAGGCCTTTA
>Ga0315553_10003178_pt1 | contig 12887 bp, 13 predicted proteins | sample SalMarSW160140MG_FD_203099 | JGI IMG/M metagenome (GOLD analysis project Ga0315553, IMG submission 203099) | Salt marsh sediment microbial communities from the Plum Island Ecosystem LTER, Massachusetts, United States - Salt Marsh Sediment SW1601-40 ... | reverse complement strand
CCTAGTGTGCCCCGTCGGAGCCGAAGCTCCCGGCTGGCAACTAGGTGGCAGGGATCTCATTCGTTGCAGCACTTAAGCTGATACCTCACGGCACGAATTTACGATGGCCATGCACCAGCTCTCAGCTCGTCGAGCAAGATCATCAGTCTGGCTCTCATTCGGCTGTCTGGGCGGGTAAGATTTCCGGCGTTGAGTCCAATTAAACCGCAAGCTCCACCCCTTGTGGTGCTCCCCCGCCAATTCCTTTAAGTTTCATTCTTGCGAACGTACTTCCCAAGCGGCCCGTTTATCGTTTTCACTACAGCACTGCAGTGGCTCGTGGCCAATGCAACACTTAACGGGCATCGTTTACACCCAGGACTACTCGGGTATCTAATCCGATTTGCTCCCCTGGGTTTCGTCCCTCATTGTCGCGCGTGTTCTCGTCAACCGCCTTCGCCACTGGTGGTCCCCTACGGATCATAGGATTTCACCCCTACCCGTAAGATACCGTTGACGTCTCCCACCGCCAAGAAATGTGGTATCCCTACCAGACCGACCGTTGAGCGACCGGATTTTAGCAGGGACCTACATATCCAACTACGGACGCTTTAAGCTCAATAATCATGGACACCACTCGAAGAGCTGGTTTTACCGCGGCGGCTGGCACCAGCCTTGCCCTCTCCTTTCTAGCGAAAGATACTACCTTATCGCCACAGACAGAGTTATCCCCTGTCACTCGGCGTTGCCCACTCACGCGTTAGCGCATTGGTGAGGTTTCGTAACTGCTGCGCCCCGTGGGGCTAGAGCCCGTGTCTCAGTGCTCTTCTCCCGGCAACTACTTACATAGCCGGTACGGGTCATAAGTTTGAGAGGAATTTACCCCCCCAACAGCTATGATCCGACGCCGTCCCATCGTATGGCGGAATGTTCAGCATACCTAGAACACCCATTTCAACGCGAAATCATTTCCAGAACAACGCATCTATCTTGGATTAACGCCAGTTTCCCGGCGGTGTCCAAGTCCATACGGGAGGTTAACGACGTGTTACTGAGCCTTTCGCCAAGAGCCCGGATGCGGACCCTTTAGACTCGCATGTCTTACCCCAACGCCGATAGCAGTGTCCTCTAGCAGGATCAACACTCCCATGCGCTCAATATGGGCGCACGTCTAGAGTTCCTGTGACGTGACCTTGGCAAGGTATCACATCTGTAAGCACACTGATTATCTATAATGGAAGTATGAAGGATAACAGATTGGCAGGGTTTTCTACTTACCCTTAATATCTGCACACCTGTTGAGCGTATCTTAGACAAGAGGGGATTCCAGTACAGTGGCACTGGTCTATCTCAAGTCCGCATCTTATAGTCGCACTTGGAAGTCCAGAGCATCATCGCTAGGCATTCGCCGACGGCATCTTCTCTGGTTACCGAGTATGTGCGAACAGAAGAGATTCTGCCGTCATTCTCATAAAAAGCTTTCCAAGGGGCTGCTAGAAGAACAAATGAGCTTTTGAGAGAAGGTGTTGTGTACAGATGTGAACGTTGTCATCCGGGAAGTGGGAATACGCCTAAATTGTGTTGGTTTAAGGTATGGTAAGGATTCCGTTTCATTTTACATGCACCTCAATTATACGAAACTCATTACACAAACATCTACTCCAGACCACATACAGACTCCTACTCTTTTTTTAAAAAGGAATTAAGAAGAAAGCACGGAAGATGATATGATATGTTAATTGATGAAATCACCCCATCTATTGAGAAGGACGGAAAGCTTCTCTCGCTGAGGGGCATATTTGAAAATGAGTATTTGGCTAAGCGGAAAGCAGAGAAGTTGTATAAGAGTCGTCTTATGGTTACTGAGATTAAGGAATATGAGGGCGGATTCTTTCTCTATGCGAGACATCCTGGCTGCAAACCGTATCATCAGAAGCTGATCGAAGCTCTCGGGTATGCGTTGTATGCTGAATTTGTCCTTGAAGAAACTCGTAAGGAGGATAGGGATCTATACAGGCTTTCTGGAATTTATGAAAAGAAGCTGAGTGAGAGTAAGGGAGAACTTGTCAAACCTAAACCATCATTGATTGAAAAGCTTGAGTATTATGTTGATTATTTAGATAGTGAACACTATCATGATACTTTTTGATTACGCTCAACTAGAGTTCCTGTGATGCACCTTGGAAGGTCGCACATCTAAAGCACAAGGGGCTGCAAGAAGAACAAATGAGCATTTAAAGTAAGAATGGGATGTGCAGATATGTTCATCCGATCTGGATATCTAACTGTAGTTGTGTAAGCCCTTCCAAGAGAGTTGGTGGGCAGTTCCCCAACTACCTCTAGAAATACATTTGCTTCAATAAATTGGAGCTGTATCATGTATAATTGAAATTGTGAAAAAGACCCTGATGGTCATAGCTGGCACATCTACATATGTACCTACAAATTTCAATGCCCATACATGAGTACCCGTAGATGAAATGCTTGTTTGAGACTCTCCCGTATATGATTTGTTCTGACTGATATAACGAAATCCATTCCCGAACATGATATCTTTCTCTGTCGAGTTAAGTTCGAGATATTGAGAAGGAGTGATTGTTACAATCCCGTAGTTCATATCCAACGTATAGGTGCAATCATTCCATACAATGACATCTACTGAAATGGCAATAAAGTTCATCAACCCTTCAGGTGGTGGTTCTATTATTATAGCTCCATGCATCCACTCACCAATTTCAATATCCTCACCATCGCTAGGTGTCTGATAGAGAATTGTTCGCTTTGACATATCCTGAAACACCATAACTAAACGTGGGACGATAAATAATCCTATAATGAAAAGGATCAGAATCAAGCCAAACGCCCGCTTTTGACGACTGATAGCCTCTATAATTCCCATGCATGAAAATCTCCTATTTATGAACCCATTAATTTCTACTCGACAGGACGTCTGCTTGGGCTTGAGTGAGTTGTTCTGCCATTGCTATCAATGTGCACCAGCGCCTTTTGTATCTCACGTTGAGCCCACTTCTCAGCACCATTTTCAGCGCCCCACATATCAAGTCGAAAGATACCCTCTCTGCCACCACTTGCTACAATCCTTATTATAGCCGCATTATATAGCTCCTTCCATTCTACAGTGACTGTTACAGTGAGTGTCTGCATATTTCGCAGCATCAACTTATCACGCACAAACACTGCCATTAGACCGTCTGAAAATCTAGCGACTTGTTGTAGTTTGTTCGAAAATTCCATTGATAGAAAATCAATGAGCGATTCCACACTGTAGTTACTAGCTCTCATTTCAATCGGTATTTTATCTTCCCTCTAATTTTGTTCAAGGTATTTCTCAAAGAAAATACCTCATCTGAGGATTCTCTTGTTTTGAAAGAATATAGGGTTTTGCTCTAGTAGTTACATAATGAGAGCAATTCTACCATTTTCATGGAGAGCTTCGTTCAAAATGGATATGAGTATCAATCAGTATTTATGAGAACCTAAAGAGCCAGCATTGGGAGAAACTTTTACCCTTCCTCCCAACGCAGTTGATTTGTCGTTCTTATCGATATTGATCAGCACTAATACTGCATCCACAATATTCGCATCGGACAACGTTATTCTTTCGGATTTCATTGACCTCATCTGGTTCCAGTGGCGCAGCACAAGTCATACACTCCCATTCCTCTACATCAAGATCAATTATTTCTGGAGCTCTTGACGTCAATTGTTCAGGTTGTGCAGTAACCTCACGCTCTACATATCTCACTTCCACTCGCGTATCACCACTGACAACTGGAGTCCTGAGTGGTGCTTCTCGTCCTCCACGACGCTTGACAAAACAATCTTTGCAAATCAAAGGAACGATACGACCTCTCTTCCTAGCACGTAAAATCCTTTGTACAATATTGGGTTCAATATCTTTATTGCAGTCCCTACAATGAAGACGTCTCAATTCGCCAGATTCGGCCTTATCTAGAACACACCTTCTGCATAATGGCTGATGACTTCCTGAGACTTTTTTCATTCGTGGAACCATCTTTGGCGGGATCTTCTTTCCACAAGATGTACATCTTTCTGCCAAATTTATCAACTCATTCCAAATTGAACACTTCTCGCATATTACGTTTCGTAGTGCGAATAAAAGAGGTGATGGAAGGGCGGGAGTGTTACCCGCCATTCATTGGCAGATTATTGACAGTGGTCTAACATCCGCCCGCAGCAGTTGGTTTCTTCCACCATGAATTACATTCGTCGAATGAGTCCACGCTGAAGCAAGTTGTACTCCAATCCATTAAGTATCAGATTACCACGCATGATTAGGACTGGACGTTCATTCGCATTGCGATAGACAGCACCAAGAAAACTGAGTTGTATCTCAGTTCCAAGACCATCTGTCAGATTCATCCTAAACCCGAAGACTATAGTGCTATTGAATCGGCCTTGAGAGGGTCGACCTGCAAATCCAATACCATCTACCACGGTATATCTGGTGTTATTTACTACCATATATCCTGAATTTACTTCAAACATCACACCTCTCGATCCATTTCGTACAATCGTGAATTCGAAATGCATCTTCGTGAGGGCTCGTGATTCCATATCTTCATTCAGAATGAATATCTCACCACGTGCGTCAATGTAGAAGGAGTCTCCAATAGCAACCTGAGCTCTAACCTCAGATTCCAAAATTGACGCTGCATCTACGGGGGTCATAAAGGCAGGTACTGTGACCAATCCAATTAGTACCGTAGCAATCGCAATGAGAGTTATTTTTCTAGCGTGCTGCATTTTGACTCAATATTAGTATTGTCAATCTTATATAAAGGCAGAATGAAGGATTGTACTAGATGATTCGTCTAGTAGAATTCTCCGCGGAAATATACAACAGAATACTACGAATTTTGATAAAGGATGATTCATCCATTGACAATAAGTGTGTGAAATTCAAGTCTAGGATAGGCGCCAACCATGCAGACAGAAATCATGCTCATAAGGATAGACCTTATCCTTGAAACAATCGGAGCGATTATCGCATTTGCCATTTCGCACTATGCAAATACTGCATACAAGCTGACTAGGGAAAAGCGGCTTTCGGACCTCTCCACGGGATTCCTAGTGCTTTCTGTTAGCATGTTTGGACGGGTTATAGGAACCATATACTTCTTCGTACTTGCAGATGCTAGTGGATCAGGAGAAGCATTGAGTTTGCGAAACATAGTCATTATCGCATATGAAGCACTCAGAATAATGGCTTATGCACTATTTGCTCTCTCAACGAGAAGAGGAGTAAGGGAATACGAAAATAATGCACCCCTGATGCTATTAGCTCTTCCGGGATTGATTGACCCCAATCTCGAAATGATTGCCATTATTGTGCTCCTTGTTGTGGTTTTGCAAGCACTAATTAACTATGCATCAAATAGAAGTCGTTTCGCACTCTATGTTGTGATTGGTTTCCTGTTCCTATTATTGAGTCATATTTTCCTGATATTTTCATTCAATGAATATAGAGGGTATATACTAAGTCAGTTGTCTCAATTCCTAGGCTTAATCGCATTACTTGTCATGCTGATAAAGGCTGGAAGATAGTCATGAACCGGAAACGTCCTTACCGCTCCAAGATGCGCATCCTAGTGGATATGATGCGCGCTATTCAAGGAGAGGGCGAAGAAGGTGCGGGTCCAACAAAGGTGCTCTATGCAGCCAATCTTTCACATGATCGACTAACTCAATATCTTGAGGAATTGGTAGAAAAGGAACTCGTAATTGAAAAAGATCAAGGTGGGGAAGCTAGAATCTACTCTCTAACTGAAAAGGGACGTGATTTTCTAGTTGAATTTGTCAGAATTGAGAGATTTTCAGAAGCGTTTGGAATAGAAATTTAGGTAGTAGTCTCTGGCAGGTCTATTTACGAACATTCTTAATCACTAACCGGGGTCTAACAATCATTCACACTTATACCTCACCGGTAATACAACAGGTGATGGGGGTCTGACCATGACTGATTTTCACGATTATCTAGAAGCATTAATACGAGGAGATACTCATGAAGCTGAGAGTATTCTATTGACTGATAGGGAGCAGTTTACGTTTCCTACTGCTAAGCCCCAATGGGCACCGCCACGGGAGTATTCTATAGAACATCTTACATTTGAGTGGAAAATGGATCTCAAAGGAGAGCGTGTCGATGCAATCTCAAAGTTAAGGATTAAGTCGATTGTATCTGAGGTTTCCACAATCTATCTCCATGCTGCTGAACTGACCATATCGTCGGTCAAGGCGGGTGATGAGGAGGTTACCTTTGACATGCAACCCGATGATGAGTCCATGACTATCTATCTAATTACCCCATTAAAAGAAGAGGATATTGTGGAACTTACGTTTACCTACCAAATCAATAAGCCACGTGGCGGTCTGTTTTTCACAAATCCATCACCCGAATTTCCTGACGTAGAAAGCAGTGCATGGACACAGCTGCAAGATGATTACGCAAGATATATTGTTCCAGTTTATGATAATCCAAGTCATAAGTTCCCTTTGGATGCCATCATCACAGTTCCTCAAGGATTCTTTGCTATGAGTAATGGCGAACTGAGAGAGAGAGAGAAAAATGATGATGGTACGGAAACTTTTCACTGGGTACAGGAACTGCCAATCCCTGCATATTTGATGACAGTATGGGTCAGTGAGGCTGTGGAATACAAGGAGGACCTGGATGGACTTGAGGTCAGTTTTTATGCGCACAAGAAATGGGACAAAGACACGATATATCGTTCATATGGAAAGACTCCCGAGATGATCAAATTCTATGAGTCCAGGTTTGGAGTTAAGTATCCCTGGGTGAAGTATGCTCAAGTAACTGCAGCCAATTTCATCTTTGGTGGAATGGAGAATGTCAGTGCTACAACCCAAACTGATGCAACATTTCATGATGAAAAGGCACACTTGGACTTTGACTCAGATGGTCTTGTGAGTCACGAGCTTGTGCATCAGTGGTTTGGGGACCTCGTTACATGCAGGACATGGTCTCATGGGTGGCTGAATGAGGGTGCTGCAACTCAATTCCAGAATGAGTGGAAACGTCACGACAAGGGCTACGATGAATATCTCTACGAGCAATATCAGAAGCAAATGTCATACTTCGACGAGGACAAAAACAAGTATAGACGCCCTGTTGTGCAGAATGAGTGGGAGCGTGGAGGGGATGTATTCGATCGCACACTCTATCCAGGTGGTGCCTGGCGTTACTATATGCTGATGCAACTTGTGGGAGAGGAGAAATACTGGAAAATCATTGCAGAGTATCTCAAACGTCACACGTTCAAATCAGTTTATACCCATGACCTTGAGAGCATCTTTACGGAGATGACAGGTGAGGACTATGGTTGGTTCTTTGAACAGTGGCTGTACAAAGCTGGCTATCCAGAAAGTAAAATCAAGGTCAGTCATGATGAAAAGCTTGGTCAGGTATTGGTCAAGATTGAGCAGACACAGAAGTATGACGATGGAATGACTCCAGAAGTGTTTCGTTTTCCACTGAAGATCAGTCTGGTACATAATGATGAATCCACAAGTACCTTCAAGATGCAAATCTCTGAACGTAATCACAGCTTCTACTTCCCAGTGAAGGATTGTCCGAAGATGGTCATGATTGATCCAGACTATACCATCCTCATGGACTGGAGTATCGACAAACCCGAACCGATGTGGATTGAACAGCTGACCAATGGTAGTAATGTAATCATGCGTATCAAGGCAGCTCAAGCACTCGCTAAGAAAGCCACACCTAAGGCACTCGCTTCATTGGGGCTTGCACTCAAAGAGGAGAGCTTTTGGGGTGTACAGACTGAGATAGCAAAGGCACTAGGATCCGTAAAGAATGAGTCCGCTCTTGATGAGCTTTTGAAGGGTATTGATTTGAAAAATACCAAAGCACTAACAGCAGTTGCACGTGCCCTTGGGGAGTTCTATAAGAATGACCGTACATATGAGGCGCTGAAAGCCCTCTTGAAGAACACAGAGAGCTATTTTGTGGTGTCTTCTGCTGCAGCATCAATGGGGAAGATTCAGCATAATGGTTCACTTGACGTCTTGAAAGATGGCATCAAGTCTGTACAACCAAGTTGGCAACACATTGTTGAACAGGGATACCTACAGGGTATTGCGGCAACTGAAAAGGAGGAAGCTATTGATATTTTGATGAGTTACTTGACTATTGGAACATCAGATGAGCTTCGAAGGATGGTACCCACACTTCTTGCAGAACTTGGCAAGAGATACAAGAAAAATCGACCTGACATCAAGTCGGATCTTGAGAAACTCCTCAACGACAATTCATTCAGAGTACAGGTGACGGCGCTTCTTGCTGCGAAAGCCTACGAAGACCCTTCACTGATACCAGCACTATCAAAGCTGGCTGAGTCTGAAGTCGAGGGTCGAATTGTACGTTACTCAAGAGAAGCAATTAGAGCACTGAGCAAAAAACGAGAACCAAAGGAGATTGACTCGATAAAGAAGAGCGTAGAAAAACTGGAGAAAGAGAATCGGGATCTCAAAGATCGAATGGCAAAATTAGAGGAAATGGTGAAGAGAGAAGGGAAGTGAGAGAGTTAGTTAAAGAAAATGCCCTTCGTTAAGGTTTTAAGAATTCCAATATGGTAAGCCAGCTGAATATGGGCCGGTAGATCAGACTGGTAGATCGTCTGATTCGCAATGACGTGGGATTTCCCAATGTCTCGAATCTTCAGAAGGTCGCGAGTTCAAATCTCGCCCGGTCCACCATTTTTCAGCCAGATGCTAACGCCTATTAACAATTGTTTTCTCTAATAGAACTATGCCAGAGATTTTACGTAGAGAATTAGACTTGGACTTTGAGGATGCAGTCAAGTATGTTGAAACACTCGTTGAAGAGGGTGGTTTTACAGTCCTTTTGACCAAAGGCATGCATGATATGTTCAAGAAAAAGCTAGGTATAGAATATCCACGTACAACATTCATTCTGGCCTGCAATGCAGAGTTGGCAAAGATGGCAATGGATGTATCGACGGATATGTCCTTAGTAATGCCATGTAGTTTCGTAGTTTCTGAGGAGGAAGGCAAAGTGGTTGTGTCACACTCATCCATCATGAAGATGGGAGTCGAACTTGGTTTTGCCCCCGAAGGTTCTATGAAGCCTGTGATTGAGGAAACAGGTAAGAGAGTTCACAAGATCTGGGATAAGATTTAGCTCATCTACCTTCCTCTTTCTTCATTTGCTAAAGTTTTAGAACAGGAAATACTCGGCTTGTATACATGTTCGAATCAATTCAGGAACAATGGGAAGCAAATGCTCAGGCTTTTGCAGCCTTGATATCAGATCAAGGTACACCGCACCACCGAGAAATCTTGAATCCGTGTGTTGAACGTTTAATTGGTGATGTAAAAGGCAAGAAACTCTTAGACGCAGGTTGTGGTGAGGGGTATCTCTCCCGGTATTATTCCAAAAAAGGAGCAATTGTAACAGGAGTGGATATCTCTAGTAAGCTGATAGAGAAGAGCATTGAACTGACAAAGAATGAAAGCAGCAATGTGGACTACATGGTCGGAAACATATGTGATTTGCTTGGAATTGATAATGCAGAGTATGATCTTGTGTTGTGCAACCTTGTTCTGCTAAATATTCCTTGCTTAAACGATGCCCTGAGAGAGTTCCATCGGATTCTATGTGATGAAGGACATCTTGTCTTTTCCATTGTACATCCTGCATTCGATTTCTATGGCCCCGGACAATGGGTGATGGGTGAGAAGAATCCCGAAACCAAAAGAACGGAGGGTCTATTCTTCAAAGTGGACAACTATTTTGAACAAAAGGAGTATCAACGCTTCTGGAGAAACCGAGATGGGACTGAATTTCCCCAACCCATCAGCTTCTTTCACAGAACACTATCATCATACTTCGACGCTTTACTTAAGTCTGGTTTTGTGCTTACAGGCTTTGAAGAGCCCTTGCCAGTTACTGATAACGAGTTCTTCAATCGGGAACGACGTATTCCGTTCTTTGTAGTATTCAAATCAAGAAAGTCCTAATTGGGTCTATTGAGCTGCCCAAACGTTTTTCCAATTATTATTGAATTACTTTGTTAGGGATATCAATGAATGAAGAAACAATCTATTTTCCAGTGAAGCTGGTATGGAAAGGGGGCAAGATTGGTGAGATTTCAATAGATAACAAGGTAGTGATAAGAATCGGGTCACCAAAAGAGGATATATCAGCGAGTTTTCACACACCCGAGGACCTCTTTGTGGCTTCAGCGGCTGTCTGCTACATGAACGGATTCATAGAATTCACTAAGAAGATGCGGATAGAATTCAAATCATTTGATTGTGATGCTATTGGTAAACTTGAGAAGGTAGGTCGAAGTTTTGAAATCACTGGAATTGATATGATGGCGAGAGTTATTGTTGAATCAGAAGAGATTGTACAGAGGATTGAGAGGGCATTAGAACTTGCAGCCAAGTATTGTTTCATAGGAAATAGCATGAAATGTCCGATAAATCATGAAACTCAAGTCGTTGTGGAGTAATACTCTCTAGACCCAAACCCTTTTTCGGTATGTTGACAACATGCTTGTGGTGAAGTCAATGAGCGAATATCAACACGAGTATCTTGTCAAAGTCGATTGGACACATGGACGGGTTGGAGATCTGACTATAGAGGGAAAACCAAAGGTGCAGATTTCAGCACCACCGGAGTTTGATGGGCCGGAGGGAATCATCTCACCAGAAGATCTCTTTGTTGCCGCCGCAACATCATGTTTAATGACCACCTTTATCACTTTCACTAAGAAGATGAGATTTGAGTTCGAATCATTCTCATGCAAAGGACACGGAACTCTGGAACGACTAGAGAAAGGATTTCAATTCACAAAATTATTGCTTATTACTGAGGTCACTGTAGATTCCATAGAACTCAAAGAAAAAGCGGAACGCGCCTTAGAGCTTGCTGGTAAATATTGTCTTGTTTCAAATAGCATGAAGAGTCCAACTGAGCATATCAATAAAGTCATTGTAAAGGGAAGCTAATTTTGTGGGCTTGGTCTAGGCAAGTCCAGCTCTTACTCTTCATTTAATGTGGAAAGGATGTAAATCACTTCATTCTCCATTTCTGGGAGCTTGATTTCTACAAAGTTATCAGCCTCAGGCTTACCAAACCTAATTGCTTCAATTGCATGCATGGCTTGGATATCCTTTGACCATGGTTCAAGAGAAGGTGATATGTAAGCCTCAGAAATCCCCTGCCTTAGTGATAGACCATTCTCACGTTTAAACTTCCAGAATCCTGCGTTTGTCTGGAGGGCTAAGTCAGTAAATTCTACGAGAGCGGATTTCCATTCATTATTTACTGATGGATAACTCTGTACATGAACACCATTCTTATCATACAGCTCACGGTAAATACGGTCTGTTATAAATGGACTAATCGGAGCTAATGCACGAGTGATGATTTTTAGCGCTTCATGAAGGACATACCATGCTGATTTCTGCTCAGCCTCCTCAAACATACCTTCACTATTGAAACACCTTCCTTTCAGCATCTCAACGATGTGGTCCGCAAAGAAATTCCATGTGAAACCCCTGATTTCAATCGCAGGTTTATGGAAGTCAAGTATGTCACATTCGGGCAATATTTTCTCAACTAACTCATTTGCTTCTGTAAGGATCCATTGATCAACAGGAGTCAGTTTCTTGAACTCAATCTCCTTCGGTACAGGAAACATCGAGATGAAGCGAGCAATATTCCAGAGTTTGGTCATAAATTTCGAAACACCGGAGAGTCTGTCTTCGGAGAAACGGATATCACTTCCATGACCCGCTTCGAGCGCACCATATAGACGCATAGCATCAGCACCATATTGCTCAACAAAGGGCATGGGAGGTGGAGAGTTACCTTTGGACTTACTCATAGCCTCTCCATTTTCGTCTACCACATGACCGGATACCCATACTTCAAAGAATGCAGGTTTTCCTGTCAGTTGATAAGTTCGAAGGAGGGAATAATAGAGCCAAGTTCGTACAATATCCTTCCCTTGAGGTCTCATTACAGTATCAAAACCTTTCTTGAAGAACTCGTCATTCCTCAAATATCCAATTGCTTGTAATCCTGAAATTGAAGAATCCATCCAAGTATCGAAAGTGCGATCTTCACCCTTGAACCCATCTCGTGCCCCACATTTTGGACATTTGTCAAATGGAGGATCTTCTTTCCAAGGTTGATAATATTCAAGTTCGTTACCAAGCTCTGGAACAACTGCTTCATTGCAGGATTTACAATACCAGATAGGGATTTCTGTACCATAGAAACGGCGCCTACTCACTGGCCAATCTACAGTTACCCGATTGAGCCAGTCAATCAATATTTGCCTGTGATGATTTGGAAAGAATGTTGTTTCATATGCAATCCTAAGCAATTCATCAATGAACTCGACCTGTTTTACATAGTACTCATCCATCGCAATGAACTCAATTGGAGTTCGACTACGCCAACACATTGGCACTCTCTGAATGGAATCCTCCTGTTTAAAGAGAACTCCTGATTGTTTCAAATCTTCGATGATCTGTTTTCTGGCGTCTGCAATCCTCATTCCTGCATAGGAGCCAGCTGCATTGGTCATTGTGCCATCTGATGAAACAGCTGCAATAGGGCGTAATGCAAAATCACGAAAAGCCATGACATCAGCCTGATCACCATAGCTGCATACCATCAAGGCACCAGATCCAAACTCCATTTGTGCAGTTGGACTTTCGATGATAGGTACTTCAATGTCGAAGATAGGCACCTTTGCTGTTTTTCCTTTATATGATGTGTATCTTTCATCATCAGGATGCACGAAAACAGCACCACATGCACATAAGAGCTCAGGTCGGGAGGT
>Ga0315553_10003174_pt1 | contig 12906 bp, 6 predicted proteins | sample SalMarSW160140MG_FD_203099 | JGI IMG/M metagenome (GOLD analysis project Ga0315553, IMG submission 203099) | Salt marsh sediment microbial communities from the Plum Island Ecosystem LTER, Massachusetts, United States - Salt Marsh Sediment SW1601-40 ... | reverse complement strand
TCCGCACGATGGCTGCTGCCGACGCCCGACACGGAGCTCGGCGACTCGTTGGCAAGGCAGTTGGGTGTATCGCATCTGACGGCGCAGGTTCTCATCAACCGCGGCCTGAAGGACGTCGACTCGGCGCGGGCGTTTCTTAACCCTCAACTGAACGACCTGGCGGACCCGGATCTTCTGCCCGGCATCGAGGCCGCCGTCGAGCGGATGTTCGCCGCGGCGCGAAACAAGGAAAAGGTGCTCATCTACGGCGACTACGACGTGGACGGCACCGCCGCCACCGCGCTGCTGGTCCGCTTCCTCCGCTTGGCTGGGCTGGACGTCGACTACTACGTCCCGCACCGCATCCAGGAAGGCTACGGCCTGAACATAGCCGCCATCGAGGAATTCAAGCAGCGCGGCGTCGATCTGATCATCACTGTCGACTGCGGGGTCGGCTCCGTCGCCGAATGCGAACACGCCCGGGCCGCGGGGATCGACGTGATCGTGACCGACCACCACGAACCGGGCGAGCAGGTCGCGTCGGCCTGCGCGGTGGTGGATCCAAAACTGACCGGCCACCTGCACCTGTTCCGCGAGCTGTCCGGCGTGGGCGTCGCGTTCAAGGTCGCCTGGGCCGTGGCCAAGCGGTTCTCGACCGGCCAGAAGATCTCGGAGGAGTTTCGCGGCTTTCTGCTCAACTCGCTCGGGCTGGTCGCGCTCGGTACGGTGGCGGACGTGGTTCCGCTGCTGGGGGAGAACCGGGTGCTGGTGCGATACGGCCTGCAGGCGTTGAGCAGCTCGGCCGGGCCGGGGCTGCGCGCGCTGATGGACCGGGCGCGGATCCGGCGCGGCCGGCTCACCTCGGTGGATATCGCGTTCGGGCTGGGGCCGCGGCTGAACGCGGCAGGGCGGATGGCAGACGCGGCGCTGGCCATCGACCTGATGATCACCGACGATGGCGCGGTGGCACAGGAGATTGCGGAGACCCTGGAACGCCACAACGTCGACCGGCAGAAGCTGCAGAACGACATCTTCCAGCACGCCCGCGAGATGGTCCTGCAGCAGGCAGACTTCGACGGCTCGCGCGCCATTGTGCTGGCGCACGACAGTTGGCATCCGGGCGTGGTCGGGATTGTGGCGTCGAAGCTGGTCGACGAATTCAACCGGCCGACGGCGCTCATTGCGATCGAGGGTGGCGTGGGAAGAGGGTCGGCGCGCTCCGTGCCGGGGTTTAACCTGTTCGACGTGCTGGACGGGTTTCGGGACCGGATGATCAGCTTCGGCGGCCACGCCGCCGCCGCGGGGTTCCAGATCACCACGGAGAACATCCCCGGATTGCGCGAGCACCTCAACCGCGCGGCAAAAGAGCTGGCGCCCGAGCTGTTCCAGCCGGCCATCCAGGTGGACGCCGAGGTCGAGCTGGATGACCTCTCCGAGCGCCTGATCAGTGAACTGGAGCTGCTGGCTCCGCACGGCCAGGCGAACCGCCGGCCGCTGTTCGTCGCACGCGGGCTCCGCGTCGCCGGCAAGCCCAAGCTGATGGGAATGAAGGGGCAGCACATCTCGTTCTACGTAAGCAACGGCAAGGCCAGCCTTCGCGTCGTGGGGTTCGGATTGGGCGACGAGCTGTACGACAGAATCATCGGCGGCGAGCGGAGCTGCTCGGTCGTTTTCTCGCCCCGGATCGACACGTGGAGCGGGCCCGGCACGCTCGAGCTGCGAATCAAGGACATTGACCTCGGACCATGACGGGCGACCGGCCGCTCGCGATTCGTTCAACGCAGACGCAAGGAGAGATCGATGGCGATTAGCAGGCCCGTGCGAGGATGTCTGGTCGGCATCGGCGGGTACGGGCGGACCCACCTGCGGGCGTTCGCCGAGTTGGAAGAGGAGGGGCTGGCCAAGCTCACCGCGGTGGTGGTGCGCAATCCGGCCAAGTACGCCGAGCAAGTCGCCGAACTCGAGAGCAACGGCGTCAAGTGCTTCACGAAATACGAGGACGCCATCGGCGAGCGCAACTTCGACTTCCTTTCGCTGTGCACGCCGCTCCAGTTGCACCGGCCGCAGGTGATCGCCGCGCTCGAGGCGGGCATCCCAGTGATCTGCGAGAAGAGCGCCGCGCCCACCGTGCAGGACGTGCAGGCCATGGCCGGCGTACAGGCGAGGACGGGCGTGCTCCTCGACATCGCGTACCCGCGGCAGAGCAGCGACGCAGTCCGGGCACTTCAGCAGGCGCTGATCGAGGGCTGCATCGGGCAGATCGAACGGGTGGTCGTGCGGGCCGGCTGGCTGCGCGAGGAACGCTACTACCAGCGCTCCGCGTGGGCCGGCCGGGTGAAGATGGACGGGCTGTGGACCCTCGACGGCCCGGTGAACAACCCGCAGGCGCACTACTTGTACAACGGGATGTACTTCGCCTCGAGCGAGGCCGGAAGGATAGCGAACCCGGTCCGCGTGCGCGGCGAGCTGTACCGCGCGCGGCCGACCATCGAAGGCGAGGACACCGCCTGCATCGAGGCCGAGTTCGATAACGGCGTGACGGAGTACTTCTTCGGGACACTGGTCACGTCCGACAAGACCTACGCCGACCCGCGTATCGATATCCTCGGCGACCTCGGTTCCTTCACGTGGACCCGCGAGACCCGCGAGTCGCCGATCCGCATCACGCGCCACGACGGACGGGCGATCGAGATCGAGCACGAGGGCATCCCGGGCTCGACGAAGCGGTGTATCGAGAACTTCGCGCTCCATCTGCTCGGCGAGAGCGACACCCTGTATTCGCCGATCACCGAGTCGCTCAAGTTCGCAACGGTATCCAACGCGGCCTTTGATTCGAGCGGGATGGTGCACCAGGTGCCCGAAGAGCACGTCGACAAGCACGAGAGCCCGGTCGACGAGTACAGATACGTCAAGAAGCGCGAAGGCGAGAAGACCCTGGTGTATGAGCTGAAGGGGATCACTCAGGCGATGACCGAGGCCGGCGACAAGCCCGGGCTCTACAGCGACATCGGCGTGCCGTGGGCGGTCAAGACAGCGCCCTTGGACGTGACCGGCTATTCGTACTTCCCGCAGGCGTTTGAGGCAAATTGTTGACCGGTGGCCGGCCGGCAGCGAGTGGTGAATACCGGGCAATGAGGGGATCGCATCGTGCTGATCGAACTGTGCATGTCGGTGGCGTGCTTTCTCGCCGCACCGGAGCCGCCCGCCGTTTCGCTCGATGAGCTGCAGGGCAGTCTCGCCGCGCGGCTTGCCGAGCACGTCCACCTCCGCATCGGGCTGGGCGACGGCCGCGGCGCCGCAAAGGCGTTCACCGCTCTCGCCGCAGTATCGGACGACCCGTCGGCGGTGCGGGAGGCGGCGCTGGCGCTGCTCGACGTGTATGAAAACACCGGGCTGCCGCGCGACATTCGCGCCCAGCTCATCTCGCCGGAGGCAGACGTCTACGACAAGGCGGTGGTTCAACTGATCGATGCGTTCAAGAATCTGTCCGCCGAGCACAAGCTTCCCGACAAGTTCCGCGGATGGAAAGTGCTGGGGGCGGGGGAGGGCTGTCCCGTCACTCACGCGCGGGCGTTCGCCGCGGGCCCGCGCGGCGCGGTGGCGATCCTGTCGGAAGGTCTGGCGCTGTTCGATGGCCGCCGCTGGCAGATGATGGCGCCGTCGGCGCTCAACGTGTACAAGCCGCTCCAGGCCGTGTTCATCGATCGCGACGGCCGCACGTGGCTGGGCAGCGCCGCGTCGCATCGGCCCGGCGCGACGTTTGCCGACCGGCTTCGCCGGTACCGTTGGGGCAGCGTCGCTCATTTCGAGCCGAGCAAGAGCGGCACCGTGCCGGGCCGGTGGCACGTGTACGGCGGCACCGACCGAGTCACGTCGTTCGCCCAGGGCAAGCACGGGCTGTGGATCGCCAGCCACTCGCGGGTGTTCATCTTCGACGGCGAGCACGCCCTCCCGGTCAACTGCCCGCTGCCGTACTCGCCGTTCCGGAAGCTGCTCGCCTCGCCGGACTCGGCGGAACTGTGGGTCATCGACCTCAAGCGTTTCAGCCGGTTCGACGGGAAACGCTGGCGCAGCTTCGCGAAGCGGGGGCCGTTCCGTCCGCGCGGCGCGGTGATGGTCAAGGGCCGGCCGGTGATCGTCCTGGCGTCGGGGTTGCTCGTCCTTGCCGGCGAGAACTACGTGCTGGCCGAGGCGCCGGCGGAGGCGGGCGAACTGACCGCGGCCGCCGTGCACCGGGACGGGCGGGTCTGGTGCGTGACGGACAAGGGCCGCGTGCTGAGCACGGACATGAAGAATTGGACGGTCTACGGTGCGCCGGGGAAGGGCGCGTTGCCGCACCACATCACGCCGGCCATCTTCTGTGACGATGCCGGCCGCATCTGGGTGAGCCGGGGCCGGGGGATCGAGGTGTGCGCCGGGGACCCCGGCAACGGCCGGAACGTGGCCGCCGTGCTGAAGAAGGTCGCGGTCCGTCCGGCCCCGCTGGTCAGCGCCGCGGGCTCGGGCGGATGGCTCGAGGACAGCGTGAACCTCCAGGTCCCTCCTGAAGAAAAGGAAGGGCAGCCGCCGGCAGCGGACGATCTGGGCGGGTTCGGCGAGGATGGTGTTCCCGCCCCGAAGACGACGAAGGAACTGCTCGAGGCGTTCCGCAAGTCGCCCGCGTCCGCCAAGATGTTCAAGGACCTGATGACGAAGCTTGCCGCGCCCGCCGACCGGGCGATGCGAAAGGACGCGCTGGCCATCGCCGTGCGCGGGCGCAACTCGGCGTTCTACTCGGACGCCGCCCGCGTGTCGGAGTTCGCCCGACTTCTTCTGAACGAGGGGCGCTCGACGCATGCGTTCGTGATGCTCCTCGACGGGTGGTACCGGTCGGTGAACACACCGTTCCGCCGGGGCATCGAGCCGGCGCTGTTCGAGAGCCTGGCGGACATGGGGTTCGGTGAGTTCGCCCGGCCGGAGTTCCTCGAGGTGGACCTGCAATGGCCGCCGTTGCAGCCGCCCCCCGGAGCGAGACCTGGGATCCGACCGGTCACCGCGATTACCCACACCGACCCGCCGCTGAACGTCCGCCGCGTCAGCATCGAGCACGAGGTGGGGCGGGACGAATTCGCGAAGGCCGGCCTCCACCGGGCGGTCATTCTCGCCGACAAGCGGAGCGTCCTCGCGTCGATGTATGAACTCCCCGGATGGAAGCAACTGATAGACGACTGCATCGAGGCGGGGGACGCCGCGTCCGCGCGGAGGTACATGAAGCTGGTGGACCAGTTGTTCCGGCCGGGGCCCGAGCTCGACCAGCTTCGCGCCGCCATCACCAAGGCGGGGCCGCAGGCGAGGAATGCCGACTCGGTCGCCCTGTCGCCGTTCCGCTGGATCAAGCAGCTCGACCTGGTCATGGACAGCGGGCTCGCGCCGATCGTAAGCGCGTACGGGCCGGTCCACGTCTTCGATGAGGGCACCGGCAGGCGGGTCTCGATCGATCCGAAGACTGGGGCGGCCACTCGGGAGAAGGGGCCGGTCGACTACGTCGTCAGGGGCGTCGTGGCGCATCCTCATGGGGCGGCTCTTCTCGTCAAGCTGAAAGACGGCCGGATCGGGATTCGCGGCCATGCAGTGGGCCCGGACGCGAAGCCCGTGCCGCACACAGCGCCCATTGCCGGGCTCAGCGATTCGGTCGACAGTTTCTCCGCCACCCCGGTCAGAAAGGGCGTGTTCTATTGCTTTGACGGCGGGCTGACCAAGGTCGACCTCAACGCGGGCAAGGTGGCGTGGCGCAACGATCACGTCGTCGGCGGCGTGACCTTCTGGCGGACGCTTCTCGACCGCTCGCTGCCCGTGCCGGACGGCAAGGACGTGTTCGTCGTCGCCGGCTACAAGCTGTATTGCGTCGAGGCAAGCTCCGGCGGAATCCGCTGGACCGCCGAGTGCAGAGCGGCGGGCACGCCGGCCGTCGTGGGCGACGTGGTCGTGGTCGGCACGGCGCGCCGCGAAGTGTGGGGGCTCAATCGCCGGACCGGCAAGCCCGTGTGGAAGCACCTCTCCGCGGCGGACTCGGAATCGCTGTTCGTTTCGGACGGGGTGCGCGTTTTCTTTGCGACGCAGCGAGGCCACGTGGTCGCACTGAATGCAAAGACCGGCGAGTTCGTGTGGCGCCGGCCGACCGATCTCGGCATCCGCCCGCCGCAGTCTGCGGCCTTGAAGCCGACGGCGCTGCTCGTCCGGGGGCGCCGAGTGGCCGCGTGCAACCGGTACGGTTACGTCGAGTTCGACGCGGAGACGGGAGCGATTCTGCGCCGCCTCAACGTTCGCACCGCACGGCCGATGGCGGCGACGAAGCACGGCATCGTGGTGGCGACGGCGCCCGGCCGCCTGGTCGCCGTGGCCGACCCGCCCGCGGACGGACCCGCCGGCAAGATGCTGGACGTCGCCGACAACGCGGCGAAGGAGGGGCGAAAGCGGACGGCATTGGGCATCACGCGGTTGGTCGCAACCTACGTGGATCCTGTCAATCTGCGGGCGCACGAGCTGGCGCTCCGGCTCGGCGCCGACGGCAGCCCGCGCCACGCGCAGGCCCTGTACACCATGCTGGTCTCGAACGCCGACCTGTACGTTCCCGAGGTGCGCGCCCTCATGCGGAAGCACCTTCGGCACACCACGGCGTCGCCCGGCGTTGCCCCGAGAATCTTCAGCCTCGTTGCCCGGGCCCACCTGGAGCGCGGGGCCGTACGCGAGGCGGCGGAGGCGTTCGAGTCGTTCTCGAAGATCCGGGGCAGTATCGAGGTCCTGTCCCAGCTTCTCAGGCTCCAACTTGCCGGAGATCAGGACGAGCAGGTGTCGGAGACGATCCGCCGACTGACGGCCATCGGGCTGGGAGGAGCGGGGTCCGCGTTTGCGGCGCTGACGGCGGAGGGGCAGGAGGAGCGCGCCCTCGAGATTGCGGCTCGGTTTGCCGGTCGAACCAGCGCCGGCCCGCTGCTGTACGTGGCGCTCGGCGTCTCCGGCGGGTCGGGGCTCTTCGAGCGGGCGCAGGAGATGCTCCGCAAGGCGAAGATCGTCGAGGACGGCAAGGACGTTCCGCTGCCCCGGGACGTCGTGGGGCGTTGCACGGCGTACCTGTTGTCGAACGCAGGGGTAGCGGACCGGGCCGTCCGGAAGTACAGCGAGGACATCGCGCGCGACCTCGACCGCTTCCGCAAGCTGCTGGACAGCCGCCGCGACGCGCTCAAGGCGCTCAACCAACCCAGGGAACTCAAGCTTCTCGAAGAGCGGATCGAGCTCCTGAAAAAAGCCGAATTCCCTTAGCCATCCTCGTACTTTGTGATGTACCATACATGTAGCTGCAAGATGGTCGCGGGCGCCTGGAGTCCGAAGGTGCGGCGTATTTCCATCCGATTGCTGATCGCGGCGCTCGCCTGCCTGGCCGCCGGAAGCGCGGAGGCGCGGACCCGGATCCGCGCCGATGTCGACCTGCGGAACGACCGGCCGCGGATCACGCGGTTCCGGCGCGTTCGGCGCTACGGCTGGCACAGCGGCCTCCATTACGCGCCATATGTCGACGCGAACGGCGTCTGGCGCGTCGGCTGGCACCGCGGCACCCACAAGGACTGGTACGTCATCGACGTCCCGGTGCTTGACAAGATCGACCGGGCCGACTGGGAAGTCTACGCTCGACTCGGCAAAGGGAAGCGCCTGCGGGTCCGCGGCGATGTCAATCGGTCCGTGCACAGGGCGACGGTCGTCGCCGCGCCGCGCGGCACGATCCTGAGCTGGCTCACCCCCAGCGGCGCCGTCATATCCGGCGGAACGGGCTCGGTCGACCGGCGCATTATCGGCGACGGCTGGGCCGGCACCGATGTGGGCAACTCGATCATCATGATGGACCTGCCCGGCGCACCGGGCACGGAGATCTACCTGAAGCGCCGGACGAGAGACCTGGTCCCGGCGAAGCCGGAGTCGGCGGAAGAGGCCCGCAAGCGGCTGGAGCAGGAGCGCCGGAACCTGGAGCGCGACCGGCTCCTTGACCTGGGGGACCAGCGCTTCGCCCGCGGGCTCTACCCGCAGGCGGCCCTGCTGTACCAGAAGGCCATGAAGCTGGACCGGACGGATGCGATTGCGCGGTTTGCCGTTGCCCATTCTCTGTTCGCCCTGGGAGTGTACAAGACCGCAGGCCGGAACGCGCGCCTGGCCCTCGATAGGTTCCCCGATTGGGGCCTCGTCAAGCTGGAGCTGCCGAAGTTCTACAAGGCCGAGGCCACGTTCTTTGACAAGCTGGCGGAGCTCGAGAAATACGTCGGCGCGAATCCGGGCGACGCCGACGCCAGACTGCTGCTGGGATACTGCTACTACTTCTCCGGGCGGCGGCAGGAAGCGCTCGCCCACTTCAATCGGCTGGCCGCACAGCCCGGCGGAGACAAGCACGCCGAACTGTTCGTCAAGCTCGCCAAGTACGAGGCCTACCTCGCCAAGCCGGACGCCAAAGAGAAATGACGCAGCCGCGGGGAGAACGCCCCTCGCCGGAAGTGCCCCTGCATTCCGTCAGCCGCATGCGGACGGATTCGTCAGGCGCATGTCGATGCCGCGGGTCGCGAGGTCCGCCTTGATCTCGCCGATGGTGTACTGCCCGTAGTGGATGATGGACGCGAGGATGGCCGCGTCCGCCTTGCCCTCCGTGAAGACCTCCGCCAGATGCTCGACGGAGCCGCCCCCGCCCGATGCGATCACCGGGATGCCGACCCGCTCCGCCATTCCCCGGGTCAGCTCGATCTCGAAGCCGGCGGTCGTGCCGTCGCGGTCGATGCTGTTGACGCACAGCTCGCCGGCGCCGAGGCCCTCGCCGCGCTTCGCCCACTCGAACGCGTCGATTCCCGTAAACGTCCGGCCGCCGTCGATCACGATTTCGTAGCCGCTCGGCATCTGGCCGGACGGGCCGACGCTCTGCACCTGCATGCTGAGGACCACGCACTGGCTGCCGAACGTCTTGGCCCCTTCGCTGATAAGTTGCGGGTTGCGGACCGCGCCGCTGTCGATGCTCACCTTCTCCGCACCGGCGAGCAACACCTTTCGCATGTCCTCCAGCGTCCGGAGCCCGCCGCCGACCGAGAACGGGATGAAGATCTCGCGGGCGACGGCGCGGACCACGTCGATCATGATATCGCGGCGCTCGTTGCTTGCCGTGATGTCGTAGAACACGATCTCGTCGGCGCCGTCCTCGTAGTACTGCCGGGCCATCTCGACCGGGTCGCCGACGTCGACGTTCCCTTTGAACTTGACGCCCTTGGTCACCTTGCCGCCGCGCACGTCCAGGCACGGGATGATTCGTTTGGTCAGCATGCGCCGGGCTCCCACTTGCAGAAGCTGTCCAGCATCTTCAGCCCGACCGGCCCGCTCTTCTCCAGGTGGAACTGCGTGGCCACCAGGTTGTCCTTCGCCACGACACACGGGAACACGTCGCCGTACTCGGAGGTCGCGTACACCAGGCCGGGGTCCGACGGCGCCGGATAATACGAATTCACGAAGTAGTAGTGGGCGCCGTCGGGCACGTCCGCAAACATCGGATGCGGCCTGGCGAACGTCACGTTGTTCCATCCGATCTGTGGGATCTTCAGGCCGCGCGACTCATCGAACCGCTTCACGCGTCCCGGCAGAATCCCGAGACACTCGGCGTCGTCCTCCTCGCTCCGTTCGAAGATGACCTGGATGCCGATGCAGATTCCGAGCATCGGCTTCCCGCTCGGGAAGACCTCGTCCTTGAGCAGGACATCCAGTCCGAGCGCCCGCAGGCTCTCCATCGTGGCGCCCGCCGCGCCGACCCCGGGGAAGATCACCCGCTCGGCCGAACGGATGGCGTCCGCGTCGTTCGTGATCTTCGCCTCGTGGCCGAGGTGCTCGACGGCGCGCAGCACGCTCTGCAAGTTCCCCGCCCGGTAGTCGATGATGGCGATCATAGCAGCCCCGCGAGCGCGTTCCGCACCTCAGCCGCCACCACGTCGACGGCTTGCGAGGCGTCGATGCGGACGATCTGCTCGCCCTCCCGCTCGAGAATATCGGCAACCCTCAAGTAGCTCGCCCGAATGGCCGCCATCTTCTCGACCGTCTCAAAGACGTCATGGTTCTTCCGCTCGACGGAGAAGCGCTCATAGGCGATCTGCGCGTCGAGGTCCAGAAGCACCGTCAAATCCGCCCGCCGCACGTGCCGGTTCAGCGCCCGGACCCAATCCAACTCGCAGCCGACCGACTGGTAAGCGAGCGACGAGAGGTAGCAGCGGTCGCTGACCACCCACCGGCCCCGCTCCAGCGCGGGAACGATCACGCCCTTCATATGGTCCAGCCGGTCCGCGGCGAACAGCAGCGCGAACAGCTCGGCCTCCACTTCCTCGCCCTCACGGCCGGGCAATTGCCGCGACAGCGCCAGCCGGATCAACTGCCCGACGCCGCGGTCGGTCGGCTCGAACGTCTCCACCACGTCGAGCCCCTCTGAGCGCAGCCACTCGGCGGCGAACCTTGACTGCGTCGTGGTCCCCGACCCGTCGATCCCTTCGAATACGATGAACTTGCCTTCGCTCATCAGCGCCCCATCCATCGACAGCTCACTGTGACAATCTACCGGCACACCCGGCACGACGCAAGCAAAAACGCCGCGGTGCATCCGCGAAATCCCGGCGCTCGCCGGCGCGGCGTCCAGAATCTGCGCTGAGCGCAGATTTGAGGAACTCACCACCGATGAACGCAGATGGACGCGGACCTGCGAAATCTGTGCCGGGTACAGATCAAGCCACTGAGTCGCACAGATAAGTACCGAGAGGACAGGCACTTATCAGTCCAACCAGTGCAATACAGTGTTCCGATGCGTCGCGCGTCCAAAATCTGCGCCGGGTGCAGATTCTCCTCACCCACTATTCCGCTGACTTCTTCGTGAGGGCCCGGGCGCAACGAATGCGCCTCTGCGCCAGTGTGCCCAACCGCGCACATGCCGCCTCCACATGTAGGGGTGATTTTTGACAGAAATGCAAAACGCGCGCGCCGCCGCGTTTGGACCGTTCTCACAAGTCCTCCAGCGCCGAAGCCTTGCGACGGAATTGTTTTCCTACACGATTTGGAGTACAACTTTTTATTTTTTCTGCACGCGAAATTCCCAAGACTTTTCCGCGCCGCCGCTTGTGTCTAGCGGTTTCCTGCGGCGACGGGCACGGCACCCGGCTCTGGGATACCGATGCCCCGGGGCCGAGACAGGGCGCACCCATTCGGGGTGCGCCCGGATCTCCCGTCGCCCGCGGGCCAATTCGGAGCGGCGTCCGAACACATTGGCGCATAACGACTTGCAATTTCTCATAGTGCCAGGCACTTTGACTTGGAGCGTTGCGGTGCTACTCCGTGATCCAGCGCTTGACGACTTTGCCGGAGGGGTTGCGGGGGAGGGCGTCGATGAAGTCAACCTTGTGGGGCACCTTGAAGCCGGCCAGCCGCCTCGCGCAGTGCTTGCGGATCTCGGCCGCGGTCGCCGTCGCGCCGTCCTTGAGCACGACTACGGCGCGCACCAGCTCGCCGAAGACGTCGCTGGGCATGCCGACGGCGGCGGCCTCGCGCACCGCGGGATGCGAGCACAGCACGTTCTCGACTTCGACCGGATAGACGTTCTCGGCGCCGACGAGGATCATCTCCTTCTTGCGGCCCTGGAGGAACACAAAGCCGTCGTCGTCGACCCGCGCGGCGTCGCCGCTGCGGAACCAGCGGTCGGGGAGGAACGCCTCCGCCGTGGCGTCGGGCCGGTTGAGGTAGCCCTTGAAGACGTTGCCGCCGCGGATGCACAGCTCGCCGACCTCGTTCGCGCCGAGCGGCCTCCCGTCGTCGTCGGCAATCATGAACTCGACCCGCGGGACCGCCTTTCCGATCGACGCGGCGTGTGAGATGGCGCGCGTCGGGTCGAGCGAGCTGGCGATGGAGGTCGTCTCGGTCAGGCCGTAGAAGTTCAGCAGGTCGGCCTGAGGGAAGCGATCGCGGAGCTTCTGGATCGCCTCGATGGGCATCGGGGCGCCGCTGTAGGCGATGAGGCGGAGGTGGCCCAGCTGCATCTCGTCGATGCCCTTGAGCCCGGCCATCATGATGTACGTGGTCGGGACGCCGAACAGCGTCGTGGCCTGGTGCTTCTCGACCAAGCGGAGTTGTTCGAGCGGGCTGAGGCTGGCGGTGATGACGACGCTGCTGCGATGCCGAATCGCCGCCGGCAGGATGGTGTTCAACCCGGTCACGTGGAAGAGGACGACGGCGAGCATGTGGCGGTCGTCGGGCCGGAAGCCGAATCCGAGTTCGGCGGACTCGGCGTTGAAGACCACGTTGCCGTGGGTGATCATCGCGCCCTTCGGCCGGCCGGTCGTGCCGGACGTGTAGATGATCGCGACGACGTCGTCCGGGTCGGGCTGCGCTTCGCTGTCGAGCGGCGGGGATCGGACCCATAGGTCGTATGGGTCGTATAGGTCCGATTCAAATCCAATGGCGATGCGGCGGCGGATGTTCGGCACGTCGTCAAGGATGGTGTCCACCGGAGAGCGGGTGTCGGCGTGGAGGAAGATCGCTGCGGCCCCCGCGTCGGTCAGGATGAACTTCATCTCCTCGGCGGCAAGGCGGATGTTGACGGGCAGCGCAATGCAGCCTGCCTTTTGCACGGCGAGGTAGGCGACCACAAACTCGATGCAGTTGGGCACGACGAAGGCGATTCGCTCGCCGGGCTCGAGCCCGAGCTCCCGCAACCCGCCGGCGAGCGCGGACGACGATCCGTCGACTTCCCCGTACGTGTATTCCCGGTCCTCGTCGACAGCGAACAGCCGGTCGGGGCAGTCCGCCGCGGCCGACCGCCAGAGGGCCAGCAGCGTCCTTTCCGCTTCGCTCAATGATCCGCGTCCCCGTGCTTCTTGGCGATTTCTTCGCTGCGCCGGG
>Ga0315553_10003173_pt1 | contig 12906 bp, 11 predicted proteins | sample SalMarSW160140MG_FD_203099 | JGI IMG/M metagenome (GOLD analysis project Ga0315553, IMG submission 203099) | Salt marsh sediment microbial communities from the Plum Island Ecosystem LTER, Massachusetts, United States - Salt Marsh Sediment SW1601-40 ... | reverse complement strand
TATTTCGTATTCTTTATTCATTTTTCCCACCTCTTTTTGTCAATTCTACTCCTCCTTCGCAAAGATAACAATTTTCAGGTTTGTAATTACTTATTGGATATTTGAAAACCGACTTTATCGGCATACCAACCTCGATATTTTCTGTAGAACGATCGATCATCACTACCATACCTGTAATTTCTCCTTTATCTATTGCTTTAATTGTATCTTTAATAGAACTACCAGTAGTTAAGATATCATCGACTATTACTATTTTATCTGTTTCTTTGATCGAAAACCCTCTCTTTAAAACTCTACCCTGCGTTGCCCTCTCGGCAAAAGCACTCTTTTTACCTGTCATTCTCGCAAGCTCGAAAGCAATAATAGCACCTCCAAGTGTTGGACCTATAAACCAATCCGCCTCAGGGCTTAATTCTTTCATTCTTCCAATAAACAGTTCGGCTAAAACAGGGTTTTCGAGTATCCGCATTTTTTCAATATACTTATCAGAATGCAATCCCGAAGTCAGCAAAAAATGCCCTTTAAGTAAAGCACCCGCTTCTTCAAGCAATCTTTTGTAATCCATTATTAATCTCTTTAACGATTGCCTTCGCCGCTTTATGGATATTCGAAGCTTTAATAATAGGTCTCCCTATGACCAAATAGTCGGAACCATTTACGATTGCTTCAAAAGGTGTATTGGCTCTTTTTTGATCGTTTTTTTCTGTACCTTTAGGTCTTATTCCCGGAGTAACTACTACAAAATCCATACCACAATTTTCCTTAATAAGAGAGATCTCTTCAGATGAAGCGACAACTCCTCCCAAGCCAGCGCTTTTCGCGATAGAAGCTAAATCAAGCACTTCATCTTTTAAAGTTTTTTCAATCCCCAATACATCCTCCAGGAAAGCCTCATCAAGACTTGTTAATATTGTAACCCCAAGTATAACAGGCCTATCAACACCCTTATTCCAAACCGCTTTTTGAGCCGATTCCATCATTTCAAAACCTCCCAGAGTGTGAACGGTTAACATATCCACACCCATATCGATTGAAGCATTGACTGCGCCTGAAATAGTATTTGGGATATCATGTAATTTAAGATCAAGAAAAACTTTTTTCTTTCTTTTCTTTAAAATATCGACAACCGTAGGACCTTCTCGGCTAAACAACTCGAGTCCAACTTTATAGAAATTTACCAGTTCCCCCAATTCTTCTACTATAATCAAAGCCTCTTCAGTAGAAGGTACATCTAAGGGAACTATTAAAAAATCTTTTGCTTCTTTTTTCATCTTTGATTCAAATCTTTTAAACTTTTACACTCATTTTCTTTTAACCAATAACTTAAGTTATCAAGGATTTCGATTGGTGCAAGGGGGTTATTAAAAATAATACTGCCGAGCTGGACGGCCGTGGCCCCGATTATAAGATATTCCAATACATCTTTGTAATTCGCAATCCCTCCGGAACCTATAATCGGAATATCAACTGAATTCTTGATTTTATAAACATTGTATAACGCTAAAGGCTTTATAGCTGGGCCGCTCAACCCACCCGTTATCCTTTCGAATAACGGCCCCCTTTTTTCTATATCTACAACTAATCCGGAAAAAGTATTAGCCACGGTCACAGCAGTTGCTCCACCCTCCTTCGCTGCTTCAGCAGTTTGTTCTATACTGGGAGCAGAAGGACTAAGTTTAACGATAACAGGCAAATCGGTAACATCACAAACTGCTCTCGTAATAGAAAAAACAGTCTTTGGCTCCTTGCCAAAGTTTTCTCCACCTTTATTTACATTGGGACAGCTAATGTTTAATTCTAATCCTGCCACATTATTTATTTTAGACGCGATTACTTTAAATTCTTCTACCGATTCTCCAAAAACATTCACAAAAACTTGAGTTCCTAAATTTTTTATCTCGGGCAACACTTCTCTTTCAAAATTTTCATATCCTTTGTTCTCAAGACCAATAGAATTAATAACTCCACAGGGTGTCTCGGTAATTCTCGGAGGAGGATTCCCTTCTTTTGGATTAAGAGAAACTCCCTTACATATTACTCCTCCCATTTTACTAAAATCAATTAATTTAGCATAAGGAATATCCCATACTCCCGAAGCAAGCAGTATAGGGTTTTTCAGTTCCAGGGCACCCAATTTTACTGAAATATCAATCAAATTTCACCCCTTTCAAAGGAAAAATAGGACCTTCTGTACATATAAGTTTATACCCTTCCGTAGTCTTTACCGCACAGGATTTACATCCCCCCAGACCACATCCCATTCTTTTTTCCATATATACATAAGCATTATCTATTTGTTTTTTATCTAAAACGTTTTTTACATTTTTTATCATTTCAATTGGGCCACAAATAAATACTTGCTTATCATTTAATTCATCCTTATGTTTTTTTATAAGCTTCGTTACGAATCCACCTTCATCCTCAGTAATAAGTCGCAGGGCAAAATCTCTTTTTTCAAACTCCCGAATAAGAACTAAGTCTTTTTTTCTTTTACACCCATAAAACAAAATTCCTCTTTTCATATATTTCGATTGGTAATATACGGGTGCTATGCCTATACCTCCGGCAATAAGAACCCCTTCTTCCGGAGGACAAAAAGCCTTCCCCAATGGACCAAGAACCTTAAGTTCATCCCCTTCTCTAACTTTCGACAAAAGTTCCGTACCTCCTCCCTTTATTTTTACCAATATTGAAAAGGTTTCCTTATCCAATTCTAAAAAAGAAAAAGGACGGGGAAGATATGGGTCTAGCGTATTTAAACCTATCAAAAGGAAATTTCCGCACCCGGCAAGTTTACAAATTTGCCTGTCTTTTAGAGTAATCTCGTGGTAAGGCCCGAGTTTTCTATTCCTCAGTACCGGTAGTATCTTGAATTTTGGACTCATAAAACTTTTTTGCCTTCTCAGCATATTCTGATTTGCTATATTTCTCATTTAAAATAGATAAAAGCTCCCCTTTATTTAAAGAAGAAAGAGTATCTTCACTATCACATATATACAAAAGAGTAAAAATCGCCTTGGGCGCATACACGCTTTCCGGAAAACCCCCATAAACCTTTTTGTACCATTTGATTCCTTCAGAAAACTCCCCTAACTCCCAATAATAAAGTTCCCCTATTCTGAAAAATATAAATGCGGAGTCTTTCTCTTCAAAATTAGATCTAAATAAATCTTCGTCTTTTCTTTCTTCTTCGGATTCTTCTGAAAGTTTTTCCAACAAATAAAAGCTTTCCAATATTTCTTTTTTAGCATCTGCTTTTGAACTTATCTCCCCGAAATCACCGGACGATGCCGCCTTCTCATAATACTCAAGTGCAGCAGCGGTATCCCTCTCATATTCCTTTATCTCTCCAAGAGAATATTTTGCTATAGTCCCAAGACTATCGTTTTTATTACTAATAGCTTCAAAAGCCTCCGCAGCTTCCTCGAGTTTTTGTTGTTTAACCAATATTTTTCCTTTTAATATAGAAAGTGTATCGTTTACCTGCCCTTCTTCGATCACAGACAGAGCTTCATATAAACTGTCCATTTCCAAATATATTTCTGCTGTATTGTATATAAGTTTCGATGAGGGTATTCCATCAGACTCTTTTATAGCTCTTTTATACATCTCCAAAGCTCTTTTTTTATTACCAATAGACCTGTTCGCGTTGCCAATCATATAATAAGCTTCCTCTGAATTACTACTATATTTTTCGATAAATTTTTCTCCTTCTTCAATCGTTTTCTCAGGATTATCCGTTATCAGATATAATTCCAACTTTGTTTTCAATATTTCCATTCTAATTCCCGAATCTTCCGTCTGAGCCGCTTTTTCAAGAAATAAAGAAGCTTCTCCGATATTTTTTTTCTCAAAAGCAATTTTCCCTAAAAAAAGATGACTTTCAGGTACGAAAGGAGAAGATGGAAAAGCATCGATAAGTTTTTTTAGATTGATTTTAGCCTCGTCATAGTTTTTTAAGTAATAATTACTTTTACCCATAATAAAAAGGGCGTCATCTACATATTTAGAGTCCGGATACCTCTCCAGTATCTTTTTGCATTTTTCTATACTTTGTCTATAATTCTCTTCCTCGAAATATTTTTGCGCGTTATAGAAAGTATTAAAATAAATACATCCTGAAAAAAACAGAAAAACAAAAATAGCCTTTCTCATATCTCTTCTTTTATAATCTCATTTTTATTATATGTAATCACTTCAACTAATTCTATGGGTTTATTTTCTTCATGAATAATTTCTAAATGCATTTTATTTTTCCCGCAGGAATACTCCAATGTATTTTTACCCTCCGTCTCGAAATAAATGGCAACTCGAGGATTGGCAATAATACGTACTTTCGCGTTTTTTAAAGATTTTCCTTTCTTTTCAAGCCACGTAGTAAACCTCGATAAAAGATAGGGAGCACTTATAGCATACCCCTTTCCCCTGCAATAAGGACATGCTTCAACAAATCTCTTAGCTATATTCTTGCGCGCCCTCTCTCTGGTCATTTCAAGAAGTCCATTTGGAGAAAGTTTCGGAACAATCTTGTACCTCGCCTTACTCCTTTTTAATTGTTTTTTAAATAAATCTAAAAGTTTTTCCTGATTACCTTTTCTTTTCATGTCTATAAAATCTATTATAATAATACCGCCAATATCTCTTAATTTTAATTGCCTCGCGATTTCTATAGCGCCTTCGCAGTTTGTTGCGAATATCATATCCTCGGTTGTTTTTTTACCTCTGTAAGAGCCTGTATTTATATCAAAAACTGTAAGAGCCTCTGTTTCATCTATAACAATATGACCACCGCTTTTAAGATAAATTTTCCTCCTGAAAATCGAACGCATTTCCTGTTCGATTCGATAATGATTGAAGATAGGAGTATGGTTTTTATACAGTTTTACTTTCTTTACAAGAGAAGTTTTTTTTCTGTTCAAATAATCCCTAATCTTTTTGTATGCTTCTTCTGAGTCCACAATAAACTCGGAAACCGAATTGTCGAGAAGATCTCTTGCCATTCTTATTGGTAATTCTTCGTCGGTCCATAGAATTGAAGGAGCTTTTACCTCTTTACTTCTATTTCGGATTGCCTCCCATGTTTTTTTCACTTCCATAAGATCTGATTTTATAACCCGTATGTCTTCTTCGGAGGCTGCAGTTCTAATAATAATACCCATCCCATTGGGGTGTAATTCTTTTGCTATCTTTTTTAAATTTCGTCTGTCTTTTTCGTTTCTAATTTTTCTAGATATACCGAAGGCTTCCTTAAAAGGCATAAGAACAAGATATCTTCCCGGTATAGCGATAAAAGTTGTAAGACGCGCGCCTTTTGTACCGTAAGGCTCCTTTTTAACCTGTACCAAAAGCTCTAAATCTTCTTCGTTTCCTTTTTTATTTGGTAAAGATAAATACAAGTCGTTTAAAGGCAAAAACCCTGCTGTGTCGTAACCTATATCTACAAAAACCGCATTTAATTCTCTTCGTATTGCGATTATTCTGCCTTTTATTATTGTTCCGGTGGGAGAAGAAGTATCTCCTCTTTCTATATAAAATTCTACCAGCTCGCCACCTTCTCTAACAGCAACTCTAACATCATCCCTTCTTATATTTAATATTATTTGTTTCTTTTCATTCATTTAAATAACTTAGACCCCTTAAATTGACGCAGCAGATGAAACCTGTCCTATAACTTCTGAAAATGTAGGATGCGGAAATATAGTCTTAGAAAGGCTATCCACATTTATTTTATTTTCAATTGGCAAACTTAAAAACGATATTAATTCAGAAGCATTCTCTCCCACTATTGTTCCTCCCAATATGTTCCCTTCTATACCGTAAATCAGCTTAACATATCCTATAGTCTTGCCCGTCGCTATTGCTCTGCCATTAGCAGCAAAATTACTCTTTGAAACCTTATATTCTATGTTCTCCGCCTTTGCTTGTTCTTCTGAATAACCAACTGAAGCAACCTCGGGATTAGTGTAAACTACTCTGGGGATAGAAAAATCGTTTTTTTCTATCTTTTCTCCGCGGATATTCGATGTGACAACCTCCGCGTCACTGAAAGCAGAATGAGCGAGAAGATAACCTCCTCTACAATCACCAATAGCGTATACATCTTCTATTTTAGTTTCTAGAAAAGCATTAACTCCTACTACCTTATCTTCTTCCAAAATTTTCCTGGGCAGAACATCTATATTTGGTTTTCTTCCTATCGCTATAAGAGTTTTTTTTGTCTCGATTTCTTCTTCTTTTTCATTGTTTTTAAAAAATACCCGGAAGTTACTATTTGTCTTTTTTATTTCGACAACTTCCGAAGAAAAATAGAACTTTATACCCCTTCGCGTAAGACTTTGACGCAAAATTTCCGATGACTCGCGATCTTCTCCGGGCATAATCTCATCCTCTTTTTCTATTATCGTAACTTTACTACTTAAACAAGAAAAAATATAACCAAACTCCAGCCCGATATAACCCGCGCCTATTATAACAATAGAATCCGGAACTTTCTCTGCGGCAAGAGCATCGGTACTATACCAAACATCTTCCGGTACAGGAAAAGGTGCCCTTAACGGCTTAGAACCAACCGCAAGTATTACATTATCAAACTTAATGTCCTCTCCGTTCACTTCAACCGACCCATTTTCTTTTAATACTGCTTCTTTATTAATAACTTCGACTTTCTTTCCCTTAAGAAGTCCTTTAAGACCTATAAGACTTCTCCTCACAGCTAAATCTTTCTTTTTTTGAATTTCTTCCCAATTCACATTTAATTTATCTGTCTTACAAATATTATAAAGAGATGCCGAATGAATAAGAGATTTAGTTGGTATACATCCAACGTTAAGACATACACCACCAACTTCACTTTTTTCAAATAATTGAACTTTGTTGTCTTTTCCAGATAAACTGAGGGCTGCACTATATCCGGCAGGACCTCCACCAATGATTCCTATTCGCATTATTCGGGAAATTACAGTGTTTATGGTCAAAAGTCAAGGGCAGGAATACTGCATGTTGGGTAATTAATAAAGATAAGAAAAAACGAAGCGGGAGAGTTCATATTTGGATAAGGCAAGGAATTGAACCACAAACCTCCCAAAGAACACAAAAAATCTATTTTTTAACTATATAATATATGCCTTTTCTAAATTTTTCGGTGGTTAGGAGGGGTTTTAAAAGCATAATAAATTAAGGCGGGGTGTGAAGTGGCTTTGTGGTCTTTGTGGTTAATAATTATTTTTTGAAACGTTTCATCGCGATTGCTACCTGTCCCGCTGAAATTCCGCCATCATTAGGAGGTAATTTATTATGATTGTAGACTTTGAAATTTTCTTTTCTTAATCTTTTGGTTGCTTCGTTTCTTAATATAATATTCTGAAAAACTCCACCTGAAAGACAAACTTTATTTATACGTGTTTCTTCTCTTAATAAAACTGAAACATCGACAATTAATTCCGCTAAACCTATATGGAATTTACTGGAAATAGATTCCTTAGGTATTTCTTTTTTGATGTCGTCAACAATTGATTCAATAACCTTTTTTGGTTCTACGATATGAGTTTTTATGCCTTTTATTATGTCAAATTTATAAAATTCTTCTCCATTTTCTTTTGCTATCATCTCAAGCTCAATTGCGGCTTGCCCCTGGTAATTTATAAAGCTTCTTATTCCGAGGATAGAAGAAACCGCATCAAAAAGTCTTCCAACAGATGAGGTAAAAGGAGAGTTTACTCTTTTATCTATCATATTTTGGATAACGTACCATTTTTTCTTATCCAGGGCTTTTACAAAATCTATATCTAACCTGCTGAAACCTTTACCAAAAATATCATATAAGTACACTGCACCCATTCTCCATGGTTCTTTTACTGTTATATCTCCCCCCGGAAGAGGAATATATTGTAAATGTGCTTTTCTTTCATATTCTTCAAGGTCAGCAATTAAGAATTCTCCTCCCCATATGTTTCCGTCAGTTCCGTATCCCGTGCCATCCCATGCTACTCCGATTACTTTTTCCTCAATCTTGTTGTCCAACAAGCATGATGCTATATGGGCATGGTGATGCTGTACTTCTATTAAGGGTTTGCTGTTTTCAAATGCCCATTTCTTTCCGAATTTAGTTGCCTGGTACTCGGGGTGTAAGTCAACAACTGCTATATCCGGAGGAATATCGAAGAAATTAATAAAGTGTTTTATTCCTCTTTCGAAAGCTTTTATAGTTTCGATATTATCTGTTTCTCCTATGTAATGACTTACGAAGATTTCATCTTCCCTTGAAATAGTGAAAGTATTATGTTTGTGTGCTCCAAAACCAATAATTTTCTTTTCGTTCCCAATGGGGCATCGTATGGGTTGGGGAGAATAACCTCGGGAGCGTCTTAATAAAAGAGGTTTATCGTCTGCTATTCTAGCTATAGAATCATCAGCCTGAATCCATATATCGCGATTGTGAACAAGAAAATAGTCGGCGATACCTTCAAGTCTTAGGACTACATCCTGGTTATCGAATGCAATCGGTTCGTCTCTTTTATTGCCGGATGTCATAACGAGAACTTCTAAATTCTCAAGCAGAAGAATGTGCAGAGGTGTATATGGCAACATAAAACCCAGAAAATTGTTGTTCGGGGCTATGTTATCCGGAAGAATATTTTTTTCTTTCTTTTTAAGAAGAACGATTGGAGCACGAGGACTTGAAGTGAGTTCTTTTTCTTTATCTCTGATATGTACAAATTCGCTTATCACCTTTAAGTCTTTTGCCATAAGTGCAAGTGGTTTATATGGACGCATTTTCCTTTCCCTCAAAGTCTGAATCGCTTTTATATCTTTTGCATTACAGGCAAGATGAAACCCTCCAAGACCCTTAACTGCAATTATCTTACCTTTTTTTAGAAGTTTGATTGCTTTATTTATTGGGTTACCTCTTTGTTTCTTTCCTTCGGAGTCTAAAAGTTCGAGATGCGGACCGCAATCACTACACGCGTTAGGCTGCGCGTGAAATCTTCTATTGTCGGGATTTTCATACTCCGTTCTACATTTCTCACACATTTCGAAATTTTTCATAGTTGTATTTCTTCTGTCATAAGGCAGTTCTTCTGTTATTGTAAAACGTGGACCGCAATTAGTACAATTTATGAAGGGATACAAATACCTCCTGTCCTTCGGGTTTAGAAATTCTCCTTTGCAATCCTCGCATGTCGATATATCCGGAGATACAAGAGTCGTCTTTTCTTCACTTTCTTCACTTTCGATTATTTTAAATTCATGAAAGTCTTTTATTGGTAATTTTTCCGATTTAATTTCTTCTATATTCGAAAGCGGAGGAGGATTCTTCTTTAGTTCTTCTAAAAAAGAATTTATATTCTCGGGGTCGCCTTCGATATCCAGTGTGACACCTTTACTATCGTTGAATACAATTCCTTTTAGATTATATTCATTAGCGAGACGATATACCGTCGGACGGAATCCTACTCCTTGAACAATACCTTTTATCTCGATTTTTCTTCGCTCTTTATCCATTACGCAAAAGATACCCTCATAGCCTGTTAAGTCAAGCAGGTTGACAAATTAACATGCTTGGTTATAATCGACAACTTACCGGAGGAGAAAAATGCGATATACTTTTGGTACCACAAAAAAAGCTGCCGATAGATTAGGAGATATTGCCAGGATTTTTAATCCTCCGGCAGTTGAATTTTTGCGCACACATATAAACAGGAAAATGAAGACAGCTCTGGATCTTGGTTGCGGTCCCGGTTTCACGACTGACATGATTTATAGAACCTTGAAATGTAAAGAGGTTTACGGTTTTGATAATTCTAAAGAAATGTTAAAATACGCAAGAAAACAATTTAATCACTGTAGGTTTATGTTACACGACGCCACGGATTTTCCTTTTCCGGTTAAACCGGAATTTTTGTACGTAAGATTTTTGCTTTCTCATATGAAAAATGTGATTAATTTAGTAAATAACTGGTTAAATGAACTTAAAAAAGATGGATGGTTGTTTATCGAAGAAACAGAAGATCTTGATACGGATATCGAAGTCTTTAAAAAATATCTTCAGATAAACAGAGGACTTGTTGCTTCCACCGGAGCGGTCCTTTACGTTGGCGAAATACTGTCCAAGGGCGAATATAACGCGGAAGTTCTATATAACGAAAAAATATTCTTACCTGTCAGTAATTCTACTGCTGCAAGCTGGTTTTATCCCAACACTATTACCATCTGGAAAAAGGAAGAACATACCCTAAAGAATTTCTCCGCAGAGGAGAGAAAACATATATCGAATGAACTCCTAAGAATTCTTAAAAAAAATGATAAAAATAGTAATATTACCTGGCATATGCGGAGAATTCTACTACGGAAAATTGATTGAAATTTTCGCACAGTTACTATTCAATCAGCCTTGTTGACTTTTTATTAAAAAAAATTACACTACATGTATGAAAAGGAAAAAATATTTCTCAGAAAAAGCAGTGTCTTTTTTTTATGAAGGATTTAATTGTGCGGAAAGCGTTTTAATGGTTATGCAGGAACTCTTAGGTCTTGAAATGAATCCGGCTCTTGCCACGGGTTTTGGCGGAGGCATAGGCAGAAAAGGTTCTGTATGCGGAGCTGTTTCAGGCGGCGTACTTGCTATAAATTTGAAATATGGAAGGCAAAAATTAGAAGAAGATGCTATCAAGGAAAAAGCTTTTTCTAAAGCTCTGGAATTTTACGATAAATTCGAAGAAAAAATGGGAAGCGCTATTTGTTATGATATTATAAAGTGCGATTTAAAAACCGAAAAAGGGCAAAAGACCTTTAAAGATAATAATCTGCTCGAAGAAAAATGCTTTAAATGTGTCGAAACTTCAGTTAATATTTTACTGGATATGTTCGAAGAAGAGGATTAATGTTTATTAATAAAAACTTTGCCAGATTTTTTTTTATCGCACTAATTAGTTTCTCCATTTTAGCGTTCGAAAATCAAATACAGTTAAGTGAATATTTAGTGATTGAAGAAGCAGAAAAGGGGGTTTACGTCGTTACTCATTCTTTTCCGTGGCCGGGAAATTCTCTCGTCGTATTTTTATCTGATAATGAAGTAATTTTCGTCGATACTCCCTACAACAATGAAGCGACACAAAAAGTTGTCGAGTGGATAAAGGGTAAAAATGGGAAAGCTGATATTATAGAAATCAATACTGGGTTTCATAACGATAACCTGGGAGGGAACGAATACTTGATCAGTCAAAATATTCCCGTATATGGCTCTAAAATTACAGCGAAACTGATAGAAAACGGCAAAATATACGAAACGATGGCTGCCGCTTTAAAATTAATGAAGAAAACGGGAAAGGTAAATCAAGAATGCCTTGAAGCGTATAAAACCCAGAAATTTAAAGCTCCTAACCACTTATTCGATATTGAAGAAGGTTTATTATTGAACATAGGAAAGGAAATAATAGAGGTTTATTTCCCCGGCGAATCTCACTCTATAGATAATTTGGTGGTATATCTTAATAATAGAAAAATTTTATTTGGAGGTTGCATGATTAAGTCTCTTGAAAGTAAAGGTCCCGGTTTCACTGATGACGCAAACATGGAAGAATGGCCAAAATCGGTCAAAAAAGTTTTAAACAAGTATAAAAATGCGAGAATAGTCGTCCCCGGACATGGTAATTGGGGAGATACAAAATTATTGAAACACACGATCGACCTTTTGATAAATTTTAATAAAACAAATTAAATCTGTTTTTTTCGATTTAATCCGATAATTGGGAGGCTTTTTTTATGTTATATATTAATGCTTATATAAAAATTATTATTGTCTGTTTAATATTCTTAGTAGAACCGATGTCTGCCCAGGATACAATATACTTAGATAGTACTGCAACAGTCGAAGAAAGGGTAGAAGACCTTCTTGGGAGAATGACATTAGATGAAAAAGTCGGGCAAATGATTCAGGCAGAAAGAAGATCCGATAACGTCCTAGATAATATATCTACATACTATCTGGGTTCCCTTTTAAGCGGAGGCGGTTCGTCGCCTTACCCAAACACTCCGGAAACATGGGCAGATATGTTTGATGACTTTCAAAGCAACGCAATGTCGACCCGTCTCGGCATTCCTATAATATACGGGATAGACGCGGTACATGGTCATAATAACGCTTACGGCGCGGTAATATTCCCTCATAATATAGGGTTGGGGTGTACTCGGGATTCCATACTTGTTGAAGAAATAGGCAGAATTACGGCATTGGAGGTATCCGCAACCGGTCTAAACTGGACATTCGCACCCTGTATTTCTGTTGCTCGAGATGAACGCTGGGGCAGAACTTATGAAAGTTTCGGGGAAACACCCGAACTGGCTGAGATGTTGGGATCGGCGATTATACGAGGACTTCAAGGAGATACAATAGCAAACCCTTCAAGTATTTTAGCCTGCGCAAAACACTATGTGGCCGACGGGGGAACAACCGACGGAATCAACACGGGAAATGCGGAGATAGATGAAGTAACGTTACGGGCTATTCATTTACCAGGTTATATCAAAGCAGTCGAGAATAATGTAAAAACTGTGATGACTTCATTCAGCAGCTGGAATGGAGTCAATTGTCACGGAAACGCCTACCTTATAGATACTGTTTTAAAACAAGAGTTGGGATTTGAAGGTTTTGTCATATCAGACTGGGACGGAATATACCATTTAAACGGATCTATCTCGAATCAAATTGAAACAGCTATAAATGCTGGTATAGACATGACAATGACTCCTTTTGATTATATTAATTTTTATAATACATTAAAAGATCTTGTTAATCAGGGAGATATTAACGAAGATAGAATAAATGACGCTGTAAGACGTATTTTAACTGTTAAATTTAAGATGGGATTATTTGAAAGACCTTATGCAGATAGAAACCTATTAGATTTC
>Ga0315553_10003172_pt1 | contig 12910 bp, 14 predicted proteins | sample SalMarSW160140MG_FD_203099 | JGI IMG/M metagenome (GOLD analysis project Ga0315553, IMG submission 203099) | Salt marsh sediment microbial communities from the Plum Island Ecosystem LTER, Massachusetts, United States - Salt Marsh Sediment SW1601-40 ... | reverse complement strand
AGACGAAACGAGGGGGGGTGCCTCGAACAACCGCCATACCCTGGAGTGACTGCTCGACGAGGATCCGGTACTTCTGTTCCGACTCCAGTAACTCGGACTCGGTTCGCTTACGGTCTGTGACGTCTTCGAGGATCACCGAGAGGCCGACGATGCGCCCGGCTTTGCTGACCGGAGAATGGTGGGCAATGAAGGTTGTCTGCTTGCCTTCCTTGTTTGCGATGGTCCACTCGCGTTGGTCGAGGTCTCCACCGGTGATGATGTTCTTGAAAGCACGCAGCACGGCAGCTACATCAAGCCGAAGGCTAGGAAGCAGTTCCACGAAGTTCTTCCCGATCAGATCTTGCCTTTCGAACCCTGACAGTTTGAGTGCTCTGGGGTTGACTTGCTCTATGGTACCTTTCAAGTCCAGCAACACGATCCCTTCGCTGGCGCCTTCCACGACCAGGCGATACTTCTCCTCTGATTCTCGCAGGGCTTTCTCCGCGCCTGCTTTCTCGCATGCCCGACGGATCGTGAGAAGCAACTCTCGGAGATTGTAGGGCTTCTGTACGTAACTGTAAGCTCCCAGGTTGACGGCCTCTATCGCAGACTCCTGTGAGGCGTATCCGGTGAGGACGATACACTCGGTGTCAGGCGAGACATCTCTGACCTGCCGCATCACTTCCAGGCCAGAGGCGTTTTCGAGCTTGAGGTCTATGATGGCTACGCTGGGCACGTCCTTCTCGGCAGCGTGGACAGCGGCCTGCGGCGTACCTACCGCTGTCGTGTCATAGCCACTCTCCTGTAGCACGTCGGCGAACGTTCTCCTGAACTGGGGATCGTCATCAACGATCAGTACCTTGGGGGACTCATCTGGCATCTGGTGTTCTTCCTGTTATGCTGGGTTCTAGCTCGCCACCTTCCAGGCAGATTCAGCACCAGAGAGGTAGGGTTCTGGGCGCATCGCTAGTGGCACCCGTTCTTGCGGCTCGTGGGTCAATCTATCTCATCCCTGTAGCGTTGGTAGTTGTCTCGGCCCTCTTCCTTTGCGCGATACATGGCGGCGTCTGCTTTTTTCACCAGGGCATCTCCGTCCTCGCCGTCGTCGGGGTAGACTGCGAAGCCGGCGCTCGTGGTGACGCGGAGAACGTGTCTCCCAAGGACAAAGGGCTGTCTGATCACTTGCAGGATTCTTTCCGCGGCGTTGCGCGCATGTCCGGGCTCCGCCACCTCGGGGAACAACAGCAGGAACTCGTCGCCTCCCATCCGACATACGGTGTCACTCTCACGCATGACGGAGAGCAGCCGATCACCTACCGCCTTCAGTAGCTGGTCCCCCACCGAGTGGCCCAGGGTGTCGTTGACGCCCTTGAAGTGATCCAGGTCCAGCAGCATGACCGCCACTCTCTGTTTGTTACGACGTGCGTGGGCAAGAGCCACGCCGAGGCGATCGTTGAACAACGTGCGGTTGGGTAGTCCGGTCAACGTATCGTGGTATGCGAGGCGCCTGACGGCTTCCTCGGCCCGTATGCGCTCCGCAAGTTCTCGCTGGGTCGATTCGTGAAGCCGAGCGTTGTCGATGGAAACGGCGGCGAAGTCGCCCAGCGCGGAAAGCAGGTAGCGATCGTGATCCGAGAAAGGCACAGCGGTGTCTGCCCTGGAAGCACACAGCGCACCTATGGGCTTATCACGCACCTTCAAAGGCACGGCGAGCACCAGCCATGACTGCTCCTGGTCGTCCGATTCAGGAACCCGGAGAATCGTGGCCCGACCAGTGGCCATGACCTGTTTCACGAGGGAGTCGTCTGTGCTCTGGCGTGGGACGCGCGCTCTTGGATCGTCAGATGTCTGAACAGCCGCGAGTTGAAGGTTTCCAGTCTCTTCATCTAGGAGGAACAGTGACGTCTGCGTGGCGCCGATGACGTACCTGGCTGCCTCCACGACTCGGATCAGCAGTGTGTCCAGATCCAGGACCGAGGCTACCGCCTTGCTGATACCATGGAGTATGCTTAGTTCTTTCAGCCTCTGCTCCAATTGACGGTTGACCAGCTCGACGCGTGCAGCCAACAGCCTCTTCTCTTTCCGGAGGCGCGCCTCTGTAAGGGACTTGTCTACCGCCTCCATGATCTCGGTGACCTTGAAGGGTTTGCGGAAGTAGTCCCTTACACCAAGGCGGAAGGCGTGCGCTGCGATGTTCTCCGACCCGTGGCCAGTGATCAGGATGGCCGGAATCACTATACCCTCCTTCTTCAGTGCCTCGAGAACCTGGAAACCGTCCATCTTCGGCATCTGTAGGTCAAGTAGGATGAGGTCTGGCTGGCCCGTCAGTGCCAACTGCACCGCTTGGGCGCCGTCGGTGGCGCACAGTGTTGTGTAGCCGCTGGGGAGCAGGAGCGAGTCTCTGAGGAACTCGATATTCCTCATATCGTCATCTACGATGAGGATCCTTTCTCCTGCCATTTCCATGCCCCGAGGTGCTAGATGCCTCTTCTGCTGAAGCACGCATCGATCCCGACCGTTGCGTGATCCAATCCACGGTTTCTCTCCGCGCTTTGTCGGCAACGAAATGGTACCGTTTCACCGAGAAGGCCTATCACCGCCGGACTTCGCGACCTTGCGTTATGGCAGTACCATGGCATACATAGTCGGTGTTTCTCATCAGAAGATCCCCATGCTCCCCATCGTCGGGGTGGATGGCGGTTCCCACGCCGGTGGTGATAGACAGTTGCTGTGACGTCCTCGCTCATCTTCTAACGGGCCATTTCTTGTGGCTTCTTTCAGAGTGTGGGAAGCGGGAGCACCTTCAGGCCCCCTGAGCGCTGTCTGCTCTTGCCTGGTCAGGAGGAACTCCTCTGCCGTGGCCAGGTGTCCGAACGTCATAGCCCTCATCCCTGAGATACGCCCATGTGAGCGCGCTGATTCAGGAGGAGCGCCACTCGTTCGGCAAGCGCATTGAGGTCTGCGGAGATGATGGTCGGTGCCTCGACATCGGTATGTGCTATCTCCGGTGCCTGGAACGCGAGCACCTTGAGATCCTCGGCGTGTCCATCGAGTCGCCGGCACAGATTCTCCGCGTCGACTCCTTTCGTCTGTGTATTCACCAGGACGACATCTGGCTTGAACTGGGCCAGTTGGATGCCCACCCGCAGTTCGTCTGGCGCAGTGGTGAACTCACATGAGGGGAAGGCTCGAGCCAAGACGTCCGTCAGTTCGTGACCATCATCCACAACCAGCACCCTACTCTCGCGCTGTTCGAGCCGGGACCTGGTGCGCTCCAGGTACTCGTTCAGCATCTCCAGGCTGTAGCGCCTGTGGCCGCCGGGAGTGCGGAACGGCATCAAGAGGCTCTCCTTCTCGATTCTGCCCAGTGTGAAGAGGCTGACGTGGAGGTACTCTGTTGCTTCCCTGGCTGTAAGCAGACCCATAGCCTCATCCTCCCTGAGAAACGATGTGAAATGGTGTGAAAAACGCATAATCCAGTTTACGGGCTTGCAGACTGGTTGTCAATAGGAAAATCGTACTCCTGGTGGGTGGGGTTGTGGCAGGACTATGGTGGGCACCGAGGCTGGGAGCGGCGTGGCGCGACCTGGGTGTGGCATAGGGTGGGAGGCAGGTGTGAAGGGAGGTGCTCGCCTCTATGTTCACACGCATAGGGCGGGTCGGGGCAGAGGGGCGGCAGGGCAGGTCCGCATGGAAACTCATAGCTCCGCGGAGGCTCACGGCGCGTTTGCAGCCAAGAAAAGGACGATGGCGGAGTGAAGCGGTTCTCTGCAATTCTGGTGCTGCGTGAGATTGCCTTCTGTTCATAATCGTGCTACAATGGACACAAATGTAGGTCTGGGGTCTTTGGATCTTGTCCCCTCGACACTGCTTCGGTGTGTAGTCGTGACAAGGATGCTCGCGGAACGGACTCTAGGAGGAGAAACGATGGGCAGGAACGGAGGTCGGAAAACGAGGTGGTGTGTGTTGGCTGCGGCGCTGGTGGTGGCGGCCCTGGTGGGGTCGGCCGTCCCGGTTGCGGGCGCTCTCGAGATTCGGTATGTGGACAAACTCCCGGCCAGGAATTGCCAGGGCAAAATACCCTGCTACCAGACTATCCAGGCAGCGGTCGACGACGCTCAACCCGGCGACACGATTCGCGTGTTCCCGGCTACCTACAAGGAGGGTGTCGACCTGAACAACATGGACCCGCAGGGGGACATCACCCTGGAGACCGTGGACGCCAATGGGAATCCCACGCCGGGCACGGTGACGGTGGACAACGATAACGCTGCGGAGTTCTACACCGGTGCACCCCTGAAGCGCTTCAACGGAGACGTGACCATCGATGGTTTCGTACTCCGTTCACCGTACGGTGCCATAGACCTGTGGGTGGGGGAAGAAGTGGGGTCCTCAGGGGCGGAAGGCGGGCTTGGACCGTTCCTGAGCAGGGACGTGGAGATCCGCAACCTCGATGCCAGCCACACGGGAGGTGACGGCATCAGCGTAAGGGCGGAAGGCAACGTCACCATCAAGGACTGCACAACGAACGATAATCAGGGATTCGGCATCGGCGTAAGGCAGACATGGGGGGACGTAACCATCACCGGCTGCACGTCCAACCAGAACAAGGGCCCGGCCACGTCCCTCGGGGGAAACATTGGCTGTTGGGCTGGTGGCATTTGTGTTCTGGGCGCTCAGGGGCAGGTGACGATCAGAAACAACACTGCCATTGGCAATGCCGGCGAGGGCATCCTGGTCGACCTCTCGTACATTGATGGCCAAGAAGCCGGGCTGGCCTCCGTGACGACGCCCGACAAGGTGGTCATCGACAAGTGCACTGCCGATCGGAACGGTGGCAGAGGAATCGAGGTCCGAGGCGCCGTTGGTGACGTGACGATCAGCGACTGCACGACCAACGGGAACAGTGAGGACGGCGTGGTCGTAAGAGGATTGTTGCGTGGTGAGGAGACGGGAGCAGGGTTCCCCGTTGATGGCGGGGACGTTATCATCCGGAACTGCACGGCCAAAGGCAATGATGAGGTTGGCTTCGACCCAACGGGCATCTTGGGGACTGTGTCCATCGAGGCCTGCGTCGCCCGAGACAACTATATCGGTGTGGACCTGGATGGCATGAGCGAAGCGGAATCTGTGCTGGTGAACGGAAGCATCATCTGCGGCAATGTGTGTGGTCTCAGATATGCGGTTCCTCAACTGAACGCGGAAGGCAACTGGTGGGGCTGTGGCGGAGGTCCGGAGGCGGCGGGGTGCGATCCGATCTGCCAGGAGGACAGCATCGCCGTGGACTTCACACCCTGGATCGCCAAGATCAGCGACAGTGCCACGGTGGATCCGGTCATGGCCTGGGAACCGACGGTGGTCAGCTTCCAGTTCAATGGCGGGCCGCCAGCGGTCTATCTGGGCCAGGGTCCTGGAGACCTGCGGGGCCCAGCGCCGTTCACGGTGAGCACTGACAACGGCACGCTGAACGGGAACGGGTCCACCGTGGGAGCTTTCATCGAGGGGCCCGAGGGCGCGCTTTCGGTGAGCCTGGTGCCGCATCACGCTGGGACGGCCACAGTGGTTCTGCAAGGCCCCTGCGGACTCGAAGAGAGCGTGGTCCTTGCGGTGGAAGGGGAGTTCGTGCCGGAGGCGGGGAGCGTGATGCTCCTGGCCAGCGGGTTGATGGGGTTGGCCGGATACGCCGGGCTGCGGATGAGGAAGAGGTAGCTTCGGCCTTCAGCAGTTGGAACGAAGAGAGTAGGGGCCACCATCCACACGATGGTGGCCCTTCTACTTGTACCTTAAAGATTCTTGGTCCATCTTGACAAGAGGCAAGATGTGGGTTATAATTAGAACACTTGTTCTATTGCCAGGATAGATTATGCCTGATATGCAGTTCCTAGACAGAGTACGCAAGCTGAAGGTTCACGAGAGGACCGTGCGGGAGCCCTCTCAGGTTAGGTCGGAGCTCACGCGGGTCTTCCCCTCTCTGGAGCGCCTACTGGGGTTTCTGGAGGAGGTGCCCGATAGCGCCGAACTGGAAGTGAGCCGCCAGAAGAGCAAGTACGTCTTGCGTATCAGGCAATAGAGCACCTTTAGAGACAGCATAGGCCTCCACTAACCGGGGAAGAGGCTAGGGCCTCATCGCTCCCCAAGCGAAGTCCGCGAGGGAGCCCCGGGACTCATTCTCGATCACGCATCGAGGGTGGATCCCAGGGCTCCTTTTCTTTGGAGGGCCTATTCAATAGGGATAGACGATGACTACAGACGCAAGACAGATGCTGATCCTGTTGATCTTCGGCCTGGTGGCCAGCCTCAGTGGCGCGGCCTGCTACTACTTCTCACTCTTCAGGCCACGAAGACCAGGAGCGACCGCCATGGTCCTGTTGACGGCCTTCATCTTCTGGCAGGACCTGCTGTGGGGCAGTGTGTTTGCGGTGGCTACTATGCGCAACCGGCTGGTGAGCTTCGACATGCTGGCGGGGAGCCTCTTCTGGCCCATCCTTGCGGTAGGACTGCTGGGCACTCTGGGCACCGGACTCCTCTTCCTGCTCATTGTCAGGAGGGAGCTGAGATGACCTTGGCCAGGGCCGCGGCGGTACGGCTCTACGGATGGGTGTTTCGCTTTCTGGTTCTCGTCGTGCCCAGGGCCCGGGAGCTGGACGGAATTCTGGATATGCTGGATGGTGAGGGCGATGAGCGGATTCTATAGCAGGACATTCTCGGACGACGAAATTCTGGACGTGGGGCGCCTGGCCGCCGTCGCCCTCGAGGAGGAGATCGGCATGTTGCGCGTGTGTATGCGTCGTGTACTGGAGGCGGATATCGATCCAGCGAAGACCCTCCAGTTGCTGTCCAAAGGCGTGGGACAGCTAGCCAAGCTGATGCGGGCCAAGAGGTCCCTCTCTGGGGAGGCGGCGGACGGTCTGGCAGAGGCTTTCGCCAAGGCGCTGGACGAGCTTTCCACCGAGTTGGGGATCGATCTTTGAGGGTGACTGGGGGGTCGAAGTCACGGTGGGCGGAGCGGAGAGTGATGCCGCAGGGACTGAAACCCCCCAGACCGCCCACCGGGGGAGCGTAGGGAGCGATGTCAAGAGATGGAGAGGGCGTGGAGAGGCTGAAGGAGGTTCTGCGCAGGTACCGCGGGACCAGGGCTCGGGGTGTGTCAGTGGAAGAGCGGCCCGGCTGCGTCTATGGGATGTTGACCAGGGAGCAACTCGAGCACCTGGTGGAGGACATGAAGCAGTTGAAGACGACCCTGAACCGGATCTACGTCTCTGTGGTCCTCTTGCTGGTCGGGCTGGTGCTCAACACACTGCTGGAGAGGTTGGGGGCGATATGAGCTGGCGGGAGCGGGTGGCGGCTGCGATATTCGGTGACGTGATCGACTCTCGTGTCAAGGCTGCGGTCAAGGTGGTGGACGACAAGTGGTGGCGTCAGGTGTCCGGTGCGGCTGGCCCACAAGACAAGAAGTGGTGGGAGCTACGGGACGACATCGACGATGCGCTCAAGGCCTGGCGAACGAACCCGCTCGCGTTCCGGGTGATCGGCTTGACCACGGACTACGTGGTGGGTCGCGGGGTGCAGGTGTCTTCTCCCGTGGAGTACGTGGAGAAGCTCATCCGCGAGTTCTGGCAGCATGAACAGAACCAGATGGAGGAACGGAGCTACACCTGGTGTGAAGAGTTGTCACGGGCTGGCGAAATCTTCGTCGTGATGTTCACCAACCCTGTCGATGGGATGAGCTACGTTCGAGCGGTGCCTGCGGTCAAGGTGGACAAGATCGAGACCGATCCGGAGGACTTCGAGAAAGAGCTTCGCTACCATGAACTGCGTGGGGACGACGCGATTCAGGGGAAGTGGTGGAACGGCTGGGAAGTGGGCAAGGATGACGTGACCATGCCGGTGATGCTGCACTACGCGGTGAATCGCGCGGTTGGTTGTGTCCGGGGTCAAGGTGACCTGTTGCCCATCCTGCCCTGGCTGCGCTGGTATCGTGAGTGGCTTGAGGACCGGGTTCGCGTCAATCGCTACAAGAACGCCTTCCTGTGGCACGTGCACAAAGAGCTTCCCCTGGTTTCATGGACAGGGAGATAAGCGAGATTCACACTGTTGATAATAGGCGTCCGGGCTGAGGTAGCCCAAGGATGAGTGTCGTCTCCGTCGATTGTAGAACGCTTCGATGTAGAAGAACAGATCGGCCCTGGCCTCATCATGGGTCCGGTACCGGCGGTGATAGACTAGTTCGGTTTTGAGCGTTCCGATGAAGCTCTCCATAGGTGCGTTGTCGTACCAGCTGCCCACGCTGTTCATGCTGGACCGAATGCCGTGAGCGTCCAACAGAGCTTGATAGGTATGGTCGGTGTACTGGCTGCCTCGATCCGAATGGAGGATGAGGCCCGCCTCTGGTTGACGTCGCTCGAGGGCCAGTTTCAGGGCATTCAAGGTCAAGTCGGCAGTCATGCGATCAGACATCGCCCAGCCGACGATCCCACGGGTGCACAGGTCCAGAATAACAGCCAAGTAGAGCCACCCTTCCTCGGTCGGGATGTAGGTGATGTCGGACAACCACTTGCGATCCGGCTCATCGGCGGTGAAGTCCCGTTTCAGCAAGTTGGGGGCCACAGGATGCGTCTTGTCACGCTTGGTCGTGCCTCTGTACCGCCTGACCTGCTTGGCCCTCAGGTTGCACAGCCGCATCAGGCGGGCCACTCGGTTCTCACTGCAGGCTACACTCCCAGCCCGGAGCTCGTGATAGACGCGGGGACTGCCATAGGTTTTCTGATTGTCGTTGTAGACCGCCTCGATCTTCTCCATCAAGTCTTGGTTGGCCATCTCCCGCGCGCTGGGTGGGCGTCCGCGCCAAGCGTAGTAGCCGCTGGGCGACACACCCAACACCCTGCACATGCGGGTTACCGGGAAGCGGCCCCGCTGGTCCTCCATGAATTGAAACCTCATTTGCTTGGACGCGAGAAGATGACCACTGCTTTTTTTAGGATATCCCGCTCCTGGCGCAGGATCTCGTTCTCGCGCTCCAACTGCCTCAACCGTTCCCCATCTGGTGTGAGACGACCCTGGCCGGGAAAGGCATCCTCACCATCTGCGACCAGCCGCTTCCTCCATCGCCCAAGACACCCTCTGCCAATCCCCAACTCCTGCTCAATCCGCGAGGCGGACTTGCCGCTTGTCTCCAGCAGCCGAACTGCTTCCACCCTGAATTCACGGGTGTATTGCCTTCTTACCTCTGTCATAACTTCCCCCCTCATGACATTGTACCGTGAATTCGCTTATCTTGATATCCACTTTTTCGGGGGAAGATCACATCGACGGTGCGGGTCCTGGCGACATCGAAGCGAAGCAAGCTCAGTACGCGAAGCCTCCGTCTCCTGGGTCCGTGATCGTGACTGACGAAACGGAGCAATGGACGCCAGTCCAGCCCAAGATCGCAGCGGAGGACGTGAAGGATGACGGGAAGGCGCTGCGCTTGATGGTGGCTGCCGGGGCTGGAATCCCCCTCCACTACCTGGCGGAGGGTGAGTCTGCTACCAGGGCCACAGCAAAGGAGATGGTCGGTCCTACGGTGCGCCACTATGAACGGCGCCAGCAGTTCTACGGCGGGGTCCTGGTGGACGTGGTGGTCAAGATGCTGTACCGGGCAAGGGTTCAGGGTCGGTTACCGCGGACGCCTCGTGGTGGTTGGCAGGTAGAGTACTCTGCCTGCGAGCTTACGGAAGAGGACAGTCTGCAGGTAGCGAGGGCAGCAAAGCAGATCATCGGGTATCTAAGCGAGATGACGCGGCAGGGCTGGATGACGAAGCGGAAGGCGGTGGAGATGGCCTACAGGTTCGCGGGTGAAGTGGTGGACGTGGAGGCTATGTTGGTGGAGTTGGCGAGCGAGGCTGGCGGAGCTGACGAAGTCGGTGCAAGTGACGAAGTCAGCGAGGGAGGGACAGGGTGAGCGAGCGGGGACGGAGAGAAGCAAGGCCGAGGAAAGCACAGCGCGCCGCACTCAGGCGCGCGAGAACCGGAGGCCGAAGCGTCCTCCTCCTGAGCGCAGCGAACGCGTCCTGTCATCCTCGCGTTGGTGACAGAAGCTCGTCTCGAGGTGGGCGGCTGTGGCACCATGGTGGCACGATCGTGACCCGGGTGAAGAGTTGGTGGCAGCAAAGGCGTCGGGTCCTGGGTACATTGCGCGCGGACGTGAGTCCGAGCGCACAAGCACAAGACAGCGGCCGCGTAGGCACTGAGCGGCGCAGAGCGGAGGGGGCCCCCGAAGCAGGGGCGCTTCGCAGGACGCGAGGGCTCCCTGTGGGAAACGGGGCCGAGAGCGGCCCGCGCGAGTGGGTGCCCCCGAAGCGATTGCGGAAAAGCGGTGGCCGCGGGCGCGGTCAAGTGAGAGGGAGGTAGGGGATGGGAGGCAGGTTTGTTTGCGAGGTTTGTGGCAAGGGGTACGGGAGTCGGCGTTCTCTCAAGCGACACATGGGCAAGGCGCACGCGGAAGCGCCGGAGGTCGAAGCCTCGGCGCAAGTCGAAGCGCCGTCGGTTGCGGAGGTTGCGGAGAACGTGATCGCCTTCTCGCCGAAGATGCTGGAGCGTGCGCTGGGAGACCTGGGTATCGAGCGTGACGCGGTGATGGCGCACAAGGTGTACCCGGACCGCGTGGTGGTGATCGAGGGGCCGACCGGGTACAAGCGGGTGTGGCAGCGCCCTGGCAGGCGTGGCCAGTAAGCTGCTCAACATAAGGGGTTATGTTGAGCCTCGCGGAGGGAACTGCGCAGCAGTCTTTCGCACTAGGTCGCCTAGTGCGAAGGACCGACGCGGGGCGCAGCAGCGGCGGTGATGGTGACTGAGGTCCTGGGCCCATGGCAGGGTCCTGTCACCAGGTTGGGGCTGTGGTGCCAGCGATCGAGCACCGGCAACACGATTCTGTCACCAATGGTGTCACGCGGCCGCAGAGCTCAGCTCAGCGGTGCCACCAAGCGTCGCAGGGTGAGAGAAGCGAACGCGCGACGCGGTCAAGATGGTGCCAGCCAGGAAGTGCCGGCAGCGGCCGTCTGGCACCAAGGCGTGAGTGGTGACAGGGGTTCGTCAGCTCGGATCCCGATCGGGCGCGGGCTGTCACCAAGAGGGGGTGAGGAATGAGGACTTTGTCGGCTACGTTACTGGCGGCGCAGAAGAAGCCACGAGGGAAGCCCTACTTCAAGGTCTATATCAGCGACCGGTTGCAGGAACAGTACCGCCTTGACTGGACGAAGCTCTACAGCGACGCGGTGGACGACTATCCGCAGGCGATGGTGGTCGCGGGGGATGGGTCCATCGTGCGCGTGCTCTCGGACGGCGGCACGGCGAAGTACCAACGGGTGACTGATCCCACGGAGTCGGCGCAGTGGGAATCGTGGACTGGTGGGGTGGGGACCTGCTCGGCGACTAACCAGATGGCGTTGTGCGCCTCGGGGGTCTACGTGTGGTGGCTGTACATCGCGGCTTCCGAGCAGATACTGTACTGCCGCGAGAGCGGCGACTACGGTGCCTCCTGGGGGGCTGCGGTGGCGGCGTACACGGGGGGTGGCACGGTCTACCTGGAGAGCGCGGCGATTGCCGTGTCTGGTGGCACGGACCTGGTGGCGTTCTACTCGGTGTTTGACAGTGGCAGCACTCCGTCGGCGAACATCTACCGTCGCAAGCGGACCGGCGGGGCCTGGGGGGCGGCTGCGTCGTGGGGAAAGGGGCCTCTCTACCAGATTCGCGGCCTGACCGTCTGGAATGGTGACGACTACAACATGCTGTACGGTGCTGTCGTGGACGCGGAGCCGTATGGCTTCGAGGCTGGCAGGACTTTGTGGGGCCTGTTCTCGGTGCTGTACGGGAAGGGTGGAGACGTGGCTGCGGACACCTGGGCCGATCCGGTCAACCTGGAGCGGAGCGACGCGGGCACGTCGTTTGCGGCGGCGTGGCCGTCGCTGGCCTTGGTGGACGTGTACCGGGCGGTGTTCACTGCTTACCTGATAGGCGAGGACTACTCTCGGGTGATGCGGATGCGGGGGCTGTACGGCACGACCTTTCAGGATCACTCGTGGACTGATCCCTACCCCTTCAAGCCAGAGGGCGGTCCCTACGGGATGGTCTTGAGCTACGTCAGCGGCGGCGACGGCTATGTCTACGCGGCTTGCTCGAACGCGGCATACCGGGCAAAGGTGGCTGGCTTGGGCACGGTGGAGGTGGGCGCTCGCGTGAAGAAGTACAAGGCATTGGACCGGTGGGCTGGCTACAAGGCGGCGGGCGTGGCGGTGGACTATGGGCAACTGGTCGCGCCTGAGATGGGGGCCGAGATATGGCTGGACAACGCGGATGGGGCGTTGTCGAACCTGGGTAGCGGCGACTACGCCATGGTGCTGCGGGGTTCTCGGGTGGAGTTGGGGCGTGGCTATCGCACCACCTACGGCTTGGAGGTGGCGTACTGGCCGAGCCTGTGGATCGAGGACTACGAGCACGTGGTCGACTTCCAGGGTCAACGGTACGTGGTGCTGTACTGCATCGGAGCCTGGGGGGTGATGTCGGCGATGTCGGCGCAGCGGCAGTACCACTGGCTGGCGGGCACGGACACGGTGTGGGAGATAGCAGAACGCCTCCTGGGTCTGTGCGGCTTCGGGTTGATGACGCAAGGGGAAGAGTCAGCGGCGATCACGGTCTTGAAGCCTCCGTACCTGGTGCACCCTGGCGAGGACTTGCGGGGCGGGGTGTTGGGAATCCTCTCCAAGGTCCCCGACTTCGTGTACTTCGATGGTGGCACGGCCTACTGCAAAGAGTTGGCGAGCGACGAAGTCTCTGATTACAGCTACGGGGCGGCTGGTGAGCACACCATCATGGCGGGGAAGTACGGTCTGCGGTCACCTGCCTACAATCACATCGAGGTCTTTGCTGGCGTGGGCAGTGGTGGCGTGCCCATGTT
>Ga0315553_10003171_pt1 | contig 12912 bp, 11 predicted proteins | sample SalMarSW160140MG_FD_203099 | JGI IMG/M metagenome (GOLD analysis project Ga0315553, IMG submission 203099) | Salt marsh sediment microbial communities from the Plum Island Ecosystem LTER, Massachusetts, United States - Salt Marsh Sediment SW1601-40 ... | reverse complement strand
CGATCCGCAGCGGCGCGCGGCGAAGCCGTCATCCGCCGTCATTGTCGCCGACCGGTCGGGCAGCATGGCCGAGATGATCGGCGGCCGGCAGAAAATCGAGTTTGTCCGCGAGGCGGTGCTGCGCGCGGGCACGGAGTTCGGCGCCCGGGCCGGGGACCGCTCGGACGAGCTCAGCGTCGTGGCGTTCAACCAGGCGCCCGAAGTGCTCCTCGAACGGCGGCGGGTCCGTTCGAGCGAGGGCGCCGCGGCGCTGCGCGCGGCCGTCGGCAAGATCTTCCCGTCGGGGCGCACCCGAATCGGCCCGGCGCTCGATGCCGCCCGCGCCGTTCTCGCCAGGTCGACGCTCAAGCGGCACATCATCCTTGTCTCCGACGGCCGCAGCCAGGACCCGCTCGACGGCGCGAAGATCGCAGCGCAGATGACGGCGTCGCGCGCCGTGCTCTCCGTGCTCGCGACGGGCACGCAGATGAACGGCGGCCTCCGGGCGCTGAAGACTGCGGCCGGCGCGACGAAGGGGCGGTTCGTAATGCTGGCATCGATTTCCGAGCTGCCGGCGGCGATGGCGCGCGAGACGCGGACCATCGCCGGCGCGCTCGTCCGCGAGGGCGAGGTCGCGGTCGAACGGAACCCAGACTCATCGTGGCGCGGCACCCTCCCGGCGCCGCGCACGATCGGCGGCTACGTGCTGACGGGGGCGCGGCCCGAGGCGCCGCCCGACATCGTTGCCGGCGGCGCACCGATTCTTGCCTCGTGGCGGCGGGGACTGGGCTACGTCGTTGCGTGCACGACTTCGCTGGACCACTGGGCTGTTGAGTGGGCGGACCGGTCGCCTGATTTCCTCCGCGGGCTGGTGCTGTGGGCCGGGGAAGGCCATCGGCCGCAACAACTCACCGTGCGGCTCGTGTCGGAAGAGAGACACATTACCGTCCTGGCCGAATCGGCCGTGCCCCTCGAGGGAAGGCAACTCGTCGTGTCGTTCTTCGGGCCGGACGGCGCCCTGTCGAAACTCGAGATGAGACAGACCGGCAGGCTGCGCTATCAGTGTGTCGCCGAGGCAGGGAAAGCAGGGACCTACATCGCCGAGGTGAGCGACACCGGGGACGCCGGCTCGAGCCCGGGCCGCGTGCTCGGTGAGGGGCACGTCACGGTCGGCTACAGCGCGGAATGGCGGCCGGGCGGCGACACGTCCGTTGCGCGGCGACTCTCGCACGTCACGTCGGGAAGGGTCCTCAAGAGTCTCCGCGATCTCCCGCCGCTCGAACCGTCAACGTCCGGTCCCGGTGCCCGCCGCGACCTGGCCTGGATCCTGCTCCTCGCCGCCGCCGCGGTCTTCGTGGTGAGCTCGCTCAGATAGAGTTAGAGTTGCCCGCTAACGACCGCTCATTGCTACCTGCCGTCCTTCGGCCGGTGCTGCTCGACCCACTTGTCCGCCGTCTTCATCAGTTCACGAAAGCGATCAGCTGTGACGAACTCTGTGTGGCCATCGAAGAAGACAACGCTACGGCGGTCACCAAGGAGCGGGTAGAAGTCTCTGTTCTCCCACGCGAGCGGGAGTTCGGGCTGAATCGCCTGACGGCTGATGCGGGACCCCGCCCGGTCGAACAGGCTGTCGTAGTCGCAGGCGAACGAGCCTTGCTCGTGCCGCGGTTCGCTGTCAGCAGGACACACGAAGGTTCGGCGTTCCGTGATGACTCCGTCATTGAACAGCGACTTGAGCGACGGCGGGTAGAACTGACCATGCCCTTTTCTTGAGAGCCATGTGTGGGCGCTTTTCGCGATCATAGTCAGGTTGCTGCGGCTTCTGACGCTGTTCGCCTGCGGACGCGCCCGCTGAAGCTCTTGCCCAAGGTTCCGCCAAGTGAAGACCACGGTCATGAGCAACAGAATCCCAGCCACATATACCGCGGCTACGGCGGTGTCCCGGCCGGCGAGTCTGCCGACGCTTTGTCTTATACGATTCCATGCGGTGATGCCCAGGAAGAGCGCGGCAACTCCCAGGAGCGTGGCCACGCTGGAAAATGCGAGTACCCGTTCGACTGCTGGACCGGCGGGAATCGGCGCAGCAGCGTAGTAGACACCCCACAACAGCAATCCCATCAAACCCAGGACCAAGGACGTGACGGCCGCGCGCAAGGCCCCGGTCGGGTTGACATCCGCCGCGCCAATTGGATGCTTGGTTTCAGCAGTCATCTGCCTTCCTCCTTGCTCCCATGCGCCGGTGCCGTTCCAGCCGGCTGGGGTCTCGAATGCCCGAATAAGGTGAATAAGGTGCCAGGCACCTTATAGAAAGGCCGCTAGGGGCCAGATATCGAGGCCTGAATAAGGTGCCTGGCACCTTATTTACATTCGGTGGCCTCTACCCGCCGGATCAGTTCGTCCTGCTCGACGGGGGAGAGCTTGACGAACAGCGCGTTGAAGCCGGCGACCCGCACGATCAGGTCGCGGTGCTTTTCGGGATGCGCTCTTGCGTCTTTCAGGGTGGCGGAGTCGAGGCAGCCAAGCTGCAGCTCCTGCCCGCCGTCGGCGAAGAACGCGTCCGCCATGGCTTTGATCTTCTCGCGCAGCTCCGGCCGGGCCATCATGGGCCCGGGCAACGTGAGATTGAGGTTGTAGCCTCCGCGCCAGTACGTGGCAGGCTCGAGCTGGATGACGCTGTTGAGTGCCGCGGTGGGGCCGGCGAGGGCGGTCCCGGTCTGCGGGCCGACGCTGTCGGCGAGCGGCTCTCCGTCCAGCCGCGCGTCCGGCGTGGCGCCCAGCCGCCGGCCTTCGACGTGATGCAAGCTTCGGACCACGTGGGCGCACAGATGGGGCTTCTCCCCGGTCTCCGCTTCGACGTCCTTGCGCACCTGCTCTCTCAGGTTGAGCCAGGCGCGCGCCCATTTGTCGGCGCGCTCGTCATCATTGCCCCATTTCGGCGCCGCCAGCAGTTGCGCTCTCAGCTCCGCGTGCTCCTGGAAGTTGTTTTCGATGGCATGGCAGACCTGAGACAAGGGCGCCGCGCGATCCAGGAATACCACCCTTTCGATGGCGGCGAGGGCATTGACCAGGTTGGTGAAACCACGTTCCGTCATGGTTGGCAGATCGTACGTGAGTGCCCGGTGCATGTCCCGGCCGCGCCCAAGGCATCCGTCCATCAGCGCCGACGTGAACGGGGTGGGAAGGCGTTCGGCGATACGCCCTCGGTGCTTCCTGCGGCCGCTCACCCGCGCGCGGATGGCATCACGCAGGGTCCCGCTGAGGACCCCCATCAGTTCGCCCATGTCGCCGATCCGGTCGGGCTGCGGGATCCCGAGCAGGGTGTCGCGGAGGAGGGCGGCGTCGTTGATCGATAACGTGTCGTAGATGAGCTTCGCCGGGACGCCCAGTTCGTTGCATCCCACCACGCAGTAGTTCCAGGCATCGGCGGGCTGGACGCCCGCGTCGGCAAGGCCGCGAGCGGTCTGGTCGTCGCCGATCAGCATCGGCATGCCCAGGTCCGCGGCGAGCATCTCGAGCGCGCGGGTCTTGACGCGGTCGTCAATGTTTTCGTGCCACCGCACGAACACGTGCGGGTCGGGCATTCGGATCGTCTCGAAGGCGTCCAGGAACGCGAGTGTGAGATCATTGCACTGATCCCGGCCGTCAGGATCCACTCCGCCCAGCGTGACGCATTGGGTCTTGGAATGACTTCCCCACAGCGAGTTCGCGGACAGCTTCAACAGGAAACCTGCGAGGAAGAAGGGCACGTCGGCGTGTGCGTCCTCTTTCTCGTAGTATGGGAGGAGATATTGGTCCGGGCGGCCGAGCGAGACCGAGTAGCCGTGGCCTTCGATATGGATCGCCAAGTGCGCCAGCACGACGGTCTGGAGCGCCTCGAACAGGTCACGGGCCGGATTCGCGGGGACCCACGTGCAGGCCTCGGCCACTCGGAGCAGGGCGCGCTTGCGGCGGCCGTCGTCTGTCTGGTCGGCAGCCCCGCGAGCGGCCTCGGCATAGCGGCCGGCCCAATGGATGACCGCCCGGCAGGCGACGATACAGCCCTCCCGAAATGCCCGCGCCTCCGGATCGCTGTCGTTTGCCTGAAGTGATTCGGCCGCCTCGATGATGCCGTTAAGTCCCCCCTCGAGGAGTATTTCATGGTCCGGAACGAGATGGCCGATTCCCGCCGCGACCCCGAGCGCACGCTCCTTCCAGAACGCCCGCAGATCGTCGGGTACGGCGTCGCCGTCGAGGAACCCATCGAACGCGGGATTCTCGACGACCGCCTGTGCCGGCACGCGGAAGCCGTACTCGGGCAGGAGCATCCAGGCCCTCGGGCGACTCGACGTGTTGCCCGCGAAGATGGGGTTCGTGCCGAGGTCGAGCGTCATGTGGGCGAGCACGTGTGCGAAAGCCTTGGCGCTGAGAAGGGGCGCTGGCGCGCCGGCGTGGATCTGATAGGCTTCGGTGACCAGGCGCGCCCGCTCAAGACACACGCTGTCCGGCGTGTTCACGAGGGTGTCTCGGATTGACTGGATCAGATCGTTCACAGTTCGGCTTCCGTGCGTTTGCCGACAACGTGGAGCCCGGCGCCCTCCATGATGTCAACGGCCCGGCGGTACTGTGCCGCATCAACCGTGACCCTTCGCGAGCCGGCGCCGCCCGCCCGTCGCGGGTGGGAGTGTCCCGGCAGGAGCTCCACGTCCGCCTTCCGCGGCTGATTGTTCAGCCACGCGGCGATGGCCGCCAGGTCCTCACGTGACGCATTGAAGTCGGCAATCAGCGGGACACGGACGACCACCGGAACGTCCGACCGCCCCAGAACCCACGCCAGGTTCGCCAGTGCCAGACCGGGGTCGCCGCCCGTGGCTTCCCGATACCTGGCCGGGTCGAGCGTCTTGACGTCCCACAGCCACAGGCTCACGTGTCGGCTCAGCCGTTTGACGTCTTCGGCGTCGCCGTGTCCGGAGGTGTCAATCGCCGTGTGGTGGCCGTGCGCACCGAGCCGGCGGACCAGTTCATCGGTTGCGTCGGGTTGGGCAAGCGGCTCTCCGCCCGACAGGGTCACGCCGCCGCCGGACCGCTCCCAATATCGCGCGTCACGCTCCAGCTCCGCGACCAACTCGGCCACCCCCATTTTCCGAGCGCCGGGCGAACGCGACGGCTGCGTCTCGGGGTTGTGGCACCACCAGCAACGCAGGGGGCACCCCTGAAGGAAGACCACAGTCCGAATGCCCGGACCGTCGTGCAGGCAGAAGCGCTGGATCGCGTTGACCCGAATGGTCATCCGTGGGTACTCCTGCCGACACCGGGGCAGGATTATAGGCGGAACGGCCGCGCCTCGCAACCCCCCTTCGTCGCGAGCGCTCGCACCTTACCGGTGCGAAGACGACGCCGGCGAAGACCGCCGACGGATCGGCTCTGTGCGCCCACGCTCCCGCGAGCCCATGCCATCGGGCGCCCTTTCTGCTTGCGGCTTGGCGAGCGGGCGGATATAATCCCGACAGGGATTGCGGTTGTTAGCGGTCTTTCACTGGGTAGCGGGTTGGCACTTCTCGACAAGTTCCTTGCCTCCCGAGACGGGGATGGTCCCGGAGCGGCGCAGATCGGCGGTTGCACGCTGGTCGAAAAGCTTGCCGAAGGCCCCATGTCTGCCGTTTTCCGGGCCACCGACCCCGACGGCAATCAGGTCGTGGTCAAGGCGCTGTCCGCGCACGGGAACCGAATCGCCGAGAAGCTCTCCGTCAAGCTGGGCAAACCGTGGGAGGGCGAAAGGGCCCGGTCGCTGAACCACCCCAACGTCGTCCGGACGTTCGCCTGCGGCAAGGAGAGGGGCCAGTACTACATCGTGATGGAGTACTTGCCGGGCGGCGGCTTTGCCGAGCACCTGCGAATCCGGACGCCGGAGATCATGGCCCGGCGGCTGGAGATCTTGATCGGTGCGGCAAACGGCCTTGCATACTTGCACGAAAAAGGCATAATTCACCGAGACGTATGCCCGAAGAACCTGATGTTTGACAGCAGCGGCAACGTGCGGCTGATCGATTTCGGCGTCGCCATTCACAAATCCGACCGCCTGAAGCAGACGGAAATCCGCACCGGCCGGTCCAGCTACCTGGCGCCGGAGCTGATCCGGTACAACAGGTTCAACGTGCAGACCGACATCTACGCGTTCGGCGTCACGCTTTATGAGACGTTTACCGGCCGCCGGCCGTTCACGGCCGACACGCGAGAGGAGTTGATGAACCTGCACCTTCGGGCCGATCCCGTGCCGCCGTCGAAGATGGATCACTCGCTGAACTCGGAAGTTGATCGCGTCGCACTGCGGGCGCTGGCAAAGGTCCCCCAGCAAAGGTACATGACGGTGCGGCAGGTGATCACCGCGCTGGTTGGGTTGCGAGGCTCGGCCATGTAATCTGTCGACGAACTGTAGGAGCAATTGGGCCATGGCAAAAGAGATGACCGAGATACGGTGGCACGGGCGCGGCGGGCAGGGCGCCAAGACGGCCGCCCAACTGGTCGCACAGGTGGCACTGGAGGAAGGCAAACACAGTCAGGGATTTCCCGAGTACGGGCCCGAGCGAATGGGCGCCCCCATCCGCGGCTTCACGCGGATCAGCGACGGAGCCATCCGGCTCCACTGCCCCATCGAGCGGCCCGATGCGGTGGTCGTGCTCGACGAGACGCTGCTGGGGATGGACGCGATCACGGAGGGCGTCGGCGAGGACACCCTCTTTGTGGTCAACTCCGCCGCCGCGCCGGCCGAGGTTCGGAAGAAGATCGGCGTGACCGGCGGGGTGGTGATGTGCGTGGATGCGACGAGCATCTCCATCGACGAGATCGGCCGGCCCATTCCCAACACGCCGATGATCGGGGCCCTCATCAAAGCCACCGGTTGCATTTCGATGGAGGCGATCAAGAAAGACATCGAGAAAAAGTTCCTCAAGAAATTCGGCGAGCGCGTCGTGCAGGGAAACATCCGTGCCATCGAGCGCGCGTACGAGGAGGTGAAATCCGAATGAGCAAGCTTCTCAGTTGGAAAGAGATGCCCATCGGCGGGATGATCGTCGAAGCCGGCAACAGCGAGCAATACGACACGGGCTCCTGGCGGACCTACCGCCCGGTGCACGTCGAAGAGCGCTGCATCCACTGCCTGCGCTGCTGGATCCTGTGCCCGGACTCCGCCATCATCGTCAAGGACGGCAAGATGGCCGGGTTCGACTACGGCCACTGCAAGGGCTGCGGGATCTGCGCCCGCGAGTGCCCCCCCAAGTGCCATGCGATTGAGATGAAGCTCGACGAAGGCTAGCGCCGTGTCTCACGACGGACGATCTGGAGCAGAAGAGCCGTGATCGAGATACACCCCAAAGAGATCGCGGGGCCTTGGGTCAAGGGCTTCGCTCTCGACGACCACACGGTCAGCAGCGATTATCTCGGGGAAGACGAGTTCGGGCATCCGCAGTTCGAGACACGACGGAGCGAGATGGGAGACCTGTTGTATCGGCTGAAGTTCAAGGGCGACACAACTGTGCTGAAGTTGATTGTCGACACCGCCGCGGATTTCATCCGTTCCCGTGAACTTCCTGTCGGCCTTGTGGTACCCGTCCCCCCTTCGAAGATGGAAAGGGCCGTACTGCCTTCATTGGCCGTGGCCGAGGGGATCGCGGAGCGTCTGCAGATCCCGGTATGCTGTGACTGCGTCGTTAAGGTTAAGCAGACGCCCGAATTGAAGAACCTGTTCGACCGCAGCGCCCGCTCGAAGGCGCTCGAGAACGCGTTTCGCGCCAGCGAGTCTGAACTCGCAGGTCGGAGTGTGCTTCTGTTTGACGATCTCGTTCGGTCCGGCGCTACCCTTGGGGCCGTGACGGGTGCGCTGTATGGGAGCGGGAAGGCAGCGCAAGTGTACGTGATCACGCTGACCAAGACGAGGCGCCTGCGATGACGAAGGTCTTCTTCAGCGGCTCTCGGCGACTTGCGAAGCTGAACCGCGCGGTCCGAGAACGGGCCGACGCCATCATCGCCAAGGGCTTCACCGTTCTGGTCGGGGATGCTGACGGGGCAGACGCGGCCATGCAGGAGTATCTTTCCCGGAGACAGTACGACAAGGTGATCGTCTTCTGCACGGGGCCTGTGTGTCGGAACAACGTCGGACACTGGCCGACCCGGCATGTGACACCCGAGGCAGGCGTGCGGCGGGGCTTCCGGTACTACGCATTGAAAGACGACAGGATGGCAGAAGAGGCCACCTGCGGATTCGTGATGTGGGACGGCCGAAGCAAGGGGACGTTCAACAACACCGTCAATCTCCTGGGACAGAGCAAGAAGGTCCTCGTCTATTTCTCTCCGTCCAAGACATTCCACTGTCTGGCGACCCGCCGGGACCTCGCGTCGCTTCTTGCCGACAGCGGCCCGCAGACGCTCGCGGAGCTCGAGCGCCAGCTTCGTGTCAAGAAAGGCAAGACTTCCAGAGAGAAGCAGCTAACGCTTACCTGACAGAGAGGACTACGCCGTGTTTTTGGAGAGAGAAAATGGCTGAACTGGTTGGACTGACAGGGAACGACGCGGGCGCGGAGGCGCTGAAGGACGTCAATCCCGACGTCGCGGCGGTGTTCCCGATTACGCCCCAGACCGAACTGATGCACAAGTTTTCGTCGTATGTTAACGACGGCGTGGTAGACACCGAGTTGGTCCCGGTGGAGTCCGAACACAGCGCCCAGAGCGCCTGCTTCGGCTCCGCGGCCGCCGGCGCCCGGACCATCACCGCCACCTCGTCGCAGGGGCTCCTGCTGATGGCGGAGATATGCTACATCACCGCCTCCACCCGCCTCCCCGTGGTGATGCCCGTGGTCAACCGCGCGCTGAGCGGCCCGATCAACATCCACTGCGACCACAGCGACACGATGGGCTGCCGCGACACCGGCTGGATCCAGCTCTTCAGTGAAAACGCGCAGGAGGTCTATGACAACGTCATCCAGGCCTTCCGCATCGGCGAGCACAAAGACGTCCTCCTGCCCGTGATGGTCTGCCTCGACGGCTTCATCCTCAGCCACACGATGGAGTCGGTCGAGGTCATCGGCCCGGAGGCGGCGCAGAAGTTCGTCGGCGAGTACAATCCCGCCTTCAGCCTGCTCGACACCGAGCACCCCATCTCCATCGGCCCGCTGCACCTGACCGATTACTACTTCGAGTGCAAGCGGCAGGAGGTCGAGGCGATGGAGAACGCCCGGCAGGTGATCCTCGACGTGGGGGTGGAGTACGGCGAACTGACCGGCCGCGAGTACGGCTACTTCGAGAAGTACAAGCTTGACGATGCCGACGTCGCCGTCGTGGCGATGGGCTCGACTGCCGGCACGGCGAGCGTGGCCGTCGACCAAGCCCGCGAAAAGGGCATCAAGGCCGGCATGCTCAAGCTCCGAATGTTCCGCCCGTTCCCCGGCGACGAGATCGCCGAGCTCGTCAAGGCCGTCGGATGCGTCGCGGTGATGGACCGCTCCGTCTCGTTCGGCCTGCGCGGCGGGCCGTTGTTCAACGAGATCCGCTCGTTCGTAAACGGCGGGTGCCCGCTCCTGGTCAACTACGTCTACGGTCTCGGCGGGCGCGACATCAACGCGACCGAGATCGAGAGCATTCTCGACGAGTTGGTCAAGATCAAGGAAGCGGGCGACCCGGGCGAGCTCTACCGGTACAAGGGCCTGCGAGAGTGAGAGAACGATACATCCTATAAGACCTATAGGACCTATACGACCCACAGAGGAGTGACACAATGGCGATTAGCCTCAAGAAGATGTCAGCAAACCCCGAGCTGCTCGCACCCGGCCACAGGTCGTGCGCCGGCTGCTCCGCACCCGCCATCCTGCGGCAGGTCCTGCACGTCGCCGGCCCCGACACCGTGATCGGTTTCGCCACCGGCTGCATGGAAGTCTCGACCACCATCTACCCATACACCGCGTGGAAAGTCCCCTACGTGCACTGCGCGTTCGAGAACTCCGCCGCGACCATCAGCGGCGCCGAGGCCGCCTATCGCGCCCTCCAGCGCCGCGGCCGAATCCCCAAGGATAAAAAGATCAACTTCATCGCGTTCGCCGGCGACGGCGGCACCTACGACATCGGGCTCCAGTCGCTCTCCGGCGCCATGGAGCGCGGCCACAACATGCTCTACATCTGCTACGACAACAACGCGTACATGAACACCGGCATCCAGCGGTCCAGCGCCACCCCCCGCGGCGCCGCCACCAACACCAGCCCCGCCGGCAAGGTCATCCCCGGCAAGCAGCAGCAGCGGAAGGACCTCACCGCCGTGATGATCGCCCATCACATCCCCTACGCCGCCCAGGCGTCGGTCTCGAACCACCTCGACTTCATGAAAAAGGTCGAGCGGGCGCTCGCGATCGACGGCCCGGCGTTCATCAACATCCTCCAGCCGTGCCACCGCGGCTGGCGCCACAAGCCAGAGGACTCCATCGAAGTCGCCCGCGTCGCCGTCGAGACCCGCTACTGGCCGCTCTACGAGGTCGACCACGGCGCCTGGAAGGTCAACTACAAGCCCAAGGAAGTCGTCCCCGTCGTCGAGTGGTTCAAGCTCCAGGGCCGCTTCAAGCACGTCGTAACCGAGGACAAGGAAGGCGTCATCGATTGGCACCAGGAGCAGATCGAGAAGAACTGGGCCGAGCTGCTGCGGAAGGAAGAAGCCAGCAAGGCCGCGGCGGCGAAGAAGGACGACGCAGCCGACGGCGAGGCGTAGGAACCCGCCCAATTCGATTCGGCAGAAGGACCGCTTTCGTGTTTTGAAACGCTCCCTGTTCCTCATAGTGCTTCTGGCCGCCATCGGATGCGGCGAGCGGGACGAGCCGGCTGCGGCCCCGCCGGGCCGCGATAAGCCCGCGCCCGTATACCAGGGCGAGGCGTTTGCTCATCCGTGGCCGCACGGCGAGCAGTCGCGCCCCGTCTGGGAGCGGATCCCGCCCCCACCCGGCTACGGGCGCATCCCGGCCGCCAAGGGAAGTTTCGGATCCTGGCTGAGAAGCCTGCCGGTCAAACCAGGCCGGCCGGAGGTCCGGCTGCACAACGGGGGCCTCAAAAGCGACCAGTCGGTCCATCACGCAGTGCTGGACATCGACGTGGGCGGGCGTGACCTCCAGCAGTGCGCCGACGCCGTCATCCGCCTCCGGGCCGAGTACCTGCTGTGCCGCGGCCGGGCCGACGAAATCGCCTTCAACTTCACCAGCGGCGACCGTGCGGAATGGGTGAAGTGGAAGGGCGGATACCGGCCCCACGTCCGGGGCCGCGCGGTGTCGTGGTCCAGGACCGCCCGACCCGACGCGAGCTACGCCGGCTTCCGCAAGTATCTCGACGTGGTCTTTACCTACGCCGGCTCCGCGTCGCTCGAAAAAGAATTAAGCCCGGTGAGCGCCGCCTCGGAGGTCGAGCCGGGCCAGGTGTTCATCAAGGGCGGATTCCCCGGCCACGCGGTGATTGTGCTGGACGTGGCCGCCGACCGCCAGGGCGGGCGCGTGATGCTCCTCGCCCAAAGTTACATGCCCGCCCAGGAGATCCACGTGTTGCGGAACCCCGGTTCGGCCCTCAGTCCCTGGTATCCCGTGGACCGGGCCCGCCCACTGCAAACCCCGGAGTGGACCTTCAGCAACGACCAGTTAGGGCGATTCCCCGACTGACCGCTCCGCTCAGGCCGACAGGCCCAGCCGCTCGTACTGCTCGGGCGGGGCGTCGGTGGCTTTCATCAGGCGGACGATGTGCTCGGTCATCCGCCCTTTGACCGCGTCGTCCTCGATGGGGTTTTCCTGTTTCGGATCGGCCTCGGTGTCGAACAGCATGCTCCCGAAGTCGTACGCGCCGGCGCCGCGCCTGCTCCCCGCCGGCACCCTGAGCACGGGGCAGCCCTTGGTGAAGGTGAACCCCGGGTGCAGCTCCGCGCCGCGAAGCTCGTCGAACGCGATGAAGCCGCGCATGTTCGTCGGCATCACGGTGTAGTTGAACAGCGGAGCGTTCTCGGCGGAAGCCGGCGGGTGCATGTACACGTAACGGCCGTCGGTGACGTTGACGTGCCCGCCGTGGATGCCGAAGAGGCCGGCCTCGCGGACGGGTGTGTCGGTCGCGACGGGGCCGCGCAGCGGCACGCCCTGCATGTCTGGCGTCCGGTCGACGCCGAAGTACTCGAGCAGCGTCGGGGCGAGGTCGATCTTCTGGACAAGGCTCTTCCGCCGCTCGCCGCTCACCTTGCCCCGCGGGTCCCACACGAACAGCGGCGTCCGCGCGATCTCGTCGTAGAACGGCATCGAGCACTTCGACCACCAGCCGTGCTCGCCAAGCAGGAAGCCGTGGTCGGTGGTCACGATCAGCAGGGTATCGTCCCAGAGGCTGAGCTCGTCAAACGCGTCGAGCACCGTGCCGAGCGAGTGGTCGCAGAAGCTGATCAGCGCGGCGTTCAGGAAACGGTAGTGCTCGGTCAGTTCCGAATCCTCGTCGGTTAGCGCGCGGTACACGGGCCAGTCGTTGGCGAACTTGCCGAAGTCGTGATCGTAGAGGTCCTTGAACCGCTGCGGCACGAAGTACGGTTCGTGCGGATCGAACGTCTCGACCTGGAGGAGCCAGTTGTCGTGCTGGTGATTGGTGCGGAGGAACTCGAGCCCGCCGGCGAACGTCCGCGACTGAGGCCAGTCCTTCTCATCGGGCATGTACGCGCGGTTGACCCAGTCCTGGTGCTGCATGACGCCGCGGCGTTCCGGGTTGGGTTCGGGGATGTCGGGATCGTTCAGGTCGGCCTTCCAGAAGTCGCCCTCCTGGCCGCGGTTGAAATGCCACGTCGAGTAGCGATTGTGGTAGGTCGAGCCGCCGTCCTCCCAGTAGTGATAGCCGTCGCTGACGAGGTGGGTGTGCACGCCGTTCTTCTTGAGGATCTCGGGCATCGAGTCGTCGAACGGCTCGACCGGGCCCCAG
>Ga0315553_10003170_pt1 | contig 12913 bp, 11 predicted proteins | sample SalMarSW160140MG_FD_203099 | JGI IMG/M metagenome (GOLD analysis project Ga0315553, IMG submission 203099) | Salt marsh sediment microbial communities from the Plum Island Ecosystem LTER, Massachusetts, United States - Salt Marsh Sediment SW1601-40 ... | reverse complement strand
CTGGCCGCCGGCGGCCGGCAGCACCACCAAGCCGAGCAGCAGCCAAGTGACCGCCTGCCGCCACGTGTACCGATGGTCCGTTGCGAGCGGCTGATTCATCCGCTGATCTGGCGCAGGTTCAGGCCGTACTCGGTCAGACGCTGCTTGACTTCGTTGAGTGAGGTCTGCCCGAAGTTCTTGGCCCCTAGAAGTTCGGCTTCCGTACGTGAGGTCAGATCGCCCAGCGTCTCGATGTTGAGCCGCTGAAGGCACTTGCGCGACCGCACCGACAGCTCCAATTCCGTGACGGGTTTGTCCAGCACCTCGGGAGCCCCGGCGGCCGTCACCGTCTCCAAAGCCTTCTGGCGAGCGGCCGACTGCTGCTCCTCGAGCAGTTGACCCAACCTCAGGCCGCGCTGGGCGAGCATGGCTTTGATCTCGGTCAGACTGGTCTCGCCGAAGTTCTTATAGGCCAGCAGTTCGGCTTCGCTGATTCGCAGCAGGTCGCCAAGCGTGAAGATGTTCATCTTCTTGAGGCAGTTGCGGCTGCGCACCGAAAGCTCGAAATCGCTGATGGGCGTGTCGAGGATGGCGTCTCGCTTCTCGCGAATTCGCTCCTGATCCTCGTCGATGAACATCTGCTGCGAACTCGTCACTTCGCGCATGAACAGCTTGGCGCGGGGATGGTTCGGGTCGGACGCGAGCACTTGGCGGAGGCAGCGCTCGGCATCTTCGTAATCGCCGGCGTCTTCATACAGCACGGCCAGGTTGATGAGGGCGTTGACGTAAGTCGGCTGCTGCTCGATGCATTGTTCGTATTGGTCGATGGCCTGATCATCTTCGCCCTGTAGATCGAGGGCGTAGGCCAAACGAAACCGCGCCTCCACACACGCCTCGTCCACCTCCAGAGCCTTCTTGAACCGGTCAATCGCCTCGTGCCGCAAGCCCTGCCGTTCCAGTAAGAGCCCTCGAGCCACATGGAACCCAGCGTGGCGCTCTGCATGGCGACCGATCTGTCCCGCGGCCTCCTCGGCTTCGTCCAGTCGGTCCGCCTTGAGCAGCGTCTGTATCTTCTCCAGATCGCACTCGAGCTGATCCCATCCGGCGGCCGCAGCCGCGTTGAGCTGCTCCAGCGCTGTGTCGTACTGCCTCAGTTGTCGCAAGGCCCTGGCCAGGTAGTAATGCTTCTGCTTGCAGTCCTGTGCCTGTTGCAGCCAGTCGACCGCCAAGCGATGCCGCCGGAGCAGGCACCACCCCAGGCCGAGCCGCAGCGCCAACATCGACCGGTTGGATGTATCGTCCGTCGCCCGCTCCTGTAACGCCTCCAGAAGCAGGGTCAGGCGATCACGTTGCCGGCTGGACTGCGCGACGATGTGGCGCACCTGCTCAAAGGTGGCATCGTCGAAGAGATCCTGGTTGTAGAGTTGTTCGAGATCGGCAACCGCTTCCATAGTCTGCTGAGACCTCCTTTGACTTGGTGCCTACCCCGTGCAGACCGGCCTCCACGCCGCGTCGGTAGTCTTGTCTGGATGGTCAGCACTGTTTGGCTGATAGCGAGCCGGCTAGTATAGTCGCGGGCGGCGGCACGTTCAACCCCCGTCGGGCTCGGGTGCAATGGCTGGGCAAGTTGGCAGACCTCAGGACATCCCGCCTCGGTCGGTAGGCCCCGTTGCCGTGGTGGCCAACCCGGTCGCAGGTGGTGCTACCTCGCGGGCGATCGTCACGGAACTGGCCCGACGTCTGAAGACGGCCGGTCGCCAGGCGCTGCTGTACCGCACGGGTGGCCCGGGCGAGGCGCCGGGCTTTCTGGCTAAAGTGGCGGGCCGTTGCAGCGCGGTAATCGCCGTGGGCGGCGATGGCACGGTTCGCGAGGTGGTCGAGGGGCTGATCGGCTGCCCCACGCCGATTCTGATCGTGCCTGTGGGCACCGAAAACATTGTGGCCAAAGAGTTTAAGTGTCGTTTCGACGTTGAGCGGCTCTGGCAGACTCTCCAGCAAGGCCGCGTCAGGCGTGTCGACGTGGGCCTGGTAAATGACCGCCCGTTCCTGATCGTGGCGGGCGTCGGATTCGATGCCGAGGTTGTGGATCGGCTGGTGGACCAACGAGCAGGGCACATTACGCACCTGAGCTACTTCTGGCCACTTTGGCGAACCTTCTGGGAGCACCGCTTTTGGCCGGTGCGTGTGGTGGTCGATGGTGAACCGGTGTGCCATGAGCCGGGTCTGGTGTTCGTGGGCAATCTCGCACGTTACTCGCTTGGGCTGCGGATTCTGCGGGACGCCCATACCGACGACGGTATGTTGGACGTCTGCATCTACCGTTGCCGTTGGCAGGGACGATTGCTGCTGCACGCATGCCGGACTATCCTGCGCACTCACGTTGGCAGTCGTGGCGTGATCTACCGGCGATGCAGGCGCGTCGATGTGACGTCGGATGGGCCGTTGACGGTCCAGGCCGACGGGGATCCGGCCGGTGAGGTGCCGGTGAGCTTCTCGGTGGTGCCTGGTGCGGCGCTGTTTCTTGAGCCGCCCTTGTGAGTTCGAGTGATGGAGAGGGTCGACATGGGTCTGGCGGGCGTGGATGTGGCGGGCGTAACCATCGGGGGCGGTGGGCTGTGTGTGATCGCCGGGCCTTGCGTCATCGAGTCGCGCGATCACTGCCTTGCGCTGGCCGCGCACGCTGCCGAGGTGTGTGGCCGACTGGGTTTGGGCTACATATTCAAGGCCAGCTTCGACAAGGCCAATCGGTCTCGTATGGCCAGTTCTCGCGGGCCCGGACTCGACGAGGGGTTGGCGATCCTGGCGGCTGTCAAGCGCGGGCTGGGCGTGCCGGTCACCAGCGACATCCACGAAACGGCCCAGGCCGAGCCTGCGGCTACCGTGCTCGATCTGCTGCAAATCCCCGCGTTTTTGTGTCGCCAAACAGATCTGCTGCTGGCGGCGGGGCGTGCCGGACGCCCGGTGAACGTGAAGAAGGGGCAGTTTCTCTCGCCCGAAGAGATGGTGGGCCCGGTCGAGAAAGTTCGCTCCACGGGCAACGGCAATGTCGTCCTTACCGAGCGAGGTACGTTCTTCGGCTACCATCGGCTGGTCAATGACATGACTGCCATCCCGCGCATGCGAGAGTTGGCACCGGTGGTTTTCGACGCGACGCACTCCTGTCAACTGCCCGGGGCAGCGGGCGACCGCTCCGGTGGACAGCGGCAATTCGTACCGGCCTTGGCACGGGCAGCGGTGGCTGCCGGGGCCGACGCACTCTTCCTCGAGATCCACGACGATCCCCCCCGAGCCTTAAGTGACGCTGAGACGGTTTGGCCCCTCGATTGGCTCGAAGCGTTGTTGACGGATTGCCTGCGAATCGCACAGGCCCGAGACAGTCTCGCCTGCTGATGGGTCAGCCGGGCTAGTTCTGGGTGGTCGGCGGCGGCCACTGACCTCTGGTCTTGCGGGTAAGGTCGATCAGTCGGCCAAGGGTTTCGATCTCGGCCACCAGTTGCTCGACGCGCTCGACTACATCCAATTGCTCCAGCAGGCTCTGCTTAACCTCCACATCCTGGACGATGGCATAGGCGACGAGATCGGTCACAGCCCCCAGCGGCAGCTCTGTGGACAGCAGTGTCTTGAGCTTCTCGGTCACGGCGATGTCCCGGAACGCATCGCCCGAGATGGAGCCATGCAGATGTTCGCGCAGCGAGTGATGGATGGAATCGGTCTCCGGTTCGCGTGAGATCATGCGCTCCATCATCGCTTCGCGATATGTGCCGTCAGCGTGTTCCTGCCGGATACGGGCCCGACACAATCCCTGGAGGACGATATTGTACTTGCCGTCCTCCATCTGCTCATGGTTGAGGATGCGCCCCACGCACGTCACGGGGTTGATGGGCGCCTTGCTGGTACGGTGGAGGTTCTCGTGTCCCGGCAGCAGCAGGGCGATGGCAATGAGGCGTTCGCCGCCGAGCGCATCGCCCACCATCGCACGGTACCGCGGTTCGAAGATGTGCAGGGGCAGGACCGCTCGTGGAAACAGCACCGCGTTCGGCAGGGGAAACAGCGGCACGGGGCCGTCCAGCTCTGGAATGGGCAAATCGCTCATCAACTCAATTGTAGTCAGGCGGCCGCCCGATACGAAGGGCCCGGCGTTTATCGGTCGAGCAGGTGCAGGCGGAGCATGTTCAGGGCGGCCGAGGCGGTGCGCCGGCGTATGGCGTCGCGATCCATGTGGGCTCCGAAGCGGTGTTCGACTACGCGGCAGTCGCTCTTGCCGGCCAGCGCGGTGTAGACCAGCCCGACCGGTTTATCCGTCGTGCCGCCAGCCGGTCCGGCGATGCCCGTAACAGCCAGGGCAAAGTCCGACCCGAATCGCTCACGGCAGCCACACGCCATGGCCCGGGCAATCGGCTCGCTGACCGCCCCGTGGGTCTCGATGAGCTGCGGCTGGACCCCGAGCAGGTCACGCTTGGCCGTATTGGCGTAGGCCACCACGCCGCCCAGGAAGTAGGCGCTGCTGCCGGGCACGTCGGTGATCCACTTGGCGACCAACCCGCCGGTGCAGCTCTCGGCGACGGCTACGGTTTGGCCGTGTGCTTGGAGCAGACGTCCCACAGCCGAGGCCAGCGTCTCGTCGCCACGGCCGAAAACCAGCGTCCCCAGTCGTGCCTCCACGATTCCGGCGGTTTCGGCAACCTTCTGCCGTGCCTGCTTCAGATGCCCGCAGGCCACGATGCGGACCGAGATGACACCTTCGTCGACGCGCGTGCCGACCGCGGGCTGGCGTCCGGGCTGCATGAGATCGCTTATCTGCTGCCCGATGTCCGACTCGCCCGTGCCGAAACAATGCAGCGACTCGGCTATCACGACCTGACCGCCCGATCGACTCACCAGGTCGGGCAGGACATGGCGATCGAACATAACCTTCATCTCTCGTGGCACGCCGGGCGTGACGTAAATAATCGCGTCGCCACGCCGGGCGCGAATGCCCGGCGCCGTGCCGCAGGTGTTTTCCAGCGGCTCGGTGTCCCGCGGGAACATCGCCTGGATCGCATTGCGGTCGGCCATCTTGCGCCCGCGGCTGCGGAAGAAGTCGCGGATCCGATCGAGAGACGCCTCGTGCAACTCCAACGGCGCTTCAAGCAGTGTAGCGAGGGCATGGCGTGTCAGGTCGTCTTCGGTGGGTCCAAGCCCGCCGGTGACCAACACCACGGTTCCAGGTTTGGCGGCGCCGGCCAGCGCTTCTTCAATCCGCGTCTGATCGTCGCCGACTGTTACATGTTCCACGACGGCGATGCCGATTTCAGCCAAACGCTGCGACAGCCAGGCTGCGTTCGTGTCGATGAGTTGACCGAGCATCATCTCGCTGCCCACACTGATAATTCGTGCTTCGAGCATGTCAGCAGCCTACCAGTACGCACAAAGTTGGCAAGCGCGGAAGGTCGTCGGCGGCGGACGAGCAAGCGAACCTGTGCGAGAATGCGGGGCCGGACGGTGGTTGAGGGGTTTCACGTCGACAGATAGGATGGCGGCCGGTGGTGAGCGTGGGCTCGCACGGCTCTGACGTTTGGTTGATTGTTAAGGCTGCCCCAACGGCGGTAGGAGGCGGTAGGTGACTCGTCTGGTGTTGACCTCTTCGACCGGCGCGCTGCTTGCGCTGATGCTGGTGATCGTGGGTATGACCGCGCCGCAGGGCTGCTATCGGGACTGCTGTCCGACACCCAGCGGCGCCCTGCCGCCCGAGCCTACCCGTTGGATCGACCTGCCCGGTGTGCTGAATGCACGCGATCTGGGCGGCTACGTCGCCGACGACGGCAGGACCGTCCGTTGGCGGCGGGTCTATCGCTCCGCCGCGCTTGAGGCGTTGACGGCGCAGGGCTGCCAGGCGTTTTCCGACCTGGGGATCAAGACGGTAATCGACATGCGGAACCGGCTGCTGCCATCGCCGCTGTTCGGCGGTGACGTTCCGTGCGTGTTCTGTTGTGCGCAGATGCATCTGCTGCCCGTCAAGGGCATCGCCGATGAGAACGCGTTCGAGTCGGCCCTCGAGCCCTATGCCGAGTCCTTCGGTGAGGGGCTTGAGCTGCTGGCCGATCCCGAGCGGCTGCCCCTGTTGTTTCACTGCGGTGGGGGCAACCATCGGGCGGGCGTTTTCGCGGCTCTGCTGCTGTCGGTACTGGGGGTGGACCGCGAGGACATCGTCGACGACTTTATGCTGTCGCCTGAGATCAGAGATCCGGCGCCGCTTGTGAGTCTGTTGGATTACATCGACCGGGAGGGTGGCATCGAAGTGGTGGCCGCATCGCTCGGTGTGTCCGAGCAGACGCTGGCGACGGTTCGTGAGAATCTGTTGGAGTGAACGGCAGCGCCCGGGTCCGATCCGAACTTAGTCGGACCGTGTGTGGGCCGGTTGTGCGGCATCGCTCGGCTGGCCGATGACCTGCGCCATGGTCGTGCCGATTCGCTCACCGGCGCGGCGCCACGCCAAGGCCGCTTCATGCGTCCAGCTCTCGCCCGACAGCTCGGCGATGGTCAAAAGCAGCGTGTCCACGAAAGGCTTCAGGTCCTCGGGTCTGGCTCCGTAATCGATGTGCCGCTGTGCCAGTCGGCGCACGTATCGCTCCATCTGACCGGGCGCGCGCGAGAACTCGGCTGTCAGCGTCAGCGCCGACAAGGCGAGCCGCTCTCTTGCGGCGGCGTCGACACCCTCGAACGCGGATCGGAATCGGGGGTGTTCGCGGAAGAGCCGATCGAAGAACCGTTCGGCCAAGACGAGAGGCCTGCTCCGGACGCACTCCAGGCTGGCTTGAATTGCTTCTGTTTGCTCCATCACGTTTGCACGTCGCCTCTCATGGGAGTGTACAATACAGACCGTCAACCGCGCTGGACGCTTTATCGGCCTTCTCGGCAGGGATCTTAGCTTGCGGGAGACATTGATCCGTCGATGGGCGCACATTGGGGTGCGCGCCGGTGCCAAGCTGGCTGGCAGATGGGCCGTCGCAGACCTCCGCGGAGGCGCGCCAGTCAGATGGTGTCGCGCTGGCAAGGAGAGCGATTATGCCACAGACGATTCCCGATCTGGTCCGTGAGGTGCCCGTATATGACGAGGTGGACGTGCTGGTTTGCGGCGGCGGCCCGGCGGGCTTCTGCGCGGCGCTGGCGGCGGCCCGGCAGGGCGCCCGAACGCTACTGGTTGAGCAGACCAACTGCCTCGGCGGCATCGCCACGGCCGGGGGGCACAACCACCTGTGCCTGTATACGGCTTGGGCATCGCGGGAGATCGTCGTCAGCGGCATCCCTTACGAAATGGTCAACCGTGCCGTCGAGATGGGCTACGGTGCCTGGGACCATGCGATGGGTGCCGTCCGCGGCGGGAACGTGGACTTCGAACTGGAGGGCCTGAAACTAGCCCTGGAACAACTGGCGGCGGAGGCGAAGGTGGGGCTGCTGTACCACACGCTCTTCGCCGACGCGATCGTGCGGGACGGGCAGATCGTCGGGGCGTATGTGCAGAACAAGTCCGGTCGACAGGCGGTGCTGGCCAGGCGGGTGATTGACGCGACTGGCGATGCGGACGTGGCGGCCTCGGCCGGGGCGCCGTTCGAGATGGGGCGGCCTTCTGACGGGGCCTGCCAGCCGGCGACGCTGATGTTCTTGATCGGCGGGGTGGACTGGGATCGCGTCGAGGCCTTTCGCCGACGGGACCGCAACCTCGTTGACGTCTGGCGCCGGGCCCAGGAGGCCGGCGACATGGAGCCTTTCCAGGACCGCATCATGGGCTGGTGGTGGACGCCGACGCGCCCGGACCAGGTGGGCGTCAACTTTACCCATCTCGTCGGCACCGACTGTACCGGCGCCCGCAGCATCACTGAAGCGACGATCGAGGGCCGGCGGCAGGCCTTCCACATGATTCCGATCTACCGCAAGTACGTCTCGGGCATGGAAAACTGCTACCTGATCTCGACGGCGGCCCTGCTGGGCACGCGCGAGAGCCGACGGATCGTCGGCGAGGCGATGCTGAGCGAGCAGGACATCCTGGCCCGGCGGGCGTGGGACGACAGCGTCTGCTACGGGTCGTTCTTCATCGACATCCACAACTGTACCGGACCGGGGATGGACGCCGAGACGGCCCGCCCCGAGCCGGGATTCCGCTACCCGATCCCTTACCGCGTGATGGTCCCTCGCAACGTGGACAACCTTCTCGTGGCCGGGCGGTGCATCTCGGCCACGCACGTGGCCCTGGGCTCGACGCGCGTGATGCCGCAATGCGCAGCGTTGGGCGAAGCCGCCGGAACGGCCGCGGTCTTGAGCCTGGAGTCGGATCGGCCGGTGCGATCTATCGCCGTGGGCGAATTGCAGCGCCGGCTCAAAGCGGCCGGAGCCATCGTGGACGAGGACGACATCGCGGCGGCGAACACGGCCAAGGCGCAAAGCGTGCAATAGGTCAGCGCGCGGGCCCGCCGGTTCCGCCGAGTGGGCTTTGGGTGAACGACTCGGCGGCGGAGGCGGTTGGGTTTCGACCGTCTAGCGCCCGGCACTTCCCGTCTGCTGTTGGGTGGAGGGGATTGGTGCCGGTCGAGTCAGCGGCACGGTCAGCGTTCGGCAGCGCCCGTCTCGCACCACGCTCAACTCCACTGCACTGCGCATCAAACCCAGCGAAACGCTCGGCCGCTGCCCGACATTGCCCGGTCCAACGTCGATGGCCACGATGAAGATCGCATCGCTAACCGGGTCGGCAGTCTTCAGCGACAGGCGGTTGCGACGAGCGACGGTGTCGGCTCCGTGCCGTTCGGGCTCGGGGATGGCCATTGGCTCGAGCAGTTCGCGCAGCGGCGCGGTTGACCATCGCTGCATGTTGGCGACCGTCGTTCTGCTGCGGATTTCGTAGCCTTCGTCGGTCTGGCGGACCTCGCCGGCCAACTGATACAACAGCTCGAAGCGAACGGGTGGGTCGGCAGCCAACTCGTCGATGATCACCACAACGTCTGGCCTGACAAACAGCACGTGCCGGATGAACTGCGATAGCCCTACAGCCTCAGGATAGGCTGAGGTGGCGTCGGCGATGTACCAGTCGTAATCCTTGCCGAACTGCACGAACCGCATCTCGGGCCTCGCGTCGGCCTCGATATATGCCCGGGTGTCAAACCATCGCCCACCCTCGCCGATCTGACCGATACCATCGACCAAAAGCGTGCTGTGGTTGCTTGTACGTTTGCACAGGGTATACCCGTCGTCGACGAGGATGTGGTCCTTCCCGCGTACCAGCGTCAGGCTGGCCGCGTCGGGATGAACGTGTCGGCCGCCCAGGTCGCGTTGGGACTGCACGGCATGCCGTCCGAGAGCCGGACCGCACTTGAGCGCCACGTGCAGTGCGTGCTCGGTCCAGTCGCTGCGGGCAAAAACCAGACCGAGGTCACTGAAGAACCGGCCAGTTGGCTCGTCGCCTGGGTGGGCCGGGCGCACACTCGGATCGTACCAGAGCAGATCGAGCCATTCGCGTCGTCCGCCGCCGGCTGCTTCGATGTGGTCGGCCAGCCACTGCCAGCGTCCCCTGCGGTACTCGCCGGCCAGCCGTCGCAGCAGATGGCCGGGCCCGCACCAGTCAGCACGGGCGCTGTCGGCGAAGTTCACACACGAGCGCCCGTCAGGCCATGTGGCGTAGAGGCGATAGTCGCCGGTTTTGCCCAGCCACGGGTGACCGAAGCGATCGACCCCGAGCAGGTCGCGCTGCAAAGTGAGATACTTCAGCAGATACTCCAGCCCGCAGCCCCAATACGCTACGCCCTCGTGGCTCGCGCCGTCGGGGCCCAGTGCCTCCAGCACTGCATCGAAAAAGTTTTGGGCCCATGCGATCCAGCCCAACGCCTCGTCGCTTTCATCGAACAAAGCGAAGCCGCATGTCGCCAGCCCCGCCGCATCGATCCACAGGCGGTTCTGGAGGTACGCGTCGTGCCACGACGCCTGCCTGGACTGCACAGATTCATACATGATGCGTCCATGCCGGAGCAGGGCCTCGCGCACAGCGGTCCGCACTTCAGGCTTCAACTCGTCGTAGAGCCAGTCGTATCCCACCGCGAGGCCGAAAAGGAGGTGGCTTGCCCCCGAATCGGCGTCGGCGACCCAACTGGGATAGCGGGCGCCTGCAAGCATCCAGCCTTCGGCGGCATGGAGGTACTTGCTTTGCCCGGTAAGTCTGTAGGCCAGCGCCAGCCACGGCACGCGATTGCCGAAGCTGCGGACGGAGTCTTCTGTCTTTGGCGGTTCGGCCGGCGGCGACTCGTCGAGCATCCCGTCGGCCTGCTGGATGATCTGTCGGGCCAGCAGGGCACGCTTGCCGCGGGCAGCCTGCCGCCGCAAAAGCCTGAACTGCTCGCCGTTGAGCAGCAGGCGAGGATGCATGCCCGCCTTGCCGGTGAGCTGTCGTTTGACTAACTCGGCGGGCGCGGGCTGGGTCGTCGTGGCAGGGGTCAGACAGCCGAGTGCAAAGACGGCAGCCGCCAGATGCGTCATGGTCCACCTCACCAGCGGATCGCTACGAGTGCCTCACCTATTGGATACACAGGACACTATATCACGGACGCACCTCGGTGCCTGCCGCTATAATGGTGCCATGGGCACACGCAGCCGATTTGATAGCGTTCGGCTTTACGTGCTGGTCACGGCCGAGTTGTGTCGCGGCGACTGGCTCCAGGTCGCCCGTGCAGCTATCGATGGGGGTGCGGAGTGCGTGCAGCTTCGTGAGAAACACCTGCCCGATCGCGAGCTGCTGCGTCGGGCGACGGCGTTGGCAGAGCTGGCCTACAGCAAAAACGCGTTGTGCATCGTCAACGACCGGGCGGACATCGCGCATTTGTCTGGTGCCGACGGCGTACACTTCGGGCAGGACGATTTGGGTGTCGCAGAGGTTCGCCGCCTGGTCGGCGAGGACCTGCTGGTGGGCAAGAGCACACACAGCCCGCAGCAGGTTGCTGCGGCCGCGGCCGAGGGACCTGATTACCTCGCCATCGGGCCTATGTTCGCCAGCCACACTAAGCCGGAAGTGCAGGCGCTCGCCTCGCGCGAGGCGCTTATCGAGGCGGCCCGCAGCCAGTTTGCCGGTCCGATCGTGGCCATCGGGGGGATCGACGCAGCGAACGTTGGCGAACTCGTCTCAGGCGGCGTGAACCGCGTGGCCGTGTGCAGTGCGGTCATCGCTGCCGAAAATCCCGCGGCAGCGGCCGGAGCAATCAGGGCGCAATTGCCGTAGAACCCCAGTCACCCGCGCCATGTTCGGGCGCGCCTTGCGAGCAGCGCTCAACCTGCTACGTGTGCAGCCACGGCGTCTGCCAGGCGCCGGCCTGCCTGCCGATAGGCTTCTCGCGTGAGCAGCGTGTTGCCGGCTGAGGCGTAGGGTGTTTCGATCGTCAGAGCGCACAGCTTCAGCTCGGCGCAGCAGTAGCCCACAAAGCCGGGCGTCTCCCAACGCGATCGGTATCGCGCGACTCGGTTGGCCGGCTCGGCGGCAAATTCATGCGTAAGCGCCTCGGCCAGGCGAGCCGTCCACCTATCGGCCTGGTCGTGCTGAGCGGGATAGATCTCGGGCGTGGGCAGGTACATGTAGATGCCGTCGGTTTCGCAAGCGCCGGGCGCGTGGAAGTCGATGCCCAACACCGGGCGGCACCGCTGCTGCCATCGCTTCACGTCACGCTGTATGACCAGCGTTTCGTGCCGCATGGGCGGATGCCCCCAGGCGCGGTTCAGATCGTACGGGAAATTGTCCTTGCCATAGTCACCTTGCTCGATCCCGTCGATGTTCGACAACGGCACGGCCCAGACCAACGGCGCGTCGTCGCCCAGCGTGGCGATCTGTCGTAGAAAGCCGTCGAGCACCCACGAGCCGGGCGTCTCGCCGGCGTGCTGCCGGGCGATCAGGTACAGTCCCGGCCGATCGCCGTCGACGGTCCCGTAGTCGTTGCTCAGCCGCAGGATCGGTCGGGCGGCCTGACTGACCCCGATCGTATCGCATCGCCACAAGCCGTGGGTATCGTTCAGCAGTTCGTCGAGCTCCGCACGTCCATAGGGGTAGCACAGCGCGACGTCGACGTACGAAGTCGGCGCCTCGATCGTCCAGCACGCCCGCACGCACCCGTCGGGTGAGTTCTCAGCCGTGCCGGGTTCGAGCCGCTGCCAGTCGTCGCCCGCGTATCGCGCCACCGGCCGGATGGCCGATGGGTCGCTGCCGCCGAGGATGTTGCCGAAGTGCTTGAGAACGAGCCGCACCTTGCCGGCCGGCGCGTCCGACTCATCGTCGTCGCGTTGCAGTCGAAAGCAGAACCACAGACACTCCGGCCCGCCATGCGGGTCGGCCGCAAACTCCACGACCGTCGTGTCGCCTTCCTCGTGAACTGCGATGTCGCACGCGTTGCCGTGGGCGACCCCTGTATCGACTGTTACGTGCATCGTCTTTCCTCGCGCTGGTATGGCAGCAACTCACTTATCCTGGTCGAATTGATCATTCTAGCGGTAGCCACCCGTCGTGCCACGAGGGAGCAATCATCTTGAGTGTGCCGCTTGCACCATAGGGACGATTTCGGTACCGTACACACGCCGACCCGAACCGAAATGCGCCACGGTTTCAAGTCGCGTTGTTTCCAGGAGGTGTATCGATGCGGACAGCGTATGTGTTGGCCACGTGTGTCGTTTTGCTGGCGGTGTCCGGCCCGATCGGACAGGCTGGAGAAACGCAGAGCCCTTCCGATCTGAGCAAGACCGCAGGGTGGAAGGGGGCGGCTCCCAATGCGGGCGACGCCTTCCACTTCATCGTCATGTCGGACCGGACGGGCGGGCATCTGCCCGGTGCGTGGGCGGTGGCCGTCGAACAGGTCAACCGCGTCAGGCCCGACTTCGTCATGAGCGTGGGCGATCTGATCGAAGGCTACACCGACGACGAGGCCAAACTGCTGGCGCA
>Ga0315553_10003169_pt1 | contig 12913 bp, 10 predicted proteins | sample SalMarSW160140MG_FD_203099 | JGI IMG/M metagenome (GOLD analysis project Ga0315553, IMG submission 203099) | Salt marsh sediment microbial communities from the Plum Island Ecosystem LTER, Massachusetts, United States - Salt Marsh Sediment SW1601-40 ... | reverse complement strand
GTTTTCAGCTCACCCATGTGGTTGAGCCCATACTGTTTCCAGATCAGGAGGAGGTTGACAGGTTTCTCCCGGAATATGAACCCTATGCCACGCTTCATCCTGACCAGGCACTTTCCATGGGGACCTTGGGCATGCCGGAGATATTTAATGAGGCTATGAAGGCCAAGGATGTGGCTCTCATAAACTCCAAAAAGGTTATATTGGAGGTATGGGAGGAATGGGAAAAACTCTTCGGCCGCAAGTATGAACCAATTCAAGGTTATAAAACAGAAGGGGCTGATGTGCTGTTGCTCACCATGGGATCTATGGACGAAACCGCGGAGGTAGCCATTGATGAGTTGCGTAAAAGGAAGGTATCTGCCGGGTTATTAAGGCTAAAACTCTGGAGACCTTTTCCGATTGAGGAGCTGAGGAATGCTGTGAAGGGGATCAAGGTTCTGGCTGTCATGGACAGGGCTGTCTCTTATGGAGGTGCGGCAGGACCTGTGTGTGCAGAGATCAAAGCTGCTTTGTATGGAGAGCCGAATCCTCCTTCAATTGTCAACTATGTAATCGGCCTGGGTGGGCGTGATGTCACTGTTGATGACTTCATTACTATAGCCGAAAAGGCGGCCCAAGCTGAGAAAGAGAAACCCGAGGAAGCTTACGAAATTTATGGAGTGAGGGGATCATGAGTAGCATCGTAGAAAATTTTGACTTATATGCCCCAAGATTGGTGGACAAAGAGGAATACTTTAGTGCTGGACACCGTGCTTGCCAAGGATGCGGAGAGGCTCTGGCCATTCGCTTGATGTGCAAGGCCCTTGGTAAAGATACGGTTATTATTAATGCCACCGGTTGCATGGAGGTCATTTCAAGCCTTTACCCTACAACGGCATGGAGACTGCCATGGATACACGTTGCATTTCCGAATTCCGCGTCAGTAGGATCAGGCGTGGAAGCTGGGTTAAAGGTCCTTCGACGCAAGGGAAGGATTCCTGATCGAGATGTAAAGACAGTGTCTATCGGCGGAGATGGAGGTACTGTTGACATAGGGATTCAGGCTCTTTCCGGGGCAATGGAAAGACGGCATGATATGCTATATGTCTGCTATGACAATGAGGCCTATATGAATACGGGAATACAGCGTTCAGGCGCCACACCTTTTGGGGCCTCCACCACAACCGAGCCTGCCGGCTCGGCTAGTTTTGGAAAGAAGGCATGGAAGAAGAATGTTCCTGAAATCATGGTGGCCCACAATCTGCCTTACATTGCTACTGCCTGTCCTAGTTACCCCATTGATTTCATGAATAAGGTCAAAAAGGCGAGAAAGATAAAAGGACCGAGCTACATTCATTGCCTTTCGGTTTGCCCTACAGGCTGGCGATTGCCGCCAAACCTTACCATAAAGGCAGGCCGGCTTGCAGTTGAAACAGGTGTGTTCCCCCTTTACGAGGTGGAAGACGGGAAATACAAGATTACCATTAAAATGCCCGAAAAACTGAGGCCGATAGAGGATTATTTAAAAATTCAGGGTAGGTTCCGTCACCTGAGCGCAGATGAAATAAAGATGATCCAAGAGAGGGTAAACCAGGAATATAAGAAACTAATGAGTAAGGTTGAATATCTGCCTTCCTGGTCGGATTTACAAGGAGAATAAAAGCTCACATTAAAAGGGTGGTTTTAAAATGAATGAGGTCAGCATTTCAGAAGACACAATTAAGACTATAGTAGAAAAATATCATGGTGAGAAAAGTGCTTTAATTTCCATACTTCAGGATGTTCAAAAAGAGTATGCCTTCTTGCCCAAGGACGCTCTCAGTCTCCTTAGTGAAGAGATGGAGGTCCCGCTTAGTAGAGTATATGAAGTATCCACGTTTTATAATTCCTTCAGCCTTGTGCCTCGAGGTAGACACGTGATAGAGGTTTGTGCTGGCACCGCCTGTCATGTCAAAGGCGGACCGAAACTCCGTTCCAGGTTGGAAGCAGAATTAAATATTGAATGTGGAGAGACTACTGAGGATAGAATGTTTACCTTGGAAGAGGTGCGATGTCTTGGGTGCTGTAGTTTGGCGCCAGTTGTCAAAATTGACAGTGACATCTATGCTTATCTAGAGGAAGATAAAATTCCAGGAAGTCTAGAAAACTATAGAAAAGAACGGAGGCAAAGTGGCGAGAATTAATAATCTACAGGATTTAAATAAAAGAAGGGAACAAGGTATAGCATCTCTTTTTCCCCTAAAAACAAAGGTAATGGTAGGGGAGGCAACCTGTGGGCTCGCAACAGGGGCTGGCCTGGTTCATAACGCATTGGCAGAGGAAATAGAGAAACAAAAATTAGACATCATTCTAAGTAAAACCGGGTGCATTGGCATGTGTTACAGGGAACCCTTGGTTGATGTGATAGAATCAAACAGGCCACGACTTACCTATAGCAGACTGGCGCCTAAAAATGTGCCAGCATTTTTAAACCAAATTCTGGAAGGAAACCATAAAAGCAGGAAGCCTTATTGCAGAATAGATGAAGATATTTTTATTGGCAATGGAGAGACGAGAAGATATTTTTCCGGGGCTTTACCCGATGATTTAGGGAAAATTTCCCTTATGTCGGAGATCGATTTTTACGAGAAACAGGTTAGAATAGCCACGAGAAATTGTGGATATATAGATCCTGACAATATAGATGAATACATTGCAAGAGGTGGTTATTTTAGTCTCCACAAGGCGCTTTCCACAATGCAGCCAGAAGAGATAATAGAGGAAATAATTAAAGCGGGCCTGAGAGGAAGAGGGGGTGGTGGTTTTCCCACGGGATATAAATGGCAGTCTTGTAGAAGGGCCCACGGCGAAGTGAAATATGTTATCTGCAATGGTGATGAGGGTGATCCAGGAGCGTACATGGATAGAAGTGTTATGGAAGGTGATCCTCACGGTGTCATAGAGGGAATGATCATCGGTGCCTATGCTATAGGCGCCCATGAAGGATATATCTACGTGAGAGATGAATATCCTTTTGCAGTCAGTGCTTTATCTTTAGCTATTTCTCAGGCAAGGGAATGTGGGCTTTTGGGCGAGAATATACTCGATTCTGGATTCAGTTTCGACATACAAATAGGCAAAGGTGCCGGCGCATTTGTATGCGGTGAATCAACCGCACTGATGGCCTCTCTGGAAGGAAGAGCAGGAGAACCGAGAGCGAAATATGTTCACACTGTAGAACATGGGTTAAAGGACAGGCCAACTAATTTAAACAATGTAGAAACCTGGGCAAATGTACCGGTAATTGTTGGGAGAGGCAGTGAGTGGTTTTCTGAAATTGGCATTGAAAATAATGCGGGAACTAAGGTGTTTTCCCTTGTTGGTAACATTCGTAATGTTGGCTTGATAGAGGTTCCTATGGGGATAACCCTACGAGAGATTATTTATGACATAGGCGGAGGCATACCAAAAGGAAAACAATTTAAGGCAGTGCAAACTGGGGGACCATCAGGAGGGTGCATCCCCAAGGAAATGCTTGATCTTCCGGTTAGTTTTGATGAATTAAGCAAGGCGGGTTCAATGATGGGTTCAGGTGGAATGATTGTTATGGATGAAACGAGCTGCATGGTGGATGTTGCGAGATATTTCCTGAGATTCCTGGAGAGCGAATCGTGCGGGAAATGTGTGCCCTGTCGTGAGGGAGTTTATAGAATGCGTCAGATCTTGGATGATATATGTGCGGGAAGGGGCAAAGAGGGAGATGTACAGCTTTTAGAATCTATGTCGGAGGCAATCATTGATGGTTCTTTGTGTGCCTTGGGAGGCTCAGCACCAAATCCGGTTTTGAGTACCATCAAATCCTTCCGGGATGAATATGATGCCCATATCCGAGACAAGAAATGCCCTGCTGGCGTCTGTAAGGAACTCGCATAGCACCCCAGTCAATGAAAAACGTACTCGTTTATGAGAAGTGCCCTAAATAATACAATAATCGTCGAACAAATAAGAAGGTAGAGACTTATGATAAATCTGACAATAGATGGCAGGGAGATTCAAGCTGAGGAGGGCTCAACAATTCTGCAGGCAGCACGAAATAACGGAATAGAGATTCCCACCCTATGTTATCACGATGAGCTCACTGCATCTGGAGCATGTCGGCTGTGTTCAGTTGAGATAAAAAAGGGCAAAAGGACAAGGATAGTTACATCATGTATTTACCAGGTAGAAGAGGGCCTTACCGTTACTACTCATAGTGAACGAGTTATGAATGTCCGTCGTTTAGTCTTACAGCTCCTTATGGCGCGGTGCCCTGGCTCAGAGGTAATTCGAGAGCTTGCGGATACGATGGGCGTGGAACCACAAGAAAGGTTTCAGCTCGATGAAGACAAGGGTAAGTGTATTCTGTGTCGGCAGTGTGTAGAGGTTTGCGAACAAGTGGTGGGAGTGAGTGCCATTGGTTTTTTGAACAGAGGCGCTGATAAATCTGTAGGTACCCCATTTATGGAGCCTTCAGGTGTCTGCATAGGATGTGGTGCATGCGCTTATGTATGTCCAACAGGGCATATAACAATGGAGGAGAGTGATGGTGGCGAGGAGCGGGTTATCTGGGGTAAGACTTTCAAAATGGTTGCCTGCAAGGAGTGTGGGAGATATTTTGCTCCTCAAGAGCAGTTGGAATATATAGGCAAGAAGACAGGTGTGCCACTGGATAAGCTTTATACCTGTGTGAATTGCAGATAAGCGCTCTGTGTTGGAGATTTGAAACTTGAAACTAGATAAAGACAACAATCAAATCCGGCATTCAATATACAATATCAAGTTTTTAATTTCAGGTTTCAAAGAAGGAGATTACAATGGAGTGCATTTTTTGTAAGATTATTGATGGCGAGATACCCGCGGTGAAGGTATTGGATGAGGAGCTGGTTGTTGCCTTTATGGATATTAATCCTTCAAGTAAAGGCCACATGCTGGTAGTCCCAAAAAATCACGCCGAGAACATATTTGAAATACCAGAAAGCGATTTAGCAGCTCTTATCAAGGCGGTAAAAAGATGTGCAAAGGCAGGTAAAGAGGCGCTCAAAGCAGAGGGCATAACCATTCTTCAACTTAATGGAACTGCATCCGATCAAATAGTTCCCCACCTTCATATTCACATCATACCCAGATGGCTAAATGATGGGCTCCCAATATCCAGTTGGGAAATGAAACCTGGTGATATGGAAGAGATAAACAATATTGCTCAAGAGATTAAGAAAAATATCACCCCATCTTCTTAAAGATCAAAACCAATAGAAGCCAGCCTTTTCACTTCTTTGAGATCCGTAAGATCAAATGTAATTGGAGTAATGGTTATCCAGTTTTCTTGTAAGGCCTTTAAATCAGTATTTGGAATACTCTCCTCAACAGGCGTTTCGCTGGCTAACCAGTAATAAGAATTCCCTCTCGGATCACTCCTTTTTTCGTATGTGTCTCTTTGTCTCACAAGATCCTGTGTTGTAAAAGATATACCTTTAATCTTATTTGCAGGTAGGGCTGGTATATTCACATTCAAGGCTGTTCCCTCTCTCAGGCTATTCTGTTTGACAAACCTGATCATCTGGCGTGAAAATTTTGCGGGAAAGCCAAAATCAGGATCATTTTTAGTGTTAAGGGAAATCGCAACCGATGGAATACCCAGAAAGGCTCCCTCTGTGGCAGCAGAAACAGTTCCCGAATATAAAAGGTTTATACCTACGTTAGAGCCCATGTTAATTCCTGAAATGATCATATCTGGTGTCTGTTGCAATATTTCTTGGATAGCTATTTTCACACAATCAGCAGGTGTTCCACTTACTCCGTAGCCAAAGAAAGTCCCGTTTCTCTTAAACCGCCTCACTCGTAATGGATTAGATAGGGTAATGGCGTGACCTACTGCACTCATCTCCGTTTCAGGGGCAACCACAGAAAGATCAAAATCACCCTTTAACTCTTCATAAAGGGATATGAGGCCCTCTGCTAATATGCCATCATCGTTTGTTAAAAGTATTCTCATCTTTCACCTCATGGCACTACCTATACAATATTATGAGGCACAATCAAAGGTTTAATATTATGACATTGCAACATTCTCAATCCATATAATTAACAAAAAATTTTCTCCTTGAAACCCTTTTCTTAGTAATTGATGGTTTATTAAGTCACTGTTTTATTATTTCATGGATCGATGGTAGATGTGCAGTTCCTCTATGTATGATGGGCTGAGCAATTTACTCAGAGCGATATTTGTAAATTTCTAAGATTCTGAGGTTTAATCCTTAGGTGTTGATCTCTACAGGACGGAGTGGTATTCTTTTTGAGATATAGCGTAAGGTGGCACAAAGTAATATCCCTCAACTGATTTCAGAATCGTCTTTTAAAAAATTTAGCTGTGAGATTAGCAGCAGAGATGTGAATAACCCTCATTGGTTTTGTAAGAACAAGAAGGATGAATGTTTATGCCAATGAATAGAGAGCAATATAACGGAAAAAATGTATAGTGTATGGAATTCATAACTCCAGTACTCCATTTTCGTAGTAAAATCTCTTAATTAACAGATAAAATCAATTCAGCTATGTCCGGTATTGCATTGACAAGAAGAGGGTTTTGCAAATTGATAGGCTTCTTTTGCCTGTGCGGATCTCTCTTAGTCCCTCAAAGAGTTTTACCTGACGTAAAAAAGCTTCCTTGTAAACAGAAAGGAGGTGGTGGCATGCAGCTACCTGATCCGATAACAGTTGGAGATGTGTCCCTTGAAATGACAATCCATAAAAGAAGAACTGTTAGATCCTTTCATAGCAAGATCCTTACCCTTAAGCAGCTTTCCCAGTTACTTTGGGCAGCCCAGGGGATTACAGGGCCTGAAGGATATAAAAGGGCTGCACCATCTGCCGGCGCACTGTATCCTATGGATATTTACGGAGCGGTTGGGGAAGATTGTATTGAAGGACTAAATCCTGGGGTTTATTCATATGATTCTGCTACCCATTCCGTTTCCCTCATTCAGAAAGGAGATAGTAGAAGGGATATTGCAATGGCATCATTAGGGCAGGTGTGGATGTCTTATGCCCCAATTACTTTTGTTATTACTGCAGAATACAATCGAATTATGGGTAAATATGGCCAAAGAGGAGTGAGGTATGCAATGATCGAAGCGGGACACATCGGGCAGAATATCTTTCTTCAATCTCAGGCTTTGGGACTGGAAGCAGGGATTGTGGGAGCCTTTAAAGACCAGAAGGTTATCCAGGTTATGGGGATTAAAGACACCCACGAACCCCTTCTTCTTATGCCAGTTGGATACAAGAGGTGAATAGTGTGGAGCTTGAAATCTCTTAGATGTCCACATTATTTACTCCTTTGTAATGGTTGGAAACTATGCCAACACAAAAAGTTTTTTAGGCTGACCTCATTCGTTTTCCTTTGCCTTGTGAGCGGTAACGGTGAGGTTTAAGCGAAAATGAAAGGAGGCAATAAGATGGCGATTACAATTACAAGCACTGCCTTTTCTGAAGGGAGCATGATTCCACAGAACTATACCTGCGATGGAGAAGATATTTCTCCCCCACTGGTATGGAGTGGTGTTCCTGATGGCACAAAAAGCCTTGCCCTTATCTGCGATGATCCTGATGCGCCAATGGGTACATGGGTACATTGGGTGCTCTTTAATATACCACCACACATCATGGAGTTGCCTGCTAACATACCACCCGAAAAGATAATTCAAAATGGCGCAAAACATGGAATAAATGATTTTCGGAAATTTGGTTATGGAGGCCCATGTCCTCCTGGTGGCACACATAGATATTATTTCAAGCTGTATGCACTGGATACAGAAATTAATGTAGAGGCCGGAATTAATAAGGCACAATTACTTCAGGCAATGGAAGGCCATATTTTGACTGAAGGACAATTAATGGGAAGGTATTCCAGGTAGGTTTACTATCATACATTCTGTCGTCTGATCCGGGATGTGATTGCCGTGTTCACAACAGCGGGAATGCTATTCCTGTGTGGCGCTGTGAACTCGTCCTTTGACTCACTACTTTATTATAGCCCAGGCTCATGTCTGGGCTATAGCGCGTTAAAGGAGGGATGCATGTTTTTTAAAGGAAGTCAGGTTTAAGTTGAAAATTATTCCTATCTTCTTATATATTGGAGGGCTGAATTATTTCTCATGTGTAATGGTGCGGAGACGGCATGCTAAAAGACTTTAAACCGCTTACAACCTATTTCATCGAAAACCGTATAGCCTTGATTATAGGACTCTCCAGCCTTTTGTTTGTAGATACTCTCCAGCTTTTTATCCCCAGAATCATAAAAAAATCAATAGATTCTTTAACTGGTGGCCAGGCAAGTTCTGGGCTACTCATCAAGTATGCCCTGATAATAGTGGGAATTGCAATTGCTATGGCAATTTTTCGATACATCTGGCGGTATTTCGTGTTTGGTCACTCTAGGAAGGTGGAAAAAGCACTAAGAGATAGAATTTACAAACATCTGCAGACACTTTCCATTTCCTTTTATTGGAGAACAAAGACAGGTGACTTAATGGCACGTGCGGTCAATGATATTGATGCTGTGAGGATGGCTGCTGGCATGGGATTAGTAGCCCTTACCGATGGAGTTGTGCTTGGCCTGGCCACGATTGGTTTTATGTTATATATCGACACAACATTAACCCTCATCTCTCTCATACCAACACCTTTTATCTTCTATTTTACCTTTATTCTTACACGCAGATTGGGGAGGGAATTTAAACAAGTACAACAGACATTCTCAGAATTAACGGAATCAGTAAGGGAGGTGTTAGCCGGAATCAGGGTCATTAAGGTCTATAATCGCCAAGCATGGGGACATAGCAGGGTGAAGGGTAAGGGAGAGACGTATATCTCCAATAATCTTAATCTTGCCACAACTCTCGCCATATTTTTCCCTATGATGACATTATTTACTAATCTTGGTCTCGCAGTAGTTATTTGGATTGGGGGGCGGCTGACTATTCTGGGGGATATTACCACTGGTGAATTTGTAGCCTTTATTAGTTATCTTAATCTTCTTACATGGCCTATGATGGCACTTGGTTGGGTTACGAACTTAATCCAGAGAGGTTCTGCATCCATGAGGAGGATAAATAATATATTAGAGGAGGTGCCGGAGATTGCCAATCAAACAGAAGATCCATTCCTGGGAGTTATTCAAGGCCAGGTGCACCTCAAGCATCTAACATTTAGCTACCCAAAGGAAGAGGTCACTGCCTTGAAAGATATCAGTCTCAGGATAGAGGCAGGAAAGACAGCAGCAATTGTAGGCGGAGTAGGGTCAGGCAAGAGCACCCTCCTTCAAATAATACCCAGGCTCATTGAGACAGAAAGAAATATGGTGCAGATTGATGGAATTTCTATCCATGATATAGACCTCAAACAATTAAGGGCGTCTACTGGTTTTGTTACTCAGGAGACCCATATTTTTTCTGATACCATCTTTAACAATATTATCTTTGGTCGAGAGGGAGTCAGCGAGGATCATATGAGAAGTATCCTTGAGATCTCTCAATTGGCAAATGATATCAATTCTTTTCCCGAGGGCATTCATTCCGTTTTAGGAGAAAGAGGAATAACGTTATCAGGGGGTCAGAGGCAGAGATTGACTATAGCAAGGGCACTTGTTGCTAACCCCCCAATTCTAATTCTGGATGATGCCCTTTCACAGGTAGATACAAGGACTGAAGCTGCTATATTACACAGTATCCTTGAAATGAGGCAGGGGAAAACGAATATTATTGTCTCTCATAGACTTTCAACAATTAGGAGAGCAGATGTTATATTTGTGCTCAAAGATGGTCAATTAATAGAAGAAGGTGGTCACACCGCCCTTCTTGAAGCCAGGAACGAATATGCAAGGCTATACAAAAGACAACAGTTAAGTGAAGAATTAAAAAGTTTCTGAAATTTTGACCTATGTGAGAGGGAATGGAATTTTTTTATTATATCGCCTATAGGCAGCAGCTCCAACTCCATGCAGACTGAATATTTATGAAAAGGGAAGAAAGCAGTGCAATTTGACTACGGATATATGGAAGAGGGCCAGCTTGGCAAGCCCTATAATATAGGTCTTTTAAAAAGGTTAATCCCTTATGCAAGGCCGTATAAAAAAATTCTTTTTCTCGCCTTAATCCTAACCCTTGCAATCACCCTGTTTGATCTTTCTATCCCTTATCTTCCCAAGATTGCCATAGACAAGTATATCTTGTCTTTCTGGTATCCAGTTAACCAGAAGATGCAGTCTGCTCACTTGGCAGAGGAGTTTAAGGAGAAATATGGCCACATTGTGACGAGGGCAAAAAAAGCTGGATTAGGGTTTCTCTCAAGCTCAAAGCTCAAACAGATTGATCCTGTGGACCTTAGGCACTACCAAAAGGAAGGGCTTATTTCCAAGGAACGATTTTATAGGATTTCTGTCAAGAAAAGTGATCGACACAAATTATTTACCAATAAAACAGCAATACACGGTGAGGGCTCTTTTCTTTATATCCCTGTGAAAGAATTCAAGAATGTCTCTTACGATACATTGATACAATTGCGGCATAGAGACTTTACCGGTGTACTGCTCATTGGGGTGTTTCTGTTTTTTTTAATCGGTGGATCTTTTCTCTTGAATTATTGGGAATATTATCTTTTAGAGAAATCGGGACAGCACATGATGCAGGATATTAGAATGGAGCTTTTTGATCGAATTCAAAGGCAATCCATTCGGTTTTTTGACCGAAATCCGGTAGGGAGACTGGTTACAAGAGCAACAAATGACATCGAAAATTTAAATGAAATGTTTAAATCGGTTCTTATTACTGTTTTTAAGGACATATTTCTCTTATCAGGCATTCTAATAGTCTTGGTGTATCTTAACTGGCGCTTAGCATTAATCTCTTTTATTCTTATGCCCTTTGTATTTGGCTTGACATTGTTTTTCAGCAGGCAGGCAAGAGAGGCATTCCGAGAAATACGAAAAAACATAGCTGCAATAAATGCATTTCTCCAGGAGAGAATCTCTGGAATTCGCATTATTCAACTTTTTGTTCAAGAAAAAATGCAGCTCCGACGCCTAAGAAATCTTAACGAAAAGAATTACCTTGCAAGCATGAGGCAGATCAAGATTTTTGCCGTATTTATGCCTTCTATGGAGGTTTTTTCCTCTATAGGTATAGGTCTTCTGCTCTGGTATGGTGGGGGAAAAGTTATATCAGAACAGCTTACTCTGGGTTCTCTTGTGGCCTTTATCGGGTATATCCAGGTATTTTTTAAACCAATACGGGATATTTCAGAAAAATACAATATCATGCAATCTGCTATGGCTTCTATGGAGCGAATATTTGCGCTGATGGATCAAAAGGAGATAATTAAAGAGACAGATATGCCTAAGAGACCAACAAGGGCTCAAGGTCATCTTCAGATAAAAAACGTCTCGTTTTCCTATGAGAAGGGCTTCCCGATCCTCACCAATATTTCCTTTGAGGTTAAACCAGGGCAAGTGGTTGCCCTCGTTGGCATGACAGGGTCAGGAAAGACAACTATAATTAATCTTATCGAGAGACTATATGAATTTAAAACAGGAGAGATCCTTTTGGATGGCCTTGATATTAGAGAGTGGAGGATAGAAGAACTGCGTTCACACATAGGCCTGGTTATGCAGGATGTGTTTATCTTTGGAGGCAGTATTGCTGAAAATATATCCTTGGGGGATAAAAAAATACCACAAGAGGTCCTGGAAGAGGTTTCAAGGCAGGCAAATGCTTCGGAGTTTATAACGCGTCTTTCAGAGGGTTTTGATCATGAAGTAAAAGAGGGGGGTGTGACCCTCTCCGGTGGTCAAAGACAGCTTTTGGCCTTGAGCAGGGCATTGGCCTATAATCCAACCCTTCTCATTTTGGATGAGGCTACCTCCAGTGTTGACCCTGAGACAGAGCGTTTGATTCAAGAGTCTATTTTTACCCTTTCACAAAGGCAAACTATCCTTATTGTTGCCCACAGACCATCAACCATTCAGCAAGCGGACAGAATTCTTGTTATGCATCATGGGCATATTGTTGAGCAGGGAACACATAAGGAACTGATGGCCTTGGAAAATATCTATTTTAGGCTTAACCAATTACGCGAAACAAATGTGAATTTTTAAAATCCACCTTGATAGGAAACTTCGCTGGTTCTGTCTGGTCGAGCACTGATATACTTGACAGGAACTATTCTTAACTGGGAGGTGATTTTGCAAGAAACGAACGTAACCTTTTCAGAAACTTGTCTTTTTCCACAAAGCCTATGGCCCTTAGACTCTCTTCTTCAATACCTTGCTGGTTTATAAACACTGCTGTTGGAATACCCCTTATTTGGTATTTTTTCATTACCTCATCATGAAATGGTTGCGATCTGGTTAGGTCTAAACGCATGGTAATCACATTTCGGCTAAGCTTTATCACCTCGGGATCCGAAAATACTTCTCTTTCCATTGCAACACAAGGTCCACACCAGTCAGCATAAAAATCTATAATCACCTGTTTTTTTTCTTCTGCTGCCTTTTCAAGAATTGACTGATCGTATGGAATCCATTCAATCTTTCCAACGTGCTGGCTTGTGAGTGCGAGGTAGATGATTCCACCCACAACTAAGATAATTCCCATGACCTTTTTGAAATAGGGAAAAATTTTGAGTTTTTTTCCTGTAGTATCAAGCCAACCGAGATGGATGCCTGCTGCTACAGATACTCCGGCCAGAAGCCACTGCTTTCCAAAAAGATGAGATACAATAGGACTTATCATAAAAGCTGCCATGCCAAGAAGAACCCAGCCCATGAGCTTTCGTATCCACAGCATCCAGTCCCCTGATTTGGGAAGCCTGGTTATGGCGCCTGAGAAGACGGCCAAAACTGAAAGGGGAAGGCCGAGGCCAA
>Ga0315553_10003168_pt1 | contig 12914 bp, 8 predicted proteins | sample SalMarSW160140MG_FD_203099 | JGI IMG/M metagenome (GOLD analysis project Ga0315553, IMG submission 203099) | Salt marsh sediment microbial communities from the Plum Island Ecosystem LTER, Massachusetts, United States - Salt Marsh Sediment SW1601-40 ... | reverse complement strand
GCCGCGTCGTCCGAACCGGCCGGCTGCGTGGTCTGGGCCAGCAGCGCGTCGACCTGCCTGAGCAGCGGCGCCAGGTTCATCGCCATCACACACGGACGGGTCGTGGGCGATTCCTCGTAGCGGACCGCCTTGTCCCGGATCGCTTGCCGCCAGGACTCGTCTTTGTCCAACGCAGGCTCAGCAACGGTGTTGACATCCACCTCCAAACCGTACGCTGCAGCGTAGTCTTTCAGTATCTTGAGCAGTTCCGGGTCGGCCGTCGCCTTGGTCAGTTCGATCGTCCGCGAAATGGGCAGCTCGGGCTCGGCCTTGTCGACCTGCTCGACCATCTTCCGGACGGCCTCGTACTGTTCGTCGGTGCCCACGACATACAGGCCGCCCATCCACGAGTCGGCCTCGATGACCGGCATGTCCTTCTTCGACCATCTGGCCTCGGCCATGCGCTGGACGGTGTCACCTATCGTCGTCAAGTCGCTGCTTTTGACCTGGACGAAGTTGAAGGGCCGCGGCTCGATCTCCTTGTCCAGAATCTCCAACAGACGCTCCACCTCGGCTACGTCCGGTTGGGTACCTTCGACCAGCAGCGTGTGCGTGCGTGGATCGGCCGCTACCTTCAACGGCGGCGGTCCGGCGGCGGCGCGCCGCTTGATCCTGTCGGCCAAAAGCGTCTGCAACTGCTTGGCCACCTCATCCGCGTCGGCATTGACCAGGTCGAACGTCTTGAGTTCGGTGACCGTCGATTCGGCCTCGGCGTCCAGTTGCTTGATGAGGTCCTCAGCCTGAGACACCAACTCGCCAAAGCCGCTGAGGATCATCCGTTTGCCATCGGGGTCGGCCGTTACGGTGACCCCACTGCGGCCTTTCCCTCCACCGGCCACCGCCTGTGAGATCACCTTCACCAGGGCGTTGCCATCGGCGTTTTGCAGTTCCACAATCCGGTACACCCGGCCCTGCGGGGCATCGTCGGCGTCGAGCTTGGCGATCAGATCGTCGGCGAAGGCGATCAGCGAGCCGGGCGCCGAAACGACCACCTGATTCGTTCGCGCGTCGGCGTTGACCTGCACCGCCGGTCGCCTGCCCTTGCCCTTGGCGGCCGCCTCTTGGGCCCGCGCCTGAAGCATCGTCCGCAACGTGTTGGCCACTTCCTCGGCCTGCGCCCGTTCAAGCGGATACGTCTTGACCTCACCCTCGTCGACCAGGCCGGGCTGGTCGAGCGTGGCGATCATCTCAGCGATCTTTTTGAACTTATCCGGCGGCGCCTGCACCAGCAGGCCCGTACCGGCCGGCACGATCTGCACCTCCGGCTGGGCCCCCTTGGGTCGCTTGCCCGGACTGCCAAAGAACGGCTCGAGCGTGCCGGCAAGCTCCCTCGGATCGGCGTTGGTCAGCTCGATCAACTGTGGCTCGGTCTGCGCGCCGGCCACGTCGAACATCTTCACCAGCGCTTCGATCCGCTCGGCATCCTGCTCGTCACACTGGGCCAGAATGGTGTTGGTTGCCTCGTCGGAGAGAACCTGCAACGCGCCACGGCGCTTGCCCCCACCGCCCAGGGCCCGATTGATCAAGTCGGCGATCGCACTGGCGTCACCATGCTCCAGCGGCCAGGTGTAGACCTTAGGCCCGCTGGTCACCGCGCGTCGATCGAGCTCCTTGATGAGCGGCTCGATACGCGACCAGTCGCTCGGCGGCGCCACCACCAGCAGTACATTGCTGTCATCAAAGGGCAAGAACTGCACGGGCGAACCCGTACCTTTCCGCCGTCCGGGCTGCGCGCCGAACATCGGCGCCAACACTTTTGCCAGGGCGCTGGGGGTGGCCCCCTCCAGATACACCACGTGCTCGAACGCGTCGGAATCCAACTCCTGATCGAGCTGCGCGATCATCTCCACCGCCTCTTTCACCCGGTCGGGATCGCCCAGCACCAGCACCGCCCCGCCCGCCGGGTCCGGAATCACCTGAACGTCTTGCACGACCGGCCCTTTGCGGCCGCGAGCCTGCGGTCCTGTCGACAGCAACTGCTTGACCGTGTTGGCGATCTGTTCGGCGTCGGTGTACTTCAGCGTGACCCGCTGGAAGGTCTTCTCCACGTCGGCCACGTCAAACTGCTTGATCAGCGACTCGATTTCCTCCAGCTCCTCCTTCTCGGCCCGGACGATCAGGCTGTTGGTTCGCGGCTCGGGCACGATGGTGGGCTTGTCGGCAGCGCCCTTGGCCGGCGCCCGCCCACGCCGCGGCGGCGCCTGCGCACCGACGATCTGGCTGATGATGGGGGCCAGCTCCTGAGCTTGAGCATGCTCGAGCTGGTAAACGTGCGGCCCGAGATCGCCCTCCGCCTCGGGCACGTCCAACAGCGCAACCAGATCCTCGATCTTTTGCATCTTTTCCGGCGGCGCCTTGATGATCAGCCAGTTATTGCTTTCAGCGATCGCAACCGTGACCTCATCCGCCTCGCCGGCGGTCGGCGCCGGGGTCTTGGCGCGCCGCCCGCGCGGCGCCGGCGCGGCGTCGCCAAAGTCGATGAGCTGCTGGAGAATCGGAAGGATGTCGCCAGCCTCGGTGTGTTCCAGCTTGAAGATCTTTTGCTCGCGCGGATCGGCCAATTCGCGCTCGAACTTCTTGACGTAGTCAAGGAACTTGCGTGCATCGCCGGCCATGCACGTGATCGTCATCATCTTCGTGTTTTCGATACCGCCAATCAGGCAGTAGTCCGGCACGACACCTCGCGCACGCTCGATCAGCTCACTGGTCGTACCGCGACTGGGCGTGTAAATGAGGCGAACCCAATCGTAGTTGCCCGGGCTGGCGGCGCGGAACGCTTCCTCACTGTCGTAGAAGGTCGTATCAGGGAGGTTGCGGGGCACCTCGGGCAGGCGCAGCAACAGAAGGTAGTTTGGTTTGCGCAGCAGGTGGTAATTCTGATAGTACAACAGCTCGTTGAGCATCGCCTGCGCTTCGGCGAACGTCATGCGCTGTTTGTTGTGGAACGTCACCGCACCGGGCGGCGGGTCGTCGCCGATCAGCGGCAGACCGCTGATGATGCTGAAGTCCTCCAGCACGGCGGCCCATTCGCGCTCGTCCCAGTTGAAGTTGTAGGGGCGCACGGGCCGAGTCGACTCCTCTGCCTTGACCTGATCGGCAGGCTGCGTCGCGGCAGCAGCCGCCTGCTCGGGCTCGGCGGCGGCGGTGGCCGCGTCCAATTCACGTGGCTGAACTCTCGGCGGGCGGGCCGGTCGCCTGGTCTGGGGAGGGACAACCACCGGCTTGGTCATTGTCGGCTCGGGCCGCTCCACGTCGACGCTCGGCTCGTTCGAAGCGGGCTCGCTCACCCTTGGCTGGGCGGGCTGCGTCGACGCCTGCTTGGCTTTTATGGATTGCAGGGCGCGCCGCTTTTTGTCGCTCAGATCGTTCGAGTTGGTCGGCGAGCCGGGCTGGGAAGAAGCCGCACCGACCTGTTGCTGCGGCTCGGCTGCCATCGCCACAGAGGCCAGGCCCACGGCCGACAGCACCCCCGCAGCAGCCAAAGCCACCGTCAGCAACCCCCCCACCAGCCACATCGACAGGCCTTCATGCCGGCGCGTTCGCGCTTTGGGTCCTCGCATGGTTACGTCCCTCCAACGGCTCGGCTCGGCACCGAGAAGCCCGATCCCTTGCCGCGAGATTCGATCATTGCTCGTCATGGACAGCCTCGTATGCTCGAAGAAGCTCTTCATCCGTATCATTGGCCAGTTCTTGTCGTTGCGACAACTTCATCCCCAAAGGATACACGTAGGTCTTTTTGCCGGCCCTATCCTCGGCTACCGCCCCCAGCCAGTGGATCCTGACCAATGTCAGACCGTCGAGTTCGTCGCCCACTCGAATTCTCTGCTCCTCACCTTGCTCCGGTTGGGGGCTGCCGCGGCGACGCTTCGGGGTCGGCGCGCTGCCCGTCTGCGCTACGACGACTTCCTCGACCAGCTCACCCGCATCGTCGTCCCAATAGCTCAGCAGCGCCTTGACCACCTTCTTGTCCGCTTCCCGGTCCTGCCTGACAGGCCGCTCAACCGGCTTGGCCGGCGTCGGCTTCTTCACCACCTTGGTCGGTGGCGGCGGCGGCGGTGGTGGCGGCGGCTCCCATGGGGCAAACGGATTCCGCCTGGCAATACCCGCAAACGACGCCAGAGTTGCACCGCGGACCAGCCGACCGGGCCCGTCCCCTTCCGTAGCATCCGCCGGCGCCACCTGAGGATTCGGCACGATCTTCGTCGACGGCAGCACGAGCGTCTCGATGCGGGCCGTCACCTTCAACTGCGTGCCCTTCGACTTGCCCACCGGGCTGAGCGTCAGGTCACGGATGCGCATCAGATAGGGCAGGCGATAGAAACCGTACAACAGGCCCACCACGTCCGTCAGCTTCCCCTGGGCATTGACGCTGAAGCGCACCTGACGGAGCTTTGTTCTGCCCAGCGGTCCGGCGCCCTGCGGCGTTACCGAGACCCGCTGGAGCTTGTGCTTCTCCAACAGCGCCTTAATCTCTGCATCGAGGCGGGTCACAGCGACCTCATCGCTGACGGCCATCGTCCTCGAGGCCAGGTCCTGCCACTGGCTGACGTAGTGCACTTTCTGCGCCAGGACCTGATCGAGGTTCTCCAGCTTGCGATTGGCTGCCTGAATGCGCGTATCCAACTGCTCGGCTGGTTCGATCACGAGCTTGTCGACGAGCTTCCAGCCGATCATCATTACGGCCACCGCACCGACGACCACCGCCAGGGTTTTCTCGCGCTTGGACATCTATCCACTATTCCTTGCACGCCGAGCCGGCGACTGCCCGGAACTGTCCGATTTGCTTGACGCCTCGTCCTGAGCGTCCACCGGCGTAGAGGCATCAGGGGTCTTGTCCTCTGGCATATCTTCTTGCGCCGCACCCGCTTGCGCATCCCGTTCTTCGGGCGGCGGCGCCGTGCGACCTCCGCCTTCCGGCAGTTCGATTCGCAGACTCCCCGTGGCGGGGTAACGATCGCTTGAGCCACGCTCCGTGGCCGAACCGGGAACAGCCCGATAGCCTTGCTTAAGTGCCCGTTCGGCCAGTTCGGTGCTGACGTCGGTACGCGCCATCCGCAGACCGACCGAAATCCGGCCGGTAGAAGACATGCCCAAATTGGTCGCGTAAACCTGTTTACTGTCGGGAAAGAGTTCCGTGAGCCGTTTGAGGTGCTCCAGCCAGACTACCTCTTCGCGCTGCCACGCCAACGCCGACTCCACCTGTTTCTTGAAGTCCTCGAACTCGGCCACCTCCTGCTCGAACTGCTTGACCTGCTTCTGCACCCCCTCGAGTACGGCGCGCCTTTGGCCCAGGTAGCGGTTCGCCCCAAGAACCACAGCAACCAGGACCGCAGCCGCCCCCAACGCGGCCATGCGAACCTTGCGAGCACGCACCGCCGACAAATCGATGGGCTTCTTCGGGTTGAGGAAATCGAAGTACACCTTGCCCGGCTGGCCATGCCCGACGATTAGACCGATGGCCGCGCTGAACCCCCGCAACACGTGCGCCTCGCCCTGGCCCGTGAACGGTTCGCCCGGATCGTACAGCATCGCCTCGACCGAGAACCGCCGCCCCAGCGCCGTGGCCAGGTGTTCCTCCACACCCGTCGCACCCGCCACCACGATCCGGTCGATGCGGACACCCGGATCGGTCACCCGGTAGGCCTCCAGCGAGCGCGTCACCTCCAAGAGCAGGTCGGCCGCCGTGCCCGCTTCGCCCGCGTCGCGGCCCGTTGCCGGCGTTTCTTCAACGACGGGCACACTCACCGACGCCGCCCGCGAGAAGACGAGTCGGCCGTCACGAATCACGTCGATCTCGGTAAGCGCCGGCCCGACGTCGACCAGCACGGTCCGCCCGCTCCGGATGTCGGCCTGCACATGCGCGACCGAAACGAGGTTCGCGTACGGCCTGAGGCCCACACGTTCCAGCTCCAGACCCGCGTGCTCGGCCATCTGCTGGTAGAACACCAGGACGTCGTTGCGAACCGCCGCCACCAACACTTCCACCGTGTCCGCCTCGGTGTCGCTTTTGCTGGCCGCAAAGTCCACCACCGCCTGATCCAGGGCAAAGGGCAGCTCCTTGACGATCTGAAAGTGCACAGCCGCCGGCAGTTCCGCCTCGGCACCCCCCGGGAGCGTCAGCGTATTGAGGATGGCCTGATCGCGCGGCACGTCGATCAGCAAACGCCGAGCGCTCAGCTTGTGCTCGCGGAGCGCCGCGCGGATAAAGGACCCCATCGCCGCCGGGTCGGACCGATCCAGTTCCGCCGGCATCGCGACGCAGACCGTCCGCACGCCACGTACGCGCCCTCGCTGGGACACCGCCTGCACCATGCGAAGCCAGCGGCTGTCCCAATCCAGGCTCAGCAACTTCCTACCTGCGAAAGCTTGAAGCGACACGTTCATCATCCATCTCGCGTATGCGGTATGCCGTACCCAACGGGGTCAGATCCCGATAGTAAAGCACCTGTGGATTCGTCGGCCAGGAAATATCCAATACTACATTGATCCGTTTTACCACCCCCACGTGGTCCGCGTATCCCAACGACTCGATCGAGATCACCGACGCTCGTGTGGTGACGCCGTAGTCCGGCCTCGCTCCAACCAACTCGGCCAGCACGTCCAGCGGGACGCCCGCGTCGGTATGCAGCCACGCAGGCGTGAGCAGCGCCTCGTCGTCGAGATCGCCCCGCACAGCAACGATGTCGTCGACGTACGGAGCCAGTTCGGGAATAGTCGCAAGCACCTCGCGCTCGGCCGTATTGACGTTGATCAGCCCCATGAAGCCCGGAAACGGAAGCGTGGTGATCCGGTCCAGTACGGCAGGCAGGTCCTCGACCGTAAGCGGACTGTCGTCGGCCAACACCAGCCGGACCGGGCTGTTCGTCTCGCCTTCGCCCGCTCCACCGGCTGCCAGAATGTAATCCACCGCCTCCGGCTCGAAGAACTCAGCCAACTGCTCGGCCGCCGCGTCGGCCCCGCGCCCGCCTCCGCTGCCAAGGGTAAACCGAGGCCTTCCGTCGCTGGCCAGGTTCAACTCGCGCGACCACACCGTCAGATACGGCAGCAGCCCGCGGTCAAGCTCGCCGTCGGCGTTGTCGGGCGGAAACGACGCATCGCTGTCGTTCTCGTTCGCTTCGAGCAGACCGTTGCGGTTGTAGTCTTCGCCGAACAGCACTGTCGCCGTAAACCCCTTCACCAGCAAAAGCTCTTCCACCGTCTCAAAGGCACCGTTCTTGGCCTTGTAGCCCACCGGCTCCCGCTCAACATAGAAGTCGCTCTCGGCCCCGTTCTCGCGCGGTTCGTCGTCTGCATCCCGCCAGTCCAGCAACGCGTCGATCAGTTCCGGGACAACCACCTCCAACGGGTCCAAAACCTCATTGAACAGCGCCGTCAACTGCTCTTGCGACGCCATGTTAATGTCCAGCTTGCCGTTTTCCGGCACCACCCCGAAGCGCGCCCGCTCCTCGTCGTCGCTCGGGTCGTCGGCCACGATGCTGAACCGCCAGGCCATGTCGGGTTGCTCGTCCTCGTCCCGCTCGTCGCCGCGCCGCGAACGGGTCGACCCGCTCCGATGCTCGAACCCCGACGGCGCCGCCTCCTGCTGGGGACTCCACACCAGCACCTCGTGGAGGTTATCGGCGTTGTCCAGCCACGCACTGACGTACACCCCCTCGGCCCGCATGAGCTGGATCACCCGCTGCACACCCGCCTCGGCCGCCAGCCTCGCTTGCAGCTCGTCGCTCACCGCGCCCGTCGCCAGCAGATTCGCCCGCATCGAAAACCCGAAGCTCAGGCCCAGGACCGACAGCAACACCACGATCACCAACACCACCGCCAGCATCACCCCGCGCCGGTGCAAACCACCCGTGCTGCCCGATCGCCCGATCATCGCTGCTGCTCTCCGAGGTTGGCCATCCCGACACTGCGGGCACGCATCAGCCGCGAACCGAGAAACACATCCGCCTGCGGCACCCGCACCACCATGGCGTAACGGTCGCCGTAGGGGTAATCCGGCAGCTCGGCCTGGTCGCCGAGCCGCTGCGACTCGATGATTTCCTCCTCCAGCTCCAACTGCTCTTCCGTCACCGGCGTGAAGCCGACCGTCACCTCCACCGCCTGGGGCAGGCTATTGCCCGGCCCGGCCTCCCACGTCAGCACCCACTCCACGCCGTCGAAGTAACGGAACCCCAAATACTTGATCTCGTCCGCCCACAATTCCACGTCGAACCGCTCGTCGTCGAATTGCCCATCGTCACGCACGATCCCCACCGGCTGATGCAGTGTGTTCTGCTCCCACCGAACCAGGCCGTACACAAGAAGCTGTTCGGTGCCGTCCTCCAATTCCACCGTCTCCTCTTCGTCCTCGGCTACGTAATACTGGATCTTGGTGATGTCGCATTCGGCCGGCAGCGGCTCGTCGCGAATGCTTCGGTCTTCAAACAACGTCTTGCCCGGCAGGCGCACGGTATGAAGGACCATGAAATGCGCGTCGCCCGCGATCCCCGGCCCGTATGCCGCCAGGAATCCGCTGCACGACCGAATGTCCTCCGCGATGCGACGCAGCGCCGCCTGGGCAAGCACCACGTCACGGCACAGCGCCTCGCCTTCGTCGGCCGTGCGAAGCGAACCGACATAGAACATCTGCATGACGCCCATCACCATGACCATCAGGCCCATGGCCAGCAACACTTCCAGGAGGGTCAATCCTTTTCTGTGAGTCGCTGCCCGGCTCATCTTCGTCGCCCCCCCGCCCCCGGGCTTCCAGGTATGGGCGTGCCCTCCACAGGCGGCTTCGTCTCGCCCGGCTGGTCCTCCTCCACCTCCGATTCCTCCTGGCCTGTGTCTTCCTCCTCCTCGGGCTGGTCACCTTCCTCCTGCTCCGCATCGTCTTCACGGCCCGGCTGTTGGCTCTTCTGGTAGGCCTGAATCTCCTGCCGGATCTGGTCCCACAACGAGCCGCCCATCTGCCCCTGCGGCAACTGCTCGAGCATGGGCAGCATCGGCAGCAACTCCAACAGACTCTCCATATCCAATTGCTGAATCAGCTTCGGAATATCAAAATCGTTCAAGTCGATGCCCAGCTCGTTGAGCAGCTCGCAGAACTCCGGCGGAAGCTGGTCGCACAGATCCTCCACCGGCTGGTCCGGAGGTGTGAACTGCTCCAGGTCGAGCGGCATGTGCTCGGCCCGCAGCGTCCGCACACTCAAGACCTCCTCGAAGCTTTCCAGTTCCGCCTGCTCGCGATCCTCGTCGTCCGGGAGCCCGGCCAGGATGGACACGGTCAGCAGCTCCATGCCCTCGATCGGGCTCGACTCGGTCGTGACGCGCCATGCGTAACCGGGATACTGGCTGCCGAACTCGCCGATGAATTCGTCTTCATCGAGTTCCAGCGTGCCCATCTCGATCTGCGAGACGACCGACTCGGCCAGCATCAGCGCCTGGCGCTGCCGTTGCGACAACTGGGCCGTCTCCAGCCCGATGCTGAACTGCGCACCAAGCACCATCATCGCCAGCGACAGGATCGCCACCGACAGCACCACCTCCAGCAGCACCGCAGCGCGGCCATACCATCGACAACGACCTGTTCGCGTTCTAGCGTCCACCGCCTGCCCTGCGCATGGCTTCCTCGATTTCGGCCAAATCTTCCGGACTGAGCTCCTCGCCGGTCGGCGCCTGCTCGACCGGTTCCGAGGAAAACTCGCCTTCCTCCGCGACGCCCGATCCCTCCTCCGTCATCATCTCTCGCTCGTCTTCGTCCACTCGCCGCAGCAGCTTCTCCCGCTCGATGCCGGCCTCGGCAAACTCCTCTTCGCTTAACGGCGCCCTGATCGACACGCCGCCGGTCCGCCCGTCGAGCACGACCAAAGTCCGCTCCGTGTCCTCGAGCATCTCGCCCAACTCGGCGTCGGCCAGCACGAAGGTTGCCCACTCTACCTGGCCGGTCGGATCGAAAACGACCTCCGGACGCAGCTCTTCCTGCTCGAACTCGCCATCCGAGTCGAACATCCCCTCCTGGTCCTCGTCGATGATCTCCAGGTAAACGGGGCGACCAAGCCTCACCTCATGGCAGTACACACCGCCCAGCAGAATCTCGTCGGCCGCCCACTCCGCTTCGTACGCGACAAACTCATCCGGACCGTCGATGGGCTCCGGTTCGTATTCCACGATGGGCTGCTGCTCTTCCTCGTCCCACCAAATCCGGAACCGCTTGCCCGTGCTCATGGCGTGGGCCCGCGTGATCACCAGCAGCGAGCGAAACTGCGAGGCCGACTCGGTCAGCTTCCGGCGCTCCAACTCGCCGAAAAAGACCGGCGCCACCCAACCGGTCAGCAACGCCAGAAGCGACAAGACCAGCAGCACCTCGATCAGCGTGAAGGCTGGTTGTCGATCCCAGTGCCGCACCGGTTGTCTCCCGCCGCAACTGTGGGCCCATGGCCGGACAAAGAACGGTTCGCCGGGCAATCAGCGGTCGCTCTTCCAGTTCTTGATGTCGTCCTCGGTGCCTTCCTGACCGTCCGGGCCGTTGCTCCACAGGTCGTAGCTGTTCGTGTTCACGTCACCCGGCGACTTGTACTGGTATTCGTTGGCCCACGCGTCCTTCAGACTGTCCGGGTCCTTCACGTACGGACCCCGCCAGAGGTTGGAGTCCTCGTCGATGCTGTCGGGCCTCTCCGACAGGGCCTTGAGACCCTCATCCGTCGCCGGATACTTGCCCACATTGAGCTTGTACAGATCGAGCGCCTGCGCGATCGGCCCACGCGACGCGACCGTATTGCGCGTCATATCGATCTTGGCCTCGTCCGCACGCCCCAGCAACGTCGGGACCACCCAGGCCACAAGCATCCCGAGGATGGCGATCACCAGCAAAACCTCGATCAACGTGAACGCGGCTCGCCTCCTGTCTCGCATTGCAGATTCTCCTTACTCTTTCGCCAACTGGTTCACCCAGTACCTAACCAAGTGCCACAACGGCCTCACCGGCCACCCATACCCGCCAGCGCGCCGGTCAGGATCGGGATCAGCAACGCCAGCGCGATCAGCAGCACCACGAACGCCATGATCACCAGCAACAGCGGCTCGATGAGGCGGACGGCCAGATCGATCAGACGCGCCGTCCGGGCCTCGTTCGAGTCGGCGATCTGAATCAGCACGCTGTCCAGATTGTTCGACTCCTCGCCCACCGCAATCATGTCCAGAATGTCCGGGGGAAAAATCCCGCCCGTCCGCAACGGCTCGGCCAAGGTCTCGCCCGCCCGAACGTTCTCGGTGGCCTCCCCAATAATGTCCTCCAGGATCCTGTTGCCGGCCGACTCCCTCGAAATCCGCAAGGCTTGAAGGATGGGCACGCCGTTGGCCAATAGGGTGCCCAAAATCCGGCAGAACCGGCAGATAGACACCATCCGGTAAATCCGCCCCACGCCGGGGACCCACATCTTGATCCGATCCAGCCTGTCACGCCCCGCCGCACTGCGGAAATACGAAGTGACGGCGATCACAACCACCAGCGATCCGAGCGCCAGCGGCCAGAACTGCTCGCGCAGGACGTCACACACCCCGAATACGGCCGTGGTCAGCCAAGGCAATCCCTCCTCCGGCAGAAACTGCCGAACCTTCGGCACAACCTTGGCCAGAAGAAAGAGCACCACGACCGTGCCCACCGTCACCAGCACGCACGGATACACCATCGAGCCGATCATCTTGCCGCGAAGTTCGTTCTGGCGCTCCGCGAATGTGGCGATCCGGTGCAACACGTCCTCCAGAAACGCCCCCTCCTCGCCCGCACGGATCATCGACACGTGCAGATCGCTGAAGGCGTTGGGGTGCTTGGCCATCGCATCGGCCAGCGTCTCGCCGCCTCCCACGTCCTGCTTCACCTCCCGCAGGATCTCCGTCAGCGCCGGACTCGAATTCTGCCGACAAAGCACATCCAACGAACGCAATACCGGTACGCCGGCACGCAACAGGTCCGCCAACTGGCCGTACATCTCAGCCAGCCGCTGCGTACGTATCCTCTTGCGACCGCCCGAAAACAGCGACCGCGAAGCCTTGCCCCCTTCATTCACGTCCACAGGAAACAGCGACCGCTCATCCAGAGAGCGCAACGCCGCCGTCTGGTTGTCCGCGGTCAACACCCCGTTGACCACCTTGCCGTCAACCGTCCGCGCTCTATACGTAAACGTCGGCATTGCACATCCGCCCGCGCTTAGATCTTGCTAACACGCAGGATTTCCTCCGGCGTCGTAACCCCTTCAAGCACCCTTCGCCACCCGTCCTCCCGCAACAGAACCAGACCGTTCCGCTTAGCGGCCTCAATGATCCTCGCCGTACCCGAGCGCTGCATTACCAACTCGCGAATCTCATCGTTCATAAGAAGCAGCTCAAAAACGCCCGTTCGCCCACGGAACCCGCTTCCCCGGCACTCGCGACACCCGCTGCCGCGGTACAGTTCGCGTCCATCATAGGGAAAATCGGCCGGCAGCAGCTTCGCGTCGGGCTCGTAGGCCTCCTTGCAGCTCTCGCACACCGACCGCACCAGACGCTGCGCCATGATCCCCTCGATCGTGCTGCTGACCAGGAACGGCTCCACACCCATGTCCAGCAACCGCGTCGTGGCACTGGCGGCATCATTCGTGTGCAGCGTGCTGAACACCACGTGCCCCGTCAACGATGCCTGAACCGCAACCTCCGCCGTCTCCAGATCGCGAATCTCGCCCACCATGATCACATCCGGATCGTGCCGCAGGAAGCTGCGCAATCCATGTGCAAACGTCAGCCCCACCTTGGTGTTCACCGGTACCTGGTTGACCCCCTCCAGGTTGTACTCGACCGGTTCCTCGATGGTCACCACCTTGATCGTGTCCGAGACGATCTGCCCCATCGCCGCATACAGCGTC
>Ga0315553_10003167_pt1 | contig 12917 bp, 10 predicted proteins | sample SalMarSW160140MG_FD_203099 | JGI IMG/M metagenome (GOLD analysis project Ga0315553, IMG submission 203099) | Salt marsh sediment microbial communities from the Plum Island Ecosystem LTER, Massachusetts, United States - Salt Marsh Sediment SW1601-40 ... | reverse complement strand
CGGTTCGGAGGGTTGAGGAGATGGCGGCGGCGGATGAGCGGATTTTTGTGCCCCAGCAGTTTGAGAACCCGGAGAATCCCCGGATTCATTATGAGCAGACGGCCAAGGAGTTGTGGGAGCAGATAGGCGGACAAATCGACTGTTTCGTAGCGGGAGTCGGTAGTGGAGGAACCCTTCAGGGTGTCGGCAAGTTCCTCAAGGAGCACAACGAAGCGATAAAGATCGTAGCTGTTGAGCCGGAGAATTGCTCGGCGCTTTTGGGACACGAACCCGGGCTGCACCAGATTCAGGGGATAGGCGACGGCTTTATTCCCGATGTGCTTGATGTTTCGATGGTTGATGATGTGGTAGAAATTAGTGATGAGGATGCGATAGAGACCACGCGGCAGCTGGGGAGGGATTACGGGCTGCTGGTGGGTATCAGCTCAGGTGCCAATGTCTGGGCTGCGCGGAAACTGACAAAGGTCATAGCCGGCAATATTGCAACGGTGTTGCCTGACAGGGCAGAGCGATATTTCAGTACGGCTTTGTTATAGTCGGCACAGCAAGTTATTCAATCGAAGAACCCTCTTTTTACGGAAGCGTTTTTTAGTGAGCGGTCAACCGGCGTTTTTACATCGTAAGGTATTACACAGGCTTGAATTGTATCTATTTGCCAGGTCTGCGGGGAGTGTGCTTGGAAATAGTGTTTGACTGATGATATGCGGGTTTGTAAAATGCCGCGTGAAATGACATTGGCAATAGTTATTAGCTGTTCGGCTCATGAGCTGCTAATGCCGGATACGAGGGAGCGTACTGTTTATGACAGGTGACGGTAGGGTAGTTCCAGCCGGTGGGGCCGGTGCGGGTGCGTCGGTTAGCCGGGGAGGCCAGGCGCAGAATAATGCGTTCGGGAATCCTCGCAGTATGCCTGAATCGCTGGCGGCAGAAGCGGCGGTGCTCGGCTCGATGATAATCGACCCGGCGTGCATTGGGCAGGTCATCGAGCAACTTCAGCGGGAGGCATTTTATCGTCTTGAACACCAGAGGATATTCGACGCTTTGGTTGGCCTTTACGAGAAGAACACAGGCGGGGCCATCGATGGTGTATTGCTTCGCGATGAACTTGAAAAGCGTCAGCAGCTGGAGGCCGTAGGCGGAGTGGAATATCTCGCCAGGGTTATGGAGTCGGTGCCATCTTCGGCTAACGTTGAGTATTATACCGAGATTGTCAAAGACAAGATGCTGCTGAGGGAGACCATCTCCGCTGCTACTGAGATTCTCAACGATGCATACGACCAGAGCGGCGAGACCAGCGAGAAGCTCGACGATGCTGAGCGCAGGATTTTTGCGGTTACGGATAAAAAGATAAGGGGCTCTGCGGTTGCTTTGAAGGATTTGGTGGCTACGGTTTATGAGCTTATCGAGAAGCGTGAGGGCAGTCATGTTACAGGTCTGGCGACGGGTTACCTTGAGCTTGACGGTTTGACGGCGGGCCTTCAAAATGGGGAGATGATAATCATTGCCGGGCGGCCCAGCATGGGCAAGACGGCTCTTGCGTTGAATATTGCCGAGCATATCGGCAGTGTAGAGAGGGCGCCGGTTGGAATATTCTCGCTGGAGATGGGCAGGCAGCAGTTAGCCGAGAGGTTTCTGTGCAGTTTTAGCAAGATTGATGCTCAACAGGTCAGAAAGGGGATGTTAAGTACCGAGGATTTTCAGGAGCTTGTTGCGGCGTGCGGGGCCGTTTCTGAGGCGCCGATTTATATCGATGACACCTCGACGATGACACCGCTGGAGCTTCGTGCGAAGGCAAGGAGGCTCAAGAGTATGCACGATATCCAGTGCGTGATAGTTGACTATCTACAGTTGATGCATTTGAGTATGAGCAGGATTGAGTCTCGTCAGCAGGAGATATCAACAATTTCAAGATATATCAAGGCCCTAGCCGGTGAGCTGAACGTTCCTGTTGTTGTTTTGAGCCAGTTGAATCGTTCTCCGGAGGGCAGGGAGGGTCATCGGCCAAGGATGAGCGACCTTCGAGAGAGCGGCAGTATCGAACAGGATGCCGATGTGGTTATGCTGCTGCATCGTGAGGATTATTACCATCGTGGAGAGGAAGATTACCAGCCGGATAGTACGGCCGAGCTGATAATAGCCAAACAGCGCAACGGTCCAACCGGAAGCGTGAAGCTGACGTTCAGAGAGAAATATACGCGTTTTGAGAATGCCTCTCCGGTACAGCAGGAGGCGGTACCGTTTTAGAGGAGCACCATTTCACAGGGGACAGTGAGCCCATTGGTGCGTGTTTGTAATAAAGTTAATTGATTTTTCATGAGATATAAGATGCGATATGCGTTTTTTATTTTTTTTATATGGTTAGTACTATTTTATTCAGGTTGTGCAATGGTGGATTCCAGCCGGTCCTCATCTGACAGTACCTCAGAAGGTGTGGAGGGTGTAGCAGATAGTAACCAGGCAGTCGAGTCGGTTGCAGAGGGCAGCGGCGGGGATATAATCAGGTCGATTGGTTTTGCAGGCAATCGTAAGTATAAAGTTAAGGTTTTGCGTCAGAGATTAGGGCTGGATATAGGTGACAGGCTCGATTCTTTTCTTGCTGAGTCCGGCAGAAGCATCATAGCGGAGGTTTATCGAAAGATAGGTTTTGCCTTCGTCAAGGTGACGCTCGATAAAGGGAAGTTATCACAAGGTAAGCTGTTTTATATAATTGATGAAGGTCCAAGGGTCCAGGTCAAAAAGGTCAAGTTCATCGGCAATAAGGGCATAAAGACAAAAACACTTAGAAAGGTCGTAAAGACAAAGGGAAAGAAATGGTTTTACTGGCCTTTTTACTATACTGAAGAGGCGATAGCTGAGGACGTAAAGAAGTTGGGGAAGCTCTATTACGAAAGAGGTTTTCTCGATTACAGTGTAAAGGTGGAAAGAAGTTTCACCAAAGACAACAAGAAGGCTAACGTCACATTCATAATTGAAGAGGGTCCAGCCTTTCGTGTTGAGAAGGTTGTTCTTATAGGTAACGAGCACTTTTCGGAGGAAGAGCTGCAGGCAAAGCTGAAGTTAGAGGAGGGGCGGGTCTATAATAAGAAGAGGGCTGATCTTGATGTCAGGCGGTTGGTCAAGCTTTACCGTGAGCAGGGTTTTATAGATGTCAGGATTCAGCAGAAGCCGAAATTTATTTCGGAAGTTAGTGCGGCCGCAGTTAATGTTGAGTTCAGCATCGATGAGGGCCGGCAGTTTAGAATCGGCAGAGTGGATATAAGCGGCAATGAATCGGCTCAGGACAGGGTCATTCGTCGGGTGTTGGACGAGTACGGTTTTGTGCCAGGGCAACTGTACAATGCTGACTTAGCTCCCCTGGAACCCGATTCTAAACTGGAAAAGTATGTACAGAGGACAGTATTGGCGGAGGATGTGATAATCAGGCCTGTTGAGCCGGCGAGCGGTGCTCCGGACCAGAAGGATGTAAGTGTTGATGTTAAAGAGGGTATGACGGGCATGATAAAGCCTGGTGTCGGAATCAGCAGTGACAGCGGCGTGATAGGTCAGCTGGTTTATGAGCAGCGCAATTTTGACATCACCGATTTTCCTGACAGCCTCGGCGAGTTTCTCAGTATGAAGGCCTTTCGAGGTGCTGGGCAGACTTTTAGAGTATCGCTTATGCCAGGAACAGAGGTCAGCCAGTATTCTGTGAGCTTCAGCGACCCATATTTTCGTGACAGACCGACATCATTTAGTGTGAGCGGCTCAAAGTGGGGAAGGTGGAGAGAGAGCTATAGCGAAGGCAGGATGAGGGCTTATGTTAGCCTTGAACAGCGACGTAGAGATAGCTGGAACAGAAGCGTTGGTTTTCGGGCAGAGAATGTTGATATTCACAGCCTCGATTTTGATGCACCACAGGAAATCAGGAATATAGAGGGTGACAATGGAATTTTGTCGGTTGATTTTGGAATTGGAAGAAGTACTATCGATGATTTGTATAATCCAAGCGATGGCTATCGCTTTAGTGCCGATTATGAGCAGGCCACGGGCGACCATACCTTTGGAATATTGAGTGGTGCTTTCTCTCGCTATTTTACGCTTTATGAAGATGTTCTGGAGCGAAAGACTGTTTTGGCGACGATTCTTCGGGCGGGGACTGTGTTAGGTGACGCTCCGGCATTCGAGAGATTTTATGGCGGTGGCTTAGGTAGTTATGGTATGAGGGGTTTTGAATATCGAGGGATAAGTACAAAAGGAGTTCAGACAATTGTTGCAAACCCGGAGCGTAAAGACCCGATAGGAGCTGACTGGATATTTTTGGCTAATGCTGAGATAACGGTGCCTTTGATAGGCGAGAATTTTTCGGCGTTGTTTTTCATCGACAGCGGTACTATTGACACAGGCAGCTACCGTATGTCGGTGGGTATAGGGATACAGATAATGGTACCACAGGTTTTTGGGCCGGTGCCGATGAAGTTTGAGCTTGCGACGCCGCTTGCCAAAGATAGCTTAGACGAGACACAGGTTTTCAGCTTTTCGATGGGAGGAGCGTTGTTTTGAAAGGTCAAGAGTTAAAAGAGCAAGATAAAAGAAAGGAACAGTTATGAAAGTCAGCAAGGTTATTATTATTAGTTTTTTGGTAGCCGTGGTTGGTTTATCGATATGTTACGATTACGGCCGGGCCGGGCAAGCTGACATATTCTCTGCGAAGATTGGTGTTGTCAGTGTTCGTAAAATCATTCAGGAGTGCAAACGAGTTGCCAAGTACAAACAGGAGTCTGAGAACGAGAAGATTTTACTTAGTGCGGAGTTGATGAAGCTTGATAAGGAAATCAGCGATGATACCAACAGCTTGAAGGTTTTAAGACCCGGCACCAGCGATTATATGGCGCAGTTAAAGCAGGTATTGGAAAAGGAAGCCAGCTTAAAGGCGAAGCAGGAGTTCTATGATCGACAAAGAACGCTGAATGAGCAGAAGATGATGGGAGATCTTTATGAGGAGATTTCGCAGATAGCGGGAAAGGCTGCTGAGCAAAAGGGGCTGGCGTTGGTTCTTAGGAAGGATGAATTGCTGTATAGCGGTGGTTGTACGGATATTACGGAGGAGGTAAAGGCTCAGTTGGATGCGAGGGAAGACGCAAAACAGTAGAGAGGAAGTAAAAAGTAAGACCGTCGGACCTGTAATCAACCTGTTTTTAGCTTTTGTTTTTTTAATTTCTTATGAGATTGACGATTGCACAGTTGGCGCAACGGATTGGTGCGGAGTTAGTAGCCGGTCCCGATGAGGCCAAGAGTTATATAACTGCGGTGGGTGGGGTAGAGACGGCCAGCAAGAGTGATGTTACTTTTGTTACCGACGAGAAGCGTGTGGGGGCAGTCGGCGCCTCGTTGGCGGGGGCGGTCATTGTGGGGAGTCTTATTAAAGATTTGCCTAAGTCGCAGCTGGTTGTTAAAAATGTCGACGCGGCTTTAATCGAAGCCTTGGCTGTTTTCGCGCCCAAATTGAAGGCTCCTGGTGAAGGCATTGACCCGAGTGCGCGGGTTGGCAATGATGTTCGAATAGCCAAAGGTGTGTTCATCGGAGCCGGGGTAGTAATTGACGACGGAGTTGAAATCGGGGCAGACAGTGTAGTCAAGAGCGGGTGCAAAATAGGAGAGAAGTCGAAGCTTGGCAAAGATTGTCGTATCGACAGCAACGTTGTTATTGGTCACAACTGTAGTTTAGGCAACAATGTTATTGTTCAGGCGAACAGCACAATAGGCTCGACAGGTTTTGGGTACTCATTTATCGATGGTGAACACCGACTTATTCCGCATAATGGTGGCGTGGTTATCGAAGACTTTGTAGAGATAGGGGCCAATTGCTGTATTGACAGGGCGAAGTTCGGCAATACCATAATTGGAGCGGGAACAAAAATAGACAATCTTGTCCAGATTGCTCACAATGTTGTGATAGGCAAGTGCTGTCTGATAGCCGGTCAGGTGGGTCTTGCGGGCAGTTGTCGGCTTGGTGACGGAGTGGTGTTAGCCGGTCAGGTTGGTCTTGCTGATAATATCCGGATAGGAGACCGCACGATGGTAGGGGCCAAGTCCGGTGTTATAAATAATGTAGGCCCCGATAAAAAGCTGGCTATGATACCTGCTATAGATGTTAAAGAAGCCCTGCGGGTTGTTGCTCAGTTGTTGCGTCTGCCGAGGACGGCCGAGCAGGTGAAGCAACTGGTTAAAAGGGTAGAAGAACTTGAAGCTGCAAAAAACAATAAAGGGTGAAGGGGTTATAGCCGGCAGAGGCATGTTCGGAGGCGAGGAAGCGAGGGTAATTTTTCGTCCTGCTGCTGAGGATACCGGTGTGGTTTTCGTACGGACGGATATTCCGGAGGCTGTACGTATTAGTGCGGTTGCGCCGAATCTTGCAGAGCGAAGTCGTCGCACTACGATAAAAAAAGGTTCTGTTAGTATAGAGACTGTGGAGCATTGTCTTGCTGCTATCAGCGGACTGGAGATTGACAATATTATTGTAGAGGTTAACGGTCCTGAGCTGCCGGCGCCGGATTGCAGTTCTGCGGAGTATTTAAAGGTTCTGAAGCGGATAGGTTTTGTTGAGCAGAAGGTAAGCCGGAAGGAGTTTGTAATCAGCAGGCCGATTACTATTAACTCCGGCGATGCCTCGATATATGCGTTGCCTTATGAGGACAGCGCTCTTAATGTCACTTTCGAACTGGATTACAGCGGTCACACGGGTATTGGCAGGCAGATTTTTAGTTGTCGGCTCACGCCGGAGAGTTTTGAGAAGAATCTGGCGTCGGCGCGAAGCTTTTTGCTCGAGATTGAGGCCCGGCAATTTCAGGCTCGTGGAATGGGCAAGCATCTGGGTCCTCGTGAGATTCTTGTAATCAACTCGGACGGGCCTATTAAGAACAGTTACAGATTTCCCAACGAGTGCGTTCGTCATAAGATTGTTGACATGATTGGAGACCTTGCGTTGGTTGGTCGGGCTGTTAAGGGTCGGATTGTCGCTTATAAGAGTGGTCACTCACTGAACCAGCAGCTTGCAAGGAAGTTGTATGAAGCCTCTCAGCAGCAGGAGCGTGTCCAGAAGTTTGGTACCGATGCGATTTTGGATATTCGCAGGATTTCGAGGATTTTGCCGCACAGGTATCCGTTTTTGCTGGTGGACAAGATAATCGAAATCGAAGGAGGTACGCGGATAAAGGGCATTAAGAATGTAACCTTTAACGAGCAGTTTTTTCAGGGGCATTTTCCGGGTACGCCAATCATGCCGGGTGTTCTTATCGTGGAGGCGATGGCACAGGTCTGTGGCCTGTTATTCTCACAAAAGCTGGAGCATACCGGGAAATTAGCGGTGTTGTTGAGTATGGATGGGGTGAAGTTGCGTAAGGCTGTTGTCCCGGGGGATCAGCTTGTTCTTTACGCTGAGACAGTCAAGACCAGAACAAGAACCGCGCAGTGTCAGTGCCGGGCGATTGTCGGTGATGCGGTAGTTGCCGAGGCGTTAATAACATTTATGCTTGTAGATGATGAGAAGGTATAAAAATGGAATCAGTTAGTTGCCAATCGAGAAAAGAGGCGCAAAAAATGATTCAGGTACACCCAAGTGCTGTAGTTCACAAGGACGTTCAGTTGGGCCAGGATGTTACAATTGGACCCAATTGTGTTGTTGAAGGTGGGGTTTCAATCGGCTCTGGTACTGTCCTTGGTGCCAATGTGGTAATTGAGAGGGATGTCAGGATTGGAGAGGGCAATCGCTTTTATCCCAATTGTGTCATTGGGGGCCTGCCGCAGATGCTTGGATTGAGTCCTGATGAGGAGACCGGCGGTCTTGTGATAGGTAATCACAACACGATTCGTGAGCAGGTGACAATCCATCGAAGTTTTTATCCCGGCAAACTGACGGAAATAGGAGATGATAATTTTATGATGGTTGGTGCGCACGTTGGACACGACTGTGTGCTTGAAGATAAGATTGTTATGACCAACTGTGTTTTGTTAAGCGGCCATTGCAAGGTTGAGAAGGGGGCCTGGTTTAGCGGTCTGGCAGCGGCGCATCAGTTTGTTACTATCGGCAAGTGGTGTTATGTAGCGGGGCATACCGCGATTGTCCGGGATGTGCCGCCATTTTTGATTGTTGGCGGTGGATATCCGATGCGAGTTCGGGGGGTTAACGTGCGAGGTCTGAGACGAGCAGGATTTAGCCAACAACAGCAGCAGCGAATATATGATGCGTACAAGAAGCTCTACCACCACCAAGGAGGTACGCTACTGGAGAACACGAAGGCTTTGGCCAGTGAGGAGGGACTCGACGAAAATGTTCGGGCGATGATAGATGCGATAAACAAGAGCAGCCAGCATCGGTTTGGCAGATACCTCGAGACGTTCAGACATAGTTGATAGTCTCTGGTTCATTGAATAGTCATTAACAAAGAACACTGAGCGAAGTTATGCAAAATACTAAGGTACGTACTGCTGTTATAGGCGCGGGCAAAATGGGCGCCATCCACGCGAAGGTTTACAGTCAGCTGCCCGAGAGCGAGCTGGTTGCTGTGGTTGATACCGACGCAAACAAAGCAGCGCAACTGGCCGAGAAGTATAACTGTCAGGCATTTACCGATTGTGAGAATGTCATCGGGAAGGTTGATGCGGTAACGATAGCGACGCCGACTGTTACGCATCTGAAGCTGGCAAAAATCTTCATCAAGAACAGGATTCCGGTTTTGATTGAAAAGCCGCTCGCGGCCAATGTCAGAGAGGGCAGGAAGATAGTTGCTTTAGCTCAAAAGAATAAAGATGTTGTGGCGGTGGGGCATTCCGAGCGTTGCAACCCTGTTGTCCAGGCGATAAAGCGTCTTGATATCGAACCGAAGTTTATTGAGGCCCAGCGCGTCAGTCCGTATCCGTTTCGCTCGACCGACGTCGGAGTGGTGCTGGATGTAATGATACACGATATAGATATTATTTTGTCGCTGGCGGCAAGCAAGATAAAGAAGGTGGATGCGGTGGGCGTTAGTGTCATCGATGACAAGGAAGATATTTGTAATGCAAGGATTGTTTTTGAGAACGGGTGTATTGCGAATCTAACCGCCTCAAGGTTGGCGATGAAGACCGAGAGGAGGGTAAGGGTATTCAGCCGTCAGGCGTATTTGACTGTGGACTATCTCAAAAAGACGGGCATTGTTATCAAGGCCGACCCGAATATAAGTGTTGTCGAGTGGATAAAACAACAGAGAGAGTCGGAAGATTTTAATCCTTTGGCGGTGAATTGGAAGGACCTGTTGCATATTGAGCAGCTTGAGATAGATGACAAAGAACCTATTCGTCTGGAGCAGGAGGCTTTTCTGCGGGCGGTTAGGGACAGGACCTATACACCCGAGGTTAGTGCCGAAGAGGGTTTGGCTGCGCTTAAATGTGCCCGGAAGATACTCGACTGCGTCAAAAAACACAAATGGGATTGATTATTTTAGGACGTTTTCATTTTTAGAGGACCGGATTATGTATTGTAAGTTTTGGTTTAGTGGTATGGTTTTTGCGGGGTTGGTGTTGGCTTTGACAGCCAGCTGCAATGAGGAAGCATCTGAGGAACCGGGAGGCACAAGTATCATGACGAAGAGAGTGGAACTCCAGACAACGATGGGGGAGATAGTTATTGAGCTTGAAGAAGAGGCAGCGCCGATTACGGTGGAGAATTTTATTCGATATGTGGGGGAAGGTTTTTATGACGGCATCATATTCCACAGGGTTGTAAAGGGTTTTGTGATACAGGGTGGTGGATTTGCCGTCGATATGAATAAGAAGCCAACGCATCCGGCGGTTGTCAACGAATTCAAACTCAGCAATGTGCGTGGCACTGTCGCGATGGCGAAATTAGGAGGCGACCCGGACTCTGCCACATCGCAGTTCTTCATTAACCTCGTTGACAACACTCGCTTAGACAGTACCAATGGCGGATTTACAGTGTTCGGCAGGGTCATTGAAGGTATGGACGTCGTCGATTCCATCGGGGCAGTGAAGACGGCCACAAGGATGGGGACAATGGAAGGGCGCAGGGTCCCGATGAGCAATGTCCCTGATGTGCCTGTAGTGATAAAAACGGCTAAAGTCATCTCAGGTAAGTAAATGGCGGGCTTATGGGGTGTATAAGCTGGATATGAAACGCAAGATTCTCGTAGCCACTACGAATCCAGGGAAAATTGCTGAGTTAAGGGCGATGCTCGGCGCGGATATTCGGTGGGTTGGGCTTTCTGAATTCAAGGACCTCGGCGAAATCAAGGAGGACGGCAATACGTTTGCCGAGAATGCTCGTAAGAAGGCCGTGGGCTATGCGAAGGCTGCCGGCTTATGGACGCTTGCCGACGATTCAGGTCTGCTGGTTGATGCGCTCGGTGGGGCTCCGGGCGTAAAATCAGCGCGGTTCTCCGGCGAGAAATTAAAAGAGGAAGACAGAACGCTAATAGACCATCGAAATATTGCGAAGGTCCTGGAGCTTCTCGAAGGTGTTCCCAAAGAAAAGAGGACAGCGAGATTTGTTTGCTGTTTGTGTATGGCAAGTCCCGATGGGGTTTTAATTGAAACACGAGGGACGCTAGAGGGTTTTATAGCTGATAGAGAGATTGGAGAGAATGGTTTTGGTTATGATCCGGTTTTTTTTGTGCCGGACTTATACAGAACAGTGGCTCAATTATCTTCCGAGGAAAAAAACGCAATCTCTCATCGGGGTAACGCGATACGGGAGTTGAAACCTTTGCTTGATAAACTTCTTGGCGAGTCTGTGTGAGACGGAGGGCTAAGTCGGTGTTTGGGGTTTTGATAGGCCGGAGAGGCGGATATCATCGCCGAGTAGTTTAATATCAACGTGATATAAATCGATGTTTTGTTTTAATTCGGCCATTGGTTCGGTTATATCGGCGCAGCCGGAGCCGGCGAGGATTTTCGGGGCGATGTAAACGACGATTTCATCAGCAAGGTGCTCCTTCAAGAACGAAGTTATTACTCTTGGTCCACCTTCGACAAGTAGATGGGCGATGCCGCGGCGGCTCAATTCATCGAGCAGAAAGTGCAGGTTAGAGCGGTCGTGGGTGTTCGGGCAGGTAAGTAGTTCGGCTGATTTTTTAGTAAGCTTTTGTGCGATTTTGTGATTTGCCTGAACGGAGTTCTGGTTCGTATAAATTATCACGGGTGTTTTTTTAGCCGTCTTAATCAACTTGCAATCCGGAGGAATCCTGAGGTCATTGTCCATTATGATTCGGACGGGTTTTTTGCCCTTGCTCGGACGGGGGGTCAACAGCGGGTCGTCGGCAAGCACCGTGTTGATGCCTACCAATATTGCCTGGGCTCGGCGGCGAAGTTTGTGGGCATCTTTTCTGCTTTGCTCTCCGGAAATCCATCTCTGCTCGTTGCTTCTATCTGACCATGCGAGCTTGCCGTCAATGCTTTGCGCCCATTTTAAGGTGACCCAGCATTTGCCGGTGGAGGCGAATTTGATAAAAGGGGCATTTAGGAGTCTGGCCTGGGTTTGGCAGGGGCCTGTTTGAACTTCGATTCCTGCATTGCGTAGCTGCTTTAGGCCGGTGCCGTTGGCGTGTTGCGACGGGTCAATGGTTGCAACGACGACCTTTGCTAGGCCGGCTTGAATTATCACCTGTGTGCAGGGGCCGGTTTTGCCTTCGTGGCAGCACGGCTCAAGTGTGACGTACATCGTGGCACCTTGGGGATTGACACCAAAAGTTTTGCAGGCTTGTAGTGCATTTATTTCGGCGTGTGGGCCGCCAAATTTTTTGTGCCAGCCTTTGCCGATAATCTGATTGGACTTTACGATGACGGCTCCGACAGCGGGGTTGGGCTCAACCGAGCCGATGCCTCGTTGGGCCAGCTTCAATGCCATTTGCATGTACTTTGTATCCACATCCATCATTGCTTATCTACTTTGGTTGTTTTGTTCGAAGTCTAAGCATTCCCTTAACCTTCTATCATTTTCATAAACTGCTTTTCGTCTATCGTCTCGACTCCAAGCTCTTTTGCTTTGTCAAGTTTGCTGCCCGGATTATCACCGGCCAATACGAAGTCGGTTTTTTTGCTTACACTGGAAGAGACTTTTGCGCCAGCCTGCCTAATCGCTTCTTCTATTTGTTGGCGAGTGAAGTTTTCGAGGGTGCCGGTGACAACGATGGTTTTGCCTTTTAGTTTATTTGAGCGCTGTATTTTTTTTGGGCGTTGTGGTTTTACGCCTGTGGCCAGCAGCTGGTCGATAACTGTTCGATTCTTCTGGTCGCGAAAATACTCATAAACGCTCTCTGCCATTCTTGGCCCGATTTGGTCTATTTTTTCAAGGGCCTCTTTATCAGCTTTCATAAGCGTCTTAAGTGAGCCGAAGTGTTCTACTAAAATCCGGGCGGATTGACTTCCGATATGGCGGATACCCAGGGCCGCAATAAGCCGCCATAATGGGCGGGTCTTGCTTTTTTCTATCGCTTCAATTATATTGCAGGCACTTTTTTCAGCCATTCTTTCCAGTTCAATCAAGTCCGATTTTTGCAGCTTGTAGAGGTCTGCGAAATTCTTTACCAGGTGAGTCTCGACTAACTGGTCAATCATTGCGGTTCCAAGATTTTCGATGTCCATCTGGTCTCGGCCGGCGAAGTATTTGAGGCGTTCTTTTAGCTGTCCCAAGCAGTTGGGATTGACGCATCGGATATAGACGCCGGCTTCGTCTTTGGCTACTGGGGAGCCGCAATTTGGGCATTTCTTGGGTATCTTGAATGGCGATGTGCCGGTGGGTCTTAACTGTTTTTTTACCTCCACCACCTGTGGGATTATCTCGCCGGCTTTTTCAATCAGCACGGTATCGCCGCAGCGGACATCGAGCCGATTCATTTCGTCGAAGTTGTACAGGCTTGCGCGTTTGACGGTTGTCCCGGCCAACAGCT
>Ga0315553_10003166_pt1 | contig 12919 bp, 10 predicted proteins | sample SalMarSW160140MG_FD_203099 | JGI IMG/M metagenome (GOLD analysis project Ga0315553, IMG submission 203099) | Salt marsh sediment microbial communities from the Plum Island Ecosystem LTER, Massachusetts, United States - Salt Marsh Sediment SW1601-40 ... | reverse complement strand
TCATCTGGAGCGGTTCGGCAAGCCTGGGGCGACACTTTTGGGAAGTGATTCGCATACGCCAACTGCCGGCGGAATCGGGATGCTGGCTATCGGGGCCGGCGGGCTGGATGTGGCGGTGGCTATGGCGGGAGGGGCATTCTATCTTACGTGCCCGAAGGTGCTGGGGGTGAAGCTGACCGGCAAACTGAACGACTGGGTGGCGGCAAAGGATGTTATTCTCAAGCTGCTGGGCGAGCTTTCGACGAAAGGCAATGTCGGGTGGGCGGTCGAGTATTTCGGCGAAGGTGTGAAAGAGCTTAGTGTGCCGCAGCGGGCGACGATAACAAATATGGGAGCGGAGTTGGGTGTGACGACGAGTATTTTCGGCAGCGATGAGCAGACGAAGAGATTTTTAGCTGCACAGAAACGAGAGAAGGACTATCAACCATTAGCTGCCGACGAGGGGGCGGAATATGAACGTGTTAAGGAGATAAATCTGTCCGAGCTCGAGCCGATGGCGGCGTGTCCATCATCGCCGGATAATGTCAAACGTGTTAAGGAGATTGCGGGTGTTAAGACGGGGCAGGTGGTGATAGGTAGTTGCACAAATTCGAGCTTTGCCGATTTGATGATGGTGGCGCGGGTATTACGCGGCAGGCGGATAGATGGTATGGTGGAGTTTGCTGTGGCCCCGGGGAGCAGAGAGGTTTTGGGTATGCTGGCGGAGAACGGGGCGTTGGCAGATATGGTATCGGCGGGAGCTCGGATTTTGGAATCAGCGTGTGGGCCGTGCATTGGTCAAGGCTTTTCGCCGGCGGATGGGGTGGTGAGCCTGCGAACGTTTAACAGGAATTTTGGCGGACGGAGTGGGACGAAGAATGATAAGGTTTATCTGGTGAGCCCTGAGACGGCGGTCGCTTCGGTCCTGACGGGGCGGATTACGGACCCGCGTGATATGCCGAAATTGTTCGGGATTAAGTACCCGAAGACAGAGCTGCAGGAGGAGTTTGTTATCGATGACAATATGATAGAGAAGCCTCTTGAAGAAAAGGAGGCATCGAAGGTAGAGGTCCTGCGAGGTCGTACTATTGTTGTGCCGGAGCTGCCGAGGCCATTGCCGCAGAAGTTGACGGCCAAGGTGCTAATTAAGTGCGGCGATAAGGTGACGACCGACCATATTATGCCGGCGGGTCCTTTTTTGAAACTGCGGTCGAATGTGCCGGAGTATGCGAAGGTGGTCTTTAATTGTTTTAATGAAAAGGGTGAGCCGACATTTGCCGAGCGGGCCCTTAAGTTAAAGGAGAAATCGATAGGTGGTGTTATCGTGGCGGGCGAGAGCTATGGGCAGGGTTCTTCGCGAGAGCACGCGGCGCTTTGTCCGATGTATTTAGGTGTTCGGGCGGTTATTGCCAAAAGTATTGAGCGGATTCACAAGGCGAACCTGATTAACTTCTGTATTGTGCCTATAGAGTTTAGTGAGCCGAGTGACTACGACAAAATAGGATGTGATGACGAGCTCGTGATTGATAATTTGCTCGAAGTGTTAAAAGGCAGCAGTAAGGTTGAGATTGTCAATAGGACCAAGTCGTCCAAGTTTGTCGGCAGATTAGTTCTTTCCGACAGGGACAGGCGAATTTTGCTCTCGGCGGGATTGTTGAATTATACCTGTGATAAAGTCAATGGGTGAAAGAACGATAACCATTTTCGGGACGGGCAGAGCGAGAGAGGGTGAGACGGCTTATGCGCTGGCGGAAGAGGTGGGCAGAGTGCTGGCAGAGGCGGGTTTTACTATCGCCAACGGAGGGTACGGCGGGACGATGATGGCGGCAGCCAAAGGTGCGGCACAAGCGGGCGGAGAGGTTATCGGGGTCACGTGCTCGGCTTTTGGGCGGAGCGGGGCTAATGAATATATCAGCCGGGAGGTTGTCACCGAGTCGCTCGACGAAAGGCTGGATACACTGATAAAACTGGGAGATGGATATGTTGTGCTGCCCGGCGGGACGGGAACGCTCTTGGAGTTGGCGAAGGTGTGGGAATTGAAAAACAAAGGCTTTCTCGAAAAAGATAAACCAATTATACTTGTAGGCGGATTTTGGAAGTCCCTTATGGAATTGGTTGCGAGCGACGATGCCAGTAGTTGTAATCATATAAAGCTGGCGGAAGAACCAGAGCAGGTCGTTGCGTTGATTGATGGTTAGTCCAGAACCTGGAAGGGTTACATGGCTAAGAGAGTTACAATCCTGTTATTGGCGGTTTTCGTAAATGCCGTTTCGCAGACATCGCTTGGTGCCAATAGGGCCAACGATAAGTTGCTGAGGGACGGCTTTATTCTAAGGGGTATTGACGGCAAGGTAAGCGGCTCCGACAGTAACGAGGGATGGTCCTTCGAATTTGATAGTGATGTCAGTGACGATCGGGGGAAAGTCGCCGCGGGGACAAGCTTAAATCTGCTGCCATCGAGGGCTCTGGAGAAGATGGTCGCAGATGCAAACAGCCTTGTTGGGCAGGACTGCAGAATCTGGGGCAGAGTGACAAGATACAAGGACAGGAATTATATATTCCCTGTTTACTTTTTGCATCTTGACGAGGCAGAGAAATCTGAACCTTCAAATCTGCAGAAGTCAGAGCCCGAGGCGAAGGTTAAAGAGCCAAGCGATGAGCTGGAGATACCGCCGGAGATAATGGCGAGGCTCGAGGCCAGGCGAATCATCCGTCCTCGCCAACCTGAGAAGCGAGAGACAAGCAGGCAAGATTCTATTGTAGCCGACAGGACGGGGTTTATCCTGCCGGGTGTGGGATGTGATGTGAATTGGTGGGGAGAGGCTGCGCAATACGATTTTGTCTTCGATGCCCTGGGTCGAGAAAACGGAGAGGATTGCCTTCGGCTGTTGCCCTGCCGGGGGTTGGAGTTGGCGGAGCATAGACAGTTGGCTGAGCCGGAGCCGATTCGGCTTAAGATGGCGGGAATCATAACTGAGTATAAAGGTAATAAGTATCTGCTGCTGCACAAGGCGACGCGGGTTTACAGCTACGGCAACTTCGGCAGGTAAAGGAGTAACTTTGCCAAACGAACTTGATAACATTTTGATTTCACATGACCAGCCAAGGTTTCAGAAAAGATTAAAGGATGTTTTTCATTCTAAAGCAGGCATGTCATATTTTAGTTGTGGACCGTGGCATGTCGAAAACAGACGTAAAGTCGAAGCGATACTACGAGACGTTGTTGAGAGCAAAGATGAAGCAATTGTAAAGTACACAGAAACGTTCGATAAAGTCACATTGACACCAGAGCAATTTCGTGTTTCCAAAGAAGATTTAGGAAAGGCTCATAAAGAACTTAAAGAAAATAATCCTAAACTTTTAGGCTCGATCCAACAGGCGATTAAAAATGTTCGTAAGTACCAGGAAGAAATTTTCATAGCCAACAAGAAGGCGAATCAGCATCCCGGGATAAAATACACTCCAATAAAACGAGTAGGTATCTGTGTCCCGGGGGCATCAGCTCCACTACCATCGACTGTGATAATGTGTGCAGTGCCTGCGATGGTGGCGGGGGTGAAGGAGATCGTGATAGTCTCGCCGCCAAGATATGAGGGAGATATTCATCCGGTAACGCTGGCAGTTTGCTATGAGCTGTCTATAGATAAAGATTATAAAAATTGCCAGATTGAAGTCTACCGAATTGGTGGGGCCCAAGCTGTGGCAGCCTTAAACTTCGGGACTAAAACAATTAAGTGTGTTGATAAAATCGTTGGCCCGGGCAATCAGTGGGTTCAAACGGCTAAGCAGTTAGTTTTTGGTGATGTTGCAATTGACTCGATTGCCGGGCCAAGTGAAGTATTAGTCATCGCAAACGATAAGGCCAATCCAGCCTGGGTTGCAGCAGATATGCTGAGTCAGGCGGAACATGCTCCCGGTTGTGCGTATTTATTTACTGTTTCACGAAAGTTTGCAGAAGAAGTTCTCAGTGAACTTAAAAAACAAGTTGGGCAACTGAAGCGTAAAGACGAAACGATTGCTTGTCTTAAAAAATCAAGCGGTATAGTTGTTTTTGAAGATATGTCTGCTTTAATTCGGCGAGCTAATGAGTTTGCAGCAGAACATTTACAGATACAGTGTGGAGATGAGAGCAGGAAGATAGCTGAAAGGATAGAGAACGCCGGCGCGATATTTATAGGCGAATATACACCAGTTGCGGTGGGAGACTATTGGGCGGGGCCGAGTCATACATTACCTACAGGAATAAGTGCCAAATTCTTTAGCGCTTTAAGTGTCAATGATTTTATCAAGTCGACGAGTATTATCGAGTACGACAAGAAGAAGTTGGCAGAGAGTGCGGAGGATATTATTCGGTTGGCCGAGGTTGAGGGGCTCGACGCGCACGCGAAGAGCGTAAAGATCCGACAGGGTCCCCTACAGGGCTAAGTCACACTAAATACCCCAATCAAGTTTATCTTTGTTCCACCAGCAAAACCAGCCCAGTCGGTGTGCCAATACGAAGAGCAGGTAGTACGAGGCTGCTTCTGCAAGAAAGCTCAAGAATGTGAGCTGCATAAGCGCTGTAGAGAGAGCGAGCAAGACAGAGAAAAACAGTACAAGGCCACAATAGGAGGGGAAGGTTCGAACGATGCCGAGTATGATTTCGATTGGGTTTAGTGCGTCGAATGAATCGAACAAGACGCCGCGCAATATTGCCATCGGCAAAAAGAAGACGCCGGCAGCTATCAGGAACCAGAGGAGCCAATCGAGGCGTTGGACCATGTCACAACGAATCAGGCCATAATACACACCTGCCGGCCACATGCACATGGCTGCGCAGCCGAGCAAAAGGATTACCTGTGATACTAAGTCCCAGAAGTTGAATATTTCCCCCATTGGAAGGGTTGGTGCTCGCCGGTTGCCCTTTGTGCTGTCGAAGACACAATTTGCAATGTAGTAAAATATATAGGCGTAAAAGACTATGTAGAAAGGTATGGTCAGAAGCATGGTTATGTAGCCAGTGCCATGTCGCAAAAAGGGGGAAAGCAGCATGGTCAGCAAAATAACGATGAGATTAATCAGCCTCGGTAAGAAAACAAAGACCCCAATGTGTATGTACCATGCCGGATGAGCTTATCGGGTAGAGGAACGCGTCAATAAGCCACGGCAGTTTATATTCGGTTGATAATGGTGGTTCTTCTTCCAGTATCTTCACATCGTTCTCCCTGTATGTAGTTTACGGATGGGACAGATACTTAGAGCATCTATTAATTTTGTTAGAAGCTCTTAGACGGTTGTTAAATGTTCTTTAATTAGTTCTGCGGCTTTGGTGAGTGCATCGTTGATTTTTTCCGGGTTATTGCCGCCTGCCTGCGCCATTTGCGGTCGCCCTCCCCCGCCGCCGTCAATTATGGGTGCGATTGCCTTGACCAGATCGCCTGCTTTTAGACCTTTGCCAATTAAGTCATCGGTGCAGCCTATAAGGAGTGTTGCTTTGCCATCATCTTCGAAGCCCAGAACGACAGCAGCCGACTTTGCCTTTTTCTTGAGCATATCAACGGCCTCTCGCGTCTGCTCGACAGAGGTTGCCGGCAGTTGGCCAATGATTATTGATGTTTGGCCGATTTTCTCGCTGCTTTCGAGGAGCTGTTTTGCCTGGGCCATCGTATCGGAGGCCCCTGCCGATCCGCCGGACTTGAGTTTTTTGGCGAGCTTTTTGTTTTCTTTGATTAGCTGTTCAATTCTTTCTGCGAGTGCTTCTGACGGAACTTTTAGCATTGTCGAAAGCTCATCGACAATGTCACTGGCTTTTTCGAGGTGGGCGTTGAGAACTGAGCCGGTGAGTGCGATAATTCTGCGAACACCGGCGGAGATGCTTTCTTCTTTTATTATCTTAAAGCCACCTATAGAACCGAGTCTGTCGACGTGAGTACCGCCACAAAACTCTCGACTAAAGGCCTGGTCGAGTTGGTCTTCGCTCTCGGTGCCGATGCCCACTACGCGGACTTCGTTGCCGTATTTTTCACCGAACAGGGCCATTGCGCCGAGTTTTTGTGCTTTTTCTTTAGGCATTGCGGCAGAAGTTACAGGCAGGTCGGCGGTGATTTTTTCTCTGACGAGGAGCTCGACTTTTTTTAGCTGGTCGGTTGTGGGCGCCTTGGGACAAGTAGAGTCAAATCTGAGGTAGTCGGGGCCGACGTAGCTACCCTGCTGGGCAACTGATTTGCCGAGCACCTGCTGCATAGCCCACTGGAGCAGGTGTGTGGCGGTGTGATTTTTCTTTATGGCGTTTCTGTCTTTGCTTACGACGGCCTTTATTTTTTGGCCGATGCTGAAAGAGCCCTGAGTAATTTTGCCTCGATGAATTACGGAGTTGCCCATCTTTGTTGTGTTTTCAACAACGAACTGGGCCTTGTCCGATTTGATAACGCCGCAGTCACCGACCTGGCCACCCGCCTCGGCATAGAAGCAGGTTTTGTCAAGGATGATACCAATCTCGGAGTCGCCTTCGACTGAACCAGCGGTTTTGAAACCTTTCTCATCAATCCAGCCGACTATTGTGGCTTCACACTGGTCGGTGTTATATTTGTGTAGGTCCTGAGTTTTTGGCAGGACTTCTACGCTGACTTTATCCATTACGGACAGCGAGTCTTTGACAGAGGCGGCCCTTGCGCGTTTTCTCTGTTGTTCCATTAGTTCATGAAATTTGGTTGTGTCGACTTTGAGGCTTCGCTCTTCGGCCATTAGCTCGGTGAGGTCGAGGGGGAAGCCGTAGGTATCATAGAGCTGAAAGGCATCTTCGCCACTGATGGTTTTGTCTTTTGATTTTTTTGCACGTTTGGCGGCAGTGTTGAAGATTTTGATGCCCCTGTCCAGTGTTCTGCCGAAGCTTGCTTCTTCAGATTCGATTACTGTTGAGACGTGGTCCGCCCTTGCTCTTATTTCGCCAAAGGCATCGCCCAGAAAGTCGGTAACTACCGGCACGAGTTTATAAAGGAACGGCTCGTGCATATCGAGCTCTCTGCCGAATCTCGAGGCCCGGCGGAGTATTCGTCGAATCACGTAGCCGCGTCCTTCATTGGAGGGTGTTGCTCCATCTGTTATCGCAAAGACAAGCGAGCGAACGTGGTCGGCTATGACCCTGAAGGCATTGTCGGTTTTGCTACCCAGCTTTGATGTATATTTGTGGCCGGTAAGTTCACTGGTGGAATCAATTATGGGCATGAATAAGTCGGTGTCATAGTTGCTCTTTTTTTTCTGCAGTACAGCGGCGACTCTTTCGAGGCCTGCGCCGGTGTCAACGTATTTGGCACCGAGCGGCACCAGCTTGTGGTCATTCGTGTGGTTGTATTGTATGAAGACCAGGTTCCAGAGCTCGATGAATCGGCTGCAGCCACAGTTGACGTGGCACTTGTGGCCCGGCGTATTTTTTCTGTCACACATATCGGGTCCGAGGTCGATATGTATTTCACTGCATGGGCCGCAAGGGCCAGTATTACCCATTTCCCAGAAATTGTCTTTCTTACCGAAGGCCAGAACTCTGTCGGCGGATATTGGGGTTACTTTGGTCCATAGCTGAGCAGCTTCGTCATCTTTGGGTAGGCTGTCGGCCTGGTTGCCTTCAAAAACCGTTACCCACAGGCGGTTCGGTTCAATGCCCCAGACTTTTGTGAGGAGTTCCCATGCCCATTCGATTGCCTCGGCCTTGAAGTAGTCATCAAACGACCAGTTGCCCAACATCTCAAAGAAGGTGTGATGGTAGGTGTCTTTGCCCACTTCTTCGAGGTCGTTGTGCTTGCCGCTTACCCGGAGACATTTCTGGCTGTTGGCTACTCTTGGGTATTCCGGGGGTGCTAAACCCAGAAAGATGTCTTTGAATTGATTCATTCCAGCATTGGCGAAAAGCAGGGTCTGGTCATCGATGGGTACTATCGGTGAGCTGGGCACAAACTGGTGGTCTTTGCTCTTGAAAAAGTCTATGAAGCCGCTTCTGATTTGCTTTGCAGTTAACATTTCTTATCTCGTCTAATCAGTCTCCAAGGCCTTTGGCGGTGAGGGTTTTTTTCTTTATTTCGTCACATAAATCTTTGTTTTCAATCAGGTATTTTTTGGCGTTTTCTCTACCCTGGCCGAGTCTGATGTCGCCATAGTTTAACCAGGCGCCGCTTTTCTCAACGACCTGAGAAGCCAGGGCCAAATCGAGCAGGTCACCTTCGTAGCTGATTCCGCTGTCGAACATTATGTCAAACTCGCTGTCACGGAAAGGCGGTGCGATTTTGTTCTTTACGACTCTTGCCCTGACCCTGCTGCCCACGGCACCGGTGCTGTCCTTTATGGTGGTGATTCGTCTGAGGTCGAGTCTTACGGAGCTGTAAAATTTAAGTGCCCTTCCTCCAGTAGTGGTTTCGGGATTGCCGAACATCACGCCGATTTTCATGCGAATTTGGTTGATGAAGACAAGGGCGGTTTTACTTTTGCTGATAATAGCGGTGAGCTTTCTCATCGCCTGGCTCATTAGTCTTGCCTGTAAGCCCATGTGCGCATCGCCCATCTCGCCTTCGATTTCGGCTTTCGGTGTCAGCGCAGCCACGGAGTCAACCACTATGACATCAATTGAGTTGGATGCTATAAGCATTTCCGTTATGTCGAGGGCCTGCTCACCGGTGTCGGGCTGGCTTATCAGCAGACTGCTGACGTCGACGCCCAACCTTTTGGCCCAGGTGGTATCAAGGGCATGTTCGGCATCGATGAATGCAGCCACCCCCCCTGTACGCTGGGCATTGGCGATGACGTGGAGCGCCAGTGTCGTTTTGCCCGACGATTCCGGCCCGTACAGCTCGGTAACTCTGCCGCGAGGGATACCCACACCACCAAGGGCGATGTCCAGCGACAACGAACCGGTGCTGATCCCTTTAATCTTTGCGTAGTTGTGCTCGTCCATTTGCATAATCGCACCCTGACCGTATTGCTTTTCAATCTGTGCAATCACCCGCTGGAGGGCGCCTTCCTTGCCGGTCACTTTCGTGCTCATCTCGATTTTTTTTGTCTTCGCCATTGTATTTTCTCCGTAAACTATCACCTATATCCTATCCGCTAATTTGAAGTTTCCTAACACAGTGTAAACAGGTCCGGTCGGCGTTAGTTGGCTCTGGTAAACCGAAACCGAATGCACCGGCGTACTACCGAGCTCATAATCCTTATATTCTTCGGTTATTTGCGCCAGCTCGACGCCGGCCCTGGAATTTCTTATTCTGCAAAGAGTCAGATGGCCAGAGAACTTTCTATTTTCCTTTGGCCAGCCTGCTGAAGCCAACTGTTGCTCGAGGTCCTCCTGTAATTTTAACAAATTGTCCGATTCCTGTCCCACGCCGACCCATAAAACTCTGGCACTTCTGCCACCAAAATGGCCAACTGTTGCTACGTCGAGCTCAAAGCTGTTGTGTCTGGCAGCAACGTCCTTGACTATATTACAGACATCGACGAGCTGTTTGTCTTTGGTCTCGCCGAGGAATTTCAGAGTCAGATGCATTGCCTCGGGATTTACCCACTTTACGTCGCTTTTTTTTACATCAGCCTTGCTCCGCAGGTCGCTCAGCAGAGAACCCAAGTTTTTCCTGATTTCGTCATCAATATCTATAGCTATAAATACTCGCATCCTGTTATACCAGTTAAAATCTTGTCAGCTTTCGCAGGATTTCTAATCTGCTGTCGATATCGATTCTGTTTATTGAGGTCAGGCCCTGCAGGGAAAAATCGGCAATCGTGAATGAGGCGACGACTGTGCCGTAGGCGACGGCTGTTTTCAATGTGTCGAAGTCGGTCTTTCCATTTTGTGCCAGGTGGCCCAAAAGAGCACCTGCGAAGCTGTCGCCCGCGCCGGTGGGGTCTTTAACTTCGGTAGCCGGGTAGGCAGGTAGAATGAACATATCTCCATCGGTGTTGCGCATTATTGAACCTGATTCGCCTTTTTTGATAATCACGAGAGATGTGCCCATAGACAAAATCTTTTCTGCCGCCTTTATCAAATTAAGTTCGTCTGCTAACATTCTTGCCTCGTCTTCGTTGATGATAAGGCAATCGATTTTTTTGAGCAGTGTCGTCAAGTCGTCGAAATTTTCCCGAATCCAGCAGTCCATCGTGTCGGCGGCTACGAAAACGGGCTGGTCGATTTGTTCAAGCAGCTCGAGCTGTAAGTTTGGTGCTGTGTTGGCAAGAAAGACGAATTTACTGTTTTTGTAAGACTGGGGTACTTTGGGGGGAGCTTCGGCCAGGACGTTTAATTCGAGCTTATCTGTGGTTCGTTCGTTAATATCTTCGTGATATGTGCCGGTCCAGCGGAAGGTTTTGCTCTGTGGTCTTATTTCGAGGCCTGTCAGGTCTACGTTTCTGCCAGTGAAGACTTCGGCCAGGTCGAACGGGCAATCCGGGCCAATGACTCCTGTGAATCTGACGGGGCCGAAGAAGCTGGCGGCCATGCTAAAATATATCGCTGAGCCACCGAGGCAGTTCTCGCTGGCCCCGTGAGGTGTCTTAACTGTGTCAATTCCTATAGAGCCGGTTACCAATAGTGACATCTCTTAATCTTTCATTTTCCTATCAGCAGCACTTCTTCAGAATTGTTAGTGCTTAAAACATATTTGTAATCCTTACGTTTTATTTCCTCTACATTGGATTTGTATTTTTTTAGAAGGCAAGCTAGTTCGTCAATAGAGGGAATACCATCTGATCTATAAGAAACAATTAAGATGCTTTTTTGGAATTTTCTGAATAATTTATCAAAGGCTAAGGATATTTTGTCTTTATTCCCCCAGACATTGACGTTTCCTTTCAACCTCTTATGCTTTGTTTCATAATCAATCATCTTTGGCCATTTCGAATAATTAACCAATCCTTCCAGAAAATGATAAAAACCAAAGTAGTCAACGCCTACGCCTTTTTTGGAGATATAAGGGGTATCAATATAGACGATGTCATAATGATCTTGGATGTCAAAGACATCCATGTTTAGTGCTTTATTTTGTTTTCTATTACAAAAAATCGCTCGATTTGCTTCCTCGGCAAAGCGCCGAAAGTGAACTTCAAAAGGGGTATCCCAAGTAGTTTTGTTGCCAAAGTTTCTTTCAACATCAGAGAGTCTGATGTAAAGGTTTTTCCTGTGAAACAGATTGTATGGTCTTTTGATAATGCAAGCCTGAGTAAGAGCAAAGTAAGCAAGAGCTTTTTTGTAAAATCCTTTTAATAAACTAATGTTTGTTACAACGATGTCAATCCACTTGTTTTCGTCGTTTGTGAAATATATGTCTCTAAATGTGTCGTAAACGAATGTGGGGTAGTTGATATTACTATGTTCTTTCAAGAGAAATTCGACGTCTTTCTCTGAGAGCTTCACTTTGCTGTTTTCAATCAGTGCAGTGCCGATGTACCAATTAAATTTCAATATATCATTATATGTGACTTGTTTGTATTTGTTCTTTAGCATATAACCAATGCTGCCAGTGCCACCAAAAGCATCGAGAGCGGTTTCAAAGTCCATATCTTTAATTGCATCCCATATCCAGTTGACTATTTTTAGTTTGCTGCCTTGGAAACGAGTGGATGGAAATATTGCATCGTCTTCCAGAAAAGTCATTTGTCTTTTATCAGCAAGAGTTGAATTTGTTCTCATTGTTTATCTCTTTAACCTTTTATATTCTTTGTAGTCTTTAAGATTTTTATATGGTACGATTTTTAAGTCAACAGCTCTTGCCATGTCCTTTGTAAGATAATACATCCAATAGTCATCAAAAATCTCCTCCCCCAACTCTGTAAATGGCCCTTTTCCTTGCGTAAGGGCCTCGATACCTGTAACAGAACCTATATTCTTCGTATTGCCACTTCCGGGCCGGCCAATTGCTATTTTGTATTTTTCCTGAACGAAGAAAGTAAAATCATGGATAACCGAAGTTATGTTTTTCAAATCTTTTAATTTGTATATATTTCTCTCGTCTGAAGTATAATCCGTTCTGGAATAGATGACTCCAAGTACGAAGTGACCAATATATTCATTATAAGGGAATGTGGTGTTTTTGGTACTTGTCCTGTCCCTAAAATATCCTGTGAAGGCTCCCAACGTCATACCATTTACAATGTTTCTGGTTTTCCGATAGGTACTTTTGAGATCAAGAGCAAATTTGTGGTTCTTGCTATCTATAAATGAAATGTCAGGGTAAAAGTTTTGCTCTTTACAGAGAACTATCTTATAATTGCATTCTTCGGCGAATTGGCAAATTTTTGGGAAAAGTAGAAGTTCCATTATTTTTGAGATAACTTTGGTATCGGCAGAAATTGTGTAGATATTTTTTGCGATATCAATGAAGCCCTTCACAACCCAATCCCCGCTGTCCGTTGAGACTGCTTTGTTAAACAATTCGATGTGTTTTGAGAGCCGATTTCTAAAACTTTGTTTCAGCCGTAGCTTTTCTTTCGAATTTCCCATATTTGGCCTTTGTTTTTTGCCTAGTCAGTTTCCCTGAATTTTTCCAGGGTGTTATCAATCCTGACAAGTGTGTCCCTTTTACCTAACATCTCGACCGAATCGAATATCGGTGTACTGATTGTGCTGCCACAGATTGCCACCCGCAACGGCTGGGCGACTTTGCCCAAGCCAACCTGTTTTTCCTCGGCCAGGCTGCGAAGCATATCTTCGACGGCCTGTTCTGAGAGTTCATTCATTGATGCAAGTTTATCACGCACATCTTTAAGAACGGCCAGACCATCGTTTTTCAGCAGGACCTTTTTAACCGCTTTTTCATCATAATCAATTTTGTCATTGTCTAAAAACAGAAATCTGCTCTTTTGCTCAATATCAGCTAATGTCCTTGCACCGGAACATAGTTTTATAATTCTTTCGAGCATTTGGTCATCAGCGGAAAGAAGAGGTGATTCAACAGCTTTTAAGTAATTCTTGAAGTGCTGAAGAAGT
>Ga0315553_10003165_pt1 | contig 12920 bp, 9 predicted proteins | sample SalMarSW160140MG_FD_203099 | JGI IMG/M metagenome (GOLD analysis project Ga0315553, IMG submission 203099) | Salt marsh sediment microbial communities from the Plum Island Ecosystem LTER, Massachusetts, United States - Salt Marsh Sediment SW1601-40 ... | reverse complement strand
CTGCGCATGGACCGCTTCTATTCAGCACATCCTTCCTGCTCGCCGACGCGCGGCAGCATCCTGACCGGCCGGCACCCGGTCCGCTACGGCACCTTTACGCCGAATTATTCCATGCGTCCTGAAGAGATCACCATCTCGGAGATTCTGCGCGACGCGGGATACACTTGCGGCCATTTCGGCAAATGGCACGTAGGACCTGTGAAGGCTTCGTCACCGCTCAATCCCGGTGCGCTGGGCTTCGATGAATGGCTGTCGCACGACAATTTCTTTGAACTCAATCCGGTGTTTTCGCACAACGGCGGTCCGCCTCAACAGTATCAGGGTGAAAGCTCCGAAATCATCGTGGACGCGGCAACGCAGTTCATCGACCGGGCAAAGCAGGGTAACAAACCGTTCTTTGTCATCGTCTGGTTTGGATCGCCGCACGAGCCTTACAGCGGACTGGCCAAAGACCTCGCGCTCTACGACGACCTGCCTGAGAAGTTCGCCAAGCGAATGACCCGATTGACCTCGAACGAAACAGGCAAGCCGGTGAGGCGGCCCTTGGGTGAGGTGTTGCGCCAGCGCTATGCCGAGATCACGGCCATGGATCGGGCAATTGGCAAGCTGCGAACCTTTCTCGCCGACCAGGGTCTCCGAGAAGACACCTTGGTTTGGTACTGCGGAGACAACGGACTCCCGATCGGGGGACTCGAAACCACGCCGTTTCGGGCTCAAAAGGGAAGTGTCTACGAAGGTGGAGTCCGCGTGCCGGGGGTGATCGAGTGGCCGGAAAGAATCTCGACTCCCCGCGTTTCCGACGTCAATGCGGTGACCACCGACACGCTGCCGACGATCGTCGACCTGCTTGATTTACCGCTGCCGGATCGACCCATGGACGGCATCAGTTTGAAAGGTGCCATCGACGGCAAAATGAAAGAACGGCCGAAACCGATCTGCTTCTGGAAGTTCGACGACAGCGGCAATGAGGGGGCAAACAGGAAGCCGTACATCGACCCCAAGCTGCAGAAAGGCACGACACCGACGGTCAAACTACGTGACGGCCACCTGACGCGGCGCTTCTTCAACTATTATCACCCCGAAATCACTGAGCGCGACTATCGTGGGTCACGGTCGATACTCGACAACCAGTACAAGTTGGTAGTCGACGGCCGGCCGAACGCCGGCGTGGAGCTGTTTGACTTGTACAACGATCCCGCCGAGAAGAATTCCATTGCGGAATCGAAGCCCGAGATAACTAAACGACTGGCAAAGGAACTTCGTGACTGGCAGCAGTCGGTGCTCAACAGTCTGACCGGCAAAGACTACTGAGTGGGATTTGTAATCGGGGTTGAGATCGCACTCCATGAGACTCAACGTGGCAGCATCAGTATGATGCATGGGATTGTGGGCCGTGCTACACCAGGGCGGATTTCAAGTTCGCGTAGCGAAGTTTTCATCGAGATCGTGCTGATCTACGAACAAACCAGAACGACACGTCCGTGCGACTCGCACCAGCACTCGGCGCTCGTGCGTGTGACCATGCTCTGGATGCGGACCAGCGACCGTTTCTCCAGTGCAGGAGACTTCTTGTCGTACGCCAGGCGGGTCACCCCGAAACAGACCATCTGCTGTGACAATGCGAAACGGCTTTATACGCGGAACACGCAAATGGCACTCGCTCTAACCAGGCGGGAGGTTTGGGTCGTCGAGCGAGAACGTGTGCTGCTTGACCGCGCGAGTTACGGCAACGCGCGATAGGCGGCCGCAGCCAAGAGACCGCCCACCACCGGTCCAAGCACCGGAACCCACGAGTACCCCCAGTCGCTGTCACGTTTGCCAGGCACGGGCAGCAGAGCGTGCGCGATGCGCGGGCCCAAATCGCGGGCCGGGTTGATGGCGTACCCTGTCGTGCCGCCGAGCGACAGCCCGATGGAAAAGACAAGCAACCCAACCGGCAGGGCACCGAGCGCGCCGAGGCCGATCTTCGTTGACGGCTCGGTGAGCGCGCCGCCCTCGCCGCTGGCCAGCAGCGCCGGTTCGACGGCCAGCAGTACGGCGAACACCAGCACGAACGTGCCGACCACCTCGCTGAAGAAGTTGCTTGCCGGGCTGCGAATGGCCGGCATGGTCGAGAACGTCGCCAGTTTGACGTCGGCGTCGTCACACGCCGGGTAGTGTTGGCGATAGAAGAGATAGACGAGCACCGCCCCGCAAATGGCGCCGCTCATCTGCGCGACGATGAAGCCCGTTACGTCGGACCAGGGAAACTCACCGGCGGCAGCCAGGCCAAGTGTGACGGCCGGGTTGATGTGACCTCCCGTGAAGTCGCCGATGCACCAGACCGCCACGAACACGGCCATCCCCCAGCCGAAAGTAATCACAAGCCAGCCTGCGTCGTTCCCCTTGGTCCCGGGAAGATTCACATTGGCCACGACACCGTTGCCCAAGAGGATGAGGATCAGCGTTCCGATGAATTCCGCGACGTAAGGCTGCATGGCATCGATTCCTTATGAATTTGCAGACCATACTTTAGCACGATCCGGTGCGTTGTCCCAGCCATTGCCCTGCGCTGTGTGCCACAGTTCAGCTTGGCTGCTTTGCTTGCTCTGGATATGATGCGTAACTCCTTTAGCGTCAACAAGAGGATAGGAGCGTGTGAGCACTCACCTTACGAAGCCGCGGTCGGCAGGGAGAAGAGGGACCTATCCGGAAAGACCCGGGAGAGTGATTCAGAAGGATGCGAGAGTTTCTGAAAGTCATCATGGTTCTGGTCATCATGGCAGCCTTACTGGCAGCAGCCCTCGCTTGGATCAGCGAGCGGCCCGATCAGCGCACTCTCATGTTCCGTTTCGGGTCACCAATCGTAGCGATCCTCGCGCTGGTGGTTTTTCTGCGAATCCACTTTCGACGAGACGAAGTTCCGGACTACTTGCGCCAAATGTGCGGCGGATACTTCGATCGCGGTGGTTTTTGCTTCAGCTTCGCAGCTTATGATGTCGACGGCATCTGCTTTCTCGACGCGTTCTTTCAAAACAAATATGAGCGCCCGTGCGTCGGCCGCATAGCGCTTCGTCCGGCAAAAGACTTCTTTGGACGCCGGAAGATCGACGCCATTACGTATGAAATATCTTGCGAAGCCGCGGCTTTTGGAGTCGCTCGGGTGCCATTGCCCCTTCCCCTGGCTGTGCAGGGAAAACGTCAAAAATTCGAAGTTGGTGCCTCGGTTCACTATCCAGAAGGAAAAGGCCGCATGCTTCGTTTTCGCGACGGAGCTGTGATTCGCACGAACTCCAACTTTGGCAACTCATTTGGTACGGCTCTTCAGGTAGCCGGTGCCATGGGCGGGACACTTGTCCTGACGAGGCCCGCATCTGCGACAGTTAGCTTGCCGATAGGCGTGGCCGAAGAGATTCCTGACGGCATCGAGCCCGAAGTCAAAACATTCTGGAGACTGGGCGATCCGCCATTGGAGGTTTCAGATGTACACGGGTAGCCGAGCCAACCATGACCACGCGCGATGAGGAAACTTTTGTCTGTCCGCATTGCGGAGCGGATCTGCCGCTCGCGGCGACGTTTTGCCCGGAGTGTGGATCGGACGAGGAGACGGGCTGGTCAGAGGACGCCCACTACGGCGGGCTCGATTTGCCGGAACCCGAGGATGGCGAAGAGGAACCGGCCGAGCCGGTGACGCCGTCCGGCGCGGCGGGCTTGTTGTTCAAGGTGGCGGCGGTCATCGTGGTCGTGGTGATTCTCTTTTTCCTGCTGCTCGGCGTGTGGTAGACACGCCCGGCCCGCGCGGCGGGCTCTACATCTGCTTTTTGATGCGAATAGTGATCGACTGTGTCGCTTGAGTCCCATGTGAGATCGGTTAAACTTGGTTTACCCAGTTGACCATCGCCAAATGAACCACTGGCAGGGTGAGGGGCACAGACCTTTCGCTGGACTGTGCTTTCCCGGCGAATCTGCCCGCGACAAGCGTGAGCAGAGCACGCGGGATAGGACAGTTTTACAAGGTATCGCGCTTGATGGGGGCCAGGCCCGAAGGGAGGGATCATGTGCAAATTGAAATTGGCGGTCGTGCACGCGGTTTGGTTAACGTTGTTGTTTGCGAGCGGGTGCATTGTCAGCGATCAGCTCACCACGTTTACCGTACATCCGGATGGATCAGCTGACCTGGTCGCACTGCGCTCGAATATTCGTTCGACGCAGAGAGGCGAGAAGGCCGAGAAGGAGATGGAGAAATACCGCGCGAAGTTCAACGAACGGAGCGAGAGCGAGATGGCGCGGATCGTCGAGTCGGACGGCGAGATCGTCGCGGCAGGGTGGGTGCGCGAGCAGGTGCCGTCAGCCAACTATCTGCATGCCCGTTTTCCCAACGCCGCCGCGCTCGAAAAATTTGGAACGACGCGGGACGCGGAAGGGAAACCGGATATTACCACGCATTTCGAGAGCAAAGGGAGGACACGACGGCTGACGGTTCGCTTCGCCGACTCGGGTACGAACGACGTCGAAGAGGCGGCTCCGGCCGACGTGCAGCAACTTCGACAGAAGATGGCCGATGGTATTTCCGAAATCCGCATCGCGGTCACTGGTGGATCGATCACGTCGGAGCGCGGCTTTACAGTGGCCCAGGACAAACAGTCGGCGCTGCCGGACTTCACGGAAATGGCGGAACTATTCCGCAAGAGCGACGGCGAAGTGGAATTGTTTCTGGAATGGGAAGTGACCGAGTGACGTGGATGAGGGCGGTTGCATTGGGTCGCGGCATGCGGCGGTTCCACAGCGCAATGAAATGACGAATTTCCAGAGGTAAATCCTATGCATTTGAGATCTTCCGTGAACGGTAGAGTATTGACGTTCGTTATTGCCACGATGACGCTGCTGAGCGCGACAACGGTGTGCTTGTCGCAAGTGGCACTGGCCGAGCCGCCGAACATTCTGCTGATCGTGGCGGACGATCTGGGCTGGAACGACGTCGGTTATCACGGCTCGAGATGTCGCACGCCGAACATCGACCAGTTGGCGGCCGCGGGCGTGGAGTTGGATCAGCATTACGTGCAGCCCGTCTGTTCGCCGACCCGCACCGCGCTGCTCTCGGGCCGTTATCCGAGCCGGTTCGGTCCGCACGCCACGCACCCGACGAATCGCCGCGTATTTCCGCGGGGAACCGAGACGCTCGCCAGCGCGCTGCAGTCAGTCGGCTATCACACATACCTGGCAGGCAAGTGGCACCTGGGTTCACGCATGGAATGGGGACCGCAGCACTACGGGTTCGATCATTCGTACGGCTCGCTGGCTGGCGCGGCCGACCCATGGACGCACGGCTACAGCAATAAGCCGAGCAAAGCCATGTATGCTTACACCTGGCATCGCGACGACCAGTTTGTCGAGGAAAAAGGGAACGTGACCGAACTGCTGACCGCTCAGGCAATCGAGTGGATTCGCGAAGCGCGGCGGCCTTGGTTTGTCTACGTACCTTTCACGGCCGTCCATATACCGATCGATACGCCGGAAGAGTACAAAAAACAGTTTGCGGACGAAACTTATTACGACGACCCGGCAAAAGACGAGTCGTTCAAGCGGTACACGGCCTACGTGCTGCAATTGGATACGAAAATCGGCGAGCTGGTGGCTGCGGTCGAGGAAACGGGCCAGCGCGACAATACGTTGATCATCTTTACGTCCGATAACGGCGGACTGCTGAAGGGCGGCAATCCGTACATCAGCGACGTGCCGCCGACGCCGGTGCTGGGAAGCAACCTGCCGCTCCGCGGTCAAAAGGGCCAGCTTTACGAAGGAGGCATTCGCGTGCCCGCCTTTGTCAGCTGGCCCGGCAAGCTGGAGAGCCGCAAAGTGACCGCCCCGATCCACGTGTCCGATTGGATGCCCACGCTGACTCGATTGGCCGGCTGGAAGCCGCAGGAAGATCTCCATTGGGACGGGCACGACGTCTGGCCGCTGATTACCGGGGAAGTGACCGAACCGGAGCCGCGGACGATCTATTGGTCGCTTTTCCGGGGAGAGAAGGCCAACCACGCCCTGCGGCAGGGCAATTGGAAACTCATTCAACACAAAGGCCGTACCGAGCTATTCAATCTGGCCGACGATCCAAACGAGAAGAACGACGTCGCCGCCGAGCATCCGGAGCTTGTCAGGAAGCTTGAAGAACAGATCGAAGCCATGCAGAGCAATGACCTGCTGGAGATTCCGGAGGATCTGAAGAAGTATCCGGATTGAAAATGCCGGAGAACTGCCCGGTGGTAGTGAATGATTTGAAGGTTACATCGGCAAAACGAGGTGGGGATGCTCAATCATCGATGAGTGAGAATCATCAAAAGCGACCAACCGGTACGAGAGGCGGTGTGCCTTTCGGCTCCACGTTCGACGAGGTCTTTCGCAGCGATCGTTCGGTCGGGTGGAAGATCGCCGGCGGGATGGTTGTGGCGACGGTTCTGGGGCTGCGTGCTGTGATTCGCCGTGACGGCGAGCAGCCGCTCGACCGGATGATCGTTGTCTTTGTCGTGCTGGGATCGGCGGTCATCGGCGCTTTTCTCGGAGCCGCTCTGACCTTCAAAGACGTGGTCAAGGCCCGCATGACCGCGGGCAGGCCGGTTGCCTTTCCACTCAAACTGCTGTTCGGCTACGGATTGATCTCGCTGATCTTGGTGTGGTTTCCTCTGGTGATTGTGGGGACCATCGCTGTGACCATACTCGTGCTGGGACCGTAGTTTGCTTTTCTTGATTCGGGTCCCGTCACTGACCGGCCGCGGTCGACGTACTCGGCCCCTTCATGCCGAGGTGTTTCACCAGAAAGGCCCATTCGTCGGCCTCGCGTTCGATGTACTTGCTGATCGGGGTGCCGGCGCCGTGCCCTGCGCGGGACTCGATGCGAATGATCACGGGGGCGTGTTCGTCGGCCTGCGCGTTTTGCAAGGCGGCGGCGAACTTGAAACTGTGGCCGGGCACCACGCGATCATCCGTGTCGGCCGTCATCACCATGGTGGGCGGGTAGAGAGTACCGGGCTTGATGTTGTGATAGGGCGAGTAGGCCAGCAGGGCTTTGAACTCTTCCGGATCGTCCGACGAGCCGTAGTCGTCAACCCAATAGCGCCCCGCGGTGAACTTGTGGAAGCGGAGCATGTCCATCACGCCCACGGCCGGCAGACAGGCGCCGAACAGATCGGGCCGTTGGGTCATGACGGCACCGACGAGCAACCCGCCATTGCTGCGACCCTGGATGGCCAATTTGACAGGGCTGGTATATTCGTTGTCGATGAGCCACTCGGCGGCGGCGATGAAGTCGTCGAAGACGTTCTGTTTGTTGAGCTTGGTGCCCGCCTGGTGCCAGGCCTCCCCGTATTCGCCACCGCCGCGGATATTGGCCAGCGCGAAAACGCCGCCCATCTCCATCCAGGCGATCTTACCAACTTCGAATTCGGGCGTTTTCGGGATGTTGAAGCCGCCGTAGCCGTAAAGCAGCGTGGGATTGCTGCCGTCGAGCGCGATGCCCTTCTTGTGCGTGATAAACATCGGCACGCGGGTGCCGTCCTTGCTGTGGTAAAAGACCTGCCGGACGACGTAGTCATCCGGATCGACGTCGACCTTGGCGCGGCGGAACAACGTGCTTTTGCCGGTAGGCAGATCGTAGCGATACGTACTCGGCGGCGTGGCAAAGCTGTCGAATGAATAGAAAGTCTCCGTGTCATCGCGGCGCCCGGCAAAACCGTAGGCCGACCCGATGCCCGGAAAACGGATCTCGCGCACCAGCTTCCCGTCGAGCGAGAAGACCTTGGCCTGAGTCTTGGCGTCCTTCAAGTAGCTGGCGATGAACTGGTCGCCGATGAGGCTCACGTCGTCGAGCGTTTCTTCGGCCTGGGGAATGATCTCGCGGTGGTGTTCCTTTTGCGGATGGTTGACGTCCATGGCAATCACGCGGCGGCGGGGCGCCTGGTGATCGGTCTTGAAATAAAACTGCGGGCCGTCGTTGCCGATGAAGCTGTACTCGTGGTCGAAGTTGTCGACGATCTCGACCGGCTTGGCATTCGGGTCTTCGAGGTCCTGGACCACGATGCGATAGCGGTCGTCCGTGCCCTGGGTGACCGTAATCACAAGATAATGGCCGTCTTCGGTAACGTGCGGATAGAAGTTCCACTCGCGGTTGTCAGGCCGCTCGTAGACGAGCACGTCGTCGGATTGCGGCGTGCCGAGACGATGGTAGTAAACCTTGTGATCGAGATTGAGACTTTGGAATTCCTTTCCTTCGGCCGGCTCGGGAAAGCGGCTGTAATAGAAACCCTCGCCGTCCTTGGTCCAGCCGACCGAGCCGCTCTTGAGCCAATCGAGACGGTCGTCGAGCACCTTGCCCGAGTCGATCTCCATGACCTGCCAATGCCGCCAATCGGAGCCGGCCTCGGCCACGCCATAGGCCACGTACCGGCCGTCGTCGCTCGGTACCAGGCCGGCCAACGCGACCGTGCCGTCGTCGGACCACGTGTTCGGATCGATGAGCACGCGCGGCTCGCCGTCGAGCGACTCCATGACATAGACGACGCTCTGGTTTTGCAGGCCGTCGTTCTTCCTGAAGAAGTAATGGCCGCCGATCTTGTACGGGGCTGAGTAGCGCTCGTAGTTCCAGAGTTGTTTCAACCGATCGCGGATGGCGGCGCGGCATTCGATCGCGCCGAGCTGCGCCTGAGTGAGTTTGTTCTGCTCGGCGACCCAGCGAGCGACCTCGTCGGACTGACGAACGTCGTCTTCCAGCCAGCGGTAGGGATCGGCCACCTCGGTGCCGTGATAGACGTCGACCTGGTCGACGCGGCGAGTCTCGGGGTACTGGATAACCGGTTCGGTGCGCTGGGGCGTCACTCGCCCTTCGGCGGCCCACAACGACGGGGACACGGCGATGCTGGCGAAAAACATGAGTGATAATGATCGTCTCCACGTCATGGTGATGTGACTCCGCATCGGGTGGATTCGTTCAGGGACGGCCGAAATACATGCTTCGATTAGACCGGCTCTATGATATGATGTTACGGTGGTTGAAAGCCAGTATGGTGGATGCCAATCGATCCAAGTTCGGCATTTCTCTCGGCGATTTCAGTGAAATAGAGCAGCGACGTTTTTTGGCTTTCAGCACTCAGCGATCCGCTGTCAGCCTAAAAACACGGTCCGTTGAATGCCAAAATGCTGACGGCTGGCAGCTTGGATCCGTGAAGGGCCGGACAATGTTTGTAGCCTGCATTTCCGTCTGATTTGGTTTGAAAGGATTGATTCTGACAAGGAGCCGGTTTCATGTTTCGATACGCATCGACGGGGTCATTCGTTCTGCTGCTCTTGCTGACAGGCCGGCAGGCCGCCCAGGCCGACAATTGGCCCGCCTGGCGGGGGCCGCTGGGCACAGGCGAGACCCGCGAGACCGATTTGCCGACCGAGTGGAGCGCGACCGAGAATGTGCGCTGGAAGACGAAGCTGCCGGGTCGCGGCAATTCGTCGCCGATCGTCTGGGGCAATCGCGTCTTCATCACCCAGGCCGACAACAATGAGACGCGGCGCACGGTGATGTGTTTCGATCGCGACGACGGCCGCCTGCTTTGGCAGGAGGGTGTCGAATACACCGAGGAAGAGCCGTCTCACAGTTCAAACCCGCCTTGCTCGCCCTCGCCGGTGACCGACGGCGAGCGCGTGATCGCCTGGTTCGGATCGGCGGGCTTGCTCTGCTACGACTTTGAGGGGCACGAACTGTGGCGATGCGACCTGGGTCCGCAGCGCAGCCCGTGGGGACACGGCTCGTCGCCCGTGCTGTACGGCGATTTGTGTTTTTTGAATTTCGGACCAGGCGAAAACGAATTCGTCGTGGCGATCGACAAACACACCGGCCAGGAGGTCTGGCGAGCGGACATTCCTCAACCGGCCGAAGGCGAAGACACCGGCGAGGTCGGCCCGGAGAATCTCGATGAGGCGATGAAGAAACGAGTGAGCGAGCTGCGCGGTTCGTTCAGCACGCCGCTGGTTGTCCGGGCGGGCGGGCGCGAAGAATTGATCGCCTCGCTGCCGAATCGCGTCCGGGCGTATGACCCTTCGACCGGCCGAGTGTTGTGGACGTGTGACGGGCTGGGCCGATTGGTGTACAGCTCGCCGATGTGGGGCGACGGCGTGTTGGTCGCCATGGGCGGATGGCACAGCGCGTCGCTGGCGGTCAAACCCGGCGGCGACGGACAAGTCGACGACACCCATCGCCTCTGGCGGGTGGAGCGCACGAAAAAGTCGGGGATCGGTTCCGGCCTGATCTACGACGGCCACGTGATTCTGCCCGATAGCTCGGGCATCGTGGTGTGCTACGATCTGAAAACCGGAGATATGTTGTGGCAGAAGCGGCTGCGGGCGCCCGGCAGCAGTCGAGGCGGCACGTGGTCCTCGCTGGTAAAGAGCGGAGAGCGAATCTACCTGACGAACCAGTCGGGTGACACGTTTGTCTTTCGCGCCGAGCCGAAGTTCGAGTTGTTGGCCACCAACTCGATCGGCGAGGCGTCCAACTCGTCGCTGGCCGCGTCCGACGGAGAGCTGTTTATCCGCACGCACGACAATCTGTGGTGCATCGGGCACTAGAAGAATCAAGGGGGAAGGGGGAATGGGGAACGACGAGCTATGAGCGATGAATGGCACTTCCGCTTGCGGCGTAGGACAATGACTAATTCCGGAATCCGTAACACTTCAGCCGCCTGAAGCGAACCGCCACAAGAAACACAAAAAGACACGAAAACCAAAGTGATTAACGCAGAGGACGCCAAGCACACTGAGGACCGCAGAGAGAAGATTCTGCTTTCGAATCCTCTCTGTGCCCTCCGTGACTCCGTGGTGAATCTTCCCTCTATCCGTGTGGAATCGTGTGATTCGTGGTCTTATTGCTTCCGATGGCTGAATAGATACGAAACCTCTCAACGGTGGGCGTGAGCTTGGACCACTCAGAATACTGGTGGATCATACCGCATCTGGCGGTCGTGTTTGGTTTCTTGCTGGCGGTGCTGGCCCTGGCACACATGCTTCGCGAGCGGCGTTCGCCGGCCAGCACGATCGCCTGGCTGTTGGCGATCGTCCTCCTGCCGTACGTCGGCGTGCCCCTCTATCTGCTGCTCGGCGGCCGGAAGATGCGACGCAGCGTCGACACGCGGCAGCTCACACGGCGCTTGGCGGGCGACGTCGGAGTGGTGAACGATCCCGCGCCGGTCGATCGACTCTTCCGCACGTACGACATACCGGGCGCGACCACCGGCAACCGCATGATGTTGTGCACCACCGGCGAGGCGATCTACGCCAAGCTCGTCGAACTGATCGAAAGCGCCGAACGAACGCTGCACATCACAACCTTCATCATGCACTCGGACGAAGTGGGTAGCGACGTCCGCGATCGGCTGATTCGCAAAGCAAATGCCGGCGTCGACGTGAAGCTGCTGCTCGACGGCTTCGGCGCGCTGGAGTCCGGACGAAAGTTCTTCGCGCCGCTGGTTGAGGCCGGCGGGCAGGTGGCTTACTTTATGCCCATGTTTCACGTGCCGTTCATGCGGCGGGCGAACCTGCGAAACCATCGCAAGCTGGCCGTGGCCGACGGATGTCGCGTGATCGCCGGCGGCACGAATATCGGCAGCGAGTACATCGGCCCGAGCCCGAATCCCCGCCGGTGGCGCGATCTGTCATTCGCCCTGGAAGGACCCGCCGCGGCACACTGCGAGGCGCTGTTCTGGTCCGACTGGCAGTTCGCCCAGGGACAGCAGGAACGGGAGAACGGGTTCGGCCGAGTCGATCTTTCCGGCGCCCACTCGGGCGGGGCCACCGTGCAGATCGTCCCATCGGGTCCCGACGTGGTGGGCGATCCGCTCTACGACGTGCTGCTGTCGGCCATGTTCGCCGCCCAAAAGCGGCTCTGGTTGGCCACGCCCTATTTCGTGCCGGATGAGCCGCTCTTGCGCGGACTTGTGCTCGCCGCGCGGCGTGGCATCGATCTGCGACTGCTGGTGCCCGAGCGGTCGAATCACCGCATGGCCGACCTGGTTCGCGGCCCTTATCTCCGCGAGATTCAACGCGCCGGTGGCACGATCCAGCTCTACACGCCCGGCATGATGCACGCCAAGGTGGCCTTGGTCGACGATCGGGCGGCCATGGTCGGCTCGGCCAATCTCGACATGCGCAGCCTGCTCCTCAATTACGAAGTTGCCATGTTCATCTACTCGGCGCCCGAGATTCAAGTGGTGGCCGATTGGCTCGAACAACTGGCGACCGACACGCGAACCGGCGTCGAACCGGTCGGCATGTTCCGCGACCTGGCCGAAGGCGTCGCCCGCATGATGGCCCCGCTGTTGTGACGGGGCAGTCGATCGTCAGTGGTCAGCCGTGTGCCACGGGCGCACGCGCCAGTGCATCGCTAGACCAGTTGATTGGAGGTCCATTGACCTGACGTGTGCCACGGGCGCACGCGCCAGTGCATCGGGCCGCGCCACCCGCCCGACGCTGAAAGCGTCAAACATCGCAGGCGCAGGGTGAGCAAAGCGGCGCAGCCGCGAAGCGCCACCCTGGCTCGCCGTACAACAATCGCGTTAGAGCAAGTAGCACTTGGGCGTTCCACTTACAGAGCCGTTACGTGCTGACATAGTAGTTCGAGTACCGGAACATGTGAGTGCGACTCGCACTAAATAGGTCCTCGGAATTGGGAAAGTGCTGCGAGTGCTATCGCCCTGGAATAGCTGTATTTTCCGCGTTTCGACCACTATCCCTTTTTTGTGGACCTATTTAGTAATGCGTCAAGCGATCGTTTTCGGATGACATTGGTGTTTAGCGGGGCCGCTTGTGGCCCGCGTCCGAGTGTGTTATCCGAACATTTTCGGTTGACGCACCACCAGCCACAGGCCAAACACAGCGCAGCCCAACGGTTACCGCTTCTCAACCAG
>Ga0315553_10003164_pt1 | contig 12924 bp, 9 predicted proteins | sample SalMarSW160140MG_FD_203099 | JGI IMG/M metagenome (GOLD analysis project Ga0315553, IMG submission 203099) | Salt marsh sediment microbial communities from the Plum Island Ecosystem LTER, Massachusetts, United States - Salt Marsh Sediment SW1601-40 ... | reverse complement strand
ACCCCACTTTGCGAGATAAAAGCGAGATAAAAATTTGCGGTCTTTTGGACTTTGACCTTAAAAGTTATCTCGCAAAGTCAATTTGAATAGACTAACTTTTCAGAAAATGGCATCCGTAAAATTCGTCGTAAAGAAGCATAACGTCTCAAAAAAAACTGGTCATACTCCGGTATACGTTCAGTATAATTATAGTCGCGAAAAACGGATACTGATCAATACCAAAGAAAAGATTGAATTGAGGTATTGGGATTTCACAAAGGACAGGTTAAAGAAAGGGTGTCCCGATTATGATTCCATATATAAACAGATCAACAAGGTCAGAATCAGAATCGAATCAATTGTAAGCGACGCACTCGATGGCGGGATTGATCCAAATGCGCAGTTTGTTCTGGATAAGTATTATGGTAACCAGGAACAAACAATTAATGCCGGCGAAAAGGATTTCTTCTTTTATTTTGACCAGTTTGTTGAATCAAAGAGACAAACAGTAGGCAAGCACACTTTAAACGATTATGGCGCTTTAAAAAAGCATTTACAAGAGTTTCAGAAATGGGATAAAACCAAAATCGACTTCAGTCTGATTGATTACAGTTTTTACCAGAAGTTTGTAAAGTTCCTGACACTTTATGCAGTCAAACCCGATAAAGAGAAAGGTTTGGCTACCAATACGGTTGCAAAGACAGTAAAGAACCTGAAGATTTTTCTCAGGGATTGTGGAAGAAAGAAGATTACAGAACCAATCGATTTGAGTGACTTTAAAACATACCAGGAGGAGGTTGATAATATCTATCTGAACGAAGATGAGATCAAAAAGATTTACGAACTGGATTTGAGTGAGGATCCTGAATTGGATAGGATAAGGGATCTGTTTGTCCTGGGATGTTTTACCGGATTAAGGTATTCCGATTTAAGTAATATAAAACCTGGAAATGTTAAGAAAGAATTCCTGTATATCAGGCAGGGCAAGACCATGAACAATGTTGTCATTCCTTTGAACAAGGTTGCTCTCTCAATCATCAACAAGTATAGTGGAGGAATTCCGGAGGGAATTCATATGAATGAATTCAACAAGCACATCAAGACCATAGCTGATAAAGCTGGGATTAAAGATGAAATTATCCAAATAAGAAGGAGAGGAGGGGAGCGGGTTGAAACTTCATATAAAAAATACCAGTTAATTGCCTCTCATACATGCCGGAGATCATTCTGCACGAATGAATATTTGAAAGGAACACCACCACTATTCATTATGAAAATCAGCGGTCACCGGTCCGAGAAAAATTTTCTGAAGTACATCAAAGTGGATGAACAGGTTGCTGCTGAAAAAATGCTTGAGTTTTGGAAGAGCAGAGAGAATACTTAAAGGTAATTGCTATAAACCAAACTCTAATGTGGAATTTCTATTAAAAATGCTTATCGCTAAGTATATTTTTGAATAGGAAGAACAATTGTCTTTATATTTTCTCGCCCTCGTTTCTGCATTAGAAATACTGCCATTTTTTAATGACATATCCCTGATCCATTTCTCATGATTAAGAAAGGATTCTGTTTTTTCATACCTGGGTATATATTTCTTTAACATGTTTAAAGCGCCTGAACTTCCAAAGTCAGGGCATATATCTTCAAAGTGGAGTAAAAACCAATATTCGATAGAAGGCATACTATCACAAAATAATACATTTTTATTTTTGTGATATTTATTTCTTAGTTGTTGAAGTTTCTTGTTTTCTGCAGCGACTCTCTTGGATTGATCTGCATCGAATACACATATTATCTGAATACCACCCCTTAGAAGGTCACTAATTATCTTTTTAAAATTATCTGCACAAGCCTTACCAAAAAAGCGAGGTCTGACAAAATATTGGTAACTAAATATCTTTTTTAAATGTTCAAAATAAAATCTTTCAGTCTTGCCTTCACCTATTATGTAGATTCCAGGTCTTGGCTCTCTATACTTTTGTCTTCTTCCTCCCATTGGGTGGGGTTTTAAATATTAGGGATTGCTCCGAACTTACCATATTTGTAAGCTTTTTGTAATGAGCTAATTCGATTAACTCCTTTAAAATCACTTAATGAGTATACTTCTGTTGAACCATTTAATTTTTTATTAGTAAACCAAATATTGTCTTTTCTTAACAAATCTTCTTCTTCAAGTAATCCATCATTATGGGTTGTTACTAGCAATTGAGACTTATTGGATTGCTTTAGAAAACTTTCTATAATAAATTCAACTAATCTTGGATGCAAAGAAGATTCAATCTCATCAATAGCCACAAATGCATTTCTCTTAATAGCCTGAGAAATAACTCCAGCTAATCCCATTGTTCGTAAGGTTCCTTGTGATTGTAAACTATCCGGTAAATCAAAAAAACCTTCCTTACCCAATTCATCTATAATTCTGTGTGAAAAGATAGTATGTGTGATTTTAATTGTTTTTTCTTTTCTTAACCTTTCTCTTTCTTCAACAGGTAAATCACTGTCAGCAAATACATCTATTAATTTTGCAGGTATCTTTTTTTCCTCCAGTTTTGTTTTAATATTCTTGATATTGAAATCAGCCTTTATAAGAAAATTCAGAACATATTCTTTTACAGTAGCATCTTCTTTTATTAAATTTTCAGTGTACTTTTCAAGATACCTGGTATCGGGCTCAACAACCTCCATAAATTGATCCTTTATCCAATTTGCGGCTAATTCTAATTCGGGTATATTCGCATTTACCTTATTATATGCAGAGAATACCGACATGTTTGGTAAACATTTTACAGAAATCTCATCCTTAATAATTGAGCTGATTTTTATTTTGTTACCAAATCTTATTGTGGATACATTTGACTTTAATTCTCTGGTAAAGATTTCTGCTGGTTGTGTTCCAGGATAATAGAACAGACTTTCATAAATTATACTGGCTTCATCTAATTTAATCAAATAGTTATGTTTGATTTGATCTATATAAAAGACCAGTTTAAATTCAGTTGGTTCATTTTGCGACAATTTGTCCAATAAAAATGGTATAACTCTGGTTCCTTGGTCCTTATTTTCTGGAGTATTGAACCAAATGTTTTTCAAAAATTCAAAAGCATTTACAACATTACTTTTCCCAGATGCGTTTGCCCCATAGACAATGCCCAGTTTAAGAATTCTAACACCCGGTGCTACTTCAACAACATGAAATTCTTCAAGGTTATCGTCTTTTGTCGCTTCAAAGCTTAGAGTGACTTCCTCCTTAAATGAAAGAAAATTTGTTATACTAAATTCAAGTATCATTTCACAAATTGTTTTAAATTATATTGCAAAATTATGAATTAAATCTTTAAATATATATATTATATTGTAAAAAATAGCAAAATATATGCAAAATTGACAAATACAATATAAAAATAGGTATTTTTATTAATTATTAGTGAATCCTCCCTTCAAACTTCATTTTTAATACTCATTGATTTAGATTTATTAATTTTACAAAAGATACCTCGATAGTAATGCAAAAGCCGGAAGACCTGACCAAATTTCGCCGGTCAGATTACAATTATCATAAATAACAGAACAACAAGCACTTAACTCCGGCTTATGGTGGTCAATATGATCCGGCTAACTATGGTCAAGGCCACTGGCTTTTCCATATACTGGGGAATAATATACAGTTGAGTTGGCATAACCCAGTACATGGAGCCATTGTTGATATCCATTCAGCATATTCTTAAACTCCTTCGAATGAATATGTAACCTACGAATAGAATTTGTTGGGATCAATACTTTTTTTCTTCGATCACGGGTGATACTTAATTGTTCCATAATTTATTGATTTTGGTTTGGAACAATAAGTTATAACTACTCTGCGAACTAAAATTTGAAATTCACTAGAAATCGTAATAGTGTATGGGAGTTCCCGAAGAAGTGGATGTGTCGAAAAAACGTCCCTTTGTTTGTTTTCGTTTACAGGGGAGGTTAGTATTTTGAATTGTTTGGGGGGGTATTGTTTGGTCAATCAAAAAATCGGACAAATAAGAGATTATCTAAAGGAATGCCCAAGAGCCAATTTCATGTTGTTAATATTTGGGGACACAATGGACAAGCAGGATAAAAATATTATTGAATTGAATAAATTCACCCAAGAATTAAAATGTCGATTTTACTACTTCGGAGTGGAATAACTTTTAGTACTAACTGTTTATAGATCTAAAAATTTCGTTGAGATTAAACCACATATTCCGCTATAAGATGAGCACACAGATGTAGAAATATCCATCGTCTCACAGTTTATAATAACACACATATTTGCATAAAAATGGATTGGTAATAGAGCATTTTCAGGTAAAGCTACAATATTACCAACGAGGTTAAGAATGTTCTTTAGAAAAATAACATTACTGATGGTATTGTGAGTGTCTATATTCAGGGGGCTACAGCAGTATTAATGATCCCAATTATTTTCGTGTATCTTTTTAAAGGCCTTTTTGATTCCATGGATTTACTAACTCAGATCTGGCTATACACAATTGAAAAGTCGTTGGATTTAGTGCGTATTAGATGGCAAATGTCACATTCCTACTCAGTAACCTATTCGTATCTCAGTGCATCAATAGGATTTCTTCTTGAAGCCTTAATGGCAATATAGCACACAGTAAGCCAAGCTAATAGCATAACGATTATTCCTGACAGTCCAAATATCCACCAAGAAAATTCAGTTGTAAAAGCGTAGTTTTGTCTCCACAGGTTAACAGATACCAATGTCACAGGTATAGCCAGAATTAATCCCATGGCAATATTTGAAAAGACACCTCTAGAGAGCAGTATTACTATCTTCAGAGATGAGGCTCCGTGTACTTTACGGATCCCTATCTCCTTGGTCTTTAAATCGACAAGTGATATAAAGATTCCCAGTATTCCAATGCATGACAGGAGGATCGAAATGAAAGAAAACAGTGTATGAATCTTTACCAGACGTTGCTCTGAAGCATACAGGTTCATTAATTTAACGTCGAGAAAGGAATATTGAAATGGCTGGTCCGGTTGATAATGGTTCCAGATTTTCTCAAGTACGACAAGTGAAGCCTTTATATTCCCGGGATTGGCTTTTACTGATATGATCCTTTTATATAAAGCACCTAGCTGTATGGCCAGAGGCTCAACGTTATGATGCAGAGAGTTATAATTAAAATCCTGAACAACACCTACGATTTCACCCCAAGCAGATTCACATGTCCTGAACTTTCTGCCAAGAATATTCTCTCTTCCTATTGCGTTTGCCAGTGATTCATTGATGATGAATGCCTCGTTGTTCCTGTCAAGCACGAAATTATGATTAAAACCACGCCCTTCCACAACCCTGATGTTATAGAAGTCGATGAAATTATAATCCACCATCATATAGGGAGTAATCCATTGGTCATCTTCAGATTCTCCTTCAAAATGAATACAATTTCTCCACAAGGACCTTCCAAGGGCAGTATTGGATGAAGTTACTTCTTTGATACTGGGATGAATTAGCAAGTCCTTTTTAATGGTTTCATAGTGAACTGAAAAGTTATCACCCGCCTGAAAATTAATGATGGCCTCCTGAGTATATCCCAGGTCCTTCTTTTGCATAAAGTTGATCTGTTTGAGCATATAACTTACATAGGTGATGAGTGTACAACTAATCGCTAACTGGGCAATGATCAATAACCTGCTTATTGGAAATTTATGTATAGCTTGTTCCTTACTCTTTTGCAGCAGAACTAGTATTTTTTTTGAGATCAGTATATGTGCGGGATAGATACTTGCCAGAAAGCTGAGAATCACAATAAAACCAAGAGTTGCCAGGTAAAACCAGAATTGATGATAGATGTAATGTGTATTGTCCAGAATACCGGATGCGATAAGTGCAGGATTGAGGATTTCTACCATCAAAATTGACAGGGAAAATGAAATGAAGAGAAAGAACATTGACTCTAAGAAATACTGAACAATCAAAGAGAAACGGGAGGAGCCCGCTATTTTTTTCGTTCCAAATTCAACAAATCTTTTATTGATCAGCGCAATGGAAAGATTGATATAATTAATGGTTGAAATAATAATTATCAGAAAACCGACCAACAATAGAATAATTACTACAGATATGTCAGATTTCTTCCAGTTTTGCCCCCACATAGTATGCTTGGAATATAGATGAATATCCTTTAACGGCTGTATTTGAAACTCGATATAATTTGAAATCCCGGATAAGTAAAGATTCTTCATTTCTTGTAGAGGATCATATAATGAAACCGGATCAGTTTTTTCCTCCAGCAATAAATATATACTGGTTGAATGATTATAGTTATCACGATCCCAATCCGATATTCTTTCTTTTATAGATAATAGAACATCTGCCTGAAAGTGAGAATTGCCTGGGATATCCTTAATAACCCCCGTAATTGTATATGGATGTTTATCCTGATACTGGATTATCCGCCCGACTGGAGAATTTTCCTTGAATAGTTTTCTGGAGAGGGATTCGGTCAGCACCATACTGAATGGTTCCTTCAATGCTGTTTCGGGATTCCCAAAAATAAAATCCAAGCTGAATATTCTAAATATATTATTATCTGTATAGGTAACATTCTTTGCTTCAAAGCGATTGTTTCCAACCCCGAACCAGGTTTGTCCCCAATATAACAGACCTGTAGAGGCTTCTATACCGGGAATATCTTCTTCGAATATTCCAATAAGCCATTCTGGCATTGCAGATAAATATTTCAGGTCCTGTCCCTGAAATTCCTGCTTTTCTATTACACGATAGATCCTGTTCCTGTTCTCGTGGAAACGATCGAACGAAAACTCATTGCATGCCCAATTGATTATGATGAAAAGGGATGCAAAACCAACCGACATCCCGATAAGGTTGATCAATGATATCCCTTTATTCCTTCTGAACGTGCGTAGTGCTATTTTCAAGTTGTTGCTGAACATTATCATAATAGAAGTAATTGGATTATTTGAACTTGTATAATTTTGTGCAAGGAAATCTTGTTTTGGTAGCTTTGTATCTTCTGTCCTTGATTTTATGAATTCATTGCTCATAGCGTCAGGCTGACCAAATAATGTAGTAGCTTTTTCAAAGGCCTCCCGCTCCGATAAGCCATTGTAGGTGCTGGATTCAATACTGTCCCGGATGTGAATCTCGATCTCCTCAATATCCCCGTCTTCGAAACCTGGTTTGCTCCGTAAACTATTGATCCAATTCTTGATTTCAGCTTCGAGGTCAAACATCATTCTGTCGGTATTATGCCCCAGAGCTTTGCCAAAACTGCCTGTACACTGAGCCAGTTTTCTTTTTCCGTTATCAATTCGAGTTTCCCCAACTCGGTAAGTGAATAGTATTTCCGTTTTCTCCCATTTTCAGAAATAATCCATTCGGATTCTATGTAGCCTTCTTTTTCCAACCGGTGAAGAACTGGATATAACATACCGTCCGACCACTCTAAAGTACCCCCTGAAAGATCTTTAACTTTTTGGATAATTAAATAACCGTAACTTTTACCCTCCTTCAGGATACCTAGGATTAGGGGTTTAGTAGATGCTGCCATTAAACCTTTTGATGCCATGCCATACCATATACATTGATAATCTATGTAAAAATACAATTTATACCTAGATAATCAAGGTATTTGTTGATTTTTTTATGTGATGAGCTTGTTTACTCAAGTGGAAATTCAGGACACAGGGTGGAAAAGCCGTTGAGATGGATTTTGCACACTTGTTAGGTGTAGTTAGTACTAATAATTAACCCTTCACCAAAACTTCGTTAATTTTTTCTTAAAGAATATATCCGATTATATCCACCTTGTAACTTCTGAAGAACTTCTATTTACTAAAACTCGATCCTATAGTTACCATTATATTTTTTCTGACATCCGCTATACATCATGAAAAAATCAGCTTCTTCTATTTTTATACTCTTGCATATTACAGAATCTACCAATATATCATTAAAATAATTCTTGATTTTTGACACTCTTAATTTACATAGGATGTATTCTCTTTTATTTGGTCGTACCATAGATTTAGTAGAAAATAGTAGCCCATCACTTTGATATAAAGTCTGGATTAGACTACTATCCGTCCAAGAATATTTTATTATACTTGGAAAATCTACAGCTTGATAATAAGCGTTTTCCTGTACAAAAAAATCTAATCTCATACATCTGTCTTCATTATCAAAGGTCTCCTTAACAAATCCATTATTTACAATATTGAGCGAATCAAAACAAATGCACCTCTTTGTAATTATTGGATCGGAAGAAGTAAATCTAAGTTCATGATACCTCGTATTAGGAGATGAAGGTAAGATGATCATTAGTATTAGGCTGGCAAATACAAAATTTACCATCTTTAATTATTATTTCTGAATCACTAATTACCCCTAACGTATATTTGCCATATGGCATTTATTTTTATAAATAGGTACGGTTTTTTATGGCATTTATTTAAATAAAGTGCCATGGTTGGTTTATCGTATAAATTTACTGTAATCAAAGATCAATTCCAAGGAAAATAGTATAGATGCAAACACCTGAATAAGGAAATACAATATTCTTTTTAAAATACCATTTAATTTATTTAACCAGGATCAGAAAATTTGAAATTCACATTCGGGAATCTTTCTTTACTTGACTTTATTGTTGTATTATACCGTTTTTCATACTCTGCCATTTTGCGATCAACATATGGACTGAATTTTAAATAGTCTCCCAAAGAATTTTGATCACTTTGAAGGACAATTTTTTCCAATTCTCTTGACAATTCTCTAAAGTTCTCTTCAGTATCAGTCGGCACAATTCGTACCGATTTAATTGATGGTTCCTCTTGATATAGATTCTTTTGTTCAGAAAGTTCTGATCCTGGTTTCTTTGATACAAGAACTGAACGATCTTCTTCGAGCATATCCTCTTCAGCTTTCTGCAGCTTCTTGCTCTCCAAATAGGCTTGCATCCTGCATGCATCCGAGCAGTATTTTGCGGTACTCCTGTTTACATATATTTTGGCACCACATACAACACAGTATTTTACGATAATATTTGGCTTTGTTGTTTTTCTTCTTTTTCCCATTATTATTATAATAAGTGAATTATATAATTAAATAAATTTACAATAAAATTTATAATAAATTAAACAAAATATTTATTTTCTTTTTGCTATAATTAATACGGGAGACAAAATGATCTGAGAGACAGCGTAGATTTAACCGGTTATCCCTGTTTAATTAGCTCGCTATTCCTCATTATTGCTATAATAGAGCCATTATTAATGTAAAAATAGGAGAGAGGTAATTTCGGTCGGAATGTGACTGTAAAAAAGCTACATCTTCAAAAAACACCATGAATACCTCAGTGAAAACGCTTTATTTTAAGCCTGGCCTATAATAGCGGCATTTTCTACTTGATTTTTGGATGTAACAATCAACGAACATAATTGCAGTCCGAATGTTACCGAATCACAAAAATCCAAAAGGTTAAGCTACAATGGATTGGTCCGAATTGATCTTATACCTGTCTCGCATCCATCCCACATGTTATTCAACTATCAAATTGCCGTATTTTGGGTAAGTGACTACATACCGTAGCTCCCATTCCTTTTGTTCAGTTGGTTCCAGTTCAAATACCCATTTCACTTCACCTGTCTCTTCATTCAATTTTGCTCCTGAAAGCTTTTGAGCATCAACTTCAATATTCTCAATCGTCGATACCGGTATTTGATCAAGTATGACCATATTGATCTTTTGAAGCTTGTTGTTTTTCACAGAAATCAACCATGACCTTGTTTCTTCCTTCTTACTTGCCAGGAACTTTTTCGATGTAAACTGTTTTTGGATAGACCGGTTAACTACAACGCTTTTATCTCTTCCTAATGAGATGGTTAATGTGTCAGAAATATACCGGGCATCAATTAAGGTTTTACCCGTATAGGTATCTTCAAAAAATACATTTGCTTCCCCTTCAAGGAGGTTATATTTCTCCCAATCAGCAATATTTGCCAATAGGAAAGCATCATTATCTATTTTGGGAATACTCAGATATTCATACTCGGTCGGAAGTGAATAGTATTCCATTTCAATCGTGAAATTCTTCCCGTTTGAAGGTATGGAATAGGGTTCTTTTATTGAAAACTCAACCGTTGTCTGGTTTTCCAGTTGTGTGGTTTGAACAGGGATACTGGTCGTTTTCTTTTCTTCCGGCCGGCTCCTCTGGAATGGTGTGGTTGACACCCCTCTAATTCTGATACCTGATGCCGCTCCAGGTGAAGCTGATGGAGCATATCCCATAACAACAACTTCGTCAAGTCCAAAAGCATCTGCTTTCAACTGAACATTCATCATTGAACTGGTGATCGGTAACGCTTCGGTTTGCATTCCGACAAATGAATAAATCAGGGTTTCAGCATTTGGAGGTAATGTTAAGGAGTAGTTCCCGTTCATATCTGAGACAGTTCCAATGGTGGTCCCTTTGACCATGATAGATACTCCCGGAAGAGGTTCTTTGTCTTCTTCAGCATAAACAATCCCATGCACCTGGCCTACATCATACACATAAGATGGGGGAGGAGTGTTATAACCTAAAAAGTAGGTTTTTAGTTCAGGTGCATTGCCAGTAGTATTGGGATCACTGGATGAAAAGGTTAGCTTTACATTATCCCAATCAACATTTGTATTTTGATGCAGATTAGCTTTATAAACCAGGTTTATAGGTTGTTCAATATTTTTAGCCCTTAAATCATAGGATGGAAACCAGCCAGCATTGCCCACAAGATATTTTACCTCAAGTTCAGCCGAAGTATTTCTTTTCGCTTCAATATTAACCAGGATTTCTCCTGTAGGCAATTCTTCAATTTCTAAAGCACCTTTTATTTGGTTGTTTATTTTTTCCAGCTCTTCATTTATATCTTTGATGTTGTTGTTAATTTCAATCTCCTTCAGTTTAATTGTTTTGATTCTTTCACTGTAATAACTGGCTGCTTCTTTCAATTCATCAATGTTCGTCCCCGTATTTGCCCCTCCAATTGATTTGTTGCTTTTCAAGAAGTTCAACTCCTCTTCCAGGATCTCCAGGTTGGCTTGTTCCTTTTCTTTCCTTTTCACCAGGACATCCTTTATTTCAGTCAGCTCCTCTGATCGCTCAGAAGCCTTTTGCAATGCCATATAGTTAAGCTGGTGATTAACTGAAAGAACTGTAATTTCTCCAGCAGCCTTGACGTTGATACTTTTTGCATCGACGTAGGGTGAAAGAGCAACAAATTTTAATGTACTTCTACCTGGCTGGATTTCTATATTTTTCCTTCGCGTGATCTGGGCTCCCTCCAGGTAAACTGTCACTTCATTGATCTTAGTCTTTATTTCCTTTTCCGGTGTGTTTTGTTCAGACACACCTAAGTTGCTTAGTAATAGAAATGCAATGGGTATGATTTTCACCTTCCTTTTCATGATTATTGATTTTAAGTTAGCAATAGGTTTGTGGTATAAATAAAATTAAAGGTATACAGGATGCAATTCAAGATATGAGAGTTAAAAAAGCTTAAATAACAACTGTTTTAAGGTATTTTAACATTCCTTGCCTGTTCGCGAATTTGAATTGTTAAGTTGAGGCAACAAACCCTGAATAAATTCAATCATTACCTTCATAATACAGATTTGAATTCGTATTTTTATAGAAGTACTATTTTACCTAAACAATAAACCTAATACATACCTTACCATGAAAAGAATTTCATTCTTTCTGATCCTTATTCTTATTTTTTCTGCCTGTAAAGACAAAAAGAAGGAAATACCTAAAATTGATCCCGGTTTTACAAGCTATATCTCCGGATTTACCAGTGGGGTTATATCAGTGAATGCTAACATCAGTGTTCGTTTGATGCAGGAAGTTACCGAAACGGTACGAGAAGAAGTCGTTACTCAGAAACTCTTCGAGTTCAAACCATCAATCAAAGGAACCATAACCTGGGTGGACAACCGGACTGTTGAATTCAGACCGGAAGAAATATTACCCCCGGGTACCGTGTTTAATGGATATTTTCACCTGTCAAAGCTAATACAGGTTCCTGATCATCTGGAAGCACTGGAATTTCAGTTCCAAACGATGAAACAGGCAGTATATGTAAATTTTGAAGGACTGAAAAGTGTTGACGAAGAAAATCTTCAATGGCAGCAATTAAGCGGAACGTTGAAAACGGCCGATTTTGCAAAGATGGAATCCATTGAAACAATACTGGAAGCTTTTCAACATAATAAACGATTAAAGATTGAATGGAATCACGGAGAAGACGGGAAGACCCATGAGTTCGTTGTTGACAGCATTATCAGATCAGAGGAGAGAGAGGAGATCAAAGTGAAATGGGATGGCCGGGTTATTGGCAGTGAGGACAAGGGAGAGGAAGTTATTGATATCCCCCCTTTAGGAGATTTTAAGCTGATGAATCTTCAGGTTACCCAGCAACCCGATCAGTATGTGAGCCTCTATTTCTCCGATCCTGTGAACCGCAATCAGGATATTCGTGGTCTGGTCTATTATGAAACAGGGGAGGAAGTGAACCTTGAAATTAATGGGAGCCAGGTTAAAGTTTATTCAGCAGTGAGATTGCAAGGGACCTATAACCTGGTCATTGATGAATCGTTAAAGAATAGTCTTGATTATAGCTTAGTTGAAGAATACAAGCGGGAAATAGTATTCACCAGCATTAAGCCGGATGTAGCCCTGATCGGTGATGGGATAATCCTTCCGGGGAGTAATGGATTGATCTTCCCCTTCAAAGCGGTGAATTTAAAAGCCGTCAATGTCAGAATAATCAAGATTTTTGAGGATAATGTAGCTCAATTTCTCCAGGTTAATCAATACGATGGCGATAACCAGCTTAGTCGGGTCGGGAGAATCATTTTCAAAAAAGAGATTGAACTTACCTCTGATAAAC